>ENA-OQAJ01000298-OQAJ01000298.1-human-gut-metagenome-genome-assembly--contig:-NODE-298-length-15572-cov-6.360311_pt1 | contig 15572 bp, 17 predicted proteins | sample MGYA00242736_ERZ504529 | MGnify/ENA primary metagenome ERZ504529 (study PRJEB26092, sample SAMD00036275) | human gut metagenome | host: Homo sapiens | study: EMG produced TPA metagenomics assembly of...
GCCCCCGAAGCACGATGCGGGTACCGCAACCCGACATTATCGAGCATTTTGGCAACGCAGATGCCGTGCCGCAGCCGCCGGAGCGGTGCTTAAGCCGTCAGGCGGGAATTGTGCGGTGTTGCCTTAGTTTTTTTAACGGAACACGGTTGTTCCGTGGATGATATCGTCAATACTCAGGCCATAATACGGGGTCACCACGCGGGCCTGCAGCTGCTGGCTGCCAATGTTGGCAATGCGGCGGTACTCCCCGGCTTCGGTCTGTTCCCCGTCGATGTCCGGGGTTTGGGTTTCTTTGGCGGGGTCGGTCAGGCGCAGTTCGCAATAAACTGTGGTACCCTCGCGGTTGCACACCATCCAACCGCTGCCATCCCGGTTGGTGCGCAGCAGCACCGAGCCGTGCATGGATTCCGGCAGCGCCAGAAAGAAGCTGTACTCGCTGTCATACACACCAAAGTGGCTGCCGGTCTCATCCTCCGCGGCAAAATCCCGCCACAGGATAAAGCGCAGCCGCTTGTCCATTCCGGTGGAAATTTTGCGCCGTCATCGATCATCGTGGGAATCTCGATCGTTCCGTTGCCGTCCAGATCGGTGCTGACCAGTGCGGCGTCATACCGCAGGGTCGCTTTAGTCAGGTTGGCCACGCCCGCCGGGCGGTAGGTCTGCAAAAATCGGGTTTTCGGGTCATACACTACAATAGAGCTTGCCAGACTGGTGCCGGAAGCACCAGTCCAGCCATCCACCACCAGATAGTTGCCATCGTCCGCACCAATGCCCGCGTGCAGGGCCGCACAGCCGCTGTAATCACCAATCGCAAGGGTCTGGGCAGAGCGGAAGCCATCCTCGGTGTTGGTCAGCAGCTGCAGGTTCAAGCCGCCGCCCTCCTGCTCAGCGGGCAGGGCCAATACCAAATCCTGGGTGCCCTCTCCGCCCGTCAGGTTGGCAAGGATCATTTCGGTGTATGCCTGCTTGATGATGATCTGCAGGCCATCCTCGGTGTACAGATACACCACCATATAACGGTCGCCCTGGGCGCTGGCATAGCCGACAAGGATCTGCAAGGAATTTTCATCCCGCAGATGGGCAGTGTTCACGCTTTCCACCTCGCTGGAAAGCCCTTCTGCCGTCTGCGTCACCCGCCAGCCGTTTTCCTCGGTCGGTTCCAGAACAGCCAGGTACACATTGCCCGCAGAGGCATCCAGCGTGTACAGCACGGCGGCTTCATCCTGGCCGTCACCATCCCAATCGCCAAACAAAAGAGGGGAAAGAAAATCGCCGCTGGCAGGGTATTTCAGGGTCGCGGTTACACCAAGGGCGCTGTTGAGCGCCTTTTGTACGGCGCTCGTCTCGCCGGAAGCCTGCGGCGCGCGCAGCAGGGATTCCACATCGCTGCCGGTTACGGCAGAACAGCCGGAAAGCAGCAGCGCGGCTGCCAGTGCGCACGCGGCGCAGCTGCGGCGGTATGGCATGGATATTTTCCCTCCCCTGCATGGTTTCCAGGCACTATTTGCACCCCAGACAAATACAGGTTATAGTATACCACAATCAAGCCAACGCTGCAATGCCAAGAATCATCATCAGCACCCCCACGCAAAAGCCTGTCACCCCCATTTTGCGCCACGCCGGTTCAAACGCCGCGGGCAGCAGCTGGGCAGCCGCCACCCACAGCATAATGCCCGCCACCACAGCCACAATGCCGTTCAAAAGTCCCGGCGCAACAGTGGGGCCAGCACCAGTGCCGCCAAAACGGCCCCGCCGGTTCCGCAAGGCCGGATACCAGCGCAGCCACGGCACCCTTGGCCCGGCTGCCGGTGGCGCAGGCAAAAGGCACCGCAACAGCCAATCCCTCCGGGATATTGTGCAGGGCAATCGCCAGTGCCGTGCGCGCCCCCAGCTGCGGGTCCGAGACGTTGGTCAGCAGGGTCAGAATGCCCTCCGGCAGGTTATGCAACAGCAGGGCTGCCCCCGTTACCAGCGCAGCCCGCATGGCAGAGCCCTGGGTGCGGGAGCCAAAATGGTCGGCCAGTGTATCCTCGTCCGGCAGAGCACAGGCCAACAGCCAGGCTGCCAGCATACCACCCAGCAGCAGTGCCGCAGCCGCAGCCCCACAGCCAAAGGGTGAAAGCAGCGCCCCGTAAAAATCCAGCAGCGCCGGAGCCAGGTCCGCCAAACTGACGGTCAGCATGACCGCCCCGGCAAAGCCGCCGCAGAACGCCATCAGCCTTGGCGTTGGCCGGAACAGCGCCGCAATCAGCCCGCCCAGACCAGTGGACAGACCGGCGATGGTTGTCATGAGGAGAGGAAGAAGCATAGTGAACACCCCAGTTTTAGTTAGGAGGGAGGAGTTAGGAGTTGGGCGCAAGCAATGAGGAATTAGGAATTGGAAACGGGGTTGGGTTTATTATGGATTTTATATGCGGGGTGGTGGAGCGGTATGCGGGTGATTTTTATATTGCAGTTTTTATGTGTTATGTCGGGCATTTATTGGCATCTCACCCGTAGGGGCGCACATTGTGCGCCCGCCAACCTAAATAGGCAATACTTTTTTTCAATGGTCCCGCATTGGGCAAACCGCCACGGGACGATGCTCGTCATCGTCCCCCTACAGATGATTTGCGGGTTTGCGTCAACTGCTTTACGTTTCTCTGCGGCGCGATGAGGGCATCGCGCCCTCACTTTTTCATTGTTCGTCTCACATTTCAAAAGGCTCAATCGCCTAATATTTTTTGAGCGGCATGTTTGTGCCGCGGTCCACCACAATGATTCACTATTCTTTTTTAACTCAACGCTTTTTCCAAGCGAAAAACGCCTCCCGGCCTGGACCCACGGTCCGCCGGGAGGCGTTTTGAAACATTAAATCAATCAGTTATTTTTGTAGTAGTTGATCAGGCAGCCATCGGCCAGGATCTGGCGCTCGGCATCGGTCAGGGCACCAAGCTTTACGGTGAACTCCTTCACACTGCCATCGGGCTTAACAGCCACGGCGGGCATGGTATCGGCAGCTTCCAGCAGAGCCTTGCGCACGCCGGGCAGGTAGATGCAGTCGCCCAGTTCAAACACGCCGGGGTCCTCCACCAGGAAGGGCAACATGCCCCAGTTGATGCAGTTGGAGCGGTAGCGCTTGGTTGCATACTCCTTGGCAAAGTTGGCCGCGCCGCCCAGCACGCGCTGGCAAGAAGCCGCCTGCTCACGTGCGGAGCCATCGCCGGGCTTATTGGCAAAGATGGCGGAGCCAATGTTGGTGGCTGCGGCGTTCGGCTTGTAACCGGCCTTTTCCAGCGCGGCATACACAGCCTGTACTTCTTCCGGCTGAGTGCCTGCGGTGCGGGCTTCGTCCAGAGCCTTGACTGCCTTGGCGCGGCCGACATAGGCCGGGTCCTTGCGGGACAGGGTGAACTCTGCCAGGCGCAGCGGGTTGGAGCGGAAGGAAGAAGTCTCACCGGAGGGGATCAGCTCATCGGTGGTGGTGACAGGGTCGGTGATGTAGCTGACAATCTTGACCAGCAGGTCATCCGTCAGTTCCGGCTGCTGCGGCCAATCCTTGATGTTGGGGCCAAAGCGCAGGGCGGTTTCCGGTTCGGGGCTGCCCCAGCCGTTATAGATACGCTTATCGTACACACCCCGGTCAAAGTGATACTTGGGTGCGGTGTAGTCGTGGTCACAAACCTCGCTGGCTGCGGTCAGAATGCCGCCGTTGGCTGCGGTAGCCGCAATGGAGCGGGCATCCATCAGCGCCACGCCGGAGATTTGACCCTCGCCGGGCTTGGAGCCTTCGCGGTTGGGGAAATTGCGGGTGGTGTGGCGAATGCTGAACTCGCCATTGGCCGGGGTATCACCTGCGCCGAAGCAGGGGCCGCAGAAGCATTCGCGGAAGATGCCGCCAGCGGAAACGATATCGGCCACCACGCCGTTCTTGACCAGCTCCAGGTAGGTGGGCATGCTGTCCGGGTAAGCGCTGAACTTGAACTCGCCGTTGCCGCAGCTCTTGCCGCGCAGGATGTCAGCCACAGCGCACAGGTTCTCATAAGTGCCGCCGGAGCAGCCAGCCACAATGCCCTGATCCACATAAATGCTGCCGTCGGCGCGCACCTTGCTGACAAGATCCATCTTGACCTTGCCGCTCAGCTGCTCATTGGCGCGGGTTTCGATCTCATGCAGCAGATCCTTGGCGTTTGCCTTCAGTTCGCGGATGGGGTAAGCATAGCTGGGATGCATGGGCAGTGCGATCATGCACTCGATCTTGGAAAGATCCAGCTCGATGCAGCCATCGTAATAGGCAACATCGGCTGGCTTCAGCTCTTTATAAGCATCGGCACGGCCATGGCCTGCGAGGTATTCCTCGGTCACGCCATCGGTCTGCCAGATACTGGACCAGCAGGTGGTCTCGGTGGTCATACAGTCAATGCCGTTGCGGCAGTCTGCGGAAAGGCTGGCAACGCCGGGGCCAACAAACTCCATGACCTTATTCTTCACATAACCGTTGGCATAGGTTGCGCCAACCAGGGCCAGCGCCACGTCATGCGGGCCAACGCCGGGGTTCAGCCTGCCGGTCAGGTAAACGCAGATCACGCCGGGCATGGCCATATCATAGGTACGGCCCACCAGCTGTTTGGCCAGCTCGCCGCCGCCTTCGCCCACGGCCATAGTGCCCAGTGCGCCATAGCGGGTATGGGAGTCAGAGCCCAGGATCATGCGGCCGCAGCCTGCCATCATCTCGCGGTTATAGCTGTGGATAACTGCCATGTTGGGCGGAACATAAATGCCGCCGTATTTATGCGCAGCGGAAAGGGCAAACTGATGGTCGTCCTCGTTGATGGTGCCGCCCACCGCACACAGAGAGTTGTGGCAGTTGGTCAGCACATACGGCAGGGGGAACTTTTCCATGCCGGAGGCGCGCGCCGTCTGGATGATGCCCACATAAGTAATATCGTGGGAAGTCATCGAATCAAACTTGATGCGCAGGTCTTTCATATCCGGCGCAGTGTTATGGGCTTTCAGAATGCCGTAAGCATGGTGCCCTTGCGGGCCTCTGCTTCGGTCACATGGGCCGGTGCGGTATCGGTCAGCTGGCCGTTGACCAGGTACACGCCGTGGTCGTGCAGTTTCATTTTCATGCTCCTTCCTGCAAGACGGCTTTATTACAGCCGTGCCGCAACAGCGTCAGTAAATTCGGTGGTGGTGGCGGTACCGCCAATATCCGCGGTAACAGCCTTACCCTCGGCAACCTGTGCCAGAATGGCGGCGTTCAACCTGGCGGCCTTATCCGTCATGCCCAGGTCGTTCAGCATCATGGCAAATGCCATCAGGATGGCGCTGGGGTTGGCCTTGTTCTGGCCTGCAATGTCGGGGGCGGAGCCGTGGACAGCCTCATAGATGCGGGTCTTGGCGCCAATGTTGGCAGAGGGGGCAAAGCCCAGGCCGCCCACCAGACCGGCGCACAGGTCGCTGATGATATCACCGTACAGGTTGGGGGCAACCAGAACGTCAAACTGCTCCGGCTTCTGCACCAGCTTCATGCACAGGGCGTCAATAATGCAGTCGTCTGCTTCAATGGCGGGGTAATCCTTGGCGACCTCGCGGAAGGTGGACAGGAACATGCCGTCGGTCAGCTTCATGATGTTAGCCTTATGGACTGCAGTCACCTTTTTACGGCCGTTGGCGGCAGCGTAATCAAAGGCAAAACGGCAGATGCGCTCGCAGGCGGGCTTGGTGATGAGCTTTACGCCGTTGGCGATCTCATCGTTCAGCATGTACTCGATGCCTTTATACAGGTCCTCGGTGTTTTCGCGCACAATAACAAGGTCCACATTTTCAAAGCGGGTGGGCACACCGGGCAGGGTGCGCACGGGGCGCAGGTTGGCGTAGGTATTAAAGCGCTGGCGCAGCTGCACGTTGATGCTGCGGAACCCTTTGCCGATAGGGGTTGCGGTGGGGCCTTTCAGCGCCCAGCCGTATTCTTCAATGGCATCCAGTGCGCCGGGCTGCAAAAGCTCACCATGCTCTGCGGCGTACTCTGCGCCGGCGGCGTATTCTTCCCATTCAATACCGGTTGCCAAAACATCCGAAATTTTGCGCACGCTCTGCGCAATTTCGCGGCCAATGCCGTCACCAGGAATCAAAACTGCCTTCATATCGATTTGCCCCTTTCTAAAAAAGCGGCAGGGATGCGGCGTGCCGTGGCCGTTTACCCCGCCCTGCCGGACTGCTTTTTGCCGGTGGGCCGCGCCTTAACGCAAGACAAACCTGCCAAAAGCTGAACCACACCTGCAAAAATTTGTTTTAATAATATTACAGTTTGAGTATACCCATTTTGGTCAGCCTTGTCAACGTAATTCATTAAAGTTGCACCTGTATTTTGCGGATTCAAACTTTATTTTATAAAGTCATGTTTCGTTCACATTTACAATTCTTTAAGATTCATGCTTGACTACAGCGCTCAAATACTATAAAATTGTAACTGTTCAGCACTTTGAAGCGTTTTTTGGCCCGCATGGCGGCGGGCAGGGCGCACTGCGGGCGCTGTGCCCGTTTTTGCACGTGCTGGTAATAGAGTGCAGGCAAAAGCCCCCAGCGGCGCTTTTGCAGGAAAGTAAGGAGGGCGCATCTGATGTATTACCCGGATGTTCCGCGCTTGACCCGGAAGATATTGAACTTTTGTGCAATGAGTATATTGCACACAACAAGCATCTTGACCCCCACATCGCGGACCGCCTTGGCGTTAAGCGCGGCCTGCGCAACCCGGACGGCACCGGTGTTCTGGCGGGCATTACCAATGTTTCCAGCGTTATTGGCTACGAAAAACTGCCCGAAGGCACCATCCGCCCCATTTCGGGCCGCCTGGTTTACCGCGGCATTGATATTGACACTCTGGCCGCCGAAGCCGACAAGAACGACCGCTTCATGTTTGAGGAAGTGGTGTGGCTGCTGCTGTTTGGCGCACTGCCCACCCAGGAACAGTATGCCCGGTTCTGCAAGCTGATTGATGAGCACCGCGAACTGCCCAAGGGCTTTGCGGACGACATGATCATGAACTCGCCCTCCCCCAACATTATGAATAAGATGGCGCGCAGCGTGCTTTCGATGTACAGCTATGACGAGCACGCCGATGATCTGAGCCTGCCCAACATCCTGACCCAGAGCATCAACTTGATTGCCGAGCTGCCCACCATGATGGTGAACGCCTACCAGCTCAAGCGCCGTGTGTATGACCACGAAAGCATGTACTTCCATTACCCCATCGCCGGGCAGAGCACTGCGGAGCACATTCTGAGCTCCTACCGTGCTGACCAGAAGTTCACCCACGAGGAAGCACGCCTGCTGGATCTGTGCCTGCTGGTTCACGCAGACCACGGCGGCGGCAACTGCTCCACCTTTACCACCCGTGTGCTGTCCTCCTCCGGCACCGATACATACGCAGCCATCTCTGCGGCCATCGGCGCCCTGAAAGGCCCCAAGCACGGCGGCGCCAACCTGAAAGTTATGCACCAGCTGGATTACATTCTGGCCAATGTGGAGCACCCGGAGGATGACGGCGAAGTGCGCGAGATGCTGCGCAAGATCATCCGCAAGGAAGCCGGTGACGGCAGCGGCCTGATTTACGGCATGGGCCACGCGGTGTACACCCTGAGCGACCCGCGCGCCCAGATCCTGAAAAACCACGCCCGCAGCCTTGCCTACAAAAAAGGCTACGATGAAGAATATAACATGCTGTGCAGCATTGAGCGCCTGGCCCCGGAGATTTTTGCCGAAGAAAAGCACGGCCCCAAAAAGGTTTGCGCCAACGTGGACCTGTTCAGCGGCCTGATCTACCGCATGCTGGGCATCAGCGAAGATTTGTACACCCCGCTGTTTGCCATTGCCCGTGTACCCGGCTGGTGCGCCCACCGCGTAGAAGAAGTTGAGTACGCCAACCGCATCATTCGCCCCGCTTACAAATACCTGGGCGAGCCGCAGGAGTACCTGCCGCTGGAAGAGCGCTGATTTCTGCTTATATCATCATGAACTGGCACCCGGATTTTTCCGGGTGCTTTTTGTTTTGGGGTGGCGCAGGAGGCAGTTATCTGATATACTGGAAAAAAGCCCTTATTCCATTGGAACATGACCAGAAAGTGAGAGAAACATGGAAAAATTCAAACAGCTGCTCTTCTCCGAAAACGGCATTAAAATTGTAAACATGCTGTTCTTCTTGGCGTTTCTGGCCCACAACCTTGTGTTTCTGGTTGTGGCATACCTGGTCTGGATCCTTTTTCTGGCGTTCTGCATCAAAAAAGCTGCGAGTCGAACCTCCAGGATTATTTACGGCTGCTTTATTGCTTTTGCTGTTGTTATGGTCGTGCTGAATGTTGTGCCGGTACTGCTGGGGCTATAACTCAGCGGGCGTCCGCCTGTTTGCCGCACAGACCGTTTGATTTTGTTGGGAGGTCGATGTTATGCCATGGTGGTACCCTTTCGGCTGTATTGCATTTATCGTTGGCGGTATCCTGATTTTTCTGAAACCGGAATGGCTCTGGGCGCTGACAGAGCAGTGGAAGTCCTATGCGGCAGACGGACCGTCGGACTTCTATATCCTGAGCACCAAAATCGGCGGTGTGCTGTTTGCGGTATTTGGGGTCGTCGCACTGGTTCTTCCGCTTTTTCTTACTTGATGGTTCCGGCTTTGGGCAATACCGCATAATTCTAAGTGCCGATACGGCGAGCGAGGTGCGGCAGCCGCCGGAGCGGTGCTTAAGCCGTCAGGCGGGAATTGTGCGGTATTGCCTTTGCTTTTTCACAAAATAACAGCATCCGTATGCTGCCCCCCGCTCGTGGGCCGCCATGCGGATGCTGTTTTGCGTTTGTTATGCTTTTCTGGTAGTGACACCGTACAGGCTGTTCCAGGTTGCGCGGCCCAGCATGCCGTCCGGTTTCAGGTCATGCACTACCTGCCAGGCCAGAACCGCTTCCCGCGTGCTGGCACCGTAACGGCCATCGGTGGTCAGTTCCGGCACCAGGGTTTTCAATTTCTGCTGGGCGCTTTTCACGGTTGCGCCCCGGCTGCCGCGGCGCATGGTAACACCGGGCCAGATCTCCCCTTCCCCGTTTTTATCCGCCCAGGCGCGGTACAGGGCATCCCAGGTATCGCGGCCCACGTGGCCGTCAATTTTCAGCCCCTGTTCCCGCTGGAACCGCCGCACTGCGGTTTCGGTGCTGGTGCCGTAGCGTCCATCCACATTCAGTCCGCCCAGCCAGCGCTGTACCAGGGCAATATCCGGGCCGGATGCCCCCGGCCGCAGCACGGTTCCGCCATATTCCGGCATTGCATTTGCCATAAAAAAAGCCCCCTTGCTGTGTGTTGCAGCTTGCCGCCCGCCCTCATTTCACACTATGCAAAGGGGGTTCGTTTTGTGTTAAGATATTCTGCATTTTTAAGCAATATAGCCGCCGCTACGCAGAACAAAGATCCAGAACGTCAGCGATAGCGCCGAGAACAGCGTGGTTGCCGCCACACAGCTGGCCGTCAGCACACCCTCATGGCCCATGTTCTTGGCCATAACGTAAGAGCTTGGCGTGGTGGGGCTGCCCAGCATGATGAGCAGGGCAATCAGCTGCTGGTCCCGGAAACCGAGCTTGACGGCAATGGGGATAAAGATCGTGGTCAGCACCATCAGCTTGCAGCAAGCCGCCACCAGGGTGGGTGCCAGCTTTTTGATGGCCTTGGCTCCCTCAAACGAAGCGCCGATGGAAAGCAGCGCCAGCGGGGTGGTCAGGCTGGAAAGGCTGGTCAGGGTTTTCTGCGCCAGGGTAGGCAGGCCAAAGGGCAGCAGGCTGTACAGCGTACCCAGAATAATGCCGTCCAGAATGGGGTTGGTCAGCACACCGTACAGCAGCTTGGAGGGGGTCACTTTGCCATGCTGCTGCGGGCTTTCCACCGTCAGGATAATGACCGCAAAAATGTTGAACAGCGGCACACTGCCCAAAATCATCAGGGGGGCCATGCCGGAAGTGCCGTAAATGTTCTGGATGAACGCCACGCCCAGAATGGCCGCGCTGCTGCGGTAGCTGGCCTGTACGAACTCACCCACCAGGGTTTTATCTTTCAACAGGCGGCGCGCCAGCACCCAGATGACCACAATGGCAATGGCCGTTACCGCAAAGCAGAACAAGACAAACTTTGCATCAAAGCTGTGGGCAAGGTCCAAGGTTGCCATATCACAGAACAGCATGACCGGCAGCGTTACCTTGAACACCAGCTTGTCGGCCACGGTGCAGAACTGCTTTGGCAAAAAGCCTTTTTGCCCCAGCGCCCATCCAATGACCATCACCAGAAATACCGGAAGGGTCGCGTTCAGGCTGAACATTAAATTATCCACATTGATCCCTCTTTATATTATGTCCTTACATTCCCGCAGCCATGCTTGGGGCAGGCCCGCAGGATTGTTTTGATGATACGATTATACCATATCATTCCGGCAAAAAACATGCCGAGAATGACCACATTTGCACGGCTTTCCGCCGCACTTTTTGCGCAACTGGCCTTTAATTCGTACCCACTCTCACATCACCGCACAAGCGCGCCGTTACAAGGTCTTTGCAGCGCTCACGGTGGGCAGCGTGCAGCGGATGCTGCTGGAAGCATTGCAGCGCCTGTTCATCCCGCAGTTCTGCATAGAATATCAAGTCATAGTCCCCTCCGGCCAGGTTGAGGCCAATTTCAATGCACAGCAAGCCGTCGATCCTGCCCCGCATGGTGGCAACGGAATTTTGTAAAAACTTCAAAGCTTCAGCTTCTTGATGCTGTGCTTTTACGGCATCGGTATATTTCCAGAACAAAATATGGCGGATCATCTCAGCTGCCTCTCTTTCGCCGCTTTTTATTTTTAAGGCAATACCGCATAATTCTAAGTGCCGATACGGCAAGCGAGGCGCGGCAGATGCTAAGCCAAAAGCGCAGATAATACTGGATGTCTTATCGAGCATTTTGGCAACGCAGATGCCGTGCCGCAGCTGCCGGAGCGGTGCTTAAGCCGCAAGGCGGGAATTGTGCGGTGTTGCCTTAAATTATACCATACCGCCAGGCAAAAAGCACGCTGTGGAACCTGACATTCCCGGCGAACAAAAATGCGGCCGTATTTTGCAGTTTTTCAACTTGTGTTTTACTGTCGTTTCTGGTAGACTAGATAAAGTATGTGTGTCTTTTTGTCCGGCCGGTTTCTGTTTGCGGCATTCTGCACGCCGGCCGCACACACATGCACGGTAAGGAGGATTCATTTTATGAGCAATCCCATTGATTATTCCCAGGGCATTTACGATGCCAAAAAACTGGGCACGCCCCGGATGCTGATCCTGGGTGCGCAGCACATGTTCGCCATGTTTGGCGCAACCGTGCTGGTTCCCCTGCTGACCGGCCTGAGCGTTTCCACCACGCTGCTGTGCGCCGGCCTTGGCACGCTGCTGTTCCACATCATCTGCAAGGGCAAGGTTCCCGCATTTTTGGGTTCCAGCTTTGCCTACCTGGGCGGCTTTGCCATTGTCAGCAATGACGGTGCCAACCCGGAAAACTTGCCCTACGCCTGCGCAGCCGTTGCGTTCAGCGGCCTGCTGTATGTGCTGGTCAGCGGGCTGATCTCGGTGTTCGGCATCCGCCGCATCATGCGGTTCTTCCCGCCTGTTGTCACCGGCCCCATCATCATCTCCATTGGCCTGATCCTGGCCCCGTCCGCCATCAACAACTGCCAGAGCAACTGGCTGCTGGCTTTTGTGGCGCTGGCCGCCGTTATCATCTGCAACATCTGGGGCAAAGGCATGGTCAAGATCCTGCCCATTCTGATCGGTGTTCTGGTCAGCTATGCGGTTGCCTGGTACTGGTGCGGTTGACTTTGCCGCCATCGGCGAGGCCTCCTGGATCGGTTTCCCCATCCACAAAGAGGCCATGGGTCTGTTTGCCATTGACGGCAGCGAAAAATTCATCAGCGCCCTGTTCACCATCATGCCCATTGCCGTTGCAACCATGATGGAGCACATCGGCGATATTGCCGCCATCAGCGCCACCACCGGCCGCAACTATATCCGTGACCCCGGCCTGAACCGCACCCTGATGGGCGACGGCCTGGCAACCGCCATGGCCGGCCTGCTGGGCGGCCCCGCCAACACCACCTACGGCGAAAACACTGGCGTTCTGGCCCTGACCAAGATCTATGATCCCCTGGTCATCCGCATTGCCGCTGTATTTGCCTGCATCCTGAGCTTCTGTCCCAAGTTTGAAGCCGTCATCAACACCATCCTTCCGGCATCGTCGGTGGTATCAGCTTTGTGCTGTACGGCATGATCTCCGCCATCGGTGTTCGCAACGTAGTGGAAAATCAGGTCGACTTTACCAACAGCCGTAACCTGATCATTGCTGCCGTTATCCTGGTGTGCGCTCTGGGCTTTAACTCCGTGGGCGGCATCACCTTCGGCATCGGCGGTGTCAGCGTTACCCTGTCCGGCCTGGCCATTGCTGCCCTGGCCGGCATCCTGCTGAACGCCATCCTGCCCGGCAATGATTACGAGTTCGACTCCAACCCCGGCACCGGCGAAGGCACCAGCCTGCGCGTCTGATCCTGCGCTTATCTGACGGGTGTGTTTGACACCTAAATAGCATCCCAACCATGATGGTGGCCGCGGTCCCGCGCCGCGCACGAAATTTGCTTTTTTCCGTTATCCCAACTTCGTAAAGATGTGGTATAATGACACTAAGCCAATTTCCCACCATCATTTTTTATTTGTGTTGGAATTCCGCGTTCCCTATAAGTCCTAACTCCTAAGGCAACACCGCACAATTCCCGCCTTGCGGCTTAAGCACCGCTCCGGCAGCTGCGGCACGGCATCTGCGTTGCCAAAATGCTCGATAAGACATCCAGTATTATCTGCGCTTTTGGCTTAGCATCTGCCGCACTTCGCTCGCCGTATCGGCACTTAGAATTATGCGGTATTGCCCTAACTCCTACCTAACCACCGGAGGTGCCTATGCCCACTACCCTTACCGTGGCAGATTTTCTTTCGCTGCGCATGCAGTACAAAGCCGAACAGGCGGAAAACGAAATTCCTGCCGTGATCGAACACAACTTCAAAGATGGCCGCATGGTGGACCATTATTTTGTGGTGCCCGGTCCCGCCCTGCTGGCTGATGAAGCCGTGCAGGACTTTGGCGGCAAAATCGAGAACATCCTGTTTCTGCAGCAGAGCGAACCCGGCGCACCGTGGCAGGTGCTGCTGCACGAACCTTCTATGATCCGGGAGATCACCTTTGAAATGCCGGAGGAAGAGTTCCGCGCCATGCTGGCCAAGAACAACCTGATCCTGCCCGGTGACCCCGGCTTTGTGATGCCGTAAGCTCTAGGGTGTATCTGATAAGCCAAAATTCAGTCTATTTCTTTTGTTTCCAGATATGCCTTTAAGCAGTGCAAGTTTTTGCGGGATTAAAGTTCGTTTTTTTTGTCTATTCTGCCGCTTACCCACTTGCATAGCGCGGCAAATGCGTATATAATAGAGTGAAACAGCATGTGGGATATTGATAGGCCCAATGCAGAAGGGGGTTGTTGCTAATGGCGATTTCTGACCTACCGCGGTATTCTCTATCCGCGACGATAAAGACCAGGAGATCAAGCAGGTTATGCAGCTTGTTTACGGTGCACTGGAGGAGAAGGGCTATAACCCCGTCAACCAGCTGGTCGGCTATATTCTTTCGGAGGACCCGACTTATATCACTACTTACAAGAACGCCCGTTCGCTGATTCGCCGCATTGACCGCGACGATCTGCTGCAGGCCCTTGTGCGTGATTATGTCCGCAACGGCTGATTGCTTATCTACAAAAAATAACGCCCCGAACACATTCTGACCAGTGTTCCGGGGCGTTTTGCATTTTGTACGGTTTTGCTTTTTCTGTTGCTCAGCCTTGCTGTGCCGCTATCAGGCAAAGAAAGCCTTCTGCACAGCGTTCAGCACGGCGGCGCGGCCTGCGGTAAAGTTTACGCCGCCCTGCAAATAGCAGGTGTAGGGGGCGCGCAGCGGGCCGTCACAGCTGATTTCAATGGTAGAGCCCTCGGTAAAGGAACCGGATGCCATAATGACCTGGTCGGTATAGCCCGGTTCGTCTGCCGGTTCGGGGCTGACAAAGCTGTCCACCGGAGAGCAGGACTGGATGCCTGCGCAGAACCCCTGCAGCGCGGCGGCACTGCCGGAATCAAAGCAAGTCACAATATCGTTATGGTCGGCGGTATAGCGGGGCACGGGGTTCACACCCACCAGCTCCAGCAGGCACTGGGCATACACGGCGGTTTTCAGTGCTTCACACACAACGCCAGGGGCGTAATAGAAGCCGAGGAAAGTATCACGCAGGCTGTCCTGCGTGCAGCCAAGGTCCTTGCCGATGCCGGGGGCGGTAAAACGGTGGCTGATTTTTTCCACCAGGTCGCTTACCGGCAATATAGCCGCCAGTGGGGGTAATGCCGCCGCCGGGGTTCTGATAAAGCTGCCCGCGATAACGTCCGCGCCGGCGGAGAGCGGCTCCCGGATTTGGGTGAACTCGCCATAGCAGTTATCCACAAAGATCACCACATCGGGGTTGGCCTTGCGGGCGGTATCGGCCACTTTCTGGATGGTATCCAGGTCAAAGGCGTTGCGCTGGGTATAACCGCGGCTGCGCTGGATATGCACCACGGTAGCGGTCTTGGCGTGCTCTGCAATGGCGGCATAGTCCGGCGTAAAGTCCGGCAGCAGGGGCACCTCATCGTAATGGATGCCGTATTCCTGCAGCGTGCCGCAGCCCTTGCCAGCCTCGCCAATACCGATCACGCCTTCCAACGTATCATAGGGGCGGCCGGTGGCGGCCAGCAGGGTGTCCCCTGCGCGCAGCAGACCGAACAGCGCCACTGTCAAGGTGTGGGTACCACTCATGAACTGCGGGCGTACCAGAGCGTCCTCGGCCCCCATGCAGCGAGAAAATACTTCCTCCAGCTTATTGCGGCTATCGTCCCACACGCCGTAACCGGTGGAGCCAAGGAAATGCCGGGCTTCCACGCCGCAGTCCGTAAAGGCGCGCAGCATTTTCAGTTGGTTATAATCGCGGATTTCTTCCAGGTGGGCAAACTGATCGCGGCAAAGTTCCAGCGTTTTGCGGTCCAGTTCCAGCACCTGGGGTTTCAAATCATAGAATTGTTCAATCATAGTGTATCCTGTCTGTTTTACTTATTATAATTTATACTTAACGTACTGTTTTTGCAATACAAAACCAAGGCGTCATAAAAGCGGCAGCGCTCTGCCGCGCACAAAATGTCACGGTCCAGCCCTCCCCTGCCAGCTCGTTGGCCAGGTAGGGAATCAGCCAGCCGCCGATGCCCCGCCCGCGCAGCTCCGGCAGGGTTTCCCCCATTGCCATATACTTCGCCGTTGGCCATGGCATAAGCCCCCACAGTGCTCACCGGGCCGGCCTGCTGCATCCTGCAAGCCAGCACACGGGCAAAGCCAGTGGGCCAGCGGCGGTACAGGTTTCGGGAATAATAGCAGTTCCTGCCGTTCCGGTTCTGTGGGAAAAGCTGGGTTGCCAGGCGGCAAGACA
>ENA-OQAJ01000299-OQAJ01000299.1-human-gut-metagenome-genome-assembly--contig:-NODE-299-length-15548-cov-2.154465_pt1 | contig 15548 bp, 23 predicted proteins | sample MGYA00242736_ERZ504529 | MGnify/ENA primary metagenome ERZ504529 (study PRJEB26092, sample SAMD00036275) | human gut metagenome | host: Homo sapiens | study: EMG produced TPA metagenomics assembly of...
ATTGAGTGTGGATAGGAGAGACTTATGCAGATTCATTTATTAGACATTTCTTCCTGTGATGGCAAGACGATCCAGGAATCAGTTGTTCCTGAACTGGAGAAGATTGATTTTCAGATGGGAAGTTTCCCGGTACTTGCGAAAGAACCGGTAGAGCTTACGATCACCAATACCGGTGACAAGGTTCTTGAACTTACAGGAACCGGTAAGATTACAGTTGGAATTCCATGTGACCGCTGTCTTGAGACAGTAGCCGTAGAGATATCACTGGAATTTAAGAAGAAGCTTGATATGAAGCTTTCTGATGAAGAACGTGTCAATGATCTGGATGAAAGCAGCTATCTCACAGGTATGAACCTGGATGTGGACCGGTTGGTCTATCTTGAGGTATTGATATGCTGGCCTTTGAAGGTCTTATGTAAAGAAGACTGTAAAGGTATCTGCAGCCGCTGCGGGAAGAACCTGAACGAAGGTCCCTGCGGATGCAAGGAGGAGCCTAAGGATCCCCGCATGGCAGCTATCAGTGATATATTCAGTAAATTTAAGGAGGTGTAACCTATGTCCATTTGTCCTAAGAACAAATCTTCCAAAGCTAGACGTGACAAGAGAAGAGCGAACTGGAAAATGAGCGCTATGAACCTTGTTAAATGTAGCAAATGTGGAGCACTTATGATGCCACACAGAGTTTGCAAAGCTTGCGGAAGCTACAATAAGAAGGAAATCATCAAAGTTGAGGACTAATTTTGATTGGTCAGTCAATATATGATGCAGAAAAGAGTCTGGTATGCTGAGATAAGTATACCGGCTTTTTTTATACTCTAAGGGGAAATAAAAATATGAAAGAGAACAAAAATCAGAAAAATACCGCCGTAAACCAGATCACAGAGGGCGTGATCTGGAAACAGCTTCTGTTTTTCTTTTTTCCGATCTTGTTTGGAACTCTGTTCCAGCAGATTTATAATACCGCCGATACGGTTGTGGTAGGCCGTTTTGTGGGAAAAGAAGCGCTGGCTGCAGTCGGTGGTTCGTCCAGCATGATTGTGAATCTGATTGTAGGATTTTTTGTGGGCCTATGTTCTGGTGCGGCTGTGGTGATTTCACAGTTCTACGGCGCAAAAGACCACAAAAATCTCAAAAAAGCGCTTCACACATCCATGATTTTTTGTCTGGCAGCCAGCATAATTGTGGGAACAGCAGGATTTATCCTGGCAGAGCCGATCCTTCACCTGATGAAAACACCGGCAGAAGTAATTCCGGATTCTGTACTGTACCTGCATATCTATTTTGCGGGAACTTTTTTCAATCTGGTTTACAACATGGTATCCAGTATCTTAAGAGCAGTAGGAGACTCCAAAAGACCCCTTTATGTGCTGATCATCACCTGCCTTTTGAATATTCTTCTGGATGTTGTGTTTGTTGTAATCTTCCATATGGGAGTTCTTGGCGTTGCACTTGCAACAGTCAGCTGTCAGGCAGTCAGTGCCATTCTTGTAACCTGGTTTTTGATGCGGGCAGAAGATATTTACCGTCTGGAATTCCATGAGATCCGTTTTGATCTCCGGTCTCTTGGAGCAGTTTTAAGGATTGGACTTCCAGCAGGACTGGAATCTGTGATGTACAACATTGCCAATCTTACTATTCAGATTTTTGTCAATGAGCTGGGAACGGATACCGTGGCAGCCTGGGGAACCCTGGGAAAAATTGACGCGGTATTCTGGATGGTCTGCAATGCCTTTGCTATCTCAATTACCACCTTTGTGGGACAGAACTACGGTGCCGGAAAATACCACCGCATGCGAAAAAGCGTCCGTGTCTGTATGGCAATGGCATATATTACCGCATTTATTGTAAGTGGTGCAATTGTTCTGTTTGCGGGATCAATTTACCGCCTATTTACCACAGATCAGACAGTGGTGAAAATTGGAGTCCATATGATCCGGTTCCTGATCCCATCGTATGCGCTTTATGTTGTGATCGGAATTCTGTCCGGCGCCCTGCGTGGTGCCGGAAGAGTTCTGATCCCCATGATTTTGACATGCGGAGGCGTCTGCATGATCCGGATTATCTGGCTGTTTGCCTTTGTAAAATCCCATCCCGGAATTAACAGCATTATGCTCAGCTATCCGGTGTCCTGGGTAATTACTGCGGTGCTGTTTGTCATTTACTATTTCCGGCGTTTTTCCCGGTATACAAAAAAAGAAATAACCATATAAAAAAGGGTGCTGATTCTGCGTGATAGCAGTGATTGGCACCTTTGTTTTTTTCGAAAAATGTCGATTTATTACGAATTGATTTCATTGCCTGAAAAGAGAAAAAGCGGTATTCTGGACGCATATAGATGGATATTTAAAACAGCACAAAAGGGGATGAATCACATGCACAATCTGCGAAAAACAATAAGATATGGGATTTTATCAGTACTTGGAGTGATTGTTATGGGGATCTGCATGAGGTACGCCATAAAAACGGCAATGGCAGCAATCACAGCCCTGACGGTGGGAATCCGAAACCGATCCGGAAAGCGGGGTGGCAGCCATAGAGAAGAAAAATAAGCTGTGGACTCTTATTTTCGGAATTACAGTGATTTTATCCATGACGGCATTTTTTTTCTGATGTACCGCATGAACAATGAATATACGGCCAGAGGAGAGCAGCCCATTCAGGGAATTCTCTGTCTGGATGAGGAAAAAGCAGCGGGGAAACTGCATTATCTGGCCAGAGAATGGCAGTATTTTCCGGGGAAACTTCTTACTCCAGATATGCTGAAAGAAAACACCGGATATTATAGCCGGTATATTTCCATTGGAGAATACGGAGGAATGGAACTGGGTGACAAAAAATGCCTCTCCCTATGGCTGCGGAACCTATCGGATGATTCTGATTCTGCCGAAAAAAGAACAGACATGGGCCCTTTCTCTTAAGAAGGTCTTTTCCGCATACCGGATTTATATCAACGGAGAACTGGCAGGAGAAGTGGAGATCCGGATGAAAAAACTTATAAAGAGCAGATTATGAACCGTGTTTTTACATTTCAGGGATCTGAAATGGCGGAAATTGTCATAGCAGTGGCAGACAAAAACCATGTCAAATCCGGAATTCAGTATATTCCGGTGTTCGGGTCCCCGGTTCAGATCAATATGCAGAGAGGATTGCGGGTACTTGGGAGCGGATTTGCCATGGCATTTTGTATTTGCGTCATGTTTGGAGTGCTTACAGTACATATCCGCACCAGGACATATCTGTCTCTTATGATTGATGTCTGGATTGTGGCAGCTTTTCTTCTGGAAATTTTTGTGGATATTCTTCCCTCAGCAGGAATTTTCTATGAAGCATCCTGGATCAGCGAAGCTGTCAAATGGGTTGCGGCGTTTTATATGCTGGTAAATACTTTCGGGGAAACTGACTGCGGATATGGGAAAATTGTTCTGGTGGGAACAACGGTTTACGCCTGTTCCCTTGCAGCAGATCGGATCTGGCCTCTTTACGAACCTATCATCGGAGGCCGGTTTCCGGAGACCGGAGGGATGGTACTGGCCATTGCGTTTGCCTGCGTGCTGTGGAGAGATCTTTCAGAAGCGTACAAAATCCGTCTCACCTATGAGATATACAGCAAACAGACAGAACTGCGTCTGCTTGCTCAGAAAAAACATTACGAAAAACTGAAAGCGCAGATGGATGAAACCAGCCGTGTCCGTCATGATATGCGGCAACATCTCCGGGTGCTGGCTGCCCTTCTGGAACAGAACAGTATGAGGAAATGCAGACGTATCTTTGCCGGTATACAAGGGAGTTTCAGGAGAGGCTTACATATCAGACCTACTGTAAAAATCAGGTAACCGATGCAATTCTTCATTATTATGAGGAGATCTGCCGGGAAAAAAGAATCTCTTTTCAGTGCCAGGTGGAGGCACCGGAGAATACAGGAATCGAAGATACAGACTTCTGCCGGCTTTTTGGAAATCTGCTGGAAAACGCAGTTGAGGCAGCCGAAAGGTGCCCGGATGGCAGCCCGAGATTTATCCGGGTACAGATCCGGGCCAGAAATAATAAAACTGCTGATCGAAGAAGAAAATAGTTGTACAGGTTCTCTTCGAAGAGGCAGGGACGGAATTTTCTCCGGAAAACATTCCGGACAGGGAATCGGAACCGCATCCATCTCGGAGATTGCGGCACGTTATGGTGGTCTTGCAGACTTTCAGGACCATAATGGGATTTTTAAGGCAGAGATTTTCCTTCGCCTGACGAAAAAAGATACTGAAGATAAGCTTTTCGGATAGCGGCAGAACCACGTTTCCGGATCTGGACAGTTTCTCCGTTATCCAGAAGGAATCCGTCGTCGGTGGCTTCCTGGATGCGGTCCATATTTACCATACATCCACGGTAACAGGAGAGAAAATTGTGGCAGTCACGGATCTGCTCCTCAAATTTATGGAATGTAAGGTAAGAACGCAGCGGGCCGGCATCTGTATGCAGGCAGACGGCATTGCGGAATGTATCTGCATACAGAATGCTGTGCAGCGGCACACGCACAGGAACACGGTCAGAAATAATTTCGATATATCGTGCATGAAGAGCCTCTTTCAGACGAAAAGAATCCAGAATCTGACACAGCTTTTCCGGCTGAAAAGGTTTCAGAAGATAGTAGGCGGCATTTACGTCGTAGCTTTCCACCGCAAATTCACTGCTGGTAGTCACAAAAACAAGAATGCAGTCATCAGACTGATTTCGGATTCTTCTGGCTGCTTCCATGCCGGTAATGCCATCCATATAGATATCCAGAAACAGGATCTGGAAATTTCCGGGCCGGTAATCGTCAAAGAAAGCCTCCGCACTGGAAAAGTACCGGATTTCCGTGGGAATCTGTCTGTTTTCAAAATAAGAAGTAATAATACGTTTCAGCTGTTCTGCGTCCGATGCAATGTCATCAATAATAGCAATATTCAAAATCTGTAACCTCCGGAGAAATAAGTGTAAAGGTAGTATAGCATAACTTTTCGGAATGTCCAGAGGCAGTTTACGATTTTACATAAGTTTTACGGGGGAGATTTTGTAGAGAAATGTCGTAAGATCTCATATTCTCTCAAAATCATTAGTGAATTCTGGAAAAAGAGTGCAAGATATCATGGAAAACGTCATTTCGTCACAGGTTGGTTGTCATTTGCCGGGAAATTTTTTACAATGATGTCATCCAAAAAGAAAGGCGGTAGATATACGGAAAGTAAAAAAGAAACCTGGCGACATGAGAAACTGTCAACAAAAATCCAGACAAAATCCTTAAAAAAAACCTTACAACAACGGCTGTATTTCAGAGCATGAAACGCAGCCGTTTTCCCCGTTCCCAAAATACATGCTTCTTGACGGAAAGCAGGAAATTCGTTATTATTCGTTGTAGAGTGAAAAAGCCAATGCGGATATCTTTATCTGCAGGAACTTACGAAAAAAGAAAATGGAGAAACACACATGAACATTCTTAATATAGAACATATCCACAAGATTTTTGGAGACAAGGTGATTTTTGACGATATTTCCTGTGGCATTGACCAGGGAGAAAAGATCGGGATCATCGGTGTCAACGGAACGGGAAAAACTACCCTGCTCCGGGTAATAGCAGGAGAAGAAGAACCGGATGAGGGCCAGGTGATCACCCAGAACGGGATCCGTATCAGCTGGCTTCCCCAGACTCCGGAATTTCCACAGCATATGACCATTCTGGACTATGTGGCAGAGGGTAAGTGGCAGAAAGACTGGAGTACAGAGAGCGAGGCACGCCGTATGCTGAACACTCTCGGAATTACAGATCAGAACAGCAATATGGACAATCTATCCGGCGGTGAGAAGAAGAGAGTGGCGCTGGCCAGAATGCTTTTAAACCCGGCAGACATCCTGATCCTGGATGAGCCCACCAACCACCTGGACGGGGAGATGGTTACCTGGCTGGAAGATTTCCTCAGGAATTTCCGTGGAACCGTGATCATGGTTACACATGACCGATACTTTCTGGATCGTGTAGCCAACCGTATCCTGGAGATCAGTCACGGGAAATTATATTCCTACGCAGGAGATTACTCCAGGTTTCTGGAATTGAAAGCCCAGAGAGAAGAGATGGAGCTTGCCAGCGACCGTAAACGCCGTAGTGTCCTTCGGATGGAACTGGAATGGGCGGCGAGAGGCTGCCGGGCCAGAAGTACCAAGCAGAGGGCAAGGCTTGACCGTCTGGAAGCACTGAAAGCAGGAAAAACTCCGGTAAAAGATCAGAATGTAGAGATGGACTCCGTGGAAACCCGTATGGGCAAAAAGACCGTAGAGTTCCATCACGTGAGTAAAGCCATAGAAGGCCGCCTTCTGATCAATGATTTTGATTATATTGTTCTAAGAGATCAGCGCCTTGGAATCATCGGCCCCAACGGCTGTGGAAAATCCACCCTCCTTAAGATGGTAGAAGGACTGGTTGCTCCGGATTCCGGAGAAATTCAGATCGGCGAAACCATCCGCATCGGATATCTCGCCCAGAACGTTCCGGATATGGATGGAAGACAGCGAGTGATCGATTATATTCGCGAAGTGGCAGAATATGTTCCGACGAAAGAAGGAAGAATCACCGCCTCCCAGATGCTGGAGAGATTTCTTTTTGACCCGGCCATGCAGTACACACCTGTAGAAAAACTTTCCGGAGGAGAGAAGAGAAGACTGTACCTTCTGAAAGTCTTGATGGAGGCACCGAACGTCCTGCTCCTGGATGAGCCAGGAAATGATCTGGATATCCCTACTATGACTATCCTGGAAGATTATCTGGATTCTTTTTCCGGTATTGTGATTACCGTATCTCATGACCGTTATTTCCTTGATAATGTAGTGAACCGCATTATGGCATTTGAAGGGGATGGACAGCTGGTACAGTATGAAGGCGGATACACCGATTACCTGGAGGCGAAAGCCAGAAAAGGACAGACTCTGGAAACACGTTCGAATATGGCAGGCAGCAGCCAGAACGAAACGCCGGAACCGGAAAAAAAGAAATCCTCTGCAGATACCTGGAAACAGAACCGGAAACAGAAGCTGAAATTTACTTATAAAGAACAGAAAGAATTTGAAACCATCGATGATGACATTGCGGCACTGGAGGAACGTCTGGAACAGATCGACAAAGAAATGGCAGTCAATGCCACCAACGCCGGAAAACTCCGGGAACTTTCCGAAGAACAGCAGGAAACCCAGCAGAAGCTGGATGAAAAAATGGACCGCTGGGTGTATTTAAACGACCTTGCGGAACAGATCGAGGCGCAGAAAGAATAAGATATATCAGCAGAGAGCTTATAGCATTTCGGGGAATACCGCTATAAGCTCTCTGTTTTCAACTGTTTTATTTTCAGGGTTTGCGCGAAACGTATTGACTTCCCGGGCAGAATTTTAGTATCATAAGTAACGGTACATTGTTTTGGTACTCTGCAGTGAAAATCCTTGTACCGCTGGGTCTGAGGGTTTTCACTACAGTGTACCATATGCATTCCGAAAAGGTTTTCGGACAGAAGAAAGGACAACATAATGTCAGAAAATGGTAAAAAGTCGTTGTAGACGCAAATGGGCGGTGACAATGCCCCTGTAGAGCCGGTAAAAGCAGCAGTAGAAGCCGTAAAAGAGAAACAGAATATCCAGGTCATCCTCACAGGACAGGAAGACGTGATCCAGGCAGAACTTCAGAAATACCCGGATTATCCGAAAGACAGAATCCGTGTAGTACACGCTTCCCAGGTGATCGAGACCGCGGAGCCTCCGGTAATGGCGATCCAGAAAAAGAAAGATTCCTCTATTGTAGTAGGTTTAAATCTTGTAAAAAAACAGGAAGCAGATGCCTTCGTATCTTCCGGAAGCACCGGAGCTGTTTTGGTAGGCGGCCAGGTGATCGTAGGCAGGATCAAAGGTATCCAGAGACCGCCTCTTGCCCCGCTGATCCCGACAGCCAAAGGCGTTTCCCTTCTGATCGACTGCGGAGCCAACGTAGACGCTAGACCGAATCATCTGGTACAGTTTGCACAGATGGGTTCCATCTATATGGAGAACGTGGTTGGTGTTAAGAAACCAAGAGTAGCATCGTAAATAACGGTGCGGAGGAAGAAAAAGGAAATGCCCTGGTTAAAGCCACATTCCCTCTTTTAAAAGCATGCAAAGATATCAATTTCATCGGAAGCATTGAGGCAAGGGATATCCCGGCAGGATACGCAGATGTAGTTGTCTGCGAAGCATTTGTGGGAAATGTGATCCTCAAGCTTTACGAAGGCGTGGGAGCTACTATGGTATCCATGATCAAAAAGGCATGATGACAAGCCTCCGAAGTAAAGTAGGAGCCTTGATGGTGAAACCGGCCCTCAAGGAAACCCTGAAAGCTTTTGACGCCAGTGAATACGGCGGAGCCCCGCTTCTTGGACTGAAAGGTCTGGTAGTAAAGAGTCACGGAAGCGCGAAGAGTGTGGAGATCCGCCATGCTATCTTCCAGTGCGAGCAGTTTAAGGAAGAAAAGATCAACGAAAAAGATCGAAGAATTTATTGCAGCTGAACAGAAAGCACAGGCAGAAGCAAAAACCGAAGAAAAATAAAAAACAGAAATCAAAATACGGGGTACAGACAGATAAGTCCCGAAAGTATTACAGACAGAACAGGAGGCGAGCAGTCTTGGAACTGGAAATACTGAAAACAATCATCGAGAAAACTCTGGGAAAGACCATGGGTACCATTACCGAGAAAACTACGTTTGTAGATGATCTGGGAATTGATTCTCTGGATTTCTTTCAGATCTTCATTGATCTGGAAGAAACTTATGATATCCATATTGATCAGCAGGAAGCAGAAGAGATCGTTACCATAGGAGATGCAGTGGAGACTCTTCGCCGCGCAACGAAAGGGAAAAAGAAATGGAAAATAATTTAAAAAAACTGGAACAGACCATCGGATATCAGTTTACCGCAAAATCTTGCTGGAACAGGCAATGACGCACAGTTCCTACGCCAATGAGAAACATCTTGGAAAACTTGGCTGCAACGAGCGCCTGGAATTTCTGGGGGATGCAGTGCTGGAACTGATCAGCAGTGACTTTCTGTACAAAAAATTCCGCAACAACCAGGAGGGAGAACTTACCAAAAAAGCGCGCCAGCATGGTGTGCGAAAAGAGCCTTGCCTACTGTGCAAGAGAATTCGGCCTTCCGGAGTTCATTCTTCTTGGAAGAGGCGAAGAGATGATGGGCGGCCGGAAACGTGACTCCATCGTATCCGATGCTCTGGAATCCCTCATTGGAGCCATGTATCTGGACGGCGGTTTTGAACCGGCCCAGACATTTGTGCTGAAATTTATCCTCAATGACCTGGAAGATAAGAGAATTTTTTATGACAGCAAGACCGTACTGCAGGAGATGGTGCAGGAAGGTGGAAACCATCCGGTGGAATACCGTCTTCTGAAAGAAGAAGGACCGGATCACAGCAAGAGCTTTACCGTAGAAGCCCTGATCAACGGAGAGAGTATGGGAACCGGAACCGGCCATACCAAGAAAGCGGCAGAGCAAGCCGCAGCCCTTGAGGCGATCCGCAGGATCAAATAAACAGCAGGTGTCCAATGTATCTGAAAAATATAGAGGTGCAGGGATTCAAATCTTTTTGCACAGAAAATCAATTTTTGAATTTCATAACGGGATCACCGGTATTGTAGGGCCTAACGGCAGTGGAAAAAGCAACGTCGGCGATGCAGTCCGCTGGGTTCTGGGCGAGCAGAGTGCCAAGCAGCTGCGAGGCGGAAACATGCAGGACGTTATTTTTCCGGAACAGAACTCAGGAAGCCCTTAAGCTTTGCATCCGTAGCCATTACTCTGGATAACAGCGACCATAAGCTTCCGGTGGATTTTGAGGAAGTGACCGTAACCAGAAGACTGTACCGCTCCGGGGAAAGTGAGTACCGCATCAACGGAAGCTCCTGCCGTCTGAAAGACATCAACGAGATGTTTTATGATACCGGTATCGGAAAAGAAGGCTATTCCATCATCGGCCAGGGCCAGATTGACAAGATCTTAAGTGGTAAACCGGAAGACCGCCGTGAGCTTTTTGATGAGGCAGCAGGAATCGTCAAGTTCAAAAGTCGAAAAAACACCACTCTGAAAAAACTGGAAGAAGAGCAGCAGAATCTGGTCCGTGTCACCGATATTTTAAGCGAGTTGACTAAACAGCTGGAACCTCTGGAACGTCAGTCTGAAACTGCAAAGATCTATCTGGCAAAAAGAGAAAGCCTAAAAGAGCTGGATGTGAACATGTTCCTTCTGGAATATGAACACACCGGCAAGCTGATCAGAGAGCTGGAAGAAAAGACCAGAATCGCGGAAAATCAGTTACAGGAGGCAAAAGACGCCCACAGCCGCACCAAAGACGAGTATGAACGCCTGGAAAAATCTCTGGAAGAGCTGAACCAGCGTATGGATGCTCTCAGGGAGGAAAGCCGGGACCGTGCCATCCGCAAGCAGCAGCTTTCCGGTGAGATCAATGTCCTTCATGAACAGATCCTTGCAGGTGAGCAGAATGACAGCCATTATCGCAGCCGCCTTTTGGCCATTCAGGAAGACACGGAGAAAAATCCGCAGACAGAGAGGAACTGGAAGAGCAGAGGGCAGATCTGCAGGCAAAGCTTCGCGAAGTCAACAGAGAGCTTTCCGATGAACAGGAAAAACTGGATAACATCCAGAGCAACATCGAAGAATGTACCCAGGCAGTAGAAGATGGAAAAAACGAGATTATCGAAATCCTCAACTCCCGTGCCAACACCAAAGGTAAAGCGCAGCGTTTTGATGCCATGATGGAGCAGCTGGATATCCGGAAGGCCGGAATCAGCCAGAGAATGCTTTCTCTGAAAACTCAGGAAGAAGAGCAGCAGTCGGCCATCACTCAGGCAAAAAAGAGTACGATACAATCACCGAATCCATTCAGGCCATCAGGGAAGAAGGAAGTAACCTCACAAAAGAGATCAAAGCCATCCAGGAAACTCTGAAACAGCAGAATACAGAGCTGGAAGAAAGCCAGAGAGCCTACCACAGAGAGGCTTCCCGTCTGGAATCCTTAAGGAATATTACGGAACGCTACGATGGCTATGGAAACAGCATCCGCCGCGTCATGGAGCAGAAAGACCATGTACCGGGCATCCGTGGCGTTGTGGCAGATATCATCCATGTGGAGAAAAACTACGAGATCGCCATTGAGACGGCACTTGGCGGAAGCATCCAGAATATTGTCACAGACAATGAACAGACTGCCAAGGAGATGATCGAATTCCTGAAGAAAAACCGGTACGGACGTGCTACGTTTCTTCCCTTAAACAGCATTTCCCAGAGAGGCGAGTTCACTCAGCGGGGAGCTTTAAACGAACCGGGAGCCATCGGTCTTGCAAGTGGTCTGGTAAGTGCAGACAAAGAGTACACAGGACTGATCGGCTATCTTCTTGGAAAGGTACTGGTTGTGGACAATATTGATCACGCCATTGCCATTGCCAGGAAATACCGCCACAGTATCCGGATGGTAACTCTGGAGGGCGAGTCCTTAAGCCGGGTGGTTCCATGACAGGTGGAGCTTTTAAGAACAACAGCAATCTTCTCGGCCGCCGCCGTGAGATCGAAGAACTGGAAAAGAAAGTGAAAGAACTGGCGGCCAGGTACAACGAAATCCGTCAGTCCATGGAGGATAACCGCAGTAAACGAAACGAAATGCGGGATACCGTAAATTCCCTGCAGCAGAAATTCCAGGAACAGTCCATCGGGCAGAATACAGCCAGGATGAACATCGAGCAGCTGGAGAAAAAAGCAGAAGAAATCCGGGGCGGTTATGCAAGGATCGAGCGGGAACAGGAAGAAATCCGCCGTCAGACAAGAGAAATGCAGGCAGATAACGCTCAGATCACACAGGAACTGGAAACTTCCAAAAAGGACGAGGAAGAGCTGGAAACCTTCATCGAAACCCGCCAGAAAGAACTGGAAGACTGGAAAAAAGATGAGGCACAAACCCTGGAAACTCTGGAAAAGATCCGTCTGGACGCATCCGCATCCCAGCAGAAAGAAAGCTTCATAAAAGAAAACCTGAAACGACTGAAAGAAGAGATCGATGTTCTTTTAAAAGAAAAAGAAGAAATCCTGGATTCCCTGGAAAAAGGCAGCCAGGAAACAGCACAGAAAAAGAAAAACCATCGAGAATGTCCGTGTAGAGATCGAGAGCTTTGCCGCAAAAGAAGAAGCATCCGAAAAACAGCTTGAAAAGCTGCAGCAGGAAAAAGAAGAAAGTACAAAGAGTCATAAAGAGTTCTTTGAAAACGGGATGAGCTGTCCAATCAGATCAGTCTTCTGGATAAAGAATGTTTCCGTCTGAAAACCCAGGCGGAAAAGATCGAGGAAAACCGGGGAAGCCCGTATTTCCTATATGTGGGAAGAATACGAGATTACCCCGAATAATGCGCTGTAGTACGAAACGAAAGAATAGTGATCGCCATGTGATGAAACAGCAGATCCACAAATTAAAAGGATGAGATCCGGGCCCTTGGTTCTGTCAATGTCAATGCCATTGAGGATTACAAGGAACTTCTGGAACGCCATACCTTCTTAAGCGGCCAGTACAACGATCTTCTGGAAGCGGAAAAAACGCTGGAACAGATCATTCAGGAGCTGGATGAGGGAATGCGGAAACAGTTCACCGAAAAATTCGGAGAGATCCAGAAAGAATTTGACAAGGCATTTAAGGAGCTGTTCGGCGGAGGCCGGGGAACTCTGGAGCTTGCGGAAGATGAGGATATTCTGGAGGCCGGAATCAAAATTATTTCCCAGCCGCCCGGAAAAAAAACTTCAGAACATGATGCAGCTTTCCGGTGGAGAGAAGGCACTGACAGCCATTGCCCTTCTTTTTGCCATCCAGAACCTGAAACCATCACCGTTCTGTCTTCTGGATGAGATCGAGGCAGCCCTGGATGACTCAAACGTAGGCCGTTTTTGCAGGATATTTACAGAAGTTTGACGAAAGAACACACAATTTTATTATAATAACACATAGACGTGGTACCATGAATGCTGCAGACCGCCTTTATGGAATTACCATGCAGGAAAAAGGGGTATCAACGCTGGTATCAGTAGACCTGGTAGAGAACCAGCTTACCCGGTAGCAGAGGGGATGAAACAGTATGGCAGAAGAAAAAAAAGGATTTTTTAAACGTCTGGTAAGCGGACTTACCAAAACGCGAGACAATATCGTTGCCGGATTTGATTCCATTTTCAGCGGTTTTTCCAGTATTGATGATGATTTTTACGAAGAGCTGGAAGAGATCCTGATCATGGGAGACATCGGCATTAACGCAACCACCTCCATTCTGGAGCACCTGAAGGAACAGGTGGCTGAACAGCATATCAAAGAGCCGTCCCAGTGCAAGCAGCTTCTGATCGACAGTATCAAGAAGCAGATGCAGGTGGAGAGCACAGAATATGAATTCGAGAACCGGAAATCCGTGATCCTGGTGATCGGTGTCAACGGAGTCGGTAAGACTACCTCCGTTGGTAAACTTGCCGGTAAACTGAAGGATCAGGGAAAGAAAGTAATCCTTGGTGCGGCAGATACGTTCCGTGCGGCAGCAGGAGAACAGCTGACACAGTGGGCTAACCGTGCAGGTGTTGAGATCATCGGCGGACAGGACGGTGCAGACCCGGCATCGGTTGTCTATGATGCGGTGGCAGCAGCCAAGGCCAGAAATGCGGATGTTCTGATCTGCGACACAGCAGGAAGACTTCACAATAAGAAGAACCTTATGGAGGAGCTTCGCAAAATTTACCGTATTCTGGAACGTGAGTACCCGGAAGCATATCTGGAAACTCTGGTAGTCCTTGACGGAACCACCGGCCAGAACGCGCTTTCTCAGGCAAGACAGTTTGCCGAGGTAGCCAACGTTACCGGAATTATCCTTACCAAACTTGATGGTACAGCCAAGGGTGGAATTGCCGTAGCGATCCAGTCCGAGCTTGATATACCAGTAAAATACATCGGAGTAGGCGAGAGCATCGATGACTTGCAGAAATTCGACGCAGACGCATTTGTAAACGCCCTCTTTGACGTAGAAGAAAGGAGCTAATTATGCTTACATTAGAAAGCTTTGAAGAAGCGGCAGCAAAAGTAAAAGAAGTGACACAGGAAACAAAGCTGATATACAGCAGTTATTTCTCTGATATGACAGGAAACAAGGTTTACCTGAAACCGGAGAACATGCAGCGTACCGGTGCATATAAAGTACGTGGCGCATATTATAAGATCAGCACACTTTCTGACGAAGAGAGAAACAAAGGTCTGATCACAGCATCTGCAGGAAATCATGCACAGGGTGTTGCCTATGCTGCACATAAATACGGAGTAAAAGCCGTCATTGTCATGCCTACCACCACACCACTGATCAAGGTGGAGCGTACCAAGAGCTACGGAGCGGAAGTCATCCTTCACGGAGATGTTTACGATGAGGCATGTGCCCATGCGCTTCAGCTTGCAGAGGAGAACGGATATACCTTTATCCATCCTTTTGACGACCCGGCAGTAGCCACCGGACAGGGAACCATCGCCATGGAGATCGTACAGGAGCTTCCACTGGTAGATTACATTCTCGTCCCAATCGGCGGCGGCGGACTTGCAACCGGTGTTTCTACCCTGCAAAACTCCTCAACCCGCATATCAAAGTCATCGGCGTGGAGCCAGCAGGAGCAGCCTGCATGAAAGCATCTCTGGAGAAAGGTGAGGTCGTAACCCTTCCTCATGTAAACACCATTGCAGACGGTACCGCAGTGCAGACCCCTGGAAAAAATATCTTCCCGTATATCCAGGAGAACCTGGACGATATCATCACCATCGATGATGACGAACTGATCGTAGCTTTCCTGGATATGGTAGAGAACCACAAGATGATCGTGGAGAACTCCGGACTTCTTACCGTAGCAGCTCTCCGTCACCTTGACGTAAAAGAACAAGAAGATCGTTTCTATCTTAAGTGGCGGAAACATGGATGTGATCACCATGTCTTCCGTTGTACAGCACGGACTGATCCAGCGTGACCGTATCTTCACCGTATCCGTCCTCATCCCGGACAAGCCAGGCGAACTGGTACGTGTTGCAAGCGTCATCGCCGAGAACCAGGGAAATGTCATCAAACTGGATCACAACCAGTTTGTAAGCACCAACAGAAATGCAGCTGTAGAGCTTCGGATCACCATGGAAGCATTTGGCACCGACCATAAGAATCAGATCGTAGCAGCGCTGGAGAAAGCCGGATGTAAGCCTAGGGTTGTTAGAGCGATACTGTAAGAAAGATAGAACGAATATAAAAAGCGAATATGGAAAACGTCTCAGAGTCATAATGAACCTGGGACGTTTATAGAAATTCATGGCAAATTCCGAAATGGGAAACTTTGTTATGCGGAGAGTCGAAATTTGTCGATGAAAATAGAATGAAATTTGTAATGAAATGTAGTAAACTGAGTAATAATTGAAAAGATGACCGAACACTCCGAACAAAATGG
>ENA-OQAJ01000300-OQAJ01000300.1-human-gut-metagenome-genome-assembly--contig:-NODE-300-length-15521-cov-8.637846_pt1 | contig 15521 bp, 14 predicted proteins | sample MGYA00242736_ERZ504529 | MGnify/ENA primary metagenome ERZ504529 (study PRJEB26092, sample SAMD00036275) | human gut metagenome | host: Homo sapiens | study: EMG produced TPA metagenomics assembly of...
GCGTTTTTAGAGCGCGGGAGAGTCCCGATGGTGCACCAGAAAGCGCCTTGCTGCAAAGCAGGGCGCTTTTCTTATGTTGATCTATATTGGGAGAATCGACACTTAGTGTCGGGCCTCCCTTTTTTAGTTTATACCAGCGAATATAGTATATCAGGGCTTCGAATGTGTCTACAAAATGGAGGCAGCGCTGTATCATGAAAATCGGAACTAAAATCCGCCAAGCTGGACGGTGTTTTGCAGGCTGCCGAGAAGGGAAAACTGTGACAGCCAGGAAAATACAATGAACCAGCGCGAAATTGTGTGGTGTGCACAACTTCCGGCGCTGGTTATGGTGGCTGTAATAAAACGTTGGAGCGTGAAAAACGGCAAATAAAACCGGCTAGGGAGAAAAGAGTGGTCAGATGGTTGTCAAGAGGCATAGCACACATAGAACGCGTCAAAAAACACGCGCGCGTTAAGAATCGTACGCGTGCGTTTTTGTGATGTGTTATACTCTGTCCATTGGAATATACTTTGCCCTTGCGCCTTTTCCAGTTATTTCAGCACCTAGAATGATGAATCAAAACACAAGCTGTTACAAGAACTTTTGAAAATCGTAGATGGCTTCGATGTTTCTCCTTATGACGACGAAAAGACCGAAGTAATTCTTGACTTCAAAAACTTGTACTTAATCTACATCAAGTAAACTGCTAAAATAAAAACGCAAAGGCAGGTTATTTGTGTAAAGGTGTTGGTGTAGACTTGTTGCATGGTAATATGCAGTTGTAAAGGGAAGGCGCAAGCCTTCTCTTTTTTGTTTCAAAACAATTTGACCCAGAACGAAAAAACCTGGCTGCCTAGCAGTTGGGAGCTTTATTGTGGGCCAAAGCGTAGCCTAAAAGGAGTGATTTCTGGTGTTGGTTCGTACCAAATCATCAATGCTCAATAATGCTGTCGGGGTCAGAAGTCAAGGGTGAAATGAACTATATTTTCCCCCCTTGACATCCACCCCCCTCGGTGTTATGATGCCAACGAGACGGCAGCCGGACAAGCTTGATGCCGCCTCGAATAATTTTTGCTCTATTTGCACCCTGAATGTGGATCACACAGAGTTTGGGATTGATCCGAGGATTACGCCATGAACAAGACAAAAGATATGACCGTAGGCAGCCCCACCAAAACCATCTTCTTTTTCTCCGTACCCGTCTTGCTTGGAACCCTATTCCAGCAAATATATAACATGGCCGATACGATCATTGTCGGGCAATTTTTGGGTGAAGACGCCCTTGCTGCCGTGGGGGCGACCGGAAGCACTGTATATCTTGTAATTGGCTTTGCTTCCGGCCTTACCCAGGGCTGCGGTATTTTAGTCTCACAGGCATTTGGCGGGCACCGTCTGAACGAACTAAAGAAGGTAGTTGGCACAGCGCTCTTGCTCACAGTGGTGTTTTCAGTTATCCTCACTATTCCTACCGTTTCTTTTAGCCGCCAGATTCTGTTAGCGTTGCACACCCCTTCGAACGTACTCCTCTACGCACACGAATATCTTCGCGTCATCTTTGGCGGTATCCTGTGTACGATGGCCTACAATATTGCAGCCAGTATCCTTCGCTCTTTGGGTGACAGCCGCACACCTTTATATTTCCTCATTTTGTCGTCATTCTTGAATATTGTTTTGGATATATTTTTTATCGCGACACTACATATGGGAACTGCAGGCGCCGCTTGGGCAACGGTGTTGTCACAGGGAATTTCTGCACTGCTATGCTTTTGGTACATGTTTCACAACTACAACAATCTACGTCTCAGTATCCGCGATCTGTACCCCGATCCTTATCGGATTCTGTGTATGATACAAAGCGGCATTCCCATGGCTTTAAACCAAACCGTTACTGCGTTTGGAATTATGATTCTGCAGAGCGGCATCAATCAATTCGGTTCTTCCGTAATGGCGGCCTATACTGCCGCTTCTAAGCTTGAATCCTTGGTGATGCAACCTATGATCGCACTGGGCTCGGGCATTTTCTACGTATTGCGCACAAAACATAGGAGCCAGGAAACAAAAAAGCATTTTTTGTTGGTGTACGCAGCACGATGCTCCTTTCCCTTGGTGCTGCAATTCTGGGTATGGCTTTGTATGGAATTGCCTCCAAAGCCATTCTGCGGATATTTTTGAGTGATCCCTCGCCCGAAATGGTACATTATGCACTGCAATATCTCTACACAAGCGTGTGGTTCCTTTTAATTTTGGCATGGATTTTTCTGTTCCGCAATGCTTTGGTTGGGCTCGGGAACGGCCTTATCACCATAATTGGTGGCGTGGCCGAGCTTCTTTGCCGTTTTTTGTGCATTCATTTTCTGCTTCAACCTTTCGGTTTCTGGTGTATTTGTCTAACCAATCCTATTACCTGGATCGTTGCGTGCAGCCTTTTCTGCGGATTTTATTTTCGTTGGGAACACCAGCAAAAACATTGCTCAAAAAGTGCGGGATGATCCATCGCAGAAGATTATCGGGGTCTCTGCCAGTGGATTCTGTCTGAAGGAACGTCTTGGCAATCTCCGCAATGTCATCGACCAGAATTCCGACGAAATGCGAATCGCCATGATCGCCATGCAGGATGAACAGTTTGCCCATCAGACGTTTATGTCTGAACTGTGTAACCATAAACACTTCTTCTCGAATCAATTCCGGCCATGCCACAGGATCGATTTTAAGGCACCATACAGCACGTTTCAGTGCCAGATGACAAAGAGCTTACAAGAAGCAAAAAACGACGTTACACAGCCCTCCAGGCATCACACAATGCATCGTATTCCCATGCAAGGTAACAATATTCCATTTTCATATCAAAACCTGCCAAACTGTGACGCTTTCGAATGAACTTTCTATATACTGCCTATCGATCTACATATCCCACACGCCCCCTGCCAGTTCCACACAAAAACCATACCAAAACCACTCCCTTTGTCCCCCTAGTCCAATTGCAGCAAAGTAAAAATATAATTTGTCGAGTATATACGAGATAACTTGCAATCTGTCGAAAAAAGGCCACCTTTCGGTGGCCTTTTTCTCGTAAGTGGGGAGAAAATGCGGTATAATGGTGTATTTCACCACAAAACGGGAGAGCTACCGGGAATATAAGAGCCGGGAGTATCTTTGCAAAACCTATCCCACCAGGAGGATGTGCACCGAAAACGCCAAGTGCGAGAAAACCGTGCTGCGCCATGTCTGGCAGGACTATGCGGAGATGGCGGAGCATGTCCGGGATACATGAGGAGGCGCGTTGGAATATAGAGCCTGTCACATCTCGCGCGTTCGCGGCTTACGGACGTGTGGTGAGTGGCTTTGAAGAGGAATGTGCTGCCCTTGTACAAGCGGTGACCGAGCACACACCGCTGCCGGAACGGCTGGCATATATTGGATTGACCGGAGAAAATACCGACGTCTCTGTACAACTTTGAAAAAGATGAGTTGAAAACTATAAGCCTATTGTGTTGCGGAGCGATCAAGCGTTTCGTTTTGTAAATGAATCGTGCATACAAAAAAGCAGACCCGTGAGTCCACGGGTCTGCTTTTTGTATTTGCGATAGGGTAGAGTATGGACGGGTTACGCAGGTATCGATCCGGGAGATTCGGTTTCCAAACACCCACATCCGCGGGGCTTTTCGCGGATTCGTATGGCTTTTTATTTGTGGGCGGCTCCTCGCCGGCTGGACATTCTCTCCCCATTTGGCAGCCGCTACCGAATGATTCGTGAAGGATTAATTGGTGGGAAGTTCGCGATAGGTCATTCTTTCAAAATCAGAATAACCACCAGCGTCCTCTCCATTGCCGGAAGCGTATAACCCCAGTGTACAGCCGACAAAACCGCCGGCATGTTCCGTGCTTAAAGAGCGCAGATCAATGTCGGAGATAACCGGTTTCCATTCACTATTGCTTTGGTAAAGAACACTGGCCACAAGCCCTTCTACGCGCAACTTCAGTTTGATGGGGAGTGCAGCCGGCAGATCCATTCGCGCCAAACAGCTGTCTTTACCATCTTTGCAAAGAGAAACAACAAGTTTGACCCCCGAATCCTGGGGATAGCACTCTGCCCGCAGATGGTTTTCGTTGCTTTGAACCATGGCAATACCGGCGCAATCACTCTCTTTGCAGAAATGCGGGATAAAGCTGGTTTCAAATTCGCAATTCCAGTGTTGCTGACGCAGCGCGAGGTATGCAGGCTCACCGCAATCCTTCAAGCTGTCGCAACGATGGAAAAGACGAACAATATGCTCTTCTGCGTGCAGTTCCAGTTCGTGATCGCGGTGATTGCGCAAAGTCAGCAATTCCAGCGGCAGAGAAGGTGTATCAAACGTATAGGTTTTACATTGGGGTACGTCGTCAGAAGGCTGCCCCTCGTAAGGCAGCGTGACTACTTCTTCAAGATGACCGACCCCCGCATTTACAACCGGCCAACCATCTTCCCAGGTGACCTTTGCCAAAAAGGTTTCACGCCCCAACAACGTGTACCCCTGGTTCGGCCGGCAAGCCAATACAACCATATACCAGTTGCCGTTTCCGTCATCCACTAAGTCGGCATGACCGACGCAGGTAACAGGATATTGGGCTCCCAAATGGCGATGCGTCAGAATGGGGTTGCAGGGGCAGTACTCGTAGGGACCAAACACATTTTTGCTGCGCGCGATCATGACGCTGTGGTGGATGGAAGTACCGCTTTCCGCATGCAAAATGTAATAGTAACCGTCCTTTTTGTACAGGTGAGGTCCCTCCGGCCAAATGGCTTTGCGCTGGAATCCGGTAAGTACAATGGTGGCATCGGGCTTTAACTTCATCGTATCCAGATCCAGAGTTTGAATCCAAATTTCGCAGTCGCCATTGTAGCGGTACCCGGCAGAACGCGGCCGTTGGCCGATATAATAGCAGGTACCGTCATCGTCAAAAAAGAGACTGGGATCAATGCCGCCGGTAGACTCACCCAAATAGTAAGGCTCGGACCAGGGGCCGCGCGGATCTTTTGCAGTGACGATAAAATTTCCTTGGTCGGACACGTTGGTGGTAATCATATACCAGGTGCCCTTATGGTAACGAATGGTAGGGGCAAAAATCCCCTGGGAATGCTGACAGCCGGACAAAGGAACCTGAGAATCACGATCGAGCACATTGCTGATCAAATTCCAGTGGACAAGATCTTCGCTCTCAAAAACCGGCACGCCGGGAAAATACGCAAATGTCGAATGAACCGTATAGAATTTGTTCCCTACCCGGCAAATCGAAGGGTCGGGAAAGAAGCCTGTCATGATAGGATTTTTAACGGAAAGCATAGAAAACCTCCAGGTATAAAGGTGTGATATTCTGCATGCAAAAATATAGAGTTATGGCCGCTGCATCCAAGAGGAAAAACAGATGCAGCGGCCATAGCTATTAGAGGGTGCCGCCGAACTGACTTTTCAGATTACAGGCACTGGAAAACAGGGGCGGATGGCAGGAAAAAGATTTTACTCTTTTACACTGCCAATGGTCATGCCGGATACAAAGTATCTTTGCAGGAAGGGATAAAGCAGAATGATGGGAAGCATCGTCACCACAGTAGCGGCGGAACGCACGGTAACCGGCGTGACGACTGCGGTAGCGGTGTTGCCGCCGGTGGTGGCACTGCCGCTTTGCTGCATGACAGAGGAAAGAAGCTTCATCAACTCATATTGCAGGGTCGTATACTGGGTGTTCATCCGGTTGTACAACATAGCATCGAACCAGGAGTTCCACTGTCCGACAGCTACGAACAGGGCGACGGTGGCATACACCGGCTTGCACAGGGGCGAGATGATACGGGTAAAGATGGTGAAATCGTTGGCACCGTCAATCATGGCGGATTCTTCCAGCGCGCTGGGCAGACCTTCCATGAAAGTGCGCATAACCAGAACGTTAAATGCGCTGACCATGCCTGGAATGACGTATACCCAGAAAGAGTTGGTCAGGTTCATGTTGCGGTACAAAACCAAGGTGGGGATCATACCGCCGTTCACGTACATGGTGATGACCCAGAACAAAGACAGCTGGGAACGGAACAAAAAGCGTTTGCGGCTGATGATGTAGGCCAAAAGTGCGTTCGTTACCAGGGCGAAGATGGTTCCCAACACAGTTCTGGCCACCGAAACCACTGCACCGGTGAGGATGTTCTGCTGATGCAGAACCGTTTTATAGTTCGAGAGCGTAAAGATGCGCGGCCACAGATGGATGCCACCGCGTACGGCGTCGACACCGTCGTTGAAAGAAAGCGCCACCGTGTTCAGAACAGGATACAGCGTAATGGTGACGAACAAAACCAGGAAAATGGTATTGCAGGTAACAAAGACTTTGTCCATGGTGGATGATTTGATTTTCATGTGTACCCTCCCCTTAGAACAATCTGTCTTCACCGGCACGTTTGGCAATCCAGTTTGCGCCGAGAATCAGAATAATTGCAACGACGCTCTTGAAGATACCGGCTGCAGTACCCAAAGAATAATCGTTCTGGCTGATGCCCCAAGTCAAGGTGTAGATATCAATGGTTTCCGAAACACTCTTGACCAGGCCGTTGCCAAGCAGATACTGGACTTCAAAGCCTGCATTCAATACGTTGCCAATATTCATGATCAGCAGAATCATAATGGTGGACTTGATGCCAGGAAGCGTGACGTGCCAGATTTTGCCCACCGGCCGGCACCATCCAAAGTGGCTGCCTCATACAGGCTGGGATCGATGGAGGTAATGGCGGCCAGGTAGACAATGGCATTCCAGCCGGTTTCCTTCCAAACATTGGCAAATGCAACGATTGGCCAAAAATAACCCGGATTGGCGAAGAAGTTGATGGGCGAATTCAGAATGCCCAGGTTCACCAGCATCTCATTGATGATACCGGTGGAAGACAGCGCATCGTGCAGAATACCGGTGACAACGATCCAGGAAAGGAAGTGGGGCAGATAGGAAACCGTTTGAACAAGCTTTTTGCCGAACATGTTGCGTACTTCGTTCAGCAGGATGGCGAAGATAATGGCCATTAAAAAGGTGGTCACCAGATTGAGAACGCCCATGGCCAGAGTGTTACGGATATCACGCAAAAAGACGTCGTCAGAGAACAGGAACTTGAACTTTTCCAGTCCTACGAATTTAGATCCGAAGAGGCCGTCTTTGGGTTTGTAGTCCTGAAAGGCCATTACCCAGCCTGCCAGTGGAACATAATAAAATACGATGCCGTATACAAAAAAGATAGCCGCACAGACCATCAGAAATTTCTGGCGTGAAATCTCTTTCCATGTAATACGCTTTGATGGATTTTTCATTGGAGAGTCCTCCTAAGGAACGTGTATGGCGAATCATGTGTTGCAAACTAACGTTTAAGGAGCTTGCGGGTTGAATGCATTTCATAAAAAAAGTGGCCACAGCTACACCGTGCAACCGTGGCCACTTGTATGTGTCAACGTCTATGTCGCCTGCAATAACGGGCATCAAAGACCGGCACGGCGCTCAAGCTCAGTTTGCATTTCTGCCAAGAAATCCTGCGGATTGGCTGCGTTGTACGCAGTCATGTATTGATTCCAGGTGCTTTCAAAATCAGGCGCCATAACAACTTTGGGCAGCCATTCGTGTTTGACTTCGCCCATCTTGACCCAGGCAACACCACCGGGGGTTGCGGTAGTCATTGAACCGGAGTAAGAATACATCGGGAACCAGGGGCCCTCTTCTTCTTTCACAGAACCGATCATATCGACGTAGCTGTCTACGCCGTAGGCAGCAAACACTTTCTGCAGGGGGGTGGACAGGCCGTCCATGAATTCTCTTGTCTGCTGCTCGGGCTTCATGGCGTTCTTGCCGTCCCGGCTGGTGCCCAGCCACTGCGGCATGTAGGAATAGCTGCACAGGTGTGAGGCCTTGTAGGTGGGATCCGCGCATTTCGTCCGCATTTCATCGGTGCGGTAATACAGGCCGTTTTCATCAACCAGGTAATCCTCACCTTCACGCCCCAGAAGCGAAGATCGTGGATTTCCTGATCCAGCAGATCGTTCATAAACTTAAATGCAGCGTCAATATCGGAGCAGCTGGTGGTAACGGCCACGCCGCTGGAATTGTTCAGGGTATCGGCGTAGGTGTGCCAGCGGTTTTCCATTCCTTCGTCAATGGTCAGGCCCAGCGGAACGTAGTTGCAGCCCTGCTCGTCCAAACCCTGCTGTTTGAAAACATCATTGACATTGTTCGCGAAGTCCCACCACTGGTCGCACATGCCCAGCACAGCGCCGGTGGAAAGCTTGGCGATGTATTCATCGTAGGTCTGGGTGGCGAATTCTACGTCCACGTAGCCTTTCTGGTATTCTTCGTTCAATTTCTGGAAATACCTCTTGGCAGTAGGCGTGGTATTGTAGTCAACCACCTGCATCGTATCCTTGTCTACAATGACAGAGCCATCGTTGGGATACCCATCAAGGAACTGGGGTGCATTCTCGATGCAGAAATAGCGCCAGTCTTCGCAAAGTGCCGTGTAGGGAATGTTCTTGGTACCGTTTGCCATGGTGGGGTTGGCATCGGCATAGCTTTCCAGCAGATCGAAATACTGGTCCAGGGTTTTGATTTCGGGGTAACCGGCCCATTCCAGAACACGCGCCTGAATCCAGAAGGCTTCATCGTTATGGGTGGTGGCACGATCTTCGCCATAGGTGTTCTGGAATACGTTGGCCCAATAGATTTTGCCGTCCTCCTGGCGGAAGTTGTCCCACTCTTCGTCGGTGTACATCTCTTTCAGGTTGGGATACTTTTCCAGGTAATCATCCCAAGGCACCAGGACGCCTGCATCGTAAAGAGACATCATGGCATCGCCGCCATTGATGAAGTCCGGATACTCACCGCCCGCGATGATTGTGCCGATGGCTTCTGCGTCGGTCTGGCCGGTCAGCCAGGTCTCTTTCAGTTTGGCACCGGTCTTTTCGGCAATGATGTTCATAACATCGTTGTCATCATTGATTTCGGAACCGGGCATTGCGGTAAACATCGTAAATGTTTTGATCCCATCGGACGATTCGGTGGAATTAGAACCGCCACATGCCGTTAAGCCCAGCAGCATGACCGCGGACATACTTGCCGCAAATGCGCGCCGCCACAATTTTACTTTCATAATTGGCCTCCTGTAGATAGATTTTCCGCCCTTGCGGGTTTCCCTGATTTAAGTATATATACCAAAAATGTTTTACACAACCGACAAATTCCAGTAAAAACCCCTGAAAATTATAGCTTTGCAAATTCAACGGAAGAGGAAATCGCGCTAAACAGCGAAACAATGATACAAAAAAGACAGGCAGTCCCCCATCCTTGAAGTATTTTGGAAGGCAACATGCCTGCACTTTTGTTTGGCTTATCGTTGTTTTTTAAGAATGCAAAAAACGAAAAGCAAGTGTATGATTATTCTGGTGTGAATTATTTCCCGGGAAATTCAGAATGTGGTTTCTCGGTTTTGCTCTTCCGAAAATGGGAAGGCGTACAGCCTTTCAGCTCGATAAATTTGCAAAGGAAATAATCCACATCTTTATAGCCCACATCTTCGGCAATGCGGCCGATCTGCTTGTTTGTGTACAATAACTGGCGGCACGCTTCGTTAATACGGTAAGAACACAAATAGTTTTTAAAGGACTGCCCGTATTTTTTGCGGAAGATTTGCCCTAAGTATGCACTGTTGATATAGTATTTTTTGCCCAAGCCCTGCAACGTCAGGTTTTCCGAGTAGTGTTCCTGGATTTCCTTGTCGATAGAATCCAAAATATCGATGGAGATATTTTTTCGCAGAAGGGAAAGGTAGTCTGCATACTCGCGTGCAAAGCGGAACAGATGCTGTCGGCTCCCGCGGGAAATTCCTTCCCGGAAAGACTGCGCGCTGATAAATTGCAGCATTTCCTTCTGGTTGGCTTCGTTGTCCAAATTGGATGCAAGATGCATAAGCCGGAACAAAAGATAATTTAAGTTCAGGTTGATATCTTTGTTATGTACGCCACGCTGCTGCATTTCGGCAAACAAATGGTCTATTTCGGAGCCGATGCGTTCCTGCTCATTCAGTTCAATGGCGGTAATCAACTGATCCAGGGTATCTTTGCACAAAACGGCTCTTTCTTGCGGAACCGATAACTCTTCCTCGTAATAATAGATCGATTTTTGCTGGCGGAAGGCGCAAAGGTTTTTCAGCCCGCAGACGGTATCATACGATTCAGAAACAGTGGTGATATCGTCCACTTTTTTTGCCAACCAGAAATCGCAATTCGTGTTGTGTCGAAACACCCAATTTCTTATAAAAATCCTGGATATACTGTGTTTCGGAACAGCCGGCATTTCGGGCAAGCGCACCGCTGTAAACAAAAGCAATCCCATACCCAACGCGATCCAACGAAGCGTCATAGAAACACCGGCTCCGGTCCTCGCCTAAAATTTGCACACAGCTTTGGTACAGGTCACGCTGCACCATACGGAAGTGGTTCTCATCATCGTCATCTTCGTTGTCCGAAGAATGGCAAGCGGAAATTTCAATGTAACGAACGCCGCCCGAAAAATCCAGATGCTTATGCAGATAATCCACGCCGTTGGGATCATATTTGCCGAACAGCAACGAGATCAAACACCGGGCCTGATAGGCCAGTTCGTACTGCTCCTCCATTTTGCTGTTTTGCGAGATGTTATTGTATTTGCTGAGAATGGATAACAGATCTTGCTTTTCCACCGGTTTGAGAAGATAGTCGATACACCCGTAGCGCAGCGCTTTTTGAGCATAGGAAAACTCACTGTATCCGCTCAGAATCACGAAACCGGCGTTGGAAAGATTCTCCCGGCGAACAGTTTCCAGTAATTCAAGTCCGGTCATTTTTGGCATCATAACGTCGGTGATGACAAGGTCAACGGGTAACTTTTTTATGTACTCCAAAGCCTCCTGTCCGTCAGACAAAACGGCAGCCACTTCATAGCCTGCGGCGTTCCAGTCAATCAACGCCTGCAAACCTTGCGCAATAAACTGCTCATCATCTACGATAATAACTTTTAACATGTCACTCCGCCCTTATTGCTTTGTTTAGAGGGAACCGAATCGAAACAAGTGTTCCATGCCCGGCTCGCTTTCCACCGAGAACTGTGCAGTATCCTCCGTCATCATGCGGATGCGCAGGCAGGTGTTCACCATGCCTACGCGTCCTTTTTCTTTTAACATTTTCAGGCTGGCGTTGCGCATCCGGTCTTGAATACGTTCTACCTCGGCCTCGTCCATACCGCCACCGGTATCTTCAATTTCCATGCAAAGCGCATCGTTTTCTGTATACACGCGTACAAAAATCCAACCGGGAAAAGATTTTGCTTCAATACCGTGCACACAGGCATTTTCCACAAAGGTGGTAATGGTCAATTTCGGAACCAGGATGTTCTGGCAATCTTCCTGCGCATTGATTTGATACGAAAGGCGCTCCCCGAAGCGATATTTTTGCAAGGACAGGTACGCTTCAACAAACGCCAGCTCACGCTTAATGGTATTGGAATCCGAGGACCAATCCACGTTTTGGCGCACCATTATGGCCAATTTCTGTATCATATCGGCGGTTTCTTCTTCTTTTTCAGGATGCTGTGCATACGGATGCTTTCCAGTGCGTTGAACAGAAAATGGGGATTGATTTGGCTGTATAAAGCCATCAGCTCTGCGTTCTGCCGGGCAATATCCATCTTCTGCTCTTTCAGTCGGCATCGGTAGGCGGTGTCAATCAGGCTGTTCATCCGGTCAGCCATGCGGTTGTAGTTGTCCATCAGACTGCCGATCTCATCTTGACCGCTTGGCCCGGAAATCTTGATCAACACGTCGCTGTCTATCTGGTTGAAGACTTTTTCCAGACGGGAAAGACGAGAAGTAATGGAATTCTCCAGCAGATTCATCAAAAGCTGCGGGGGAATAATGTTCAGGATCAGCAGCAGGATCAGGATATGGATGTTTTGGCGAATCAGGGCTAAAACGTTGCCGCTTGGTTCCATCACATAGATGTCCAGATCTTCCCCGTAAAGGGTAAAATGCTGGGACAAGCCTACCGAATCAGACGGGGAGAATGTGTCATAAGGCTGCCAACGATAATTGGGCATTGCGTTCGTAAGCAAAATCCGGTTACCGCTGCATACATAAACTGAATCGTTATACCCCATGTTCTGGAAATCGCGGTCCAGCGTGCTGTAATTGATTTCAATACACAAAAGGCGCTCCGCCTTATTGCTGTAAAGGCCATTCATCCCACGTAAAAACAACACCTGGCGCCCATCTGTTTCATCATAAGAAAAAAGAAGCCGCGGGCTGTAGCCATCCGCAGTATACTGCTGATACCAGGGCTCCTGCGAAACGGTGGATAACCGTGCAAATTCACTGCCGTTTATCAGGGTTTCATTGTCTGCATACACCCGTATGACAGAATTTGTGATCCGGGAAACACCCTGCAGCAAAGAATTGTGGATGTATTCTCGGTAACTTGAAAAATAGTCCTGGGGACTGGCATATTGCCGGCTCACAAAATCCTGAAGGGAGCTATCCATATACAGGCTGGTAGAAATCAGCGCGGAATCTTCTGTGGCGGCGGAAAGCATCGACTGCACTGATTTGGCTATTTTTTCCATCTGGTGCAGCTGCTCGGCATGCTCGTTCTTGGTTAATGCATGTAAAATTACAATATCGGTCAAAAATATGGGGATCAGAATACATAAAAAATAAAGATATCTAAGTTTTTTCTTCAGGCTTAAGTTATTGAGAAAAACTTTCCAGCTTGATTCTGACATGATGAAACCGGTTCATACAAAGCTCCTTACCGGTGAATGTTGCAAAATGACCTTGCTATTTTTAGCGGTGCAAAGTATAATGCCAATATTAGTATAATTCAGCCGCAGAACCATTGTCAATCAAATAGTAGTGTACAATCTGAATCGCTGTTTTTGGTGAATATTTACATCCTGAAAAAAAGGAGGAGAACTCATTGAGAGGCGTTTTTTAATCCGGACAGCCCCATGATGCGCGCCCTGGGCGTTGTGTGGGATCTTATTGTCCTGAATCTGCTGTTCCTGGTTTGCTGCATTCCGGTGGTCACCATTGGCCCTGCCATCACGGCTTTACATTATGTCACCACAAAAATGGCGGGTGAAAAAGAACGGCACTCCGGTGGTCGGCAATTTTTTTTCAAGTCATTCCGGGCAAATTTCCGCCAGGGCGTACTGATGGGAATTCTTTTTGGGGCCGCAGGGGGATTTCTGGGCTATGATATCTATCTTCTATGGCATTCCGGGAATTTCCAAAACAGCATCTTTAAGATTTTGATTCCCGTGGCAGCAATCGCTATATGATGACCTTCGTATATGCTTTCCCGCTGCTTGCAAGATTCAACAATACGGTTTTAGGTACCATACGGAATGCGTTTATCATGTCTGTGACCTCTTTGCCCAAAACCTTTTCCATGTTGTTGTTGATAGGTGCATGTGTAGCATTGACCCTGTATACACAGACCACATTGCGCTATGGATTGTTTTTGTGGTTTGCGCTGGGGTTCTCTTCGATCGCTTATGCAAATGCATTTGTTTTAAATGACGTTTTTCATGAAGTGCTCAGAGCAGTACTCTTCTCAGATAAATCAGGAGCAGTCTCAGGATGCTACGGAGAATTCAGACGGCAAAGAGTAACCGTTTGACGGCATAGAAAAAAGCAAAAGAGCGCGGAAGTCATCTCCGGCGCTCTTTTGCTTTGGTCTGGAAATCAGGCTTTCAGCGTAAAGGCAGCAACGCTGCATGCGGGCAAGAGGGAAGCAAAGCTGTTGGTACCAACAGTTATGTTTGTCAACGGCTTCGGCTCGACTTGATGGGGATTATCGAACGTATTGTAGGCAGCCGCGCCGGCACCATCGCCGCTAAGCACCTGACCGGTGATGGAAGTAAACTTGCTCAGGCCATCCCAGTGAATTTCAACAGGCACAAGGGTACATTATACCGTTGCTTCTTGCGGGAACCAGATGCGGTAATGCCCGCTTAAAGCAAGCAGCGCAAAAAGATACAGGCAATTGTCATAATAACGCCGCGGTCCGGAACGGAGCGGAGTGCTAAAGAACCGGCGGAGCCATTCATCCGCGCAGGCGTCATCCAGAATCAGGGAACCCTGCGCAATGGTAGCCAGAAGCCTACAGGATGCAGAGCATTTCCTTCAACGGGTGTGCCGTCGATCAGATAGATGCCGTTTGTTTGCCCGTGTTCCTTTTCTTCAAAAATTGCTGAATATGTGCAGCTGTTTCTTGGGCCCAACCGTCTTTGTCCCCGAACCATTGGGCATCCAAAGCAATGTTGCCCAACGTGCGGTATGCATCGCTGAAGAACCAGTCGTGACGGTCCGGCTGATCACCCCGATGCGGGCGGCCGTCGTACTCGGCATATTCGGCACTCAAACCGGTACGGGCGTGGCAGGCTTTGCGCAGGTACTGGCGGCTGGCCGCTGCGGCTGCATGCCAGAAAGGACGGTCGCATTCGTCGCTCCACAGAGCAAAAAGTTCATAGAAATGCGGCAAATGATAAGAGGGATCGGTAAATTCACAGTTGGGAATGAATTTGATGAGATGGTTTTCGGGGTTCCACATGGGAAATCCGGAACCGGCTTCTTCGCCTTTGTGTACACATGCGTGCAAGATGCGCCGTGCCCAGGAAGCGTAATCCAGTACTCCTTCGCCGGAACCCCAGCGGTTGGCCGCAAAAAACAGGGACATGGCAAAAAATTCTTCGCCGTCAGGGGCGGGTCCATCGGAATTTTTGCTGCCGTCAGTATGACAGGACCAGGCAAAATAGCCGGCGTTTTCCCCTTCGGTGAGGTACATGTGGGTCACGACCCATCGCCACAGGCAGTCGAATTCCTTCTGGCGATTCATTTGTACGCAGAACATCATTGCGTAGGACATGCCCTCGGTACGGACGTCATGGTTCCCCGTATCCTCTATGTACATCATGTCAGGTCCGGCACAATGGCAAAGGCGAACCCCCTCCGGACCATAGAACATCTCCTCAAATGTGCTTTCCAGCTTGTTGTCAATTTCGGCCTGCGAATATCCAAGCCGTTCCAGTCTGTTCAAATATTGCCCGTTATAGTAGGCACCTTCCATAATAATTTCAGCTCCTTTTGAATCGTGTAAGGCGCAACCGATTTACTCGGTCTGCTGTTCTTGTAACTCACTATAGCAGTTTTTCGATTGTATGGCAAGCGCAAAAATGGTACGGGTATGGCGAAAAGCTGTCAGCCATTTGAAAACTCTCTGGAATACAGCAATAAATGAGGAAGACTGTTTCATCCTACATCTTTTTCAAGAATCAGAGGAACAAACAGAAACCGCAACATTCGCCTATCCTTATTTTTCATCATGGTTCTCTAAGGCAACACCGCACAATTCCCGCCTTACGGCTTAAGCACCGCTCCGGCGGCTGCGGCACGGCATCTGCGTTGCCAAAATGCTCGATAATGTCGGGTTGCGGTACCCGCATCGTGCTTCGGGGG
>ENA-OQAJ01000301-OQAJ01000301.1-human-gut-metagenome-genome-assembly--contig:-NODE-301-length-15501-cov-3.985040_pt1 | contig 15501 bp, 13 predicted proteins | sample MGYA00242736_ERZ504529 | MGnify/ENA primary metagenome ERZ504529 (study PRJEB26092, sample SAMD00036275) | human gut metagenome | host: Homo sapiens | study: EMG produced TPA metagenomics assembly of...
AAAATGAGGAGCAAACAAAAAACTCCCTCAGCCTTTGCTGCGCAAAGCCAGCTCCCTCGGGGAGGGAGCCCTTGGCATGACGGGAAAGTTTCCGGTTTCGCCAGAGGCCCCATCCAGAGGGGGCTGTCTGCGCAGCAGACTGGGGGAGTTTCCGATTCAGTTTTTACCGCGCATCCCGGTTGGCGTTGTACTCCTCCATGGAAACGTAATGGTCGAGGATGTGCACGCCCTTCAGACGGTTGGTGGAAAGGCCTGTGGGCGCGTACTGGCCCTCCCACAGGTTCAGACGGGTGGCAATGTAGGGCGGCACCGGCATCCCCAGCGGGATGACCAGTGCATTCTCGATCAGAAAAGCTTCGGCATCCGCAAAGGCTTCGTACCGGGCGTCCAGATCCTCGGTGATGGTCTTGGCGTTCTCCACCATGGACATGTACTGCATCACGAGGTCAGCGGTCTCGCCGGTCACGATGCCGTCCTCCACGCCGGTGCGCAGGAAGCTGTAGCAGGTGCCGCGGTCGCCGGCTTCCTGATAGAAGGGGTACACCTCGGTCTCGGGGTCGGAGTAATCGGCACCCCAGTAGTAGGACATCAGCTGGTAGGCACCCACCCGGCGCACCGCGTTCAGGAAATTGTCGGACGGACCCTGCGTGATGATGATGCTGATGAAGTCAAAGCCGTCGTTCAGCACGGCTTCCACCTGCTGCTTGAACACCTGACACTGCTTGTCCCAGTCCACCACAGCGGGGTTGTACGGATACTGGATCTTGATGGGGAAGGTGACACCGGCGGCAGTCAGCTCTTCCACGGCGGCATCACGGTACTCTTTGGCCTTGGCTTCGTCAAAGAAGTCGGAGAGGTTTGCAAGGCCGCCGCACTCAGTATAATCCACGCCTTTGCTGTTGGCACAGAAGGACGGCGGAGTGATGGTGTGCAGCTTGTAGTTATCGTAGCCTTCCGGCGCGGTGACGGCCAGCGTCACAGACGGATTGATGGCATACAGGAAAGCCCTGCGGAAGTTGGTGGAGTTGATGGCCTTGGCCCAATTGTCCGGCTCGTACTGGGCATCCACGCCGGTCACGGTCCAGTTGGAAAATTCGTGGCGGTAGGGCAGGAAGTTGAAGATGTAGAAGTAGCTCTTGCCGGTTTCCGGGCGCTCCATGGAAACCATGTCCTTGGTGGTGTCGTCGGCCAGCCAGCTGTCCAGAATGTCGGAGCTGATAGTAGCCTGATCGATCTCGCCGCGCTTGACCATCTCCGGGCCGCTGATCAGCTCTTCCTGATTGTAGATGTAGCGCACCGTGTCGATGTAAACGCTGTCGGCATCGTAGTTTTCGGGGTTCTTCTTCATCACCCAGTTTTCCAGCGGGGTGTACTCGGCCAGATAGAACGCGCCGCAGCTGCAGGCGGTCTCGGCACTGGTGCAGAACTGGTCGGCAAACTCCTCCAGCAGCGGGCCGTAGGCAGGCTCGTAGGGAGCATAGCTCACCAGGCTGAGGAAGCCGGGAAAGTCGAAGTTCAACGTGTAGGTCAGGGTGTGGTCGTCCACAGCCTTCACGCCCACAGTGGAAAAATCCACAGCCGGGTATTCGGTGGTGGTGCCGTCGGCGGCAGCAGCGGTCACGGTGCCGTTGGCATCAATGGCGTAGGTGGTGCCGTCCTCGGCCACGGTGCCGTTATTGGCGTTGTTGCGGTAAACGCAGTAGTTATAGTAGTCGTCCGCACCGGCCACATAGGGGGTGACAAGGCTTGCAGTGGAGGAAGCGTAGTCCGGGTTCAGCACATAGGCCAGCGCATCCACAAAGTCCTGCGCGGTCACAGGGCCAAGCACCTCGCCGCTGCAGTCCACCCAGTTCTCATCCCGCAGGTGGAACGTCCATGTCAGGCTGTCGGCATCCCACTCCCAAGCAGTGGCAAGGCCCTCCCGGATCTTGCCGCGGTTGTCGTACTCCACCAGCGTGTCGATGCACTGAGTGCCGTGGTAAAGGTCCGGGTCAGCTGAGCAGACCAGATAGTTCAGGGTGGCGGGCTGACGGGAATACAGCACGGTGTAGGTGGAGCTGCTGCCGGCAGCGCCGGTGCTGCCGCCATTGGAAGCGGAGGAGCCGCCGCAGCTGCTCAGCAGACCAGCCGCTGCCACAGAAAGGGCGGCTGCGCCGCTGCCTTGCAGGAACTGGCGGCGGGAGATGGAATGAGCCATAGTAAAATCCTTCTTTCGTAAGATCTTGGCAAAAGCTTGCTTCGTGCTTTGGGATAAGAAAGGGGTAACGGAAATAGCTCCGTTACCCCTTTGTAACAGTCGGTGGCCACGGTGCGTGGTCTTATGGTCAGTATAGCATTGAATCTGTGCGCCGTCAATCGTTTTTCGGTGTGTCGGGCACATCCTTTTCTGCGGTGTTTTCCGGTGCGGCAGCAGGGGTTTCGTCCAGCGCGGCGGGGGCTGCTTTTTCCGGGGTCAGTGCTGTGATCACGGAACCGGCCGCAGCAGGCACGGCAGCGGCCGCAGCGGTTTCTGCGGGGGCGGCAGCCATCTGTACAGCTGTCTCAGCAGCGTCGGCACCGGCTTCGGCTGCTGCCTTGGCGGCTTCCTCTGCAGCCTTTTTGGCTTCGCGCTCCTCACGCAGCTGCTTTGCCTTGGCAGCGGCTTCTTCCTGCCGCTTTTTGGTGCGGGCCTTGATGCGGCACACGGTGCACACACCATCCACACTGCCCGGCGCAATGGGCTTGCCGCATTCCTTGCACAGGGTCTTGGTGCATTTGTGTACACTTACCGGGCCAAGGGTGGTGAGCTGGCGCAGCTTCATGCCGTCGATGCCATGGTTGGAGCAGGAGGCCACGCACACCTCGCACTCGCTGCACTTCCACGGCGTGATGACGATGCGGGTCTGGCCGTCGGGCAGGTCCTCCAGCTTCAGCGCACCGGCGCGGCAGGCCTTTTCGCACTTGCCGCAGCCAAAGCATTTATCGGTAAAGTTGGGCAGGTAGTAGCCGTACTTCAGCGGCGTTTCCATGGATGCCTTCAGCTGCTTTGTGCGCTGGTGCAGCAAAAGGCGGAAATCCACACCGCCGTCGTCCTCGCTGTGCAGGCCGGGCAGCATCTGCAGCAGCTTTTTGGTGCCACTTTTGGAGCCGTGGCTCACCTGCTCAAACATTTCGCGGCGGCTTAGCTCCTTTACGTGGTAGAGCGCTTCGTCCGGCTCGTAGGCCAGAGTGAACCGTGCCTCGAACATGGGCTGGCCAAAGAATCCACAAGCCTTGTCAGCTCCTTGCGCAGCTGGGCGGCGCACAGGTCGTTCTCACATTCACCGCAGGGGGTCAGGTCCAGCACGATCTTTTTGTTCAGGGCAAGGTAGGCCAGTGTCTCCCATGTGAGGGCAGAGATGCAGGTGCGCACCATGGAATTTTTGCGGGTGGACTTTTCGCAGCCGATCCAGATGGTGTCATTGTCGGTATCGGCGGCAGAGGTGTCCCGCTGCACCTGCTCCGGCGAAGGGATGATGCAGCCGCTGCGGCAGGCAGAGACACACAGGCCGCACTCGGTACAGGGGTCCCAGTCCTTCACAAGGTTCGGGCGGGTAAAGATCTGTTCGCCATAGGGGCAGATATCCTTGCACTCGGTGCAGGGCTTGCGATGGGGATGCAGGTTCCAGCACTGGCGGCGGTTGATCTCGGGATGGGTAGTTTTCATCAGCATATCCATCGCGGTGCGTGTAAAAAAGCCCATAGTTTACTCCTTTTCCACAACCGAAGTGATGTTTGCGTGGTCGATCAGGAAACGCTGCACCTTCTGAGTGGTCACGGCAGAGGCCACAGCGTCCCGGCTGAGCACATTGCGGATCTCGGCTTCCGGGGTATCGTGCAGCTTGGAAAGGCGGACGTACTCGGCATCCACCTCTGCGTTGGACACGGTAATCTGTTCGGCCTTGGCGATGGCCTGCACCGCAAGGATGCTGCGCATCTTGCGCTCGGCATCCCGGCGGAAGGCGGCGCGCACCTCGTCCGGTGTGGTCTGGCCTGCCTTGCAGTACAGCTCCATGGTCATTTTGCTGCGGCGCAGCCGTTCGCGCAGGGCGTTCATGTCATGGTCGGCATTCTGGTCCAGAATGGCGTTATCCAGCTCCGCCGTCAGGTTGGCACCGGCCATGCCCAGCAGGGCGGCTCCGGCAATTCGGTCGGCGTTGGCCTCGTGGGAGCGGCGCTTTTTCTCGCGGATGCTCTCCTTCAGGGCATCCACCGTATCAAAGCCCAGTGTCTTGGCAAAGGCATCGTCCAGCGGTACAGGCTGCTTTTGCTCCACGGTGTGCAGGGTGATGGCGAATTGCGCCGTCTTGCCGGAAAGCTCCGGCACCCGGAACTCGGCGGGATAGGTAAAATCGAATCGGAAGCTCTCGCCTGCTTTGTGGCCGTACACAGCATCCTCGGCGGCGGGCATCAGCTGACCGGTGCCCAGCACCACGGTCACATTTTCCATTTTGCTTTCCGGGATGGGTGCGCCGTCCATGAAGCCCTCAAAATCCAGCGTGACGCGCATCCCGCGCGCGGCGGACTTTTCCACCGGTGCAAAGGGGGCGTGGGTGCGGGTGAGGTTCGCCGCCTCCAGCTCCACGGCCTTTTCCGATACCGGGCGCACCCGGCGGGTGAATTCCAGCCCCTTGTATTGGCCCAGCGTGACCTTGGGCAGGGCGTTTGCATTCTGTTCCATGGGAAATACTCCTTTTATATCCAAAGCGTTTGCAATTCAAAGTCCATGTCCGGCAAGCCAGGCTTCCGCCACCTGCGAGAACATTTCGGGGTAGAGGGCATCCTCCTGCGCGAAGGCATCCAGATAATATTCCACCTCAGCCCGGTCGGCAGGCTCGGTGCGCTCCCACACGGTGAACACGGTGCCGTTGCCCATGTCAAAGCTGGCGGCCTGCGTAAAGTGCTCATCCCGCGCGCGCAGAAGAGGGCATTCCACCGGCCGGAAAGCTCACCGCCGCTGACAAAGGTCTGGGGGAGCGGCTCTGCGGTGAGCACGTACTTTGCCTCGAGAACCGCACCGGGAACTCGTGGGTGCCCGGGATGGAGATGCCGGCGGCCAGCTTGCCCTGCAGCTGGATGTCCGGCAGGGCGGCGTACTGGAACATGTCTGAGTTGTACAGCATATCGTGGGGGATCATGTAGGCGAACTCGCCCTTTTCCGCATCGCAGTGGGCATCGATCCAGTCGTCCACGCGCTGGATCTGGGCGGCATCGGTGCGGTCGTAGGTGAGCTTGTCCAGCCGGACGAATTCCGACACGGCCTTGAGGGGAAAATGATCCACCACAAAGCCCGGCAGAGCAACGGTGGTCAGCGGCGAGCAGCGCACGGACACCGCAAACACCATGGTAAAGCCCCAGTAGCAGAGCTTGACGGCGGTGTGCTTTTTCAGGCCGTCGGCCAGTGCGGCGGAACCAACGAGGAACAGCAGCAGCCACCCAGGCACGAACAGCAGCATCTGGTGGGAGCCGGTGTTCTGTACCCGGGTAAACAGCACAAGGCTCACCAGCAGCTCTGTCCCTGCAAGGCAGGGCAGGGCAGGCAGACGGCGTTTTGCGGCAAACCACAGCCCCAGCCCGATGAGGATGAAGTTCAGCAAACCGATGCGCAGTGTCTGTGCGGCCAGCTCCAGCGTGATGCCGCCGAAGTTGTAGTAAGAGTAGCGCCCGGCGTAGTCAAAGCTTAAAATTTTGCGCACCATGGGCAGAAGCAGCAGCACCATGGCCCCGGCCGCACACAAGCCGAACACCACCAGCCGTACCATGCGGTGCACAGCGCGGCTGGGCTGGCCATCTTTTGCCAGCCGGATGCTGGAAACTGCCAGCATCAGCACGTAGGCAAAGCAGTAGCCCACCACAAAATATAAGTACCAGCGCCGGGTGAGGATGATGCCCGCCGTGGCGGCAAAGATCAGAAGATAGCGGGGCAGGTCGATGCCGTCAAAGCGGTAGTCCAGTGTGAGCAGCATGAGCATGAAGGCAAAGATCAGCCCGAACCAGTCCGGCTGGCCCAGCACCGCCGACATGCGCACGAACGGGAAGGTAGCGCACCACGAAAAGCCGATGAGGAAATACCAGAACCGGTTCTTTACCCGTAGCATCCGGCCCACCTTGACCGTCAGGCCCGCCAGCAGCACCAGCAGGCTGGGCAGTACGCTGAATACCTGACAGAATGCGTAGTCGTCGCCGGTCTTGCCGCTCAGGCAGAACGGGAACTCGGTGAACAGGGTGATGAAATTCGTATAGTCCTCGGTGATGGAATCGAGGAGAAACCGGAAGCCTGCGCCTGTGCTCTGGGCAAAGGCGGCTTCGGCATGATACTGCTTTAGAATGTAGTTTACGTAGTCCCAGTGGTAGAGGAAGGTGCGGCTGCCGAGGGTCCAGTAAAAGTAAAGCACGGCCGCTGCCCACAGGCCCACCAGCACCGCCTTGTGGAACAGGTCCAGCTCTATACCGGCCCGGCGCAGCACCAGCAGCGCCAGTGCAAACAGTGCTGCATTGCACCACAGGCTCACCAGCGGGAAAAACAGGCTGCTGCCCGGTGCGGCAAGGCCGAATACAATAAGCGCCAGTGCCCCGGCAGCAAGGCCCAGCCAGACCTTGCCAAGGACAGACAGACGGGAAACGATTCCACTCATCCCAAAACCTCTCAGCTGCAGAATATCACAGCTACAGTATAGCAAGCAAAATCTGCACTGTCCAGCCGCTGTGCACGGAAAACAACAAAATGTCCCGCCGCTTTAAACGCAGGCGGGACATTTTAAAACGAATATTACTTGTTGGAATTGGCTGCGGCCTTTGTGCTGCGGGCAGCGCGGCGCTTTGCGTTCAGGGCTTTGTTGGCGCTGATGCGGGCCGATCGGGGTTCGGGGCCTCCGGCGCAAGGCGCAGCAGGCAGCTGCCCATGGCAGGCAGGTCTACTGTAAGGGTATAGTCCCGACCAAACACACCGCCATCGGTGGTGTGAAGCTTTGTCTTGCGGCGGCCCTTCAGTGCACCGCCCCACTCGGGGGATTCGGTGTTCAGCACCTCCTCGGCACTGCAGGGAAAGCGCAGATACAGCGGGAACTTTTTTGTGGGCGTGGTCCTGCGTGTTCATGATGCACAGCAGGTTTTCGCCCCGGCCCTTGCGCAGCCATGCGTACACACCCTCGCTGCGGCTCTCGCAGGCCACCCACTCAAAGCAGTCGGGGTTGTACTCGCCATCGTAGAGGGCGGGCTCGGTGGAGTAGACCCGGCTCAGGTGGGCAAAGTATTTCTGGAAGGCATCGTGGAAGGGATATTTCAGCAGATCCCAGTCCAGCTCCCGCTTTTCGTCCCACTCCCGGAAGTGTCCCATCTCGTTGCCCATGAAGTTCAGCTTCTTGCCCGGGTGCATGTACATATAAAAATAGAGGGTGCGCAGCTGGGCGCATTTTTCCGCATAGGTGCCCCACAGCTTATCAATGATGGTCTTTTTGCCGTGCACCACCTCGTCGTGGCTCAGCGCCAGCAGATACAGCTCGTTGTAGAAGTAGTGCATGCTGAAAACGATCTTGCCGTAGGCATTTGGCCGCTCACCGAAGGGGGTAGCAAAATAGTCCAGCGTATCATGCATCCAGCCCATATCCCACTTGTAGTCGAAGCCCACGCCGTCGTAGCGGGTGGGAGCTGTCACCTTGAGGAAGTTGGTGGAGTCCTCGGCGGTGTAGATGCCGGTGGGCCAGCGCTCGTTCAGGCCGTGGTTCAGGCTGCGCAGAAAGTTCACAGCCCCTTCGTTCACGCCGCGGTTCGGGTCTCCCTGCCAGTACAGCGCGCGGGAAATGGCGTCCATGCGGATGCCGTCGCAGTGGTACACGTCCATCCACAGAGCAGCGGCACTGTTCAAAAAGCTGCACACCTCCCGGCGATAGTAATTGAAGTTGCAGGTGCCCCACTCGCTGTGGCCCACATCGCTGTCGTACTCGTAGAGGTAGGTGCCGTCAAACTTTGCCAGAGCGTCGGCGTTGGCGGCAAAGTGCACCGGCACAAAGTCCATGATGACGCCGATGCCCATGCGGTGGCAGGCGTTGACGAAACCGGCAAACTGGGCGGGGGTGCCGTAGCGGCTGGTGACGGAAAAATAGCCGGTGGTCTGGTAGCCCCAGCTGCCGTCAAAGGGATGCTCTGCCAGCGGCAGCAGCTCCACATGGGTAAAGTGATGGTCCAGCAGCCAGGGAATCAGCTCCTTGGCCAGCTCCTCATAGTTGTACCAGCCGTCTGAGCCGTCCTCCTGCTTGCTGCCGGGCTTGTGCCGCCAGCTGCCAACGTGCATCTCGTAGATGTTCAGCGGGCGGTTGCGGCATTTGTCGCGGCGCTCCATCCATGCGCTGTCGTCAAAGTGGAAGTCCAGCTTTGCCAGACGGTTGGCCGTGCCCGGCCGCAGCTCGGTGGAAAATGCGTAGGGGTCGCTGCGCATCACCACACTGCCGTCGGCACCATGCACCCGGTATTTATAAAGGTCGCCCTCTGCAAGGCCGGGGACGAATGCGCTCCACACGCCGGTATCGGCTTTTTCCATGGGCACGCCTGCCTCCCAGCCGTCGAAGCCGCCGCAGACTTCCACTGCCGTGGCACCGGGGGCCCACACTGCAAAGCGCCACCCTTCGATGCCGTTGTCAGAGCAGGGATGCGCACCAAGGATGCGGTAGGCATCAAAGCAGTCTCCATTGAAGAATTCACGGGGAATGGCGGGGTAATTCATGCAAAGATCTCCTTACATTCTATGATAGGCAGCGCCCGGCGGCACTGCATGTGACACAGGTGTTTGGGCAATATATCCAATAAGAATAAGACGAAATGGGGCATAGTGGCTGATATTCTTGTCGATTCTTGACAAAAATCAGCAAAAATTAACATGTTTTACAGATTCTGTGCTATACTATTCCTGCCGCCGCAGTGGGCGGAGGCTGATTTTTTTGTATGGGAGCGGTATGAACAATGGCTTGGTATGACAACGCGGTATTTTATCACATCTATCCTCTGGGGCTGTGCGGCTGCGCACACGAGAACGATGGGCAGGCGGTGCCCGGCGCGTTAATAAACTGAACGCATGGGCTGAGCACGCAGCGGACATCGGCTGCACGGCCATTTATATCGGCCCGCTGTTCGAGAGCGGTTCCCATGGCTACGACACCATCGATTACCGGCTGGTAGACCGCCGCCTTGGCACGAACGCAGAGTTCAAGGACTTTGTGGCCCGGTGCCATGCCCGGGGCCAGAAGGTGATCGTGGACGGCGTGTTCAACCATGTGGGCCGCGATTTCTTTGCGTTTCAGGACCTGAAGGCAAACCGCGAGAACGCCCGCTATAAGGACTGGTTCTGCGATGTGAATTTCTGGGGCAACAACGAGTACAACGACGGCTTTTCCTACGGAAACTGGGGCGGCTTCAATCTGCTGGTCAAGCTGAACCAGCGCAACCCGGAGGTGCAGAACTACCACTACGATACCATCCGCTTCTGGGTGGATGAATTTGACATTGACGGCATCCGTCTGGACGCAGCCGATGTGCTGGACTTTGACTTTATGCGCGGTCTGCGCCGCCTTGCCAACGAGGTAAAGCCAGAGTTCTGGCTCATGGGCGAGGTGATCCACGGCGATTACAGCCGCTGGGCAAACCCGGAGATGCTGCACTCGGTGACCAACTACGAGCTGCACAAGGGCCTGTGGAGCGGCCACAACGACCACAACTATTTCGAGATCGCCCACACCATGCGCCGTCTGCAGGGCCTGTGCCACGATACCCGGCTGTATCTGTTCTCGGACAACCACGATGTGGAGCGCCTGCCCAACAAGCTGCGCAACCGGGAGCACATCCGCCACATTGCAATTCTAGTATATACGCTTTGGGGCATTCCGTCCATCTATTATGGCTCAGAATTTGGCATTGAAGGCAAAAAAGAGTGGGGAAGCGACTGGCCGCTGCGTCCCTGCCTGGAACTTTCCGACTTCAAGGATGCTGAGATCACCAACCCTGTCACCAGCGTGTATGCCGCACTGGGCAGACTGAAGGCGGAGCTGCCGGAGCTGACCGACGGCGAGGTGAAAGAGCTGCAGCTCACCACCCAGTGCTATGCCTTTGCCCGGGTGCTGGATGGAAAGGCCTGCGTCGTGGTGCTGAACAACGGCGACAGCCCCGCACAGCTGGAATTCCAGCTGCCGGTGGAGGCATCCTCTGCAAAGGACCTGTTGGCCGACACGGTGGGCGCACAGCCCGTTTTGACCAGCATGGAGTGGGGCCGCATGAAAGTGCAGCTGCCCTCCAATTATGCTACCATCCTGCAGCTGGAAAAGTAAACGCATTCTTGCATGATCCGCCGTCTTTTGCTACAATAAGAGCATAATACCGTAAAGCGGAAAGGAAGCTTTGAAAACCATGAATGCAGCGCAGCGCAGAGAATCCATTCTGAAACGGCTCAGCGGGGCCGAAGCACCGGTCAGTGCCAGCGCACTGGCGGCTTTGCTGGGGGTCTCGCGCCAGATCGTGGTGGGGGATGTGGCTCTGCTGCGGGCAGGCGGTGCGCAGATCGATGCAACGCCCCGGGGCTATCAGCTGCACCCGGCGGAAAAAGGCTATACCGCCATTCTGGCCTGCGTGCACAGCACCGAGGACGAGATGCGCACCGAGCTGTACACCGTGGTGGATCAGGGCGGCATCGTGGTGGATGTGGCCGTGGAGAACAGCCTGTATGGCGAGCTGCGCGGCAACCTGAACCTTGCCAGCCGCTACGATGTGGACAACTTCATCCAGCAGGCCAAGGACACGCCGGAAGCGCTTTTTGAGCCGCATGACCGGCGGCGTGCATCTGCACACCCTGCACTGCCCGGATGCCGGGAGCTTTGAGCGCTCAAAAAAGAGCTGGAAGAAAAAGGCATCCTGTACCGCAAGGAGTGATGCGGATGGGGATAAACCCAGTATAAAAAAGGCTGAGGGCCTTGTCTATCCGCAAAACAGGAAAATGGTTGGATAATCAACGAAAAAGCAAAAGAGGTGGGTTTTCTGGATATTCGCATTGAAAAAACGGAGCGTGCCATCAAGCAGGCATTCATGGAGCTGCGGGCGCAGAAACCGCTGGAAAAGATCAAGGTCAAGGAACTGTGCGATCTGGCCTGCATCAATAAGTCCACCTTTTATGCGCATTATCAGGATATCTATGCGCTGGCCAACGCCATGGAGGACGAAATGGTGGAGGTGGTGGTGGAAAGCCTGCCGCAGCTGACCGCCCGTGATGTAAGCGAGCGCACCGAGTGGCTGACTCGGGAAATGTTCCGGGCGTTTACCCGGAATCAGACCGAGATCGGCATTCTGTTTTCCGGCTCCCGTCAGGGACTGTTCATCAACCGCGTGGAAGCTGCAATGAGCAAATGCATCTCGGAGAGCGACCCCTCGTTTGATGCCGATGTGGTGCGTAAGATCGTGCTTTCCTTCTGCGTGCAGGGCTGCTACTACACCTTCACCAGCTACTGCGGCCAGATGGACGAAAAGCGGCTGGTGGCTCTGCTTGCGTCCATTGCCCGGGCGGCACAAAAAATCAGGATGTAACACAACAATTTAGAATGCCCGCCGCGTGCGCTTTGGGCATGAATAGCGGAAAAATAGTTTTAATAGAGCAATGCCGGGCGGTCTGCGGACCGCCCGGCATTGCATTTTCACAGATGGAGATTGGACGGCAAGGAGCGGATGCCGCGCCTGCTTCCTATGGAAGCGGCGGCGCAGCGGGGGGAAGAGCTAGCCCTCTCAGCTCGCTTCGCTCGGCAGCTCTCCCAAAGGGAGAGCCCTTGGCATGGCGGCAAGGTTTCCAGTTTCGCCAGAGCCTCTCCCTTTGGGAGAGGTGTCACCGCAGGTGACGGAGAGGGTTCCCTCTCGTGAAAAAGTAGATCGGAAAATCCGCAGATTTTCCCGATCTACAAATTATAGAATATTCTTTCCGCTATTCATGCGCAAAGCAAAGCAAAGCGCATTCAAAATGGTCTGGCGTTACACGCCGGAAGCACCATAGTTTGCCAGCACACGGGCCGAAGGGTCGTTGACGTTGCAGTTCGGCCATGCCTTGTTGGGCATCCAGAAGCCCACGATGGTGCGGCTCTGGTCGTGGTAGTACTTCTCGAAAATTTCGCGGTAAAACAGGCTTTCCTTGGTGAACGGCATGCAGTGGGCCGAATAGTTTGCCCGGCTGCAGCTGGAACTCCTCGTCGGTGTAAAGGCTTTCGGCATACTCTTTGATGTCGTCCACCATGCTGTGGCCTACAGCATCCGAGAAGGCGGCCTTTTCGCGCCACAGGATCTCCGGCGGCAGCCAATCGCCCTCAAAGGCCTTGCGCAGCAGATACTTGCCCTTGCCGTAGCTGTTCAGCTTCTTTTCCGGGTCAATGGCCATGACGTAACGCACAAAATCCAGATCACCAAAGGGCACGCGGGCCTCGATGCTGTTGGAGGAGATGCAGCGGTCGGCGCGCAGCACATCGTACATGTACAGCTCGCGGATGCGCTTCTGGCTCTCCTGCTGGAAGGCATCGGCGGTGGGGGCGTAGTCGGTGTACTTGTAGCCGAACAGCTCATCGGAAATCTCGCCGGTCAGCAGCACGCGGACATCGGTTTGCTCGTGGATGGCCTTGCACAGCAGGTACATGCCCATGCTGGCGCGGATGGTGGTGATGTCCCAGGTGCCCAGCAGGCGGATGACCTCTTCCAGACTGTTGATGACCATATCCCGGTTGATGATGATCTCGTGGTGCTCACTGCCCAGATATTCTGCGGTCTGGCGCGCATATTTCAGATCAATGGCATCGGTGTCCATGCCAATGGCAAAGGTGCGGATGGGCTTGCCAAGCTTCTTGGTGGCAATGGAGCACACCAGCGAGGAATCCAGACCGCCGGAGAGCAGGAAGCCCACAGGGGCATCTGCGTCCAGACGCTTCTCTACGCCTGCGATCAGCTTTTCGCGGATGTTCCGCAGCACAGTGTCCATGTCGTCCTGCATGGGGGCGGGCACATCGGCAATGTCCTCATAGCGGACGAAGCGGCCATCGCAGTAGTAGCTGCCAATGGGGAAGGGCCGGATGTCGTCGCACCAGCCAATGAGGTTCTGCATCTCGGAGGCGAATGCGATCTGGTGGCTGGACTTGGAGTAGCCGTAGAACAGCGGACGGATGCCGATGGGGTCGCGGGCGGCGATGAGCCGGTCCTTGCGGGAATCGTACATGATAAGCGCGAACTCGGAGTCCATGTGGCGGAACATATCCAGACCGTACTCATAGTACAGCGGCAGCAGGATCTCGCAGTCGCAGTCCGACTGGAACTTGTAGCCGCGGCGCTTGAGGATCTCTTTCTCAAAGCGGAAGCCGTACAGCTCGCCGTTGCACACCACACAGTCGGCACCGCGGTAGAACGGCTGCATGCCTTCCGGCGTCAGGCCCATGATGGCAAGGCGGCCAAAGCCCATCAGACCAAAAGGCCCTTCCACCACACGTTGGTCGTCCGGGCCGCGCATGACCGTGCGCAGCAGGTATTCCTTGAATTTGGCGGCACTCAGATCGTGCCCGGTATAGCCCATAACACAACACATATTTCTTACCCCTCTTTTTAAATAAAAAATACGGCAGCTCATTCATCCCAATCGCTAGGACGAATATGCTGCCGTATCCGTGGTGCCACCTAAATTACCGGCATAAAACCATGCCAGTCACTTTTGTGCGCTCTCCCCGTTGAAAGCACTGCCGCGATAACGAGCGGCGCACGTCGGCCCCTACTGCTGCACAAACAGGTTTAGGGGGAAGCTCACGGGTGTTCGTTCGGGTTTCGCTCTCTGCGCGGCTTCCACCTACCCGCACTCTCTGAAAGAGGACATTGAAACCTTACTTTTCCCGGTCAACGCTTTTTTCTTGCATGCATTGTATCACGGCTTTTTGCCCGTGTCAACACAGCAGGCGCATTTTTGTGCGGTTTGACCATCAGAGTCGGACTGTTCCTCTTTTTGGGCGCAGTGGCGGCACAAACCATACAGAACGCTGCCCTCGCACTGCAGGGTAAAGCCATGCTCTGCCATCAGGTGGGCGCGCACCTCGTCCATGAAGTGGCAGTCCAGATGATAGATGCGCCCGCACTGCACGCATTTGAGGTGCAGATGCTCCCGGCAGTGGCGGCCCTCGTCCACGTACTGGAATACGGCTTTTTCGCCCTTGTCGGCAACGTATTTCATGATGCGCTGCTCCCCGGCCAGCTTGTCCAGATAGCGGTACACCGTGGTGGGGTTGGGGCTTGCGCCTGCTCTTCCAGATGCTCCAGAATGTTGGAAGCACTCACCGCGTGCTGCCGGTTGTTGATGAGATAATCTAAAAATCAGTTGACGGGTCTTGGTATTGTAGCCGTCGCTTCGTGCCATAAGAGAGATCCACACCCTTTTCAATATTTTTTACATTGTAGCATATTTTTGCATTGGATGCAAGAACCGGGCCAAAAAGAAGCGGCATTGGCTACAAGCACAAAAAAACTTGTTAATTTTGGCAAAAATGAGACATAAAAATTAGATAAAACATAAAACGCGCTAAAGTTCACAAAAAAGTATTGTAATAATTGCCCTATTATGAAATAATAGAACTGGAATACTACTTGGATTGCAGCAAGAATACAAGATGCTTTGAAGTTAGAAAGCATGCGCCCCAGAGTATTATAGGAGAAGAACCTTTTTCTTTGCAAGGGAAAAGGGAATAGGAGTTGTGCAGAACATGAAAGAAATGGAGTCGCAGACCAAAACGAGCCTGAAGCTGCAGGCATACCAGTACCTTAAGACCAAGATCCTGAACTGCGAGTACCGGCCCAACGAGTTTTTGAACGAGCAGAAGCTTTGTGCCGAGATGGGCAACATCAGCCGCACCCCCATGCGGGATGCTCTTGGCCGCTTGGAGCAGGAAGGCCTGATCACCATTCTGCCCAAGAAGGGCCTGATGGTTTCCGGCATCACCGAGGAGGACGTGCACAGCATGTTCGAGATGCGCCTGCTGGTGGAGCCTTACGCCCTGCGTACTTATGGCAGCGGCATCCCGCGGGAACAGCTGGAGACATTTGCCGAGTTGATGCATCACCCGGACAGCATCACCGACTTCTGCGAGTCGGACGATGAGTTCCACGAACTGCTCATGAGCACTTTGCCCAACAAGTACCTGCGTTCGGCGTATGACCGCATCACCGGTCTGAACACCCGCTTCCGCATCATGACCGGCAAGGTGAGCATGATCAATCAGGAGCAGACCTGTGACGAACATCTGGAAATTCTGGATGCCGCTCTGGCCGACAACTGGGACAGTGCTGCAGATTCCCTGCAGCACCATCTGGAGCTGGCCCGCGATAAGGCTGAAAGTGTGATCAAGGTCATCCGGCTGTGGTAAGAACTGCATAAAAAAGACCGTTGCACGAAAAAAACGTGTGACGGTCTTTTTTTGTTATGAAACTCCCCCCAGCCGCCTGCGG
>ENA-OQAJ01000302-OQAJ01000302.1-human-gut-metagenome-genome-assembly--contig:-NODE-302-length-15474-cov-2.456767_pt1 | contig 15474 bp, 17 predicted proteins | sample MGYA00242736_ERZ504529 | MGnify/ENA primary metagenome ERZ504529 (study PRJEB26092, sample SAMD00036275) | human gut metagenome | host: Homo sapiens | study: EMG produced TPA metagenomics assembly of...
GTGAGGTGTTCACCGTGTTCCTCGGTGTGGTGTTTGCCGGCTTCCTCGGCATCCGCCAGCCGGAAACCGTGGGCGTCACCGTGCCGCTGCTCGCCACACAGTTGCTGTGGATCAACCTGCTGACCGATGCCGCGCCGGCGTGGCTATGGGCGTGGACCCGCAGACCGACGATGTGATGGGTCGTAAACCGCGTAAGGTGACGGACCGCGTGATTGACGCCTCCATGTGGGGCGACATCATCTACATCGGCGTCATCATGGCCATCGTCACGCTGATTGGTATGGACATGCACCTGTCCGGCGGCTTGTTCACCGACCGCTCGGTGGATGCCATCGGCCATGAAGCGCAGATGACCGAGGCCCGTACGATGGGCTTCACGATTCTGGTGTTTGCCCAGCTGTTCAACGCGCTGTCCTCCCGTTCGCATCTGCAGTCCGCATTCGTGGGTCTGTTCTCCAACAAGTGGCTATGGGGTGCGATTGGTTTGTCCGTGGCGCTGCAGCTCGTGGTGATTTACGTGCCGTTCCTCAACGGTCCGTTCGGCACCGTGGCATTGAGCCCGATGGCTTGGGTGGAATGCATCTGCCTGGCCGCAATCGTGCTGATTGCCTCCGAACTGCGCAAGATTGTGCTACGCGCGATGGCCAAGCGTTAAGCCATCGCAATAGCCCTGATTGTGGGCATATAGCAGTGGCGCTCTGGTATTCAGAGCCCGGCCCACTGCTATATCCAAACGGCTCCTCATGGGGCTAACTATCCCATGGGGGCGGTCGCTGAAAACGGCATTATTCCGCGAAAAAGGAAAATATGCTAACCGCCCCATGGGGAGTTACCGCCCCACTGGGAAACAGGAGAACGCTGCAGACCTCAGTTGTGGCTGCCGTCGGTGCCGTCAGTAGAGGTGGAGTTGTCGCCGCCGTTATTGTTGTCGCTATTGTTGGACTCGTCTTGAGACTTCTGCTGTGCCTCTTGGTCGGCCTTCTGCTGAGCCTCTTCCTGAGCTTGCTTGGCGGCATCTGCCTGCTGCTTGGCCTGCATCGAGGCGGTGCGTCGGACTCGGCCTTCTGCAGTTTAGAAATCGCATTATTGACGTCGGATTCGGACGGACTGGTCCCGTTCATCACCGTATTGGCCTCGGTGATGGCGTTTTGCAGCGCGGTGCGGGTGTTTTCATCGGCCACACTGCCCGCGGAATTATCCAGCGTGCCCTGCGCCTGCGAAATAGCCGAGCTCAGGTTCGATTTCAGTGTGTTGGTATCGGCCGTCGCCTTTGAAGTATTAACGGCCTTGATCGCGTTGTTGATGGCATCCGTCTTGTCAGCCATGTCGCTGGCATCATTCTGCAGCTCTTTAGTGTGAGACTTCAACTCAGTGGCGTTGAGGCTGGAATCGCACTTGGCGGTGTCAGCCGGATTGCCGGCGTCTTGCAACGCCTGATTTAGCGTGGTGAGCGTATTGGCATCGGCCACATCGCTGGTGGATGTTTGCGCGCTGGTTTGGCCATTGGATATGGCGGTGGTGAGCTTCTTCTGAGCATTCGTGTACTGCTTGGCCGCTACCTTGCACTCGGCCAATGCCACGGCTTGGCTCGCCTTGCTGCTGTTGGAATGCCACCAGAGCAGGCCGGCGACAACCAGCGCTATCACGGCGACTACTGCTACGGCAATGCCGACGATCTTGCTGGTGTTCTTTTTGCCGCTACCGCCGTGACGAGGCTCGGCGCCATCGGAATCGTCCTCATCGGAGACCTGATCCAACGGATGGAGGGAGGCATCACAGCAGGCTGAGCCTGTGCCGAAGCGGCCAGGGCGGCCGGTTGGAACACCTGTGTGGCTGCAGCATCATCGGCAGACGCTACTTGCGTTGCGGCATGGCAACGGTCTCACCGGATACGGTGGATGATGCGCCGTATGCCTGTGCGGCCGCGGTTTCGGCATTCGGCATGGCCTGAGCTTCGAAAGGCTGTGTTGCCATGACCTGATCAGGCTGGAACGCTTGTGTTGCCTCGGCATCTACCGCAGGCTGCTCGGCCTGATTGGGGTGGAACGCCTGTGTCGCGGCGTTTGAAGCTACCGAAACAGGCGATGTCGCCGGTGCCGCTGGTGCGGCTGGTGCTGCTGGCGTCACCGGCGCTGTCGGTTCCACCGGGCGGAAGCTTTGCGTCGTCTGATCCCAAACGTATTGCTGCTGGCCGGGCGCAGCGGCGATTGGTGTTTCGGATACTACTGGCTGCGTGGCTGCCGCCGGCTGTGGTGCTTGTGCGGCAACCGCAGCCAGGAATTGCGGCGAGAACGGTTGCGTCATGGCCGGATCGATGGGCTGCGTCGGCTGAGCGGCTTGTACGGTCGGCACAGCTTGCGTGGGTTGTGAGGCATACGCTACTTGCGCGGGCTGCACAAACTGTGTGGGCTGTGTGGGCTGCGCAGACTGCGCAGACTGCACAGACTGCGGGAACTGCAGAGCCGGTGTGGCTTGTGCCGTGGGTTCTGTGCTATATGCTGCCGTCTCTTGCCCGGGAATCGGAGGAACCGTTGGCCTGACCGGCTTTTCGGGCTGCTGGAAGTCGAACTGGAACCCGCCATCGCTGTTGGTCATGACATCTCCTTGGGATTAAGCAAATGGCCGGCATCCGCCGGCCGAATGGTACGTCGCAACGCTCAGTCGTCGATGTGCGCGCGGTAGAAATTCTCGTAGGAACGGCTCGGCGTCGGACCCCGCTGGCCCTGATAATGCGAGCCGGTGCCCTTGGAGCCATAAGGGTGCTCAGCGGGCGAGCTCAGCTGGAAGAAGCACATCTGGCCGATTTTCATGCCAGGCCATAGTTTGACCGGCAACGTCGACACATTAGACAGCTCAAGCGTAATATGCCCCTCGAAACCGGGGTCAATGAAGCCCGCAGTCGAATGGGTGAGAATCCCCAATCGGCCCAGTGAGCTCTTGCCTTCCAGACGGGCGGCAATGGACGGGTCCAACTTGACGTATTCCCACGTGGAACCCAGTGCGAACTCGCCAGGGTGCAAAATCCACGGTTCGTCGGGAGCCACCTCGAACTGTTCGGTGAGCGCGCCTTGGTTTTCCGCCGGATCGACATAGGGTGTAGGCGTGGTTATTGAACAAACGGAAGTACCGATCCAATCGCACGTCGATGGAAGCGGGCTGCACCATTTCGGGGGTCCACGGATCAAGTGAGATATGACCTGCGGACTGTGCGGCGAGAATGTCGCGGTCGGACAGCAGCATGTGAAAAACTCCTTGGGCAAATAAATACTGCCTTCAAGTCTAGCGCCTTGGGCGGAAACGTGAGAGGCTCCTCACGCTTCCGCGGTCCATCAATCGCAAGTATTCTCAGGTTTTTCTCAGAGAAACTTAGAGGTAGACCCAGAAAGCAGTGGTTATATAAAAGATGTCAGCGGAAAGCTGATCAGGAGCCGCAGCAGTTCCCGACAATTGAACCCCCTTTCTTCTTCTCTCTCCTTTCTCTCCCCGGCGGGCAACCGCCGGGGTTCTTTTTTGTGCCCTGAATCATTCCCCCGAATGACCGCCATTCCCAAGCCATAGCGGTACACTAGCTGTGTAATCGGCAGGAAGGGGGCACCGATGGCCCGCAACGATGAGGACTACGATTTCTTCGGCGATGGTCAGTATGACGATTCGCGCAGCTCACGTCGTGCACAGAATCGACGCCCATCCAGACGGGATGCCGGCCGGCGATTCGCCGCTACAAAAGCCAGCAGCCCAACGTCGATATTGTGCCGCAGACTTGCCGTTGTCAGCGGACTGCTAGCCGTCGTGGTATCGGCCACCTCGGCGGTTCATGAGATCGCGCTTACGCCATTTCCTTTATGACGGCAGTGCCAGGACGATACATTGCGTTGACGGCGGCGGTGCTTATCGGCATCACCCTGATTCTGGTCATCGCTGCGCGAGTCACCATGCCTCGGTACGCCACTCACGGGGGAGTGGGCGCGGGCGGCATCATCGCACTGGTGTGCGCCATAGTTTGCTTGGTTATCGGCGTGGCCGTGGGCGTATTGTTCCCGGAAGGACTGATTCAGCAGTCGAACGACAAGGCACCCGTCGAAGATACCGCACAGATGGAGCAAGGCATCGAACAAGCTGCCGGCGCGTGCAAAGAAGGATGGCAGGGGCTTGATACGGGCGGTTTGCCGGGCATCACCACCGTACAGATGTGCACTGATCCGAGAGTGGCCTTCGTATCCTTTGAATCGGAATCGTCCGCAGCCATCAGCCGGGCACCTATCGAAAGCAAGATTTCCGAACTGCTGAGCCAATACGCTGATAATGAGCAAACGAAAGGTGATTGGCGATTGCTGAACGGCAAACGCTGGATGGTGTTCGGCGAGGCCAGCAAGATGACCGCACTGCAGCAGCAGTGGGGCGGCGAACTTGAGACAATCACCGCAGCCGCAGATACCGCAGACAGCGGTAACGCCTGACAGATTGCCGGTATCCCTTGAAAAGTCCCAAGGCGATTCGGCGCGGATTACCCAAATGTGATTGAAATCATGGTCCATCGTTTTCCGCACAGCGCGCAAGACCTCTATATTGGAATGGTATGAGCAAAGAAGCGAATGCCAGCCAGCCTCTGATCGGCCGCGAATCCACCACTGTGCCCGGACGTTTTGGCGAGCCACTCACCGTGGAATACAGCGTCACCTCGCGCGGCGGCTTCGACCAGCATGCCACGCATCCGCTGTTCCTGTGCCTGCATGGATGGGGATCCAGCGAAGAAGACATGGCGGACATCATGCGCCTCATCGCTCCATATAACGACTTCGTGGCACTGCGCGGGCCGCTGACACTCGCGCCGGCCCGTGAAGGCAGTCCCGACCCCGGCAACTACGCGTGGTTTCACGATGCCCTGCCTATCGGCGATGATCGTGACTACGACGCGTATGCCGCCGCCACAGCAGTCGACCGATGGGTGGCCGACAACATTCCCGCCGACCGTGACGTGGTGCCGCTTGGGTTTTCGCAAGGTGGGCTGGTCGCCGTGCATTTGTTGCGTATCAATCCCGAGCGGTACCGGGCCGTCGTCTCCCTGTCCGGCTTCAACGCACCCGGTCAGGTGCCCGGCACGGCCCCCGCCGACTCTCGCCTGGCCGATTACGATATCCCCGTGTTCTATACGTACGGCAAGAACGATGGCGTAATCACCAAATACGAACTGTTCGCCACCGCCGCTTGGCTGGAAGAGCATACGTGGCTGAAAACCAAGAGCTACCACGGTCTGGATCACAATGTGAGTCTTGAGGAGTTCGCCGATTTACGCCAGTGGCTACTTGACAACGACATTACCTCTGGCGTGCTGTAGTCAGCCGCCATCACTGGAATTGGCGCGGCCGTCGCAGCAATCGGACATCGAGGGCGCTTGTGGCTGACTCGGTCATAGACTGTTCTCCCATGAGCGAAGTGAGCACTGCAAGCACTACTGCACATACTGAAGAGAATCATACGGAAATAGCAATCCCCAACTTGGCTCCCCTCAGAGAAGGGAGCCAAGGAAACTAGATGCCGGAATCGGCATCGACCTGCATAACGTAGATGTTGCGCCTCAGGGAGCGGGCTTGGGCTCGGTTGATGTCGCCGGCTTCGTACATGTCCTGAATCATACCGAGTTCGATACCGTAGCTCTCGCGCTTTACGTCCTCGACCTGCGTGATGGTTTCCGTAGTGCCGCTCATGGTCGGACGTGCCTGCAATGAAGCCTCGGCACGACGATAATCCAGCAACAGTGCCGAACAATGCTCGGTGTTGTACGTATCCTGGCCCATCTCGTCAATAAGCCGACCGATAACATGATGAATCGCCTCGACCTGCAGTTCGCGGGTGCGCGCGAAAATCTGGTCCTCGCTCACCAATGGTGTGGTGTGGCGAATCTTGGACACCGTGCGTTTGGCGTAATTGCTCATCTGCCGCTGGAACATGCGTAAGCGACCGCGAATCTGCGATACCGCATGCCCCGAAGTCGGATCAGTGGAAGTGTGACGCAGCGTATTCATAATCTGGTCAAGCATGCGCTCGCAGGCTTCGACGTTCAGCTCTTGCGTGGCCGTATCCGCCGCCGGATGCGCCTTGGTGTCGGCAAGTCGGTCGCGCACGAATTCCTTTTCCCAATGCAGCGCTCGATCTGCAATTGCTCGAATCCCTGAGGATCGGTATCGCCGATGCGCTGCTGCAATCGTCCGATGCGCTTGGTGTATTGGTCGATTACCATCAGAATCGCACGGCGATTCTCTGGCGTAATGCGTCCGGTCAATTCCTCCACCGTGGCGCGTAACACATCGATGGTCACCGGAATCATTTCCGCGCTGGGATCCTTGCCACGGTTCGGGGCCAATAGCGGTAACAGGAAGTTGGCCAGCAGCAAGGTCACGATAATCACGCCTGACGCAATGAAAATCAGCTCGTCACGCATCGGGAACGGCGCACCGCCGGCAATGTAATACGGGATGGTAAACATCAATGACAGCGTGATGGTTCCCTTGGGGCCGCCAAAGGTCATCACTGCGGCCGAGCGCCAGCGTTCGGGTGTCATTTTGCGGCGCTGGCCGGTGATTGTATCTCGCGCAACGCGCAGCATGGCCGCAATCCAGAAGAATCGAAGCGCGATTACCACCAGAGTGACCAGCAGAATAATGCCGATCAGCACGGTATTGCTGATATACGGGTCAGACCAGCTGGCCCTCATGGCGCGCGGCAGCTGCATGCCCAGAAGAATGAACACCGCACCGTTGAGCGAGAAACTCAGCACACCCCATACTGAAGTGGAAACGATATTCGTACGTGCCACATTCGGCCCCACGCCCGGTACGGTCGAATCGGATGAACAGGCCAGCGGCCACCACCGACAGAATGCCGGACACATTGAATTCCTCCGCGCCCAAATACAGCAGGAAGGGCAGGAACAGTTCCATCAGAATACGTGTGGTGGTGGTTTCCCAACCGAGGGATCGCACGGTCTCGAATAGCCAGTTGGCCGCTGCTGCTATCACCAGGCAAATAGGTGCCGACCAAAGAAGGAGATCACGAATCGCGGCGGCCTGCCCCACGGCGAATTCGCCAGTGAAGGCGGCGGCCAGAGCGAACTGGAAGCCGACGATGCCGGAAGCGTCATTGAAGAGTGATTCGCCTTTCAGCACGCTGCGCTGACGCTGCGTCAGCGAGGCTTCTTTACCTAGGGAGCTGACGGCCACCGCATCGGTCGGGCCGAGTGCCGCGCCGAGTGCTAAGGCTGAGGCTAAGGTGATGGACGGCCAGACGGCATGCAAAGTGAATCCGACCGCCGCCATCGTGACGATAGCCAGTCCGATAGCCAGCGATAGGCTCAGATCCAGCGTTTTCAGCAACGCCGACTTATCGATTTCGTGCGCTTCCAGATACAGCAGCGGCGCGATAAACAGCACCATGAACAGTTCCGGGTCGAGCTTTGCATCCGGGAAAAACGGCAGATACGTAACCCAGCACGCCCAGCACAATCTGGACCAGCGGTGTGGAAACCTTCGGTACGAGCGACTGGCAAACGAGCTCACCACCACCGCCGCAATGATGCATAGGATGAGCTCAAATACCGCCATGTTGCCGCCTTCTCCCTTAAATTTTTCTCCACCAAAAGTATATGGGAACCATGAAGAAAACGTTAAGCTTGCGGCCGATTATGCACATCATGAGACGATATGAGAAAAAGGCATACACTCGTTGGTATGGAATATGACGAGGCGATGCGCCGCGCACTGGAACTGGCCGGTCAGGCTGCAGCCGCTGGTGACGTACCGGTTGGTGCGGTGGTGCTGGATGCGGCCGGCCAGATTGTCGGGCGCGGATACAACACGCGTGAGGCTGATGGTGACCCGCTTGCCCACGCCGAAATCATCGCCATGCGTCAGGCGGCCCAAGCCTTGGGCGCCTGGAATCTCGCCGATTGCACGCTGGCCGTCACACTTGAGCCGTGCCCGATGTGCGCGGGTGCCTGCATCCAGACCCATATCGGCACCATCGCGTTCGGTGCCTGGGATCCCAAGCTCGGTGCATGCGGTTCGATTTGGGATATTCCGCGCGATCCGCATATCGGCCATAGTCCTGAAGTGCACGGCGGCGTGTTGGAAGGCGAGTGTCAGTCCATCCTGACTGATTTCTTCGCCCAGCGGCGATAGACACGGACGCATTACTTACCTCACGCAACCAACACGCGGCACCAAGGCAACATATTCCATTTCTTCTACCATCGAAACCAGTAGTGCAATGCCAATCCACACACGTCGAAGGAGACAATATGGCCGAGAACACCTCGACTTTCACCGGTGCCGCCGCTGACGGTACCGCACTCACCGCCGTCTACCTGACCCAGCCCGCCGCCAATGTGGCGATCGGTCTGGTGTTTGCCGGCAGCGACCTGCCGCACATCGTCCACTGGGGCCGCCCGCTGGCCAAGCCCGACACCCTGCTGGCCGCCTATGACGCCCTGAAGCCGCAGCGCGTGTCCGGCGCGCTCGACGACACCGTCTGGCCGTCTATCCTGCCCACTCAGGCCGAAAGCTGGATCGGCGAGCAACGCGTGGTGCTGCGCCGCGCCGGCGTCGAGCTCTTCCCCAAGTTCACCGTGACCAATATCGAGGCCGGCGGCGTGCTGGAAGCCACCCTCGATGCCGTGTCCGGCGAAAGCTACACCGATGTGGCCGGCCATGCCCGCGCCACCGGCCCGGCCCGCGTGCCCGGCGTCATAGTCACCGCGCGCGATGAGGAGCAGGGCGTGGAAGTCGAATGGCACCTTGAACTGCTCCCCGGCGGCCTGGTCCGTCAGAAGGCCACCGTAACCAACCTGTTCGGTGCAGACGCCGGAGCCCCGCTCGAGATCGGCAAGATCGAGCTCGGCTTCCCGCTGCCCGAATCCGCCGGCGAAATCCTCACCACCACCGGTCACCATCTACGTGAACGCAGTCCGCAGCGCCAGCCGCTGACCGTCGGCCGTTTCGAAAAACCGCAGCTCGCCGGCGCCCTGACTTCGACGCATCCCTGCTCCTGACCGCCGGCGTGCCCGGTTTCGGCTTCGAGCATGGCGACGCCTATTCGGTGCACGTGGGCTGGAGCGGCAACTCCGTGCTGTCCGCCGAACGTCTGCCCTACACAACCGGCGTGATCGGCGGCGGCGAACTCCTGTTCGGCGGCGAAGTGACGCTCGCTGGCCCTGGCGAAGGCCAGAACTCCTACGACACCCCGTGGCTGTTCGGCTCCTATGGCGATGGTCTCAACGAGATCGCCGCCCGATTCCACTCCTACGTGCGCTCCCTGCACCCGCGCTGTTCTCGCACGGCCGTCCGGTGATCCTCAACACATGGGAAGCCGTGTACTTCGACCACAACTTCGATACGCTGAAGGCGCTCGCCGACAAGGCCGCCGACTCCGGCGTGGAACGATTCGTGGTGGACGACGGCTGGTTCGGCTCCCGCCGCCGACGACACCTCCGGCCTCGGTGACTGGCAGATTGCGCAGGACGTCTGGCCCGATGGCCCGAAGTCCCTGAAGGCGCTCGCCGACTACGTGCACGCCAAGGGTATGGAATTCGGCTTGTGGTTCGAGCCGGAAATGGTCAACCCCGATTCCGATGTGGCCCGTAACCACCCTGATTGGATTCTCTCGCCCACCGCTGGCCGACTGCCGCTGCAGGGCCGCACTCAGCAGGTGCTCGATCTGACCAATCCGGATGCGTTCGACTACATCTACGGCTGCATGGACCAGCTTGTCGGCGAGCTTGGTATCGACTACATCAAGTGGGACCACAACAAGCTCGTCACAGCCCGGTTCCCGCCGCTCCGGCCGCCCGGCCGTGCACGCGCAGACCCTTGCCGTCTACAACATCTTCAAGGGCCTCAAGACCGCGCATCCGGGCCTTGAGATCGAAAGCTGCTCCTCTGGTGGCGGCCGCGTGGATCTTGGCATCCTGGAGCACGCCGATCGTATCTGGGTCTCCGACTGCGTGGACCCGGTCGAGCGCGCGGACATCCAGCGCTACACCTCGCTGCTGGTGCCGCCGGCGATGATGGGCGAGCACGTGGGCGCCAGCCCCGCACACTCCACCCAGCGCGCCACCAGCCAGGAACTGCGCATGGCCATGGCGTTCTTCGGTCACATGGGCATCGAATGGAACCTGTTGAAGGAGCCGGACGAGGCGCTCGCCAAGCTGGCCGTGTGGGTGGCCGAATTCAAGAAGCACCGCGACTGGTTCGCCATCGACACCTGCGTGCACGCCGACTCCAACGATCCGGCCGTGCGTCTGGACGGTATGGTGATGCCGAACCGTGACGCCGCCATCTACCGCTTCACCCAGCTGACCACCAGCCAGACCTATCCGGCCGCGCCCGTGCATCTGCCCGGACTTGACCCCGAGCGCACCTACCGTGTCAGCCCGCTTGACCCGAGCTTGGATTTGACCGGTCTGACCAACGGCCAGAGCACTCTCGGCTGGTGGAACGAGGAAGGCGTAGTCCTGACCGGCGAAGCCCTGCAGCGCTACGGCATTCGTCCCCCGTCCCTCCACCCCCAGCAGGCAGTATTGCTCAAGGCTGTGGCGTAAGCTGACAGCCTAGTAGGCTGTCAGTAGCCACGGCCTGAGCGAAGCGACAGCTGAGCGAAGGTGGGATTGAGCCTTGCCGATAGGCAAGTCCGTAATTGCTGGTCGTGGCGGAGTAACTGTGGCGAAGCAACGTTCTTGGCTCCCCTCTCTGAGGGGAGCCAAGAACGGCCTACCCAATATGCTTCACAATCACGCGACTGGCGGCGGCTTTGGCCCAGAGCTGCCAGTCGTGGTTCATAATCGTGAACTTGACCGGCTGGGTCTGGCTGTGACGGTAGAAACGAATGCCGTCACGTAGCGAATCGGTGCCGAGCTTGGCCAAAAACGCGGACTCCCGCAATCATCACATGCCCGGGCATCGCGATATTCGCCACCGTAGCCACCAGCGATCCCAACCGGAAACACGTCCGGTTCACCAACTGCGTGGCCTGCGGCACGCGTTCCTTGGCATCGCGCGCAAAGTCCTCAAAACTGACCGCGCGACCCACAATCGCAGAGTACTGTTCGGCGATTGAATCGTCAGTCAAGCATTGTGAACAGCCGATATGTCCGCTGGTGCAGCGCGGCCCCTCCGGATCGATAAGCACGTGGCCCACCAGACCATAGCTCTTATCCGGGTACTGCACTGGCTTGCCGTTCACGGCCAGCGAATAACCAACACCCACGCCGATGGTCACCACGGCGAACATATCCACGCCGACACCCGGCCCGAACCAGGAGGCATCCACCAGCAGAGAATCGATATCATTGAACACCCCGCACGGCAGGCCGGTCGCCTCTGTGACCATCGTCCCCAAGTCCGTGGCCCCGTCCCAATGCAGGAACGCGCGAACGTCACAATCGAATCGTCGACCACATGCCCACCTACCGCAACGCCCACCGCAGTGGGGGAGGGTAGTCCGGAAGAGGCGATATCGGCGGAACATTCGCGCACCAGCCGCGTGATGGCCGACACCACATACTCAGCCGATTGATCCGCCCCGATCGGCATCTCGTGCGGCCGGACACCACCTCGCCATGCGCGTTCACCGCAGCGGCCACAATCGACATCCCCATGAACCTTGACACCAATGAAGGTGCGTGCGTTCGAACACAACACCAGCGAAGTCTGCGGGCGTCCGCGACGATCCGAACTTTCCCTTGGCGTGAATCGCTCGGGCAGCTTGCCTGACGGGCGCCTCGGCCGGAGCTCCTCGATCACCCCGGCGTAGATCAGATCGCTGGTGATGCGGGACAAGGCCCCTTGGCTCAGTCCCAGCATCTGTGCCAACGTAGTGCGGGCTATCGGCCCGTATTGGGCAATTGCCGCCGCCACGCGATGCGTATGCTCGGATCCGGAAAACCACTGTGGAATCGCGTTGGCATCAGACATGCAAGCCCCTTCGCTGTATTTATTGCGTTAATCACAAAATACCGCGCTTTTTGTTGCTTGCGCAAGTGGGCTCGCTGGCGCTGGGAATGAAATGGCCGAACCGTTACCTTGGAAAGTGGAAGAACCGCCGGCACCGAAGCCGGAGGAAAAGAAAGATAAAGGAGTCAACAATTATGCTGTCCGATTCCCCACATGCAACGCCTAGACTGAAGCGTCTGGCCGTGCGCACCGCCGCCGTGATGTGCGCGATCGCCGTCGGCTTCGGCCTGGCAGGCTGCGGCTCCAGCACCGCAGGCACCGTCACGCTGGATTTCTTCCAGTTCAAGTCCGAGGCCGCCGACCAGTTCAAGTCCATGGTCGCCGACTTTGAGAAGCAGAACCCGACCATCAAGGTCAACATCAACAACTCCGCCACGCCCAGACCGATCTGCGCACCCGTTTCGTCAAGAATCGTGTGCCGGACGTGATCACCTTCAACGGCGACATCAGCTTCGGCAACTTCGCCGCCTCCGGTGTGTTCTACGACTTCACCGATGAACCCATTGTGGACACCCTCAACCCCGGCATGGTGCAGATCGCCAAGAATCTGGTGCAGACCACCGATTCCTCCAAGAAGCGCCTGTATGGCCTGCCCTTCGCGGGTAACGCCTCCGGCTACATCTACAACAAGGCTCTGTTCCGCAAGGTTGGCCTTGACCCGGAGAATCCGCCGACCACCTGGAGCGAGTTCACCGATATGCTCAACACCTTCAAGGACGCCGGCATCAACCCGCTGCAGGGTTCCGTGGCCGACGCTGGACCACCCAGGCACCGCTCGCCTCCCTGGCCGGCACGCTGGTTCCCGAATCGAAGTACACCGAGCTCAAGCAAGGCAAGACCACGTTCCAGGAACTGTGGAAGACCGCAGTCGAGAAGGAATCCGAGCTCTTCACCTACTCCACTGCCAACACCGGCGTCACCTACCAGCAGGGCACGCAGAACTTCGCCCAAGGCAAGGCCGCGATCATCCCGCTCGGCACCTACGCCATCCCGCAGATCCTGCTGATCAACCCCGATATCGAACTTGGTTTCGCCCAGATGCCGGCCACCGATGACGCCAGCGAGCAGATCCTCACCGCCGGCGACGACGTGATGCTCACCATCGGTGCGAACACCAAGCACCCCAAGGAAGCGATGAAGCTCGTCGAATTCCTCATGCAGAAGGATCAGCTTGACGCCTACGCCGACGCCCAGTCCGCCATCACGCCGCTGAAGGACACCTACTTCGGCAACGATGCGCTGGAAACCGTGCGCCCGTTCTTCGAGGAAAACCGACTGGCCGACTTCTGCGACCACTACATTCCTTCGTCCATCAACATCGGCGGCTACCTGCAGACCATGGTGACCTCCGGCAACACCGACCGTTTCCTGAACCAGATGCAGACCGAATGGGACAAGGTCCAAGCCAGGACCTTCGAGTGATCGGTAGGAGAGGAGAACATCATGTCACACGCAACCGCAACCAAGACCGCTGCCAAGAAACCCGCCAAGAAGAAGGTCTCCGCCTTCTCCACCCGCAAAGTGGACCCCGCCTACTACTGGATGGTGGTTCCGGCGGCCATCATCTTCGCCTTCTTCCTGTACCTGCCATTTCTTGATGGCGTAAAGTATTCCTTCACCAACTCGCAGGGCTACGGCGATTACAAGTTCATCGGACTGAAGAACTACATCGCCCTCTTCCAGGACAACCGAGTGGGCCATGCCTACCTGTTCACGTTCCTCATCGCCATTCTCATCACGGTGCTGATTAATGTGATCGCCCTGTTCCTGTCGGTGCTGCTGAACTCGAAGATCGCCTTCAAGAATGGCTTCCGAGCCATCTTCTTCATCCCCTACACCCTTTCCGTGCTGGTCATCGGCTACGTGTTCAAGTACATCTTCATGAACCCTCTGCCCGAGCTCGGCAAGGCGCTGGGCATCAAGTGGCTGTCCACCTCGCTGTTGACCAATGAGCAGCTTAGCTGGATCCCGATCGTCTTCCTCGCCGTCTGGCAGGGCATCGCCTACTCGGTGCTCATCTACCTCGCCGGCCTGCAGACCATCGACGATGAAATCTACGAGGCCGCCGCCATCGACGGCGTCAATGCCTGGCAGAAGTTCTGGAAGATCACCTTCCCGCTGATCGGACCGTTCTTCACCATCAACCTCGTGCTGTCCATGAAGAACGCGCTCGGCACCTTCGATCAGGTCGTCGCCTTGACCGAGGGCGGTCCGAACTCCTCCACCGAAACCGTCACCTACCTCATCTGGAAGGGTGGCCTGACCGGTGGCGAGTACGCCTACCAGACCGCAAACGCCGTGCTCTTCTTCATCGTGCTGGCGATCATCGCCTTCGTGCAGCTGCGCATCTCCCGCAGCCAGGAACAGATCTGATTTAGGGGAGGATAAGAAATGACTACTGCAACAGTTACCCCGTCCAAGTCCGGCAAGCCCGCCAAGTTCCGCAGGGACCACAAGATCAACTGGTGGCTGACCGCCGCCGTGGCCGTGCTGAGCCTGACCATTCTGATCCCGCTCTACTTCACCATCGTCACCGCGCTGAAGACTCCGGCCGAAGCCGGCACCTTCGCCCTGCCCACCTCGTGGCAGTGGCATAACTTCGCCGACGCCTCCGCCAAGGTCAACTACCCGAGGCCGCGCTCAACTCCGCGATCATCACGGTGGCCGCGTGGTGCTCACCTTGCTGACCAACACCTTCGTGGCCTACGCCGTGGCCCGCAACATGGACAAGCGCTTCTTCCGCTTCCTGTACTACTTCTTCATCGCCGCCATGTTCGTGCCGTTCCCGGTCGTCATGCTGCCGATTGCGAAGCAGATGGGCTCCCTGCACCTGGACAACCAGGTCGGCCTGATCATTCTGTACACGGTGCTCGGCCTGGGCACGAACCTGTTCATCGCCACTGGCTTCATCCGTTCGATTCCGGTTTCGCTGGAAGAGGCGGCCCGAATCGATGGCGCATCCACGTGGCGCATTTTCTGGACCATCATCTTCCCGCTGATGAGCCCGATTAACGCCACCATCGCCATCCTGACCGCGCTGTGGGCCTGGAACGACTTCCTTCTACCGTTGATCATCCTGACCGACCAGTCGAACCAGACCATCCCGCTCGCCCAGTACGTCTTCAGCTCGCAGTTCGCCACCAACTATCCGAGGCCTTCTCCAGCTACCTGATGGCCATGGCCCCGGTCCTCATCGTCTACATCTTCGCCCAGAGTGGGTCATCGGTGGAGTCATGCGAGGCGCTGTGAAGTAGTGCAGCTCCACCCAAGCCTCCTTCGGTTTTCCGCCGAGGGGGGCTTTTCCCATATCGCCTATTCCCGCACTGGCCCACTGGTCGCGCCGGGCTCGACCGCCACAGGTACAGTCGTATGAGGGTCGTCCAAGGTCTTCCCCTCAACCAAATTCAGTGCCTTGCGCGCGGCAATCTGTCCGATTTCGCGCGGGGGAGTTGGCACCATGGTGCTTAATCCA
>ENA-OQAJ01000303-OQAJ01000303.1-human-gut-metagenome-genome-assembly--contig:-NODE-303-length-15433-cov-1.899255_pt1 | contig 15433 bp, 21 predicted proteins | sample MGYA00242736_ERZ504529 | MGnify/ENA primary metagenome ERZ504529 (study PRJEB26092, sample SAMD00036275) | human gut metagenome | host: Homo sapiens | study: EMG produced TPA metagenomics assembly of...
TCGAAAGTTTATTTGGAGTACGCCCCAGATAAACAGCGGTACGTTAAAAACAAGGATGGTGGTACCGATAGGGGCGCCGAACAAATAATTAATCATTGTTGCCAATCCGGTCAATCCCCCCGGCGCGATATTGTTGGGAGCGGTAAACACGTTCACCGCTACAGCAAACAAAAAAACTGCCGGCTAAAAAAGCAACGCCGTCCCACAAAAGCTCCCACGCCTGCTTTCTTGTAAATTCCATTTTTTCATGGCACGACCCTCCCTGTATTTTTCATAAAATTATTCCTGGCACATCAGCACAAATAACTCCCTGAGCCTTTTCAAACGGCCCTTTAAGTATAAATAACCGAACAGCGCCTCCATGCCGGTGGCGCTGTGGTAATCAGCACTAGTCGCGTTTTTCGGCGTATGGGTAGTATGCGCGTTTCGGCCCCGTTTATAAACGCTCTGCTCCTCCTCGGTCAAAAGAGGAAGAATTTTCTCCATGCGCTGCGCCTGCGCCTGGCATTTTACCTGCTCCACCGCCAGCTTATGCAGCTTTCCCGCCTGGCGGTTCGCCTGGCACACCAGTCTTTCCCGGACCATTAAATCATAAACCCCGTCGCCCACAAAGGCCAGAGTCAAAGGGCTTAGCTGCTCAGGGGCACAATTTTTCTTCTAAAAAACGTTCCGTCACGCCTCACCTCCTGCTGCGGTCTATTCATGAAGAATCCTTATCCTGCTCACTAGCGGAAAACCTGTCCTGCCGCCTGCGCCGTTAAGGCAGGCCGGACGCTCAACGCGGACGCCGCTTTTTCCGAACGGCTCTTCAGCCGCAAGGCCAGCCCCGGTTTTCCGTCAGTTGACAAAGTCAAATTCCACATCATAAATACTGACGGTATCTCCTTCCTGGATGCCAGCCTCCCGCAGCCGGTCAATAACGCCGCTGCTGATCAGCACCCGCTGGAAATACTGAAGGGATTCATAGTCGTCAAAGTTCACCGATTTCATTACCTGCAGGAGCCATTCGCCTTCCACAAAGTAAACCCGGTCCTGTACAGTGATTTTCACGTCGTGCCGGCCGATTTCCTCCGCCGGAAGCACAGGCACAGGCTCCGGCTCATACCGTTCTACCGGCGGCAAGGCGGAAAGCATCTCCTGGATTTTCTTCAGCAGAGGCTCCACCTGGTAACTGATCGCCGCCATCATCGGAAAGAACGCATAGCCCTGATTTTCCACAAATTCCTTAAATTCCTGGATCTGCTCATCGGTGGCCAGATCACATTTATTCCCAGCAACCAGCATTGGCCGTTTGGCCAGGACGGGATTAAATTTCGCAAGCTCCTGATTGATCACCCGGAAATCCTCCTTAGGATCTCTCCCCTCGCTGCCGGAAACATCCACGATATGCACCAGCATACGGCACCGGTCCACATGGCGCAGAAACTGGTGTCCCAGTCCCGCGCCCTCCCAGGCGCCCTCAATTAAGCCGGGAATGTCCGCCATAACAAAGGAGCTTTCGCCCATATGAACCACACCGAGCACCGGTGTAAGCGTGGTAAAATGATAGTCGGCAATCACAGGCTTCGCCTCGCTGACCACGGATACCAAAGTAGATTTACCCACGTTGGGAAAGCCTACCAGCCCCACATCCGCCAGCAGCTTCAGCTCCAGGGTCACCTCCAGGGCTTCTCCGGGAATTCCCGGCTTCGCGAACCTGGGCACCTGACGGGTGGCGGTGGCAAATGGATATTTCCCCAGCCGCCCTTGCCGCCCTTTGCCGCCACATGAGGCTCATAATCGGAAGGTCCGCGATGATCCTGCCGGTTTCCGCATCCTTTACCACAGTGCCCAATGGCACCCGGATCACCAGGTCCGGGGCGCTTTTGCCGTTGCATCGGCTGCCCCGACCGTTTTCGCCGTTTTGAGCGGTATATTTTCTTTGGTACCGGAAATCCGCCAGGGTAGACAGATTGGTATCCGCCTGAAAAACGATATTTCCGCCCCGGCCGCCGTCGCCGCCATCCGGGCCGCCGGCCGCCACGTATTTTTCCCTGCGGAAGGAAACCGCGCCGTTCCCGCCGTCGCCTGCTTTAATTCTAATTTTCGCAATGTCTACGAACAAGAGCGCCACCTCTTTCTTTCTCTTATTATCCGCCGCCCGCCTCTTTTTATGTGCAAAAAGAAATCCCCCGGCATCTTCAAGCGGCCCGGGGGATTTTTTATTCGCTTTCGGATTACTGTTCCACCGCGTAAACGCTGACGCGCTTGCGGTCGCGGCCCTGACGCTCAAACTTGACGTTGCCGTCGATGAGAGCGAACAGAGTGTCGTCGGAGCCGCGGCCCACATTCTCACCGGGATGGATGTGGGTTCCGCGCTGCTTCACCAGAATGTTGCCGGCCAGCACGAACTGTCCGTCGGCGCGCTTCACGCAAGGCGCTTGGATTCGGAATCACGGCCGTTCTTGGTGGAGCCCATTCCTTTTTTATGAGCAAATAACTGAATATTGATCTTAAGCATCGTTACACCTCCGTATAATTTACATGAATGTTTTCAGGATACTGTTCTTCCAGAGAAAGCAGATGAAGCTTGAGTCCCGCCAGCAGGTCGCCGCATTGGGAAACGCTTTTCTTCGGCAGCCGCAGCGCCATTTCCCCGTCGTCCACAAAAACGGAAGCATCCGCGTGGAGGATCTCAGTGATCGTGTTGGCGGTCAGATAAGCCGCCGAGGAAACAGCCGCGCAGACGATATCTTCTCCAGAAGCAGCCGAGCCGGAATGGCCCTTTATTTGGAAGCCGTTCAGCCCGCCGTCCTTTGCGGTAAAAAAATCAACCCGGATCATCTTAAGCGTTGATCGCTTCGATTTGAACCTTGGTATAGGGCTGTCTATGGCCCATCTTGCGTTTTTCACCCTTCTTGGGCTTGTAGGTCATCACGGTGATCTTCTTGCCCTTGCCGGTCTTTAACACTTTACCGGTGACGGAAGCGCCATCCACATAAGGGGTGCCGATCTTCAGACCATCTTCTCCTCCCACAGCGACTACTTTAAAGTCCACGGTGGAATCGTCGGCAGCAGAAAGCTTTTCCACGAAAACAATATCGCCGTTTTCTACCTTATACTGCTTGCCGCCAGTTTCGATTACTGCGTACATATTGGTACCTACCTTCTTTTGAACTCGCTACTGTCAGGCGGAGCGTAGGCTCGCTTAAAAAGCCCGCAATATGCGGCTTATCAATGATAGCATAACCCTAGGGGAAAGTCAAGCGTTTCCGGGAGAAACCAGCGTTTTCCCGGCAAAAGTCACAGTATTTTTTTCCCTTTGACGCAAACATCGGAAAGGTTGCGGAATAGCATTGCCCCGCTCCATCCGGTATAATATAAGCGGAATCGCATATTCGGCCGTCTCCTTAGGCCTTGCCGCTTCCTTCGCTGTCCTTCCGCGATCGAACGCCTATCGCCGCAGAATTTGACTGGAGGCTGAAATGCAAGTGTCTCGCGCATTGCGGAATTCGCGGATTTTCAACGATAAGGCCATAGTGATTCAATGATCTTTTGTTATGGCCTTCAAGCACTGCCGACAGCGGTTCGCGGCTTTTTCCCTTCGGCATGGGTTCAAAGAAAAATTTAAACCTTCACATTGATAGAAAGGCGGTAATTCCTATGATTCGGCTGATCGCTTCCGACTTGGACGGCACCCTGCTCAACAGCCAAAGACAGCTACCCAAAGATTTCTTCTCCGTGATCGACCGGCTGAATCAATTGGGCGTTCTGTTTATCGCGGCATCCGGCAGGTCATATCCGACCCTCCGCCGGGATTTCGCACCGCATTCCGACGAATTGTGCTTTATCAGCGACAATGGCGCCAGAATCGCCGAGCACGGCAAAATTTTGCAGAAAGATCCTATTCCTCCCCAGGTGGTCTCCCAGGTGCTGGAGACCTGCGCCTCCTTGCCGGAAGTAAAACCGGTGCTGACCAGCGACCGGGGAACCTACGCGAACACCAAGGGCGAGCCTTGGTTTCACGACTGTATTTTGGCTTATTTCGACAACTATCAGCAGGTGGACGATCTCTCCTCTGTTCATGAGGATTTTTATAAAATTTCTCTCTGCGACCGGGCCGGCGCGGTAAAAAACAGTTTCCGTCTTATGCCCCAGTCCCTGCGGGACAGCGCCGATCTCCAGGTTTCCGGCTTTATCTGGCTGGATGTCATGAAAAAAGGAGTGGACAAGGGCAAGGCCTTGCAGGCGTTTCAAAAGCGCTATGGCATCTCAAAGGAAGAAACCATGGTATTCGGCGACTTTTATAACGATTCTCAAATGCTTCTTCAAGCAAAATACAGCTTTGTCATGGAAAAACGCCAACGAGGACATGAAGCCCTTCGGCAATTTTATCGCCCCTCTAACGATGACGACGGCGTAATGCGGATGATCAAAAAATATGTGCTCGATGCCCGCCGGTAAATTAAAAACAGCCCGCTTCAAATTTCCCTTTGATTTCCGGCGCGGTCCTGGTCCCTGTCTACGCGCTTCCTTTTTCTGCCGTATTGCCCGGCCACCACCGCTTACAGCAGGAGCATGAAATTAGAAAAGCGGGAGCTCAATTTGATGGTTACCGCCTGTCGCTCTCTTATCTGTTCGGAGTGCCCGTAATAGGTTTATTGATCTATTTGGGATTCGCATTTTTCCAGTGCCATTTAAGAGAAAAAACGGTAGGCATCCTTTTTGATAATATCGTCTTTTACTTTCTGATCGGCATCGGAGTATGTATTTTATTATTGTTCAAAACAGCGTATCACGCGTTGAAATTTAGCATTCACCATAAAGCAAACCGTAAAAACGGCCTGTAAGCTCACGGCATGGAAAGCTCAGGACAGTACAAAGCGAAAATCTGTTTAGCACTGGCCCAAATGGCTTCCCAGTTTTCTGCTCTATATGATTTTTCTGGCTTCAGCCGTTTCAATTCCGGCAGACAGAACCATTCAGTCTCTTTGCACCGCCTGTTTCCTTGCTTTGTCGTCAAAAGCTATGCGTTCCCATAGGCAGGCGGATCATCCGCTTCTTAATTTGTGCTCGTGGTAAAATTTCTTTAATTCATCCTTTCTTTCAGGCGGCAGCAAGGACTTTTTAACGCCCCGCAAAGCGCCCTCCAAGGCCAAGAGCCGGTGAATGCAGGCGGATGGATCCAGCTTTTGGATCTTCAGCCACGCTTTTTCCGCTCCCAGATTTTTTTAAATCCTCAGCGGAGAGGATCCCCGCCTCATTTAACTGCCGTTCCACTTCTTTCCCGATATTTGGAAGCCTTGATAACTCTCCCATATTCACACCTCATACAACCGTCCCGCCGGAAAACAAATCCGGCGGGACGGGTTCTTTTTATCTGGCTTCAGCCAAACGGCGCGTTCCTCAAAACTGCAAAAATAAAAACTTAGCTGCCATGCCGAACACAGTTAAAAACGCAGGAAATGTTGAAGATCAACAGGTCGCAGCAGAAAGCTCTCTTGGATCCACAGCCGCAGGTCATTCCAGTGTGTGAATACCACACAGGGTTAACAGGCCTGCCGGCCCGGCACGTCTCCAGGGATTTCCTCCGGCTCTACAGCTTCGCTGTTCGGTTTTACCGCTTTTCGTTCTGCAGCTTTGCCGCCCGAATGGTGTTTTTCATCAGCATTGCGATGGTCATCGGGCCTACGCCGCCAGGCACCGGCGTAATGGCGGAAGCAATGGGCTCTACGTTCTGAAAATCCACGTCTCCGCACAGCTTGCCGTTTTCATCCCGGTCCATGCCCACATCGATGACTACGGCCCCAGGCTTAACCATATCCGCGGTGACAAACTTCGGGATTCCTACCGCCGCCACCAAAATATCCGCCCGCCTGCAAACCTCCTTCAGGTTTTGCGTTTTGCTGTGACAGATTGTGACTGTACCGCTTTGATGGAGCAGCAGCATCGCCATCGGCTTTCCAACAATATTGCTTCTGCCAATCACCACGCAGTCCCTGCCGCAGATTTCCACATCAGCGGATTTCAGCAGCTCCATCACTCCAGCGGGAGTACAGGGCAGAAAATGATAATCTCCGATCATGATCCGCCCCACGTTCTGGGGATGGAACGCATCTACGTCCTTGAGAGGGGAAATGGTCTCGATCACTTCCTTTTCGTCCAGGCCCTTGGGCAGGGGAAGCTGAACTAAAATGCCGTTGATGTCCTTTTTATCATTCAGCCTGCGGACTAAGTCCAAAAGCTCCTCCTGAGTGGTCTCTTTAGGCAGGGCGTACTCCTCGGAATGAATCCCGATTTCCGCGCAAGCCTTCTTTTTATTGTTCACGTAAACTCTGGACGCGGGATCGTCTCCCACGATCACCACCGCCAGCCCAGGCTGGATTCCCTGGGCCTTCAGAGCCTCTACCTCTTGTTTCGCGCCGGCCCGTACCGCGGCGGAAACCGCTTTGCCGTCAATGATCTTTGCCATGGCTTTCCTTGTCCTCCTGATTCTTCTATTTCTCTTCTGAGTTTTCTTCTGTTCCCAGCTCCGCTGCCCCGGCGCCTTCCCCGGGCACTGCCTCAGCCTCAGTCTTTTCATCCACCGCAGTGGAAAACGTCCCCAGCGGCTTTCACTTCACCGTCGCCGCCGACAGCCGTCTCTTCCGGAGTGCTGTCACCCATCGGAGCCTTGTCGTCTGTCTCCGGTTCTTTTCCCGGCTCCGGCTCTCCGTTTTTCTTTTCCTCGGATTCTCCATCTATTTCGCCGCCGGCAGCCGTCTCGCTCTCCAGAGGCTCAATAGCCTCGGCCCCTTCCAAGCCCTCCGGCTCCGCAGGCCTTGCGTAAACAGGAACGTATTCCTCCTCTACTTTTCCCTTGTTTCGGAACACAATCAACAGGACCAAGCCCGCCAGCGCGGAAACAACGGCCACAATCTGGCTGACCCGGAAGCTTCCGATCATCAGGCTGTCAGTCCGCAGGCCTTCCACCACGAAACGCTCCACGCCGTACCAGATTAAATATAGGAAAAATACCTGCCCGTTATATTTCTGAAACTTTTTGCTGAACCAATACAAGACCAAAACTCCCAGCAGGCACCACAAGGATTCGTATAAAAAGGTCGGATGCACCGGCATTGCGGGGTCCACGGAAATCCCAGCCGCCTCCAGAGAAGCCTGCTGCTGGCAAGATAGCTTTCCGTCTTGGCGCTGTACATGCCCCAGGGCAGGTTCGTGTTCGTGCCGAGCTCCTGGTTGATGAAGTTTCCCCAGCGGCCGATTCCCTGGCCGATCAAAAAACCCTGAACCGCAATGTCCAGCACTGCAGGGATTTTCATCTTATGGATTTTGGCCATTATTATGCCGCCCAGCAGTCCGCCGATGATGCCGCCGTAAATTCCCAGGCCGCCCTCGTTTATGTAAAGGATCTTTATGGGATCCTTCCAATACATATCGCCGGGATAGAAAATCACATAGTAAAGCCTTGCGCCGATGATGCCCAGGATCAGTCCGGCGATGATGCAGTCGATGAGATGATCCTGGTTCACCTGATAGCGCTTGCAGATTTTCAGCGCATAAAGAAAACGCCAGAATGAAGCCCAGGGCGATTAAAATGCCGTACCATCTGAATTCAAAGCTTCCGATGGTGAAGGCCACCGGGTTTACGTCAAACGCAAGCCCGAGGCCCGGAAATTCCACGTGTGTCATAAAACGTCCTCCTAAAATTTACTCTTGGGGAAGTATTACCGACAAAGCGCAGCGGCTGTCGTCAAGCTGCTCCTCCAGCCTGGCGTTGACCTGCTCTAAGGTCACCTCCGCAGCCCTGTCAATATAATCAAACAGGCTGTAGCCTGCGAAATACTGGCTCACCATGGCATTGGCAATGGACTCGGTATTGTTGAGCATGGCCAGGGTTCTGCCATAAACCGCCCTTTTTGCCCAGGAAAACTGCTCCGGCGTCACGCCGGTTTCATGAAGCTTCCGGCAGGCCTCCCGGATCATTGCGGCCGCCTCGTCCGGATTCCTGGATTCTCCGGCAAACACCACCGCGGCATAGCCCGGGCCCTCAAAATATTCGCTTCCAAAGGATGAAGTATTGATAAGGCCCTTTTCCAAAAGCTCCTCATACAGCGGAGAAGCCTTGGAGGCCAGCACCTCCAGCAGCACGGCGGTCTGAACCATTTTCTCCGGGGAAACCCGCTGTACCCCCGCGGTTTCCTTAAAGCCCAGCTGGAACATAGGAACCGCCACCGCCAAACGCTGCTCCACCCGCTCCTGTACGATTCCATCCGGCTCCTGAGGAAACACGTTTTTCCGCAGTCACCTTCTCCACCGGCTTCAATTTCCGATCCGCGATTTTGACCACTTCACCGGGATCTACATTGCCCGCCACACACAGCACCATGTTGTGCAGATTATAATAAGCCCGGTAACACTGGTAAAGCTTTTCCGCAGTGATCTCCGCGATGGACTCCACCGTACCGGCGATATCAATTTTTACGGGATGATTGTGGTACAGGGCGTTCAGCAGGTTCACCATTACCCGCCAATCCGGAGAATCGTCGTACATCCGGATTTCCTGGCCGATGATTCCTTGCTCCTTTTGGACGGTCTGCTCGGTAAAATAGGGGGACTGGACCAGATCCAGCAGGATTTCAAAGGATTTCTCAAAGTTTTCCGTACAGGAAAACAGATAGCAGGTCTGGTCGAAGGAGGTGAAAGCGTTAGCGGAGGCGCCGGTCTTGGCGTATTTTGCGAAAGCGTCTCCTTCCTCGCTTTCGAACATTTTATGCTCCAGAAAATGAGCGATGCCGTCCGGGACGGATACCAGCTCCCCGTCCGCCTTAAACCGGGTGTTGACAGAGCCGTACCGGGTGCCGAACACCGCATAGGCCGAACGGTACCCTGGCTTGGGATAAACCATGATTTTCAGTCCGGAGGCGTGATCCTCCACAAAAATGCTGTCGCCGGTTCTTGGGCTTTTCAATTCCGTCATTTAGGCCTCCTCCTTTCCCGTAAGCTGATATACCGTATCCAGAGAGACGGTTTGGGCGGCTTTTACCACCTGCTCCTTGGTCACTCCGCCTACCGCCTCGGCACTCTGCTCAGGGGTAAGCACAGTCTTTTCAAAGGCCTGGCTCAAATACCAGGCTTCCAGCCCGCCCAGGTAGTCGGACATGGTGCGGAAGGAATTGGCGACGCTCATTTTCGCGGCGTCCAGATCCTCCGCGCTGAAATCACCCTCCTGCACCGCCTGAAGCTGCCGGAGGATTTCCTCCCGGGCCTTTTCGATATTCTTCTGCTCCACGCCGCTCTGAACCATCACAATGCCCTTGTGCCGGTCATAGGAGGAGGAACAGTAATAGCACAGGCTCAGCTTTTCCCGGACGTTCAAAAACAGCTTGGAATGGGGCGTGCCGCCGAACAGGGCGGACATGAGCCGCATCGCCGTCACATCCCCGCCGGGCACGGCGATGCCGGTACGAAAGCCCATCACCAGCTTTGCCTGAGCCACATCCATCACGTCATGAAATTCCTTCACACGATCCGCTTTCGCGATGATTTGGGTGGCGCAGGGTAGAATTTCCTTTCTGCTCACCTGGGCAAAAGCCTTTTGAAACCCTTCCACGGCCTTCTGCGGGTCGGAGCCTCCCACCATCATCAATTCCATTCGGGCGCTGGACAAGGCCCGGCGCCAGGCGGAATAAATCTCTCCGCCGGTAAGGGCCTCCACCTGTTTCTTCGTGCCGAATCTGCCCACGCCAAAGGCCTCGTCCCGGCACATTAATTCCTCACAGTCGTATTGGCGTAAATCCGCTTATCGTTAAATTCCGAATTGATCTGCTCGATCAGCTGGCGCTTCTCCTGATCGATATCCTCCTGACGGAACTGGCCGTTCTCAAAGGCCGGGTCGAATAAGATAGAACACAAAAGCTCCGCCAGCTCGCCGGCTACCTCCTCCTTTTCCAGGGCGTAGCGGTCGTCCAGCCCCACCGCGGAGACTGCCAGCACCTGAACCTCCCCCAGCTTATACACCTGGGCCTGAAGGGAAGCCCCGTAGAGAGAGCTCAGCTTTTCATTCAGCGCCCGGAAGGTAGGATACCTCCGGCAGGAACGCCGAAGCAGATAAGGCAAAACCGCGTTGGCGGAAGCTGTCTCAGCCGACAGCGGCAGCAGCATCGCCGCTGTCAGCCTGCCGGTTTTAAACCGCTTCTCCCCAATGCTGTGAAAGGTAACGCCGTCGCAAATCGGAATCCGTGTAATGTTTTTGTCATGGAAAACCTCCTGCTCTATTGAAGATTACAGTTTTCCTATTTTTTACGTGTTTTCATCATGTTATTATACCACACCCCGCAAAAATATAAAATAGTATTCCCAAAATCATGCCGGCTTAACCTGAAATTTCATCAATGCTTTAGACAACAAACAGCTTTTGTGCTATAATAGGCTATAATTGTTTAATGCAGCTCCTCTGGGGCGCAGCCCGGCGGACAAAAAGGAGGGGATCACCCTGTATCAGGATTTATCAAAGAACCCTTACGCGCAGCCCTTCACCTTTGAGGGCAGCCGCAGCCACGGCGTTTTTGGTGATTCACGCTTTACCGCTACGCCAGGCACTGTGCTGCCTCTGGGGCAGCTGTCGCCCAGGACGGCCCACTATGTAAGGGGAATTCTCCTTCCCGGCCCACGGAACCACCATTGAGGATATGCAGCGGACCAATTGGAAGGATTGGTATGACGCCGCTTTTAACGCTTACGACGAAATGGCGAGGATCTGTAAAAAGGTCAGCGTTGTGGGCCTTTCTATGGGCGGCGCCCTCACCTGCCTTTTGGCCGAGCACCGGCCGGTCCATAAGGCGGTGCCCATCGCGCCGGCGCTGAAGATCTTGCAGCACGGCAGCCGCCTGGCAAAATATTTTTGGCCACTGGTTCCTATCTTGCCGGGCAGGGATAAAAATTACCAGGACTATCTGTTTGATTACGATGTCTGCTACCACGACACTCCGGTGAAAAACATCGAGGATTTGAACCATCTGCCTTGCTGGCGAAGCGGGATCTGAAAAAATCACCTGCCCCTTGCTGGTAGTCAAGGCCGGGCAGGATCAATCGGTTCATCCGGACGCGCCGAAATGGATTATTCTGCAAAGCAGCAGCGTGGAAAAAAAGCTTCTGGTGCTTCCCAACAGCCCTCATGTCTGCACCTTGGGAGCGGAACGGCAGCTTTTATTCCGAAAGGTTGCGGCGTTTTTTTGCGGGATTAGCTTTCTCAAAATAGTATTTCCTGATCTTACAGCTTGTTCCAGCCGCCCCGCTGACGGTCCAAAGCATCATCTTGGCCGTATCAAAATCCGGTCAAATCCTATCAGATATCCTTTTTGCGCGGCTGTGGGATCCGCAGTACAATTGCCTGGCCGGTCATAATATTACCTCCTGGAATCTATAAAATTCTATTTTTAATGGAGTTGATCTTTTTTTGGACGATTGGTTTTCCTATATTCTTCTGGTTATTTTTAATCGCCCTTTCCGCTTTTTTCTCCGCCTCTGAAACCGCTTATACTACAGTAAACAAAATCCGCCTGCAAAACTATGTGGATGCCGGCAGCAAAAAAGCAAAAACCGCCTTATTTATCGCAGAAAACTACGACCGCACTCTGACCACCATACTCATCGGCAACAACATTGTCAATATCGGAGCGTCCTCGATCGCTACGCTGCTGTTCGTCAAGCTGTTCGGGCCTTCCGGCGCGGCGATTTCCACCGCCGTTATGACCATTTTAATCCTGATTTTCGGGGAGGTGCTTCCCAAGAGCTTCGCCAAGGAAAGCAGTGAAAAATTCGCCTTGGCCTTTTCCCGGCCCTTGCGGATTCTAATGACCCTTTTCTGGCCGGTAGTATTTCTGTTTATTCAGCTGAAAAAGGTGGCTAAGCACATTTCTCCCATCAAGGAGGAGGAGACTCCCACCGTCACCGAGCAGGAGCTGAAATTTATTGTAGAAAGCATCGAGGACGAGGGCGTTCTGGAAAAACAGGAAAGCGAGCTGGTACAGCACGCTTTGGAGTTTGATGAAAAAACTGTTCAGGAGGTTCTCACGCCCCGGGTAGATATGACCACCCTGGATATCGAGGATGACCTCCAGACAAACATCGGCCTAGTGCTCACGGAACGCTTCTCCCGGATTCCCGTTTGCCGCGGCACCTCGGATCGGATCATCGGTATTCTGCACACCAAGGATCTGCTGGAGGCCTTAGTCCGCGGAGACGCCATTGATTTGGCGTCTATGGTGCAGCCGGCCTTTTTCGTTTATAAAACGAAAAAGCTTTCCTCGCTGCTGGCGGACTTTAAGAGAAATAAACCCACGTAGCCATCGTCACCGACGACTACGGCGGAACGGTAGGCATGGTAACCATGGAGGATCTGCTGGAGGAATTGGTAGGGGACATCTGGGATGAGGACGAGGAGATCATCCGGGATTTCGTCCGGATTGATTCTCAGCATTTTCTAATCAGCGGCGACCTGACGATTCGGGAGCTGTTTGACCATCTGGATTTACCTTTTAGTAATCTGGAGAGCAACCATCGTCCTGCGGGCGGCTGGGCCTTGGAGGCGTTAGGGCATATTCCTCAGGCAGGAGAGGCCTTCCGGTTTAAAAATATGACCCTCACGATTCAGGAAATGGATGACCAGCGGGTAAAAAAGCTGTCTGTTTATTTAGCGCCGCAGCCTGAGGAGGAAGAGAAAAGCAGACAGGAATCCAATCAGCAGGAGTAAGCCTGCCGGAGCAAAGCCGCTTAACGCAAATCACAGGCTAAGGAGATTAAAAAAACCAATGAATCCAAAAATCAAGGCGCTGAAGGCCGCCTTTCCCCATACCATTCCGATTTTGATGGGCTTTCTGTTTTTAGGGCTGGCCTACGGATTTTATATGAACAGCAAGGGCTTTTCCTTTTGGTGGCCGCTTCTCATGAGCGCCACCATTTTTGCCGGCTCTATGGAGTTTGTAACCGTGTCCCTACTCTGTGGAGCCTTTAATCCGGTTTACGCCTTCTTACTGGCCCTGATGGTCAACGCCAGGCATTTGTTCTATGGGATCTCCATGCTGGAGCGCTTCAAGGGCACAGGCAGGAAAAAATGGTACCTAATCTTCGGAATGTGCGACGAATCTTTCTCCATTCTCTGTTCCACAAAGTCGCCTAAAGGTGTGGACAAGGGCTGGTTCATGGTTTTTGTCACCCTCCTGAACCAATGCTATTGGGTTGCCGGCGCGACCCTGGGAGGCATTTTAGGCTCCTTTATCCCTTTCAACACTCAAGGAATTGATTTCGTGATGACCGCCCTATTTGCGGCTATTTTTATCGATCAGTGGAAATCACAAAAGAATCATCTGCCTGCTCTGGTGGGCCTGGCTGTTCCAGCCGTCTGCCTCATCGTCTTCGGCCCGGATCAATTTATTCTTCCGTCGATGGCTTTGATTTTAACAGTGCTGTCCCTTCTGAAAAGCCTTTAAATAAGGAGGCGGTTCTATGACCATGCCCCTTTGGCAGGGAATCGCCACCGTCGCCGCCGTGGTTCTGGGCACCCTGGTCACCCGGTTTCTGCCCTTTTGCTGTTCCCCGCCGGAAAGCCTACCCCGAAATTCATTCAATACTTAGGCAGAGTGCTGCCCTTCGCCGTGATCGGCCTTTTAGTGATTTACTGCCTGAAGGGCGTGTCGGTAACCGCTTTTCCCTTCGGGCTGCCGGAGCTGATCGCCATTATCCTGGTAGCGGTTCTCCACTATTGGAAGAGCAATATGCTGTTGAGCATCGGCTGCGGCACGGTGGTTTACATGCTGATGGTTCAGTTCTTATTCGCGGCGTAAAGCGCTTCCTGCTTTGTTTCTTTAGATTTCTTTGGTTCTAGTTTATTTTTTATGCAATTCCACAATCTCATCGGGTTCCTTTTTGTATCATCGGCCGGGTTTTATGTGCCCGGCTCTCTTGGTTACGGTAGAAAGATTGGGCGGACAGAAGCCCAGCCGGCCGCTGATGCCGTTTCATCTTAATATTTTCCCCTTTCTCCCGCCGCCGATTTCATATTCGCTTCCTTATAGACTATCGCTAATCCTCTTACGCTCTCTGACAAGCCCTCGAAGCTGGCGCTGATCAGCGCCAGGCTTCGTTTTAGCGTTGCAGGAGCCAAACGCGAAGGATTTTTCCCCTTAGGATAAAAACTCCCCGTGGAAATTAATTCCACGGGAGTCGGCTTCTGATTGCTTTTTCAGACCGCCCGCCAGCGCTTCAGCCATCCACGCGCCGCTTCCGTACGCCGGTGCCGCAGCCGAGCAGTTTATTAAGATCTTCAGCAGCCGCTCGAGGAACCCAAGCTGAAATTTAAAAGTCATGCGCGGCAGTTTTTGCCGGCGCATATTGATCTTATCAGGGCTTGCTACCAATAAGCGCTTCTAAAGCGCGGAATTGGTTCCCCGCATGGGTCCTGCTTGTAAACGGGAGGCCGCGGTTCTAACAGCTGCACTCTATTGATTATCCTCCTGCCATCGGCAGTCCGATCCTTCTGCGGACACGATTCTTTTTTGCGGAGCAGCCTCTGCCGGCAGGGCGGGCTGTTTTTCTGCCCGGGCTTCTGGCCGGGTACACAAACAAGGCCGCTGGAAAATCTCCGAATGCCGCTGCCGGTTTTTATATAGCTTAAAGGCTGGACAGAGCCTTTTTGATCCGTTCCACCGCTTTCCTAGTGTTTTCCAGGTCGTTAAAGGCGGTCAGGCGGAAGAAGCCCTCCCCGTTTTGCCAAAGCCCGCGCCGGGGGTTCCCACTACGTTGCCCTCCTTCAGCAGCAGATCGAAGAAATCCCAGGAGGCCATACCGTTGGGACACTGAAGCCAGATATAGGGAGAATGCTCGCCGCCGGTAAACCAAACGCCCAGCTCCTTCAAAGCGTCGGCAATCACCTTGGCATTCTGCTTATAATAGCCGATCACCTGATGGATCTGCTTCTGCCCCTCATCGGAGAACACCGCCGCGGCGCCCTTCTGGACAATATAGGGTACGCCGTTAAACTTAGTAGTCTGGCGCCGCAGCCACATTTTGTTCAGCTTTACGCCGTCGGACTCCAGATCAAAAGGAACCACAGTGTAGCCGCAGCGGGTTCTGTGAACCCGGCGGTCTTTGACAGGGAACAAAACTCAATGGCGCAGGTCCGGGCGCGTCGATCTCAAAGATGCTTCTGGGCAGGCTCTTGTCGCCCACAAACGCCTCGTAAGCGGCGTCAAACAGGATCACCGCGTGGTTTTCATTGGCATAATCCACCCATTGCTTCAGCTGGACGTGGCTGTAAACCGCGCCGGTAGGGTTATTGGGAGAGCAAAGATAGATAAGATCCGCTTTGACCGCCGGGTCGGGCAGAGGCAGAAAGCCGTTGTCCGCGTTGGCGTTCATATAAAGGATCTTTCTGCCGTCCATAATGTTGGTGTCCACA
>ENA-OQAJ01000304-OQAJ01000304.1-human-gut-metagenome-genome-assembly--contig:-NODE-304-length-15410-cov-3.105084_pt1 | contig 15410 bp, 24 predicted proteins | sample MGYA00242736_ERZ504529 | MGnify/ENA primary metagenome ERZ504529 (study PRJEB26092, sample SAMD00036275) | human gut metagenome | host: Homo sapiens | study: EMG produced TPA metagenomics assembly of...
ATGTAATCCGCAGGATTAGGAGATAGAAGTTCCGTTACTTTGGGACGCACTACCTCTCTGTGAAATTCATTAGATTCGTCACCCATTGCATTATCCCAAAATTGTGCGTTCTCCTCCCAGATTTTTTACTTTCCTCTGTTCCCATGTTCTCTCCCACTCCCCAAATTTGCTTTTTTGCTTCCATTAAATCTTCCTTACTATATTCCATTGTTACCCTCCATAACTTCTGATTGTTGCCGTCTTGACGATTATGTATCTTTACATTACCTTCTGAAACATATGGCGCACCTTGTCCAGGCGGCTGTTTGGACGGCGGGGCTGGATGACTGGCTTGCCGACAGCGGCCTGATACCCTTTCAGTTCTGTAAGGCATACGCTCTGCCCGTTGGTGTAAAAGGCCAGATCAGTACGGTATGCCTGTATACAGCGGGCGGGAATCTCGCCAGTAAAGACAACTTCATCCTTTTTTACCTGGACCGTTTCGATGGTGGCACAGTATTTCGGTGCATCATGATAAGCCCTGGAAAGATATTCCCGGGGCGCATAGAGGGTGAAGGAGAGATAAGGTTCCAGCAGTTGCGTCCCTGATTCCTTCAATGCCTGTTCCAATACAATCGGGGCCAATGAGCGGAAGTCCGCCGGCGTGCTGACCGGACTGTAATAAAGCCCGTATTCAAAGCAAATCTTACAGTCCGTTACGTTCCAGCCGAACAAGCCCTGCTCCAGCCCGTAACGGATACCATCCCTGACAGCGTTTTGAAAACTCTGGTTCAAGTATCCCAGCGAAACCCGGCTCTCGTATTGTACACCGGAGCCAAGCGGGAGTGGTGTAACAGACAGTCCGATGGATGCCCAAAACGGGTTGGGCGGCACCTCGATATGGATGGTGTGGCTGGCTGCTTTGAGCGGCCGCTCCATATAAATGACGGTGGGTTCCTTTACCACTGTTTCAAGCTTGTATTTTTCCGACAGCAAAGCGGAAACAACCTCCAACTGCACCCGGCCCAAAAAAGAAAGAATGATCTCATGGGTGATGGAATCCACCTCGCAGCGCAAAAGCGGGTCAGTATCCGCAAGTTGCGTAAGAGCGTCCAGCAGCCGTTCTCTTTGCGCTGCCGTTTTCGGCGCAATCGACGTCCGCAGCATGGGGAGGGGGTCCTCACGCCACCTTTTACGAGGGAGCCGGGTTGGGTCCCCTAATACATCGTTTAACCTCACGCTGTCGCTGGGAAGGATAACAATTTCACCCGGATAAGCGGTGTCTGTCCGAACAATTTCCCCTTTGGATGGAATACGCATCTCTGTGATTTTCAGCTTTTCTCTCCCGGCCAGGGCCACCGTATCCCGCAGGCGCAGCGTTCCGCTGTATAGCCGTAGATAGACACGCCGCTGGCCGCAATCTGTATACTCCACCTTGAAAACGCTGCCGCATAGGGCGGCGCTCCCCTGTTCCCCAATCGGTTGGAACAGCCCTGTCACCGCATCCATCAACGGTTGAATGCCAAGGCCCTTTTTGGCGCTGCCATAATAGACCGGGAACAGGGAGGCGTCTTGAACCCGCCGCTGTTCCTCCCGCACAAGTTTTTCCCGGCTGATTGGTTCTCCTGCGATATACTTTTCCAATAATTTATCGTTATTTTCGATGACCGCATCCCATGCTTCTATGTCGGTATTTTCCTCCAGGACTATTTCCGGGGACAGCGACACCGTCTGCTTGATGATAATATCGGCGGAGAGCTTATCCCGAACAGACTGAACCACGCTCTGCAAATCAACGCCAGCCTGGTCGATCTTGTTGATAAAGATAACGGTGGGAATGTTCATTTTCCGCAGGGCATGGAACAGAATACGGGTCTGGGCCTGCACGCCATCTTTAGCGGAGATCACCAAGATGGCCCCATCTAAAACAGCCAAAGAGCGGTACACCTCCGCCAAAAAATCCATGTGGCCGGGCGTATCCACAATGTTGACTTTACATCTGTGCCACTGGAAGGAAGTGACTGCCGCTTGAATGGTAATCCCACGCTGCCGCTCCAAAAACATGGTGTCCGTCCTCGTTGTCCCTTTTTCGACGCTCCCCGGTTCTGAAATGGCTCCGCTGGCATATAGCAGGCTCTCCGTCAAGGTCGTCTTTCCAGCGTCTACATGGGCAAGAATTCCAATATTGATTATTTTCATGTGATTGTCCTCCCTTTACTGCCCCGAAGGGCATAAAAATCCCCAGCAGTAAAATACTTTTACCACTGGGGATGATAATTTGCGGACATACACATATACAGCATACACCTGTTTGTGAGTGCTGTTTTTGGGGATATGTCAAAATTGATAAGGCAAAAGTATTCTTAAATTGGGTACAAAAAACTAAGCCCCTACAAAAGGGACTATCATAATCCTTTGTTCCCACTATTTGATTATAGTTTTATTTAAGAATACCTTGCCGCATATTTTTTACTCCTTTTCTGGAATTGAATTATTATATCACATCAGTTTTAGGAAAACAAGTATCTAAAAGAAATTTTTCTTCCCCTTATATGTAACAATCATACCGGCTTCCTAACGTTCAGAATGGTTTCTACTGTCTGCTGCGGTGTTTGGTTGGAATTGTCCAGCCAAAAGCCGATCCGTGGTGTTGTCTGCATTTTACTAAATACAAATTCAATGTATACAGAAAGAAATATATAAGGAGTGGGAGGGATTCCGCCGTAGTCGGCATTGTAGGAAAATCCAAAAGTTTAGATTTTCTCAAAATGCTTATCTTTTGGTCTTTGGTTCGGAATAGTGTAGTGCTGGCGGTCTATCTATTGTTTTCGGTTGCTTGCTTCTTTACCGTACATGAGCATTAGCGCCGGGATTGTCATTCCCATATCCTTCCAGAAGGTTTACGACACCCCACACGCCAAGACCTGCACCGATTGCGACTACAAGAGTTTTTAAAGTTGTAATTGCACTGCTAAAAAATGCCATATACATTCACCAAAACTGACTTTTTTCAGGTGTTTACGGGAATGAAAAACACCGACTAAAAAGCCGGCGCACCTAATGTCAGTTATTCCTTTCCTTATTATTTTTCGTTCATTCCCAAGGTTACTCCGACAGATCTACTTGAATTACTTCCACCTCTTCTTCAGATTTCGGTGTGTACTGCGGATTTAACTCTTTCTCAACCTTGTATCGGTTCTTCTCGTTTTCATCTGCAAGAAGCCGATAGTTTTTGTGTTTCGTAATATCATATTTGTCTGAGAAAAATGGTCTGGCACCACGGATCTGCAGGATACATTTTCCTCCATCCATGACTGCAATCTCGTCCTCTGTCATCAACTGTTTCCCCAGTTTCTGATAATTCAGTCCAAAAGATTTCTGATTGCTTCTTGTCTCCGAAGTGTTATACAGGTCAATGGTTTCCTTACCCAGAAGCTCACTCATTTCCTTTAATGTGGTCTTCTCTTTCCCACCAAGGAATAAAGTCGTATCACAGTTGCCCAGAATGGTATCTGCACTATCCTTATACAATTGCCTTTAACTGGCTCTGTGACTGCAAAATAATAGAAGCAGAGATTTCCCTGCTTCGGATGGTTGCGATCAGCTTGTCAAACTGAGGAATTTGTCCGATGTTGGCAAACTCATCAGCGATGACACGCACATGCACCGGAAGTCTGCCGCCATATTCATCATCTGCCTTGTCGCAAAGCAGATTGAAAAGCTGTGACTGCAGCATCGCAATCACAAAGTTGAATGTGGTATCCGTATCGGACATAATCAGAAACAAGGCTGTTTTCCTGTCTCCGATCTTATCCAGTTCCATTTCATCGTAAGACATGATCTCACGAAGCTCTGCGATATCAAATGGGGCAAGTCTGGCACCACAGGAAATCAAAATCGACTTCGCCGTTTTGCCTGAAACAAAATGTCAATAGTTTTTTCATCAAAAAAGGCACTTTTTCGTGTCAAATCAGGGGTAAAACAGCTAAAAATACTGATGAAAACGTTCTTTGTTGTTACAACCATTAAGTTACTCAGCCATTTTTTCCTCTGTTTCCATGAAGTCCGAACGGTTAACTTCATTCACCAGCATCCGGTTGATTTTCTCCTGCATCGTCTCTCTTGCGTTCTCACTGTAATGGAATCGGACAACATAAGTTGTCTGCCCAATCCTTTTTGTAAATGTATTGTTTTCCGTTTTCGGATTCAGAACCTGTCCCATAAGCTTCTCCTTTCTGTGATTTACCGGCGGGCAGGGTGGCAGACTGATCTTCCAAATTGCCTGCCAGTATTCTATTCATTTGCCCGACAGAGAGAGGACAGTTATTATCCCAGCCGGGACGGTATCCCGATCTGGAATTCTGTCTCTCCGTCAATGTCAACAAGGCACTTGAAACTTTTAATAAAATAATCTCTTTATCCAAGTCATCCCTACTCTAAATAATATTTTCTTTTTTAAATATCTTTGTTGACAGTTAAGAAATATGCTGAAAAAGCTGATATTTAAAGGCTTTTCCCAGTCAACAAAAATGTCAACAACCAGTACACAAACAGTCAAAAAAATGGAAATTCAGCTGTTTTGACCATCCCCTCCCTGTCAGGCTAATCAAAAGGTATCTTCATCTGCTCACCTTCCGTAAGTTTTATAAAGCCATCTTTGTCCGGTTGGTTGACAGTCTCTGTTTCATCCTTTCCCTCTCTGATCCAGCACCGCTGTGTACCAAATCCTTCTTTTGAGAAACGATGATAACCGCCTCTTTTCCAGCCAATGATCTGTGTGTCCATGATCTGGCATATCTCATTGGTCTCATATTTCTTTGGTTCGCCATCATAATGGTTAAACGCCTCTTTCCAGATCTGTCTGGAGCAGACATAAGTCCCGGCATATCCATCCAGCCATCCCTGAACCTGCCCTGCCATCGTATCTTCCTGCATGAACTGTTTCCGGTATTCAATGATCTGCTCCTCCATTTCTTTTGGAAGTTTCAGAAGGCTGCTTTTGTTCTTGCAGGAATTGAAGATGACCATTGCTTCCGCCCAAAGCTGGTCGAAGTTATGCCCTCGATTCTTCTTCATTATCAAGAAGATGTTTTTCCGCCTTTGAGGAATCGACCTCGATTACAAGGAAAACGTCTTGCTCCTGTACGGTCAAAGGGAAGAAACTGCTTTGTATTGGTTGTCCCGGCAAACAGACATTGTCTCGGTCTGTCCTCTTCAAATTTCCCATAGGAATTCCGAAATGTGTCTTTCTGCCGGCTCAAAAAGGACTTGATCTCTTCATTGCTCTTTGCACTGATCGCAGCAATCATCTCTGACATTTCCATGATCCAGTGACCCCGGAGCTTTTCATAAATCTTTTTATCTCCCAAATCCCTCAAGTCATCTGAAAACCACTCATCCTTAATAGCCAGAAAGCGGAAAAATGTAGATTTTCCTGCCCCCTGTGTTCCTACAAGGCAGAGCATCTCATCCGCCTTACACCCCGGCTTAAAAATACGGAGCAGTGCTTCCATGATAAAATGCTTCAGGCATTCATAGACCAAATCCGAATCATCTGCCCCCATATACCGCTTCAATACATAACGGATACGTTCTGTGCCATCCCACTCTAAGCGGTTCAGATATTCGCAGATCGGATGATACTGTTTGCTGTTTGCTTCCGCCCTCAGGGCTTTATCCATGTTTTTCTCATTTCCCAGACTATAAAACTGTTCAAAATACAGATAAAAGAAATCTCTGGCAGCATCTGTCATAGAGGTGATACCATCATTCCACCAGAGTTTCCTGACGATATCGATCCTCTGGTTCAAAAGATTAAATCTCAGGCTCCCTTTCAGTAGCGGATCTTCCCGAAGCACGATCATATAATTCTGCATCGTCCCTTTGACGGTTCCCTGATTTGTCACCGCCAGATGGGAGCGGATCTCCCTTATGGCATCCACATCCGCCATCTGCTCCATGATCTGCAAAGCGTCCTGCTCCTTTACATTCTCGCTCAATCTTTTCCACCTCCTTTCCTTTTTCCTTGACAAGCATTTTCTTATCCTCTTCATCACCGAACAGAAGAATATCCAGATAATATTCAACGATACTCAACTCCCTCAGTGCGGTGCCAAAATGCCCATCCCACTCTTCCTCTGGTGTTTTTGGTGCATAACATTCTTTCCATTCCAGAAGCAGGGTGCGGTAATCCAGATATGCTTTTGTAAGTCTGGCACATTCTGTTTTCCAGTCTGTTTCTGATACCTTCCCTCTTTCTTTCACCAGAGACTTTTTCCCACTTTTGGGAGAATCCCTTGCCCTGTTCCCATAGGAGATTCCAAAATCATCTGCCAGCTTCAAAGCAGCCTCTCTGGATTTTAGTCCGAAGAGCTGGGCGGTAAAATCGATCACATCCCCGGTACACCCACATCCAAAACAGTAATATCTGCGGTCAACTTTCATGCTCGGTGTACCGTCATTATGAAAGATGCACCGGATCAATCCGCTCCTGTTGGGCTTAAATCCATAAAGTTCCGCAGCCTGCCTGACCGTCACATTCTGCTTTACTTCTTCAAACACATTCATTTTTTATCCACTTCCTTTCCAACCCGTTCAGATATGACCGGGTTCAAAATAAAAAAAGAGCATCCTGACTTTTATCCAAAACTGAATAAATCAAAATGCTCTTTACAGGGAATCCCTGTTCATGATATTTCGTTTTTGTTTTTTCTTCTGGCAGCGTTTTTCTTTCTGCGACCCGCTTTTTATTGGCAGCCAGTTTTTTCAAAGAAACACTTCGTCCTTTGCCCTTCTTTCTTTGATTCTGTTCCGTATTCGCTTTTACTGACCTCTGGCTCCTGAAGAAGTTTTTCTGTACTTTTTTCAAATTAAACTGCATTTTGCTGCATTCCGTAATTTCTCTTTTCGCCAGCTTAATCACATTTTTGGTAATTGTTTTTGCCTTATCAGAATTATTTGGATTCTGGACAATGTTATTGCAAAGCTGATCCAGAAGCCTGATATCCTCTTCCTGTGTCTGTGCCCTTACTTTTTCCGTAACGACTTCCACCGCCTTGTCATAAGCGATCTCTGACACTTCATCGATCAGGGTTTCATTATCCATGATTTTTTCTTCCTGTTCCTTTATCATCTGTTCCTGCCGGGCAATCTTTTCTTTCTGTGCCTGTATGATAAACTCCTGCTTTTCCAGATACTTCTTTCCGCCATATTCCGGCGCTTCCTCAATCTCCAGCCCATACTGCCTGCAAACATCAAACAGAAGATTCCTGCAGATCAGATCAAAAGTCATCTTCCGGTTATTGTTTCTTCCTCTGGGCTTATCTGGATCGGGAAGAGGAATTCCAAGTGCTTCCAATGCCTTTTCCTGTTGCGGACACAGTTCCCCATATTTATTTTCGCAGTCAAACACGTGACGTTCATGGATATGGGGAGTGGTCTCATCCATGTGGAGTGCAAAATCCAAAATATGCACATGGTCTCCAAACATCCCCTCGAACCTTTTCATAAAAAATCCGCAATATGAAAAAGCTGTTCTCCCGATATATGCTCCCCTTCCTTTCCGATCTGGAATATCGTTTCTTCCGGACAGGTCATTTTATTTTTCAGCAGATCTTCCGTTGTCCGGTTTCTTTCCGGGTGGCGGTTTTTCTCATTTCTGGCATTCTGCCCTTTTATAAAATCGCTGTAATGGTCTTCATAATACATCTTTTCAATATCATGAAAACTTGCTTCCGGCTCGACCGGTCCCCAATTTCTAAGTGTCTCATCCGAAGGGTTCTGGACATATCCCCGGTAACAGTCCCAATAGATATTCTGCTTTTCCCTCTCCGCATCAATATGCTCGCTGTTGGCAATATCGAATTTTCTGTCATTGTGCTTTGGATTATAAACACCATGTTTCCCCGATCTGCCATTATGCCTTGTAGCTCTCATTTTCTGATTCCCCCTTCATCTATTCTGCATTTTTTCATTTTCTTTTTCCCATTCTGCCCTCCTCTGTGGTCTTCCATTATCTGCCTCTTGCATTCCACAAGCTTTTTTCATGTGGCGGTCATTCCCGAAAACGATTTTGGGTAACACAATTCGCCAGATAATACCCAGTACGACTTGACGCAGGCATCAAATCACTGGGCAAGGCGTTTCACCCTTGACCCGATAATGGGCTTTGCCCCTTAACCCCAGCATGGAGCTGCCTCCCCTTTGCATTCCCTGCACAAAGGGCTCCGCCCTCTGTACACCCGCCGGACAAAATGAAAATTTCCGCCACTGTCCCATCTGTCAGAATTTTCGTTTCGCCCGGTTTTTCAAAAATCCTCAAATCGGATTTACTCAAAAATAAGAGCCGACACTTTGTCACTTTTTTGAAAAAAGTCCAAATTGCATCGGCTCTCATATTTGACCTCACCGGTCATATTCAGTTTTTTCTTTGCATCCTCTCTGAGCATTAATGAGCAAAACAAAAGGCACCAACTTTTTCGGTTGATGCCCTTTGGATTACTCACTATTCTCTTTTCACAAAACTGAAATTTTACTTTTCCTTATATTCATCTGGTATTGCTATTTGAAATGTTTCACACAACAGCATCACATCATGCACATCATTTTTTATCGTGTTCATATCCCAAATGAAGCATTACCTGACTCAATGGTTCAATACAAGAAACAGTTATATCTCCAACTTTTCCAATACCGGAAAAAGTTTTTGATGGAAATATATCTCCCTCATAAACAATTCCGTCATCTGTAAATTCAAAACAATGTAAATCAATGATTCTTTGTTTATCATCTTTCCAGACAGTATGACCATCCGTTGTATAATCAGTATTTACTTCCTCAAATCCATGCTGCTTAATCACATAAATATAATCATGATAATGTTTCAGTTCAACAAACAAATCAATATCATTGTGTATTCTTGATTCTCTTTTAAGAAGTGCATCAACACCCCATCCGCCATCTAAATATACTTTAATTTCGTTTTGCAAAGCATATTTTATAATTTCACATGCATCTTCTGTACGTACCATAATCTATCCTCCAAATTCAAATCTTTGTATGCTTTCCAACTCACTAAAAGCCTGAAATTTTGTCAGTCTTTCATCCTTTTTGTTATCAATCACCAATTAGCTGTAATCCATTAGGATTTAGCTGATATATTTTATCGCACACCTCTTCAATATACTTTCTATCGTGAGAAATGCTAATGACAGCCCCCGGAAATTCTCGGAGCATTTTTCTTATTACCGGACCGGACAATGGTGAAAAATTTCTTGTCGGTTCATCCAGAATAAGAACATTTGCACCACTTAAGCTCATCCTCAAGAGAAGCACTTTCGCCTTTTGTCCGCCTGATAACTCCCGAATCGGATGCTCCATTTCATCTGGTGTGTATTTAAGTGAACCAAGGTATGTTCTAATTCTTGTACGCTCTTCTTTATCTCCTGTTTTATCAAGGTAATCAACCGGTGTAACATCCAAATCCAGCAGGTCTTCATAAGTTTGAGGCATATATTCTGCTTTAATGTCATTCCGATTTAGGAGTTCTTCCGCTATCTTTTTTAGAAGAGTCGTTTTTTCCTGCCCCGTTGGCTCCTATCATACAGATTTTTTCTGAACCTTTTATTTTTAAATGAATTCCTTCTGCTAAAATTCTTTTGCCATCCGGAGTCACAAGCTTTGAAAGTTCATATTCTATGACCGTTTTTCCTGCGGGAATGTGTGAGTTTTCATCCCCTAATTTGACAAAGATTGCTTCTTCCTGTTCCGGCATCTGAGTCATATTTCATCTTCTTTTCAAATCTTCGTTCCATTGCCTTAACCGTATGCATTTTGTCCTTTAAGTTTTTGGCAACAGACGGTGCTTGTCTGGTACAACTTCTTAATGCACCTTGTACACTCTGCATAACTCTTTGATATTTTTCATCGCGAATCTTTTTTCTCCCTACGGTCACTCAGTGCCCGCTGTTTTTGGATTTCAAATTTTATGAAGCCGTTCTTCCACATAGCGTCTATAGGGAAGCTTTGCCACGGTATATCTCGCCTTTGTTTTTCGTATAATCTGCTCGATATGTATCACCATGTTGGCAGTACGCTCTATCAGCGTTTCATCGTGTGAAATAAAAAGCACAATGTGCTTCCAGTCATTTATGATTTTTTCCAGTAATGTAAGCGTCGCAATGTCGATGTCATTGGAAGGTTCGTCCAACAACAGCACAGAAACATCGCGAATGAAAAGCCTCATAAGTTGTGTCTTGACTTTTTTCGCCTCCTGAAAGACTACCCATTGTCTGGTTACTGTAGAAAAAATCATTTTTCATTCCAAATTTTCCCGCAATAACAGACAATTCTTTAGGCGTTTTTCTCCCAGAATATTTCCTCTTCAGAAAAATAATTCGTATATTGTTTTTCCTTATCTTCATCGAGCATCTCCTGCGGAAGATAACCAAGACGTTCGTGTCCCATTATCCTTTCCCCATCTGCTTCTATATAGTTTTCTACAAGCGACGGATTGTATATCCACTTCATTAATGTCGATTTCCCATTTCCCTCTTCTCCAATAATAAACTGCCTTATCTCCATCATTTAGCACAAGGTTGAAATCATTAAGAATTATTCTCAGGTCTTTTTTATGTGTTAAATTTTAATTTTTTTTATCTGCAACATTAAAGTTTCTCCTTTTCGAAGTCTGAGCCAATTATTATTTTGAACACACAAAAACGAGTCTTTTTTGCATACGCAAAAATAGACTCGCTAAATAGACCCTTATTTCTTTTCCAAAAGGAAAACAAAGGAAATGCCTCTTGCGATAATCCAACTTAAGCGTACACAAAACAAACCTATTCTCTACAGGCTCAATAACTATATGTGTCTTACTTAAATCAAATTATCTATTAATCATTTCCTCACCTTACACAAAAAATGTGCCTTTTCTTTTCTTCTAATGGCAATACTATCATACTGTATTTTTTTGTGTCAATACATTTCACCTTATGGAAGTGCAAATTCAAAGTTTCTGTTCCCTATAAAATAATCTATCGGGATTCACCAAATCGCCAGACAACGATTTTTAGAACAGTATATCACAAAAAAAATTCCTTATTCCATATGTTTTCCGAGTTATGGTAAGACATGTAAATTTTAAATAACATTTTCCAATCCATTTAAGATATTCCCTTGATGATACTTTTTACTGTCTTATACAACCGAATCCCATCCTTCAGTCCCAACCGATAAAAGAACTGCTCAGCATACGCACCGCTGTCAAAAATAGCATCGCAGTATGCCTGGACTGCCTGTTGTTTATCCTTTGGAAGCAATGCCACCGCTTCCTCATACTTTTGTTCCACATCATCCTTGTCATCCGGTTCTTTCCCGGCTTTCATCTGGCTGAATGCACTCTGCATCCGTTCCTGAATGATAAAATCCACAAATCCCTTTAATGCTTCCTCTTTCATCCTCATACATCCCTTTCTATCTCACATACCAGACGTTCATAATCCAGAAATCCCCGGATATACATTTCCCGGCTGATATAGGCTTCTACTGCATGTCTTGCCGATATGATCCGGTCAATAATCGTCCAGAACTCATGACCGTATTTCTCTATGTATGGCTTCAATTCATCCATCGTTTTCTCGCATTCCCCTTCCAGTTCAATCAGTTGAGGATCAATCCGTAAATATGCCTCAAGCCTGATCTCATTCCAGTCGAAGTAGCTCTCCACTAATTCTCTTTTCATAATCGTGTCCCTTTCTGCCCTCTTCCTATGTAAAAGAGCGAATCCATTCTGCTAAAAAGACGATTCCCGCAATCACAATTTCAACCGTACATGGCAGGAGATAAAACAGAAAGCCAGCCAATACGATTTTCAGGCATTCCCCGGAACTTTCCAGACCAAAGCCATAGCTTAGCAGGGCGGTCAGAAGAAAAAATTCCTGCAATTACCCGGAAGATAACTGCTGATATTCCTGCAAGGAACTCCACAAACAGTCTTATTACTACCAGAACAGCCATCACAGGCAACAATATTATTCTTAAAATAAATCGGATGGCTTTCATCCTGTTTCTCCTTCCTATCCGGCATTTTTATCCAGATAATTCTGATACTTTTCAAGTACGGAATCCGTCACACCGTTTTTGTAGATTTTCCGAATATCTGTGATCTCTTCATCCTTTAAAAGTTTCAGCCATTCCAGAAGGTCTTTCCGGCTGTTGGCGAAATTACAGCAACGACCATCTGCGTATTCAATTCGGTATCTCATAAGCATCCCCCTATACATAGACCAGTTGTGTCAGGATTACTTCATCCACTCTGTTGCGGATGTTATTTACCCTGCGAAGCCATTCCATCTGGTCTTTTCCCTTTAATTCCTCTGTGACACCCTCTGCTTCCATCATCTGATCCATCATGCTGTCCCTGCGTTCCACGCAGATTTCATTCAGGTCAGCCAGATACGTCCAAAGCTTTCCTGTCAGCATAAGCTGGGAATACAAAGCCTGCCGGTAGTCTTTCAGAAAATTCCTGCGTAGGCTCCATAGAAACCAATATCTCTGGTTTCTTCCGCCACACGAATCAACGGGATATAATAATCTCCCACAAGGATATAATCCAGTCCGTTCTTTTCATCATGTATCATCGGTTTCAATTCTTTCATGTATTTACCACCCCTTTCTTTGGTTCTGCAGCCGGAAGCATCGACACTGGAACAAACACACCTTTCGTAATATCTTCCTGCCGGATTGCTTCCTTCTTCGCTCGATCTCGGCTTTCTTTTTCTTTTACTTTGTCTTCGTATTCTTTCTGTTTTCCATTTGCCTTCCGCCTCAGATAATTCTGGTGCAGCCTGTCCTTCCTGGCTTCCCGCTTTCGTAATTCTTCTTCCTCTTCCGGTGTCAGCTGGACTTCTCCAAAATGCGGTGGAAGATACCTTCCCACAAAATTAAAATAAATCTCAATCTCCTGTGTGGTCTGCTGGCTTCCTTTCCTGTCCCTCTCATGCACCAGAATCTTTTCCACGAACTCATTCAGCATATATGTGGTCAGTTCATCAAAATTCTGATATTTGTCCACCAGTGCAATAAATCTTTCCGCAGACCGTCTGCCATTTTCATATCCGGCTACCTCTGCTTCCAATTCTGAAATTTCCGCTGTCAGTTCTTTCTGTTCTTTGGAATACTGCCCATCAAGGACTGCGTAACGTTCGTCCGGCAGCTTACCGAGGATATTATCCTCATATATTCGGCAGATCAGTTTTTCCAGTTCCTGCAGACGCTTTTTCGCTTCTGCTATCCTGTTTTTCAGCCTCACGATTTCACTGGACTGCTGGGAATTCTGTGTTGTCTTCACTGTCTCAATGAACTCTTCCCGGTTCAGATGGGAATATTCTGCGATAGCTTTCAGCAGGTCTTTTATCAGCTCCATCACAATATCCGCATTAATCCTGTGCTGTGTCGGGCAGAGTGTTCCAACCGGAACCTTGCTATATGCAGAACAGGTATATTGTGGGATTCTTTTCCCATTATTTACCCGGTGCACATACATTTTTGCCCCGCAATCGGCACAATACATCAGCCCTGTCAGTGGATGTGCTTCTCCCCATCCGTCCGGGTATCTGCGGACATTCTTCCGGATTCTCTGGACATTATCAAAGGTTTCCTGATCAATGATCGCTTCCTGCGTGTCCTCAAATACTGTCCAGTTATCTTCTGACACATAATGGCTCTTTTTGTCCTTAAAATGCTTTCTGGTCTTGAAATTAACAGTGTGACCAAGATATTCCCTCTTTCTCAGGATCCCTGCCACCGTCGACGAACCCCACGCATAGGGGTCTTTGATCTCGTCCACTCTTCCCTGCCATAATCCTGCCCCATGCCTTGCCATGTGTACTGCCGGGATCTCCACCTGATCTTCTTTCAGCTTCTTTGCGATCTGGTAAGGACCATATCCGTCCATTGTCATCTGAAAAATCCTGCGAACAACCTGTGCAGCCTCTTCATCCACGATCCAGTGTTCCTTATTTTCCGGGTCTTTCAGATATCCGTATGGTGTGGTGCTTGCAACGTGCTTCCCGGAATTGCCTTTTGCCTTAAAGGTAGACCGGATCTTTTTGCTCGTGTCTTTCGCATACCACTCATTCATAATGTTTCGGAAAGGAAGAAAATCATCATCCCCATTCAGACTGTCATGACCATCATTGATAGCGATCAGCCTAACCTGCTTCTGGCGCAGCATTTCCTGAATCTGACCGACCATCAGATAATCACGTCCCAACCGGCTCATATCCTTTATGATCACCGTCCCGATCTGCCCGGCTTTGATGGCATCCATCATGCTGACAAATCCCGGGCGGTCAAATCTTGTGCCGGATATGCCATCATCCGTAAAATGGATATATGGGGTAAGTCCATGGGATTCGGCATATTCTGAAAGCATCTGCTTCTGGTTCGATATACTGTTGCTCTCGCCCATAAGGTCATCATCATGGCTGAGACGTTCATACAATGCGGTAAGTTTCTCCTGCATCCGTTTTCCTCCTTCCTTTCATTTTTCATTGCCTGTTTTCATTCCATATCCGTTCCTGTACCGGGTTCCGATGTTTCCGGGACGTATTTGCCAGAAACGACACGCTGAATGCACATTCAAATCTGGTATCACTATGGGCAGGCTGCTCCGTTGTCAAGGTTCGTGTAAGGATCTTCAAAAAAAGTTCCTCTCACTTAACCCATCTTTCGGACGCTGTTTTACAAGGTAGTAACGTAACTTTTTTTAAATTTCTCTGGATTTTGTGTCGGTTTGAAAAACTCCTTACACTATATCCAGACTGGCGAGGCAAAATGTTGCCATCCTTTGAGAATGTTTTTAAAAAAGTACAATTTTGTATTTTGGCAAAAAATAAGCCTCAAGAGACTTTTTAATCATTTTGGAGCTCCAATTTCTTAAAAAATTGATGATTAAGAAGTCTCTTCAAGCTTATAACACCGGCAGCCAGCTTGTATTTTTTGTACTGCCTTACCGCAAAATGGTTCGGGTCTTTCTGCTCCAGTTCATCAAACATCAGATCTACTGGATTCTTGAAATTCTCATCATCTTCCCTGGCTTCTGACGCATTAATCATTGCAAGCAACGTATTGAAATTCTTTTCCTCTTCCCTACCTTCATACCAGATATAACCGATCAGGGCACAATAATAAAGTTTTTTCCGCCTTTACCCAAAAAATCCTCACCCGATTGCTGCCCTTCACCTTTGGTGTTAGCAATAATGGTTGTTACCAGTTTTTAGAATATCTTTTTCACTGCGGATATATACAAATGGATTATAGTGCATGGATTTTTTGAAGTTAATTGTATTCAAAACTTTGATTTTATACGGTTCGTATATAACTTTTCCCTCTTTGTCCCGCACGATTTTTCCATTCTCATCCGTCATTGG
>ENA-OQAJ01000306-OQAJ01000306.1-human-gut-metagenome-genome-assembly--contig:-NODE-306-length-15364-cov-6.742863_pt1 | contig 15364 bp, 18 predicted proteins | sample MGYA00242736_ERZ504529 | MGnify/ENA primary metagenome ERZ504529 (study PRJEB26092, sample SAMD00036275) | human gut metagenome | host: Homo sapiens | study: EMG produced TPA metagenomics assembly of...
TGGACCTGCTGCAAAAGACCAATCTGGAACAGACCCCCGGTTACGGCATGGACGATTACTGCGATCAGGCCCGCGGTCTGATCCGTAAGCCTGTGCGATGCCCCGGATGCCGGAGTCCACTTTTGTGGGTGCCACCCAGGCCAACTTTACCGTGGTGGATGCCCTGTTAAAACCCTGGCAGGGCGTGCTGTGTGCCGACAGCGGGCATATCAATGTACATGAAACCGGCGCGGTGGAAGCCACCGGCCACAAGTGCCTTGCCCTGCCCAGCGTGCAGGGCAAAATTACCGCCCAGCAGGTGAGGGATGCTTACGACGCTCACTGGGCCGATGCCAGCCACGAGCACATTGCCCAGCCCGGCATGGTGTATATCTCCAACCCCACTGAGGACGGCACCCTGTACACCAAGGAGGAGCTGACCGACCTTTCCGCCACCTGCTATGACTGCGGCCTGTGCCTGTTTGTGGATGGTGCCCGCATGGCTTACGGCCTTGCCAGCGAAGCCAATGACCTGAACCTGCAGGATTACGCCAACCTGTGCGATGTGTTCTACCTGGGTGGAACCAAGTGCGGTGCGCTGTTTGGCGAAGCGTTATCATCAATAACCCCGATCTGGACCAGGATTTCCGCTACGCCATCAAGCAGCACGGCGCCATGCTGGCCAAGGCCGCCTGCTGGGGCTGCAATTCCTTGCCCTGCTGAACGGCGAGGACGGCACCGGTTCCAGCCCCTATTACACTATGGCCGCTAAGGCGGACCGCCAGGCCATGCGCATCCGCGCTGCGTTTGAAGCAAAGGGCTGCGCCATGCTGTTTGATTCCCCCACCAACCAGCAGTTCCCCATCCTGCCCAACAGCTGGTACAATGCCCTGAGCGAGAAGTACGCCATGACCCTGACCGCCAAGCCGGACACCGAGCACACTGCCGTGCGGTTCTGCACCAGCTGGGCCACCCGTAACGAGGACGTAGACGCCCTGTTGGCGGATATTGCCAGTCTGTGATGATAAAGTATATTCTGAAATAATAAACGATGCGCCCTTTGCGTTGGGCAGGCTGCGAAGCCTTGGCCGCTGCAAAGGCGCATGTTTTTTTCGTAACAAATTGGAAAGGAAGGAAGGAGAAGGAGGAGAAATGTATGTAAAGCCGGTTGCCCGGCATTGTTGGTTGTCTGGCCTTCGCCGGCGGCCGCTGCGATTGCTGCGGGCGTCTGGCATGGCGAAGGACGCAGTGGATGTTTTAAAACGTCGTTTTACGTTTTTGTTTCTCTCTTTCGAGTACACTGTTATTATACGGGCAGATTATGGAAACCTCGTTAAAGAGTTCTGAACGATTTGGTAAGATTTGGTGAACAAATTTTGAATAAGCAAAAGCGATGCCAATAAGTCCAAAAACACACAAAAAAGCGGCTGGCCGTGCAGGTGATTTTGTCTGTACGGCCAGCGTTTCGCTTTTTTATCGTTTTTATTTTTAGCCTTTTGGTTTTCTGCACGCGCTTGTCGCACCTGGTGGCCAGGCGGGTGCCAATGCTTTGCAGCACCTGCACCAGCACAACCAGCAGCGCAGTTGCAAAAAAATTTCCAGCACCAGGTTATAGCGGTAGTAGCCATAGTTGATGGCAACCTTACCCAGGCCGCCGCCGCCGATCACACCTGCCATAGCGCCATAGCCCAGAATGGTTGTGGCAGCAATGGTTGCGTTGGCAATCAGGCTGGGCATGCTTTCGGGGATCAGCACCTTGGTGATGATCTGCAGCGGGGTTGCCCCCATGCTCTGGGCTGCTTCCACCACGCCGGAATCCACCTCACGGATGCTGGTTTCCACCAGACGGGACACAAACGGGAAGGATGCAATAACCAGCGGCACAATGGATGCCACCGTGCCAATAGAAGTGCCCACGATCAAGCGGGACAGCGGAATGACAATGATCATCAAGATCAAGAACGGCACACTGCGCAGCAGATTGATTACGCCGTTCAGCAACCGCATAACCCAGCGGGGCAGCGGGCGCACACCACCGGGCTCACCCGTTACCAGCAGCACACCAAGCGGCAGGCCGATGACCAGCGCAAACAGGGTGGCCACCACGGTAGAGTAAAAAGTGTCCCAGGTTTCTGCCGGGATGGAGGGCAGAACATCCAAAAAAGTCTGCCAGTCCTTCGATGCAAAAAATTCAGCCATTGCTGCCCACCTCCTCGTAGGTAATGCCGGGATAATTCTTGATGTAATCCAGCGCCTTGGCAGCGCCTTCGCCTTCCGGCAGGGCCAGCAGCATGCTGCCCAGCGTCTGGCCGTTTACCACGCGGGTGTCCGCTGCCACAATCGAAACCAGCGCCCCGCACTCAATGGCAAGGCTGGCCACCAGCGGCTTATCGGTCGTCTGGGTGCCGTTAAAGGCAACACGCACCATTTTGCGGCCGGGCAGGAGCTCGCGCTCCGGCGTACCCGCCGGGAACACCAGCCGCTTGGCAGCGTCGGAATGCGGGTTCGAGAAGATATCCCGCACACTGCCCTGCTCTACCACGGTGCCGTTATCCAAAATGGCAACGTGGCTGCACACATCCTCCACCACGCTCATCTGGTGGGTAATGATAACCACCGTAATGCCCATTTCGCGGTTGATCTTCTGGATCAGCTGCAAAATGGCGTGGGTGGTGTTGGGGTCCAGGGCACTGGTGGCTTCGTCACACAGCAGCACCTTGGGGTTGGTGGCCAGGGCACGCGCAATGGCAATGCGCTGCTTTTGCCCGCCGGAAGCTGCGCCGGGTAAGCGTCCGCCTTGTCCGGCAGGCCAACCAGCTCCAGCAGCTCCCTGGCGCGGGCTGTGGCTTTCTCTTTGGGCACACCGGCCAGCTCCATGGGGAAGCAGATGTTCTTCAGGCAGGTGCGCTGCATCAGCAGGTTGAATTGCTGGAAGATCATCGTGATCTCCCGCCGGGCATCGCGCAGCTCTGCGGGGCTCAGCTGCATCATTTCGCGGCCGTTCACGATCACTTTGCCCTCGTCCGGGCGTTCCAGCATATTGATGCACCGCACCAGCGTGGACTTGCCTGCGCCGGACATGCCGATAATACCGTAAATATCGCCGTCCTGAATTTCCAGGTTGATATCGTTCAGGGCAACCACCGTTGCGCCCGCCGCGGCAAACCGCTTTGTCAGGTGTTGGATCTGGATCATAATTTCTGGCTCCTTAATCCCAAAATACCCTGTGTCCGGAGGTGGGCACAGGGGATAATGAGAGTTTACTTTTTATTTAGGGCAATACCGCATAATTCTAAGTGCCGATACGGCGAGCGAGGTGCGGCAGATGCTAAGCCAAAAGCGCAGATAATACTTTGTGTATTATCGAGCATTTTGGCAACGCAGATGCCGTGCCGCAGCCGCCGGAGCGGTGCTTAAGCCGTAAGGCGGGAATTGTGCGGTGTTGCCTCAGCTTAATAGCTTACCCTGTTATACTTCAAAATCCAGGCAGGTGCGCACGGCGGTATAGGGGCGCACTTTGCCATCAGCCACAGCCACATGGGCCGGGTGAACGGCATAGCCTTTCAGGGCGGCTTCATCCACAAAGGTGGTATCCAGCATCAGGTCCGCATTGGCGGAGCTGGGCAGGGCCTTGGTGTAAACATGGATCTCCGTCAAACCGGGGATCTGCCCGGCCAGACCTTCCAGCCCGGCTTTGATATCCGCCTTGACGGTTTCCTGTTCAGCGGCGGGCATCTCTTTCAGCTTCCACAAAATAACATGACGTACCATTATTTGTTTTCCTCCCAGATGGGGTGTTTCAGCACCCACTCGCCGCAGTCGTTCTTTTCAAACAGATCACGGTTATAGAACTTGTCCATGATCTTCCAGAACTCGCTCTCGGTGTAGCCGCAGAAATCGCAGAAATCACGCACGCACAGCGGGTCCAGCTTGCCATCGCGGGCCTTGATGATGGGAATGGCTTCCTCGCGGGTCATCATGCCATAGCGGATATAGCGGGCGGTATAGTCGGTTGCAGCGGCATGGCCGAACTTGGGGTACTTGAGCCAGGAGTGCACCAGGTAGGCGCGGGAATCGATCTGGTCAAAGTTTTCGGCATGGTGGGTGCGGTCCCATTCATGGGTCAGGTCATGGAAGCCGTGCTCCTTGGCGATCTGGTAGTTCTTGTAGCTGTTCCAGGGCACAAAGTAGCTCATATAGAACGGGTCCAGCTTCGCGCGCTCTTCGGCAGAGGGAGCCAGCGTCAGGGACAGGTCGTTTTCGGTCACGCCGTCGCCCACCAGCTCTTCCATCGGGAAGCCGACCGCCACGCCATTTTCGATCTGATCCATGGCGGAATACGTCTCCTTATCGGAGCAGCCGCCGTATTCAAAGCTGACGTTCTCGCCATAGCACAGCATGGGGGTGTTGAACTTGGCTGCCATGTGCAGCGGGAAGGTATAGATCAGGCGGTCCACATACCAGGTGGGCTTGCCGTATTTTTCAAAGAACTTGCGCATCAGCACTTTCTGGGCGCGGATGTTGGGCTTGCAGCTGATGATGGTGCAGCCGAATTCCTCGCTGATGTTTTTCAGGTTATGGATGCCGGCCTGCGTCATGGGGAAGTTATCCTCCACGCTGAACAGGATGGGGTTCATGTGCATGACTTCTTTCAGCATCCAAACCTGGAAGTGGCTGTCCTTGCCGCCGGAAACAGCAACAGCGCAGTCATAACCGCCGGGGCCGTTCATGCCGCGGTATTTGTTGCAGTAGGCTTCAAACTCCTTAAAGCGGGCGTCCCAGTCCACATTTTTGCGGTTTTCGTAATGGCGGCAGGCGCTGCAAACGCCCTCAGAGTCAAAGGTGATACCGGGGCGGGTGTCCGGCATGGTACATTTTTTGCAATAACGCATAACAGGTTCTCCTTTGCTGTTTCTTACCCAATCTGCCGGGTGTCCGGCAGAATATTTCTACTTATTGTTATCATACCCGATTTTGCCTGCATTGGCAAGTAGCACGCAGCGCAAGACACGTCAGAATGCACGTTTTTTTCTTTTGGGCTGCACCGAACCTTCCCTGCCCTGCAAATTCAAGCGTCGATGGGGGCATCGACACGCAGAATTATGCGGTATTGCTTTCAAATTTTACATATGTAACCATTCCCAAGGCTATGCGGTTGTGGTATGATGATAGTTAATGATGTTCACTTTGAAGGAGGAATAAATTTTGAAAGGGACCCTAAAACTACGCACAGCCAGCCTGGCTGCGGCAGCTGTTATGGCAGCAGGGCTGTTTGCGGCGCTGCCTGCGGCGGCCGAAACCAGCACGCCGGAAACCGCACAGGAAGATTCCGGCGTACCGTATGATGTGGCAAACGGGCTGGAAAACAGCTTCCGCTACAAAGATGGCGTGCCGATCTATGATGATTCCGTGCCCGCCATCGAGTGGGAGGATATTGTCCAACAGGACGCTGCCACCTACAGTTCCAACGGCATTGCCACCTGCAGCGTTACTTATAACGGCTTTGATGTCAGCTACCATCAGGGCACCGTTGACTGGGACGCCGTTAAAAATTCCGGCATTGATTTTGTCATGATTCGCTGCGGCATTGGCAGCGAATACGACGGCGTGGGCGAAAACAAACAGGATGACGCCCAGTGGTACCGCAACGTAAGCGAGTGTGAACGGCTTGGCATCCCCTATGGCGTGTACCTTTACTCTTACGCTGAAAATACCGATATGGCCGCCAGTGAGGCCCGCCATACCCTGAGCCTTTTGAGCGGGCACAACCCCACCCTGCCGGTATTTCTGGACATTGAACATACCCGTGACGGCAAGCCCATCGCCAGCAACTCTACTTACGGCGATATTGCCCAGACCTGGTGCAACATGGTTTCCAACGCCGGCTACCGCGTGGGCATTTACTCTTACTATTATTTCTTCCAGAATTACCTGACGGACTCTCGGTTCAGCAATTCCGGATGGTACAAGTGGATGGCCGACTACCGTTCCGGCGTAAGCTATGACGGCAGCAGCTGCAACATGTGGCAGTACAGCAACAAAGGTACGGTTCCCGGTGTGAATGCCAATGTTGACCTGAACTACTGGTTTGGCGAGTATCCCGGCAATAACAACAACTACACCGGCTGGCGCAGCGAGAACGGCCGCGATTACTGGTATGAGAACGGCGTAAAGCAGGGCACCACAGGCCGCGGCAAGGAAATTTATGATTCCGGCAGCAACGCCTGGTACTGGCTGGATGCCAACCAGGGCGGTGCCAAGGCCGTGAATAAAGACGTTTATCAGGAATCCAACGGCGGCAAATGGGTGCGCTATGATGCCAACGGCCACATGGTAAAAGGTGAGGACTGCCAGAACGGCAAGTGGTACTATTTTGAGCCGGTCACCGGTGCCATGATCAAAGGCCCCTGGACCCTGCCGGATGGCCGCAAGGTGTACTATGACCCCAAGACCGGTATTATGCAGTATGGTTCCGTTGCAGTAAACAACCAGCTGTACTACTTCGACCCCGTTTACGGCAAAATGACCAGCGGCACGCCGGGCAACTTCTGGTACACGATTGATGGCAAGAGCTACTGGTACGAAAACTGGGTGCGCCAGGGCTGGCAGCCCAGCAACGCCAACTACCGCGGCAAAGAGATCTATGACCCCGCCAGCGGTGCCTGGTACTGGCTGGACAGCGTGCAGCAGGGTGCCAAAGCCGTAAGCAAGGAAGTATACCAGGATTCCAACGGCGGCAAGTGGGTGCGGTATGACGCCAACGGCGCTATGATCAAGGGCTGGTACGCCCAGGATGGCAAGCGCTGGTATTACGACCTGAACACCGGTGCCATGTACAAGGGCTGGAGCACCATTGATGGTCAAACCTACCACTTTGATGAAACCACCGGCGTACTGATCCAGTGATATACACAGGCAAAACCACATAAAGAAAAATCAGCGCCCCGTACCGGATCCTTACAGTCCGGTGCGGGCGCTGCTGCATATCAGGATTATTATTTTTCGTCTGTCCGCTTTTCGCGGCCCACTTTTGTGGCAACGCCGTGGCGCAGGCGGCTGAGAGTGACCGGGGTAATGCCCAAAAACGATGCAATATAGCGGTTATTGACCATATCTACCATGCCGGGATACTCCTTGCAGAACCATTCGAACCGCTCGGTCGCGTCCCCCTGGCTCAGGCTCACGGCGCGGGACTGATAGATCATGCCCCACTTGACGATCTGCTCCTGATAGACGCGGATCACCTCCGGCTCATCTTTCATGTTCTGCAACACATAATCAATGGGCAGCAAAATCAGGGTTGATGGAACCATTGCCTGGTCCGTGCTGATATGGCAGCCGGTCAGGTCCATGTTGGAAAGCACCACATCGCCGCGGTTCATGGTAAAGCCCACGGTTTTCTCTTTGCCCTCACTATCCAAGGTAACACAGCGCATCATGCCTTCGATCAAAAACGGCAGCATGGTCTGGCGTTCCCCTTTTTTATTCAGGATCTCCCCTTTTTGCAGCGTTACCGCCTGGGATACCGCCTCCAGCTTATCCAACAGTTCTTCGGAATGGACCCCAAGATCTTCCCGGTAGAACTGCCGGATATCAACATTCCGTGCTTTCTCCATGTGTGTTTCTCCCCTTCAGGCATACCTTTTTTTGTCTCTTCGCATCCGGGGCACACAGCCAGCCCGCAACTTGCTGGCAGTGTTACCCCCCCCCATAAATAATATGCGCTCCTGTTTTCTTCGTTTTTGTTCATAGCCAACATATTCGGTATTATAACACATATGACTTCCGCATTTCATTATCATATGTTAACATTGAATTTTTTTTCTTCATTATTTCCATTTTGCACAAAAAAGAAGGCCCAAAAAACTGTCTTTTCGACAGTTCCGGGCCTCTTTTACTTTATTTGAGTGCTTAGTCAACGATCAAGCTCTTACCGGTCATCTCCGAGGGTACCGGCAGGCCGATATAAGGCAGCATGGTGGGGGCAATATCTGCCAGGCAGCCGCCCTCGCGCAGCTTCACATCGCCGCAGCCGATGGCCACAAACGGCACCGGGTTGGTGGTGTGGGCGGTAAACGGGGTGCCGTCCGGGGTTCTCATCTTTTCGGCGTTGCCGTGGTCAGCGGTCAGGAACACGCAGCCACCGGCGTCAGCACAGCGGTCACAACCTCGTTCACAGCGGCATCAACAGCTTCCACAGCCTTGACAGCGGAATCAAACACGCCAGTATGGCCGACCATATCGCAGTTGGCAAAGTTCAGGATGATCACATCGTACTTGCCGCTCTCAATGCGGGCCTTGCACTCGTCAGCAACCTCCGGGGCGCTCATCTGGGGTTTCAGGTCATAGGTGGGCACATCCTTCGGGCTGGGGATCACCTTGCGGTCCTCGCCCTCATAGGGGGCTTCCACACCGCCGTTGAAGAAGAAGGTCACATGGGCGTACTTCTCGGTCTCGGCAATGCGCAGCTGGGTCTTACCGTTCTTGGAAAGATACTCGCCCAGAACGTTGCTCAGCTCAACCGGCGGGTAGGCAACTTCGCAGTTGGGCATGGTAGCATCATACTCGGCCATGCAGACATAGTGAACCTGCTTGCGGCCGCCGCGGCGCTCAAAGCCGGTAAAGGCATCATCGCAGAAAATGCGGGTCATCTGGCGGGCACGGTCGGGGCGGAAGTTCATGAAGATGATGGTATCGCCATCCTCCACGCGGCCACCCTCACAGGTAACGGCGGGGATCACGAATTCATCAGTCTTGCCGTCCGCATAAGAAGCCTCAATGGCCTCCTGTGCATTGGCGGCATGGTTGCCCTCGCCGTAAACAAAAGCGGCATAAGCCTTTTCTTCACGGTCCCAGTTGTTGTCACGGTCCATAGCATAGTAACGGCCGCTGACACTGGCGATGGTGCCAATACCCAGCTCGTCCAGCTTGGCCTGCAGGTCAGCCAGGAATCCCTTACCGGAATGGGGGTCGGTATCACGACCGTCCATGATGCAGTGCAGATAAACCTTGGTTGCGCCCATATGCTTGGCCATTTCCAGCACGCCGAACCAGTGATCGGCATGGCTGTGAACGCCGCCGGTACCAACCAGGCCCATCAGGTGGATGGCCTTGCCGGCATCAATGGCAGCTTTCATGTTCTTGACCAGCACGGGGTTCTTGAACATTTCGCCGTCCTTGATGGACTTGGTGATCAGGGTGAGCTGCTGGTACACGATGCGGCCAGCACCCATGTTGGTATGGCCAACTTCAGAGTTGCCCATCTGGCCATCTGGCAGGCCGACAGCCATGCCAGATGCGTTGATGGTGGTCATAGGGTAATTTTTCATCAGTGCATCCAGATGCGGCTTGTTGGCAGCAACAACGGCGTTGCCATAGGTTTCGTCCGGGGTCCAGCCGAAGCCGTCCATGATGCAGAGCATTACAGGTTTCTTTGCCATTGATTGGTTCTCCCTTAGTTTTAGTTAGGGCAACACCGCACAATTCCCGCCTTACGGCTTAAGCACCGCTCCAGCGGCTGCGGCACGGCATCTGCGTTGCCAAAATGCTCGATAAAACATCCAGCTTTTGGCTTAGCATCTGCCGCACCTCGCTCGCCGTATCGGCACTTAGAATTATGCGGTATTGCCTTAGAAGTTAGGAGAGAGGAGTTAGGAGTTTGTGGTGGACAAAGGCTCGTTACGCATCCCACCGTAGAGGCGCACAGAATAATAGATACCATTTTGGTGCCACACTTGGCTTCCCTTGAGGGAAGCTGTCTGCGCAGCAGACTGAAAGGTGGTTCCATCGGCTCAAGCCTTTCCGGTTCAGCCAATTCCTAATTTCTCATTCCTAATTGCTCATTCATTCTCAGCCTTTGGTAGCAGCTTCCACGATAACAGCAAACTGGTCTGCTTTCAGGGATGCGCCACCGATCAGGCCGCCGTCAACATCGGGCTTGGAGAGCAGTTCCTCTGCGTTTTTGGGGTTCATGCTGCCGCCGTACTGAACGGTCAGTGCCTTGGCGGCGTCAGCGCCGTACAGCTCGCCAACCACCTTGCGGATGGCTGCGCAGACTTCCTCAGCCTGGTCAGCGGTAGCGGTCTTGCCGGTGCCGATGGCCCAGATGGGCTCATAAGCGATAACAACGTTCTTCAGCTCGTCAGCGGTCACGCCGTTCAGAGCGATCTTGACCTGCATGCGGATCAGCTCTTCGGTCACGCCCTGTTCGCGCTGGGTCAGGCTTTCGCCCACGCAGATGATGGGCTTCAGGCCGCCGGCCAGTGCAGCCTTGGCGCGCTTGTTGACGGTTTCATCGGTTTCAGCAAAATACTGGCGGCGCTCGCTGTGGCCAACCACAACGTACTCACGCCCAGGTCGGTCAGCATGTCAGCGCTGATCTCGCCGGTAAAAGCGCCGGATTTTTCAAAGTGAACGTTCTCAGCGCCAACATGGATGTTGGTGCCCTTGGTTTTGGCAACGGCGGTCACCAGGTCGGTGAACGGCACGCAGATCACAACTTCGCAGCCTGCATCCTTAACAGCGGGGATCAGGGCGTCAATCAGCTCAGCAGCCTCGGTAGCGGTCTTGTTCATTTTCCAGTTACCGGCAATAATTGCCTTACGGTTCTGTTTATCCATGATAAAAACTCCTTCTTATTAACTACTTATTGCTTGCGTGGATTTTATTTGTTGTCCACCATGCGGGCTACATAACAAAAAGAGCGCAGCGGCTAAGCCGCCGCGCTCCTGCGGTTTTTAATTATGCGTTCTGGATAACGGCAATGCCGGGCAGCTCTTTGCCTTCCAGGTATTCCAGGGAAGCACCGCCGCCGGTGGAGATGTGGGTCATCTTGTCGCCCAGGCCCATCTGCTGCACAGCAGCTGCAGAATCGCCGCCGCCGATCACAGTGGTAGCACCGCTTTCAGCCATAGCCTTGGCAACAGCCAGGGTGCCGGCTGCCAGGGTCGGGTTTTCGAACACGCCCATGGGGCCGTTCCAGACAACGGTCTTAGAAGCTTTGACGGCATCAGCAAACAGCTTCATGCTCTCGGGGCCGATATCGCAGCCTTCCATGTCAGCCGGGATTGCGGTAACGGGAACGATCTTCACTTCGACAGGTGCGTCGATGGGATCGGGGAAGTCAGCAACGCAGGCAGCGTCAACGGGCAGCAGCAGCTTAACGCCCTTTTCCTGTGCCTTAGCCATCATTTCCTTGCAGTAGTCGATCTTGGAATCGTCAACCAGGCTCTTGCCGATCTCATAGCCCTGTGCCTTCAGGAAGGTGTAGGCCATGCCGCCGCCGATGATCAGGGTATCGACCTTTTCCAGCAGGTTGGAGATAACGTTCAGCTTATCAGCAACCTTAGCGCCGCCCAGAATAGCGGTGAAGGGGCGCTCCGGGTTGTTGACGGCGTTGCCAGGTACTTGATTTCCTTTTCCATCAGGTAGCCAACAGCGGTATCCTTAACATAGTTGGTCACACCTGCGGTGGAGCAGTGTGCACGGTGGCAGGAGCCGAAAGCATCGTCAACGTAAGCGTCAGCCAGGCTGGCCAGCTCTTCGCTGAAGGTGTCGATATTCTTGGTTTCTTCCTTGCGGAAACGAGTGTTCTGGAGCAGAACAACATCGCCGTTGCCCATGGTGGCAACAGCAGCCTTGGCCTGGTTGCCAACAACGTTGTCGTCATCAGCAAAGGTAACCGGCTGGCCCAGCTTTTCGCTCAGGCGAACAGCAACGGGAGCCAGGCTGAACTTGGCTTCGGGGCCGTTCTTCGGCTTGCCCAGATGGCTGCACAGGATAACCTTTGCGCCGTCAGCGATCAGCTTTTTGATGGTCGGCAGAGCCGCATTGATGCGGTTGTCGTTGGTGATCACACCGTCCTTCATCGGGACATTGAAATCGCAGCGGACAAGCACGCGCTTGCCAGCGTAGTTTTCGTCATCAATCGTCTTTTTTGCCCAAACCCATGGTAAAAAACTCCTCTCGGTAATTTATATTAGCCTTGTGCTTTGGTACTGTTTGGCACAGGGGGCAGACAGCCCCTTTTGCCCTGCCTATATTATACGCAGAATCTGCGGTTTGCGCAAGGGGTATTTGACACATTATTAACAAAATCCCTCAAAAAAATACCACCCGCCACGCCATGCCTTTTGGGCAGTTTGCAGCAGGCAGGTATTTTTTTGCGGTTTGCCGGGTTCCGGTACGGCTTTATTTTACAGGCCCTGCACCAGAATAAACACGATCAGCAGCGGTAGCACCACGCTGAAATACGGCTTGAACCACCGCGGCAGGCGCAGGCCCTTGCCGGTATTGGCTTCGGTTAAGTAGTTATCAAAGCCCCAGCCCCACCTGGTTACGCAGAACAGCAGGTAGATCAAGCTGCCAATGGGCAGCAGCAGGTTGCTGACCAAAAAGTCCTCAGCATCCAGCACGGTGCTGCCGGGACCCATGGGCTGCACACCGCTCCACAGGTTAAAGCCCAGAATGCAGGGCACGCTGGCCAGCAGGATGAACACCGTTCCAACGGCACAGGCGCGTTTCAGGCTCCAGCCAAAGCTTTCCTGCAGGCAGGCCAGAATGTTCTGGAACACAGCAATGATGGTAGAAAAGCTGGCAAAGGTCATAAATACAAAGAACAGTGTACCCCACAGGCGGCCGCCCGCCATATTGGCAAATACATTGGGCAGGGTGATAAAGATCAGCTTGGGGCCTGCATCCGGGCTGACCCCGTAAGAGAAGCAGGCCGGGAAGATGATCAGGCCGGAACAGATGGCCACGCAGGTATCCAGCGCGCAGATGCGCAGTGACTCGCCCGCCAGGGTATAATCCCGGCTCATGTAGCTGCCAAAGATTTCCATAGCGCCAACGCCAAGGCTGAGGGTAAAGAACGCCTGGTTCATGGCAGCCACAATGACATTGCCAATGCCCATTTCGGCGGCACGGTTCCAGTCCGGCAGCAGGTAGAACGCCAGGCCCTCGCCCGCGCCGGGCAGCACAAAGCTGTGCACAGCCAGAACCAGGATCAGCACAAACAGCGCGCCCATCATCCATTTGCCAATGCGTTCAATGCCGTTCTGCAAACCGCGGCTGCAGACAAAAAAGCCCAGCAGCACGGTAATGGCCATCCAGACGATCTGCTCGAACGGGTCGGCCAGCAGGTCGGCGTACACGCCGCTGACGGCATCGGCGGCCAAGCCGGTGAATGTACCCTTGACAAACCGGAAGAAATAGGCCAGCATCCAGCCGCTGACGGTGGTGTAATACATCATCAGCACGCAGCAGCCAATCAGGCAGGCCCAGCCGTGCAGGTGCCACTTGCTGCCTTTTGGTTCCAGCGCACGGTAGGCTGTGCCCGCGCTGCCGTGGCCCGCACGGCCAACAGCCAGCTCCATGGTAAGCACCGGTGCTCCCATCAAAACCAGGAACAGCAGGTAGAACAGCACAAATACGCCGCCGCCATACTGGCCCGTTACGGTTGGGAAGCGCCACACATTGCCAATGCCGATGGCGCAGCCTGCGCTGACCATCAAAAAGCCAATGCGTGAAGCAAATGATTCACGTTTCAATCTCAACATCCTCTCTCATTGTAAGCAGCGGCAGGTAGTTGCCGCATGTCAAAAAGCATTGTTGGGGCGCGGTCAGCGGGCGTACATCATGCTCCCATCACCCCCGCGCAACATCACTTTTCACGCCCGGTAACCACTGCCGGCTGCTTACACAGCAATGTTACTATTATACGTTCCCCGGCACGGCAGTTCAAGGGGGCAGGCCCTCCCATCCACTCCGGCATTTTTTACAAAAAACAGCCTGTTTTCATGTACAGGATGGCGGGTTGCCATCCTCTGCCCCTTCGGGTGGTTCAGATTTTGCCTCGGGCAATCGTGGTATTATCCTGGGTGCGGTCGCGCAGGGCTTCAACCGGATGGGGCTTTTCTTCAAAGCGGTAGTCCTTGCCGCTGGTGCCAATGTGCTCTTCAATCACCTGGTGGCTGGCCACGCGGGCAGCGTCCGGGCAGACGGCAGCCTGGTAAGCATAGTAGGGTGCATCTTTGGTCAGGGTCTCCACCGGAATGGCGGGGTCATCCTGCACAGCGGTGTTCAAAATGGTGGTTTTGAGCACCTTGCGCAGATATTCTTTCTGGGGGCCAAAGCGCAGCAGTTCCGGGAAAGTCCCATCCGGGATGATCTGGCAGGCTTCCTTGCCCTCGTACTGTTTCAGCAGGGCTTCGGCGGCATGCAGGTGGCTGCACTCCTGCTCAAAATGCTGCTCCCAGATCTTTTTAATATGCAGGTCGGTTTCATCCTCCACGCAGGACCAATAAAGGTAGCACTCGGTATATTCATGCAGCAGCAGGTTTTCCAGCCAAGTCATGCCGGGGTCCAGCAGAGCGCCGTACTGGGTCACATGCTGTTCTTCGATCATGCCGATCTCCTGGTACAGCCTGCGGCCAAGGTCACTGTCATAAAAGGTGCCGATGTTCATATAATAGTTCATCGTCTGCTGTTCGGCAGCGGTGATAATGGCGGCGTTCAGCTTGGTGATGGGGGCCGCCGTGGCCGCGCTGATGGGCTTGCGCACGCTGTCCCGCGGGTGGCGGTGCTCCGCAATGGTGGGGCGGCCGGGCATGATCTCGGTATAGCAGCCCACCAGCCGCTCGGCGTGGATGCCGCGTTCCAGTTCCAGCAGATCCGCATAGCGGTACAGGTGGTCAAAATCCTCCAGCAGAGCCAGGTTCATCACCTGCACCACATAGGCGTCCGGCTCCCGCTGGGCCAGAATAGCCGTCAGGTCCACGGCCAGCTGCTCGTACCCGATGGTGGTTTCCAGAATACTTTCGTCGATCGGCTTTAAGCAGGCAATGCGCTTTTGCTGTTGCTGCTCGGTGCGGCGCAGCACGGCAAGTTCCCGGCGCAGGTCGTTGTTGGTGCAGTGGCGGTGGAACTGGTGGGAGAACCAGTTGGCCTCGTACTCGGTGCCGTTCATTAAAATAATACGCAGCCGGGTGTAGGGGTCCACCTCGTTTTTGTCATAGGGGCGGGGGTAAAGTTTCTGCCAGTCCATATAGTAGCGGTCGGCAGGTTTGGTTTTTACCTCAAAGGGGTTCATTTTTGCAGGCATATACAGTGCTCCTTTCGTCATCGGGGTTCATTGTTCAGTATGCCCGCAAATGGGCGGCAATACACAAAAAGCCCCCGCAGAGCGTAAAATACTCTGCCGGGGGCCGTGGTTTTAGGGTTAAGCCTACATCAAGCTAAGCTGTTGCGCTTAGGGCTCTAAGTGCCGATACGGCGAGCGAGGTGCGGCAGATGCTAAGCCAAAAGCGCAGATAATACTTTGTGTATTATCGAGCATTTTGGCAACGCAGATGCCGTGCCGCAGCCGCCGGAGCGGTGCTTAAGCCGT
>ENA-OQAJ01000307-OQAJ01000307.1-human-gut-metagenome-genome-assembly--contig:-NODE-307-length-15341-cov-2.059025_pt1 | contig 15341 bp, 9 predicted proteins | sample MGYA00242736_ERZ504529 | MGnify/ENA primary metagenome ERZ504529 (study PRJEB26092, sample SAMD00036275) | human gut metagenome | host: Homo sapiens | study: EMG produced TPA metagenomics assembly of...
AAACGAGGGTCAGGGAGTTCAGATGGCCACATCGTCCCAGTCATACGATCGTCGCCGACGCATCAGCGCGGCTTTGCGCCGCCTTATGCCCTCCGGAGGGCATACGTGGACGGTTCCCGTAATCACGCTCCTGCTGCTTCTGGGACTTTGTTGCCGGCGCGGTGATCATGAGCACCGTCACGCGCCGCCATGTGCAACTGGACGATGGCACCGTATGGGTCACTTCGCTGAAAAACCAGAAGGCCGCACGATTCAACGTAAAGAACAAGGAGGCCGACGCCGGCGTCTCCTCCTCCGCCCCACGATTCGACATCGCACAGCATAATGGCGACACCATCCTGACCGAAACGACCAAAGCCTCCACCATCAAGGCATCCACGGTCAGCACCGGTGTCAAGACCGACATCAAAGCCAACACCACCACTGTGGTCGGCGGGGATACCGCAGCCCTGATCAACGAGAAGACCGGCAATGTGTGGACCGGCTTGTCGGAAAACCTTGATTCCGTGACCCCCACCACTTCCGATCCGAAAATAAAGCTGGGCGAGGGCGGGCGCATCGCAGTAACCCACGATGGCAAGGTCTACGGATACCGTCCATCCGACGGTATGGTGCTGCGTCTTGACAATCCCAGCAGCGCCAAGGCCAAAACCCTCGAATCGCTGACCGACGGCAAGCAGCAGACCGTTGAAAGCTTTACCGTCATCGGGAGCACGCCGGTAATCGCAACCGGCAAAACCGTCATATTCAAGGGCGGCCGCGTCGATGTCGACACGACCGGCACCCTCACCCTTCAGGAGCCTCCCACCGATGACATACAGTCCGATTGGGTGGCCGCGGCATCACCGAGAGGCCTTGCGCTTATCCCGTTGAAGTCCAATGCCAAGGCGAATTTCATAGCCAACGGGGGCAAGGCGAATCCAGCACGACCGGTATCGTCCAAGGGCTGCGTGTACTCGGCTTGGAGCCAGAAGGCCAGCAACTACATTCGCGCCTGCTCCCCCACGGATACCAGCGTCAAGCCGCAAACCCTCGAATCCGTCAATACTACTTCCGATTGGTGTTCCGCACCAACCATCGCCTTGTGGTGCTCAACGACACGGTTAACGGCAATGTGTGGAACCCTGAGGATTCCACCAAAGTCATCAAAATACAGTGGAACAAAATACAGACCGAGCAGACCGAGAAAGAACAGCAGAACAACGACTCGGCCAACAACCACCACGACTTCTCCAAGACCTGTTCCGCACAATCCGGCCAAATCAAAGCCGAGGATGATGAAATCGGCGCACGAGCCGGTTCGGAACAGATTCTCGACGCGCTGCGCAATGACGAGCAGACCGATTGTTCCGTACTGAAAATCACCAAGGTTGGCGCACCAAACAACAAAGACGTCACCATTTTCGCCGATTTACGACGGCCGGTATCTGCAACTCGATGCCTCCGCCGCATCCGCAGGCACCGTTACCTTTACTTACGATATTTCCGATGGTCGCGGCCAGACCTCTTCCGCCACGGTGACCGTAACCCTGAATGATGGAGCAACCACGCTCCCGTACAGTTCGACACTCCTCCCGAGATCGATGTGGAGCAGGGAGCCAGTTATACCGCCAATGCGCTGAGCAGCTTCAACGATCCGGATGGAGACCCGCTCACTCTGGTCTCCGCTGTGGCCCAGAACACCGACCAGGTGCAGGTGTCCACCCGAGCCGACGGCCAGCTTACGTTCAACACCGGTGCGCTGGCGTCGGGACGTGTGGGCGTCGAGGTCACCGTCTCCGACGGCACGGCAACCGGCACCGGCATGGTGTATTTCTCGGTCAAGCCCGCGAACACCTTGGCCGCGGTCATCGACCCGGTAGCGAAAACCACCGTTCCCAACACGGATACCGTCGTCAAGCTGTCCTCTTATGTGCATGGCACTTCCTTGCAGCCGGCACAACTGACTCAGGTGGATACGCCCAACGGCGCTTCGACGACCACCAATGCGGCGGATATGTCGTTGACGTTCAAGGCCACCAATCCCGGCACCTATTATGTGCCCTACATCATTACTCAAGGTTCGATTCCGGCCACCGGATTGGCTCGAGTCGAGGTGCAGCCTGCCACCGGCGAGGCCGCCAAACCGGTTGCCGCCAACGATGTCGCCCTGCTTGGCGCGGATAATACCGCCATTGTGGAGCCGCTCACCAATGACGTCGATCCGATGGGCGGTGTGCTGTCCGTCACCACGGTGAGCGCACCGGCCGACTCCGGCATCAAGGTTGGTCTCGTCAGCCATAAGCGCGTGTATATCACCGCGCGTCAGGTGCCCACGAAGCCCGTCGCCCTTACCTACACCGTGGCCAACGCCTCCGGAACCGCCAAGGGCACCATCGTGTTGCAGCCGCCGGCTCTGGCCACCTCGAATTCAGTGCCCAAGGCCAGCAATATCAATGCCCAGGTGCGTACCGACGGCATCGTGTCCGTGGATGTGCTTGACCATGTGGCCTACTCGAATGGCACCACGGTCAAACTCAAGAACAACCTGCAATACGACAAGGGGACGTTCAAGGGTCTGGCCTTCGTCTCTGGAGACACGGTCCGCTACCAAGCATCCAGCGAGACCGGCAACTTCCCCATCACCTATACGGTTGAAGACAATCTGGGTAATGTGGCTTCCGCCAATATCACCATTACCGTGCATAAGAGCGACGCAGCGAGCAAGGCCGCGCCAACCCCGCATGACGCCGAAGCGCAGGTTGCCGCCGGGCAGAAGGTCCGCATCCCCATCACACTGACCGGCATAGACACGGATGGCGACGACGATCAGCTGTTGGGTCTGGGCAACAAGCACCCACGCTGGGCCGCATATCCGAAGTCGGTTCCGACTACTTGGTCTATGAAGCGTATCCGGATTCGTCCGGCACCGACACCTTCTCCTATGCCGTGGAGGATTGGACCGGTCAGCGCGCACAGGCGCAGATCCGCGTGGGCGTATTCCAAGGATCGTCCGACTCCGGCGTATACGCCAGGGATGACGAAATCACGTTGAGGCCCAATACGGCCGCAACCGTGCCGGTCGCGCAGAACGACATCTCCGGCGACAACACCAATCTGACCGTCGACAAGCATGTCGAGGTCCAAGGTCTCGACGGGGTGAGCGTGAAAGACAATATGATCTCCTTCACCACGCCCGGCAGCGCCACCACCGACTATATCGCCTACACGGTCAAAGACAAGGCCGGCTTGTCCGATACGGCCACCCTCACGGTAAACGTGGATCCGAGTGCCGCCATCGAGCCGCCTACCGCCTACGACTATCGTGTGCCGTCCGCCGCCACCATCGATAAGAAGTCCGTGGATGTGGATGTTTCCCAGTGGATCGCCAATCCTTCCGGCACAGCCAATGAGCTCAAGGTCGGCGTGCATCCCTCCGCCAGCGCTCACGCTCACGTCAAGGGCGGCGAGCATTCGACCACCATCACCGTCGACCTGACGTCACAGGCGCGAGCCGTGCCTTACACGGTGACCAATACGAAATACAACATCACCTCCACCGCGTTCATCCAGGTACCGGCCTATGGTGTCTTTCCGCCCACGCTGCGTCCCAAGGCACCGGAATTGAAGGTCAACTCGCGCGAGACCATTGAAATCAACATCAATGACTATGTCCGCGTCGGCGCCGGCAAGGAACCGTATATCGAAAGCGCTGATTCCGTCAGCGCCACCAAGGCTTCCAACTCCGATTTCTACGTGAACGACAAGACCCTGAAGTTCACTGCGGCAAAAGACTACGCAGGCCCCGCCTCCATTACCTTTACCGCTGTGGATGGCAAGCAGGGATCGGATAAGACCAAGATCATCAATTCCGCAGTGATCACTCTCCAGATCACGGTGATAGGCCGCGATGTGCCGCCGCCCACGTTCTCGTCCTCCACTATTGATGTCGAGGCGGGCGCGGACCCCAAGACCGTTGATCTGACGGCGCTCACCCATGCACCGTCCGGCGTGTATGACGACGAAAAGCAATACACGTATTCCGGTGGAAGCTCATCATCCAGGCAAATCACCGCAAACCTGTCCCGTTCCGGTAGCTTGCAGGTTTCCGCCACCAAGGATGCCGCTCCTGGCACCACCGCGTCCATTCCCGTGCAAATCGCATACGCGCGGGCACCGTGAATGCCGGTGTGACCGTGCGCGTAGTGTCTTCGACCCGTCCGCTGACACGCGTCGGCAACAAGACGTTGAAGATCAAGGCCGGTGCCAGCGATGCCGTGAACGTGCTTACCGGCGCGTACAATCCGTTCCCCGATTCCTCGCTGACCGTCATCAGCTGCAAGGCGGATGACGCCGCCAAACTCACCATCGCCGGATGCGATGCCTCCGGAAACATCACCATCGCCGTCGCATCCGATGTGGGTGCTTCCACGAACACCGTGCTCGTCACCGTGCAAGACGGCACCAAGTCCAAGGATCGTGAAGTCACCGCATCGATTACCGTGTCCGTGATCGACAAGCCCGAGCCGCCACTGCTCTCTCCCGTAGCCGGGGACCGCAGGACAGCGCGGTCAGCCTCACATGGACGCCCGGTGCCGCCAATGGCAGCCCGATCACCAACTACAAGGTCAGTTGGACCGGTGCCGTCACCGGAGAGAAGGATTGCGGTACCGTCACCTCATGCCAGGTCACTGGTCTGAAGAACGGCAAAACCTATTCCTTCACCGTCGCCGCGCGAAATGACGTCGGCTGGTCCAAGCCGTCCACCGCCGTCGAAGCCACACCGGACAAGGTGCCGTCCGCTCCCACCGATGTTACGGTCACAGGTGGCAATAAAACCGCCAAGGTGACGTGGAAAGCGCCGAGCGGTGATTTCAGCGCCGTCGACAACTATTCAGTGACCGTCACCGGTGCAGGTGCTCCGCAGACCAAGGAAACCGGCAATACGGCCACCGAGCTGTCGTTTACGTTCAACAACAACGACATTTCCGATGGCACCGCCATTACGGCGACCGTCAAAGCCCATAACAAAATCAATTGGAGTGCCGAGTCCGCCGCATCGCCGTCAGAGAAGATCTGGGGAGACCCGGATGCGCCGAACATTGCGTTGTCGAACGACGACACCACGGTAACGGCGAAAGTCACTCTCGGCAATAACCGCAATGCCGGCTGCCGGCGAATTTCCTTGGGAGGAGACGTCAAGGACACCATCGATTGCAGTGACAGTGGCGCTACGTTCGATATCAATGAGAACGATTTGAACACCCGGGAAATCACCGTAACGGCCACCGTGGTGCCGCAGCGCGATGCTTCCTCCGGCACGGGCAAGAGCAGCTTTGTCCCGCAGTACAAGGTCCAGCCGCCCACTGACGTCTACACCACCGGATCCGGCAGTACATGCACCGTGCATTGGACCAAGCAGGGACATGCGCAGTCCTACAGCGTGACTGCCGATGGCATCGATTCCGGTACAGCTACTAACCGGAACTCACTCGACTTCCGAATGAGTCCTTGGGCCAAATGCAACACCGCATCGGTGCAACAGGTGTTCAACGGCGCTACCAGCGATGCCGCCACCGGAGGCCCGTACAATGGCGCTCCTTACACCTATGAGAAGAAGGCTGTAATCAACAAACCGCAGGAGCTGCGCTGGTCAGACAACGCTCACGTCATTAACGTCACCGGCGGTTCGGTTGATGTCTATGGCAAGTCGGCCACTGTACAAATCATCATCAATGGCCAACCGTTCACGTGGAACTCCGGCCAGCCATTGGATGTCACCGACTTGGCCGTGGCCGCCGATGGCAACTACGCGTGGAGCGTCAAAGTCACCGGCGGGCCGGGATACTCCGGTCTCGACAACACTGCGGACGGAGGCAGCGTCGCGGGCACACGTCCCTCTGACTCCTCGGAGGGGACCAAGTCGCTCAAATCCGGTACCGATGTCACCACTTTGGCCAAGAACCCCTGGATTCTTGGTTTCGGCAATACCCCAATATCGTCAACCACCATTCACAAGCAGTAGGAGAACATCCATGAGCGAGAACATCGATGACGCGACGCAGTTGTCTGACACGACCCGTCTGTCCGACAGCACGCAGCTATCCGACAGCACGCACTTGTCCGACGCCACGCACCTGGCATCCGCACCACACACCGGCACGACCCCAAGCACCGAGTCGGCGCCGCAGTCCGTTGCGCTGCCTAACCTGCCGCAGCGGCCGTCACAAGCGCCGTCAGAAAAGCTGTCTCCTACTACTGATGCCGCCTCCATTCCTGCGGGCGATGACAGCACCGTGCTCAAGCCGCGCAAGGGATCGACGCCAGCCATCCCGCAGCAGGCCACCGCGCAATCCCAGCCGCAATCACAGCCGCAGCGTCAGTCGAGCAAAGCCGCGCAAGCAGCCGCATCGGCACTGCCCGCCAGCATCAATTCCGGACTACTGCCCCAGCCCACGGCTCAGGTCCGGGATTTCCAGCAGTCCTTCAATGCGCTGGTCGAAAATGTCTCCAAGGTGGTTATCGGCAAGACCATCCCTATCAAGCAATGCGTCACCGCACTGATGGTCGGTGGCCATATTCTGCTTGAAGACAACCCCGGCACCGGTAAGACCCAGTTGGCCCGAGGCTTGGCCAATTCCATTTCCACCGGTTTCAAGCGTGTTCAGTTCACGCCCGATCTGCTGCCTTCGGATGTGGTGGGTGTGACTTTCTACGATCAGAAGCGCGGAGAATTTGAGTTCCGCGAAGGCCCGATTTTCGCCTCCATCGTGCTGGCCGATGAGATCAACCGTGCATCGCCGAAGACGCAGTCCGCACTTCTGGAGGTTATGGAAGAGCAGAAAGTCACCGTTGACGGCGTCACACATGATGTGCCGCAGCCGTTTATCGTGATCGCAACCCAGAACCCCATCGAGCAGCTCGGTACCTATAAGCTGCCTGAGGCGCAGATGGACCGATTCCTTATCAAGACGTCAATCGGCTACCCGGGCCATGATGTGTCCGTCGATATCCTCAAGCAGGTCGATATCACCGACCGTGCGCAGACCATTTCCCCGGTGCTGAGCGGTGACGATGTCATGCGGCTGCGTCAGGTGGCCACCGAAATCTATGTGGATGATGCGATTCGTGAATACATCGTCAGGCTCGTCGAGGCGACCCGCCACAACGAGAAGATCACGGTCGGCTCCTCCATGCGTGGCGCTTTGGCACTGACCCGATGCGCCCGTATCTGGGCCGCGGCCGATGGCCGTGCCTACGTGGTGCCGGATGACGTCAAGGACCTTGCAGTGGCCGTGCTCGCACACCGTATCACGCTGACTCCGGAAGCCACCTTCGATGGCGCGACTCCGGAAAGCCTGATCGCACAGGTGCTCGAAGACGTTCCCTCCCCCACCATCGGTTCCTGATAGGGCCCGGAAAGGTATCCGACCATGGCATCTACATCCGCCGCATTACGCCGTCGCCGGCGCGCTGAACGCATGTTCAAGCGCGCGGTAAGACGCATCAGACGGTTCTTCGCATCCTACGTCTCGCCCTTGGGCTGGGCGGTAACGGGCGCAGGCATCGCATGCCTTATTGCGTTCCCGTTTCTGGGCTGGTATGAGCTGCTCGTATTCGGCATCGTGGCGATGGTGATGATGCTCGCGGCAATCGTGCTTTCCCTCGGCAACACACGCTTCCACGCGTCCATCGTCGTATCCAATCATCGCGTGACCGTGGGAGACACCGTATCCGTTATCGTCGGCATCGACAACACCGGCAGAACGCCGACGACCACGGCACGCGGATATCTGCCAATCGGCGATGCGCATGAACGATTCAACATCCCCATGCTGGCTCCCGGGCAATCCAAGCAAACCGATGTGGAGTTCCGTACCGTATCGCGCGCAATACTGCCCATCGGCCCATTGCGCATCCGCAAGGGAGACCCGTTCGGTCTGGTGCGTCACGAAAAGGAGCTGGCCGACCGCATCACCGTATTCATCCACCCTCGTACCGTGCGTCTCGATACTCTGAATGCCGGCGTGCCCCGCGACCTGGAAGGCCAACCATCCGGCCAGATCGTGGATGATGATCTCGACTTCTACGGATTGCGCGAATACGAGCCGGGCGACGACGTGCGTAACGTCCACTGGCTGAGCTCCGCGAAAACCGGCACGTTGATGATTCGCCAATATGAGGCCACGCGCCGCACCGACACCTCGGTGACCATCAGCGTGAACCCGGACGAATACGTCAACGGCGAGGAATTCGAGATGGCGGTGTCCATCCACTCCTCCATCGGCGTCAAATGCCTGCTGCAGGATCGTCCATTGTTCTGCCACGCGGGCAACGCGCACGGCCAGCCGCGCAACGCCATGGAGTTCATCGACAACGCCAGTGCCATAGAGCCTGATCGTGAGGATAATCCGAATCTCGCCGAGGGCACGCTGAAGCACAGTCCTGATGCTTCTGTTCTATTTTTCACTGTTGGATCGCTGAAAGACATCGAGCAAATCAAGCGCATGACCTTGGCCTTGCCCCGATCGGCCAGCTGCGTGGTATTGCAGGCCAGCGCCGGCGCCAATCGCGGCATCAGAAGATTCGCCAACTTCACATTGGCCACCATCGGCGACCTCGATGATCTCCCGCTGATCATGGGGGTGCTCGCATGACCTTCGACCAGTCCAGTATCACCAATACCAATACCGCTGCGTACGCCGGATCGAGCGGCACATACACCGGCACTTCCTCCGGCACGTACACCGGGACCTCCACCACCACCGGCTCCTGGGCCGACTCCACACATTCGGTTATCTGGATGACCAGAGGCAATGTGCTTCGCGGCATGGGCCTCAGTCGCCAGCCGTGGGGCAAACGAATCGCCAGCCTCGTACTCATAGCGGCGATGATGTTGCTGGCGCAAGCCAATCTCATCGACGTGTACGGCGGCGTGGCCACTTGGGCGATTGCCGCTGTACCGGCCACCTTGCTGGGCGCGATCATCGCTCTGGCGGGCATGTTGCCGGCGTTGCGACTGTGGTGGCAAATCGTGTTTCTGGCGTTTGCCCAATTCATCATCGGCCCGGTGGTAACGCTGAGTTCCACTACGTCCCATTACGTGATTCCCACCTTGAAGACCTTGAGTTCAGGTTGGGAAATGACGTTTGGCTCGTTCAAGTACATTATTTCCGTCGATCCGCCTCTGGGCACGCAAGACGGCGTGCTGATGGCGGTATGGACCATCGGCCTGTGGCTTACGTTCTTCACCGGCGTGTTTGCCATTAATGCCAACGCATGGTTGTCTCTGGTGGGAGTGCTGCCCCTTGCGGCGGCCGTGGCCGTATGTGCCCTGCTGGGCACAGACAGCGGCTGGCAACGCGCCATCTGCGGTATTGCCTTTGCCTTGCTGCTGATTATCTGGCTGTCTTGGCGTCTTGAACTGCTGGAAGGGGGGCGCTGGATATCCGCGCTGATCATCGTCGTGCTCGCTGCCGGCCTTGCTTTCGAGGGCACGTTGCTGGTGCCACAGGACCGTTTCGTGCTGCGTGACCGCTACGATCCGCCGTTAAGCCCCTACGATTACACCAGCCCGCTCAGCGGCATGCGATCCTATATCAAGGACCACAAAAAAAAAGACGTGTTGCTGACCGTTCATAATCTGCCGGCCGGAACACCGGTCAAACTTGCGGTGATGGATCGATTCGATGGCACAGTATGGAACCTGTCCGATTCTTCCGAAGCCACGGACTCCTCGAATTATCATCGCGTGGGCACCACGATCAAGGCGGATGAGCAGGGTAAATCCTTCACTGCGACCTTCACCGTCGATCAGGGACTGACCGACACCTGGCTGCCGCTGGCGGGAGCGGCCACTGGCGTGAGCTTCGCCAACGATGCCGACAACGGCAATGACACGTTTTACTACAACACGGATACCGATTCCGCCATTATTCCCGCCGGCACGCGTAAAGGCCTCACCTATACCGAATCCGGCATTATCGCCCGCAAGCCCACCGATAAGCAGATCAGCAGTGCGGCCGCGGCCCGCATCACCCAACCGGAAGCCCAGGATGTTCCCGATTCGGCCAGCAAACTGGCCACGTCCATTGCCGGCGGACAGTCCTCGGGCGGTGCCGCAGCGACGGCGTTGGCCGACACATTGAAAGACTCCGGATGGTTCTCTCATGGACTTGAAGGCGACCATCCCTCCGATGCCGGCCATGGCAACTACCGCATCAACAAGCTGCTGGCAGGCACGGCCATGGTGGGCGACTCCGAGCAATATGCCTCCGCCATGGCACTGATGGCTCGTGATCTGGGACTGCCCTCCCGTGTGGTCCTGGGCTTCCTGCCGAAAAACGAGGATGGCGAAATCACCGATGCCCGCACGGAGAAGACCTCGGGCAATGGCACCAAAATCGAATTCACCGGCAACGATGTCACCGCTTGGGTGGAAATCAAATTGCAGGCCTGGGATGGGTGGCGTTCTATCCGACGCCCAAGGAGACCAAGATGCCTGATGAAAACCAGAACCTGACGCCGCCGAATCCGCAGACGCTGGTCCGGCAACCACCGGTGCCGTTGACCGATCCGCTGCGCGATCAGACGCAAGCCAAGGGCCAAAGCTCATTGGCCGGCGCCGACGCCGATGATTCGCCGACCAACCTGTTCTGGGTGCGGTTCTGGCGAGTTACTCGTGCGGTAGCATCTATGGAAGCCCCCTGTGGACTCTGCTCATCGTTTGCGGACTAATCCTGATATTTAAAGCTGCATTGCTGGCACGTGCACGACGGCACGGCAGTCCGAAAGCCCGTGTGGCAGCGGGGTGGAATGCCATACACCTACTTGCCGAGCAAAGCGGCATCACAGCCAAGGGCACTCGTCGCGATCAGGCCGGCGCAATCGCCCGTCAGCTCGGCACGGACGATCAGGCACTGATTCAACTCGGTCGAGAAGCCGACTACGCCACGTTCTCGGGGCAAGACATTGAATCGGGCCAAGCCACCACATATTGGACAGGAGTCGACCAATTACGCAAGGCAATGCTCGCTTCTTTGCCGCGTTTCAGGAGGATACGTACACGACTTTCCCTGAAAAGCGTGGCTATACTGTCAAATGGCACGCAGCAAAGCCGCACACGACGCATGTCAAGCGCACGCGTAAGAAGGGGAAGGCGTCATGACCACAGGCTCCATCCGTATCGCGATGACCAGTGACGTGGGTCTTAGGCGCAAAAACAACCAAGACACCGGATTCGCGCAACAAGGCGTGTTCATGGTCTGTGACGGCATGGGCGGCGGCAAAGGCGGCGAGCAGGCAAGCCAGTGGGCTGCCCAGCATTTCGCACAATTGGCCGCCATGCCTTCACGCACCCGTCAGGATATCGACGACACCTTGGCACGGGCCCAGCACGACATTCTCGATCTGGGAGACCGCCTGGCGGCGTGGCCGGCACAACCTGCTCCGGTTTGGTACTGCCCCAAGATCATGCGGATTCCGCCAGCGCCCGCAGCGCTGCTTTGTTCAGTGACGCCGATGATCAGGACTTCTCGGACCAGACCTATGTGGTCAATGTCGGCGATTCCCGCACCTACCATCTCAGTCCGTTGGCGCATGCCGATGCTCCCGCCACGGATATCATTCCCGTGTGGGACGCCGCTTCGCTGACCCGCATCACGCGAGACCATTCCCAGCGCCAAGAAGCCATCGATTCCGGGCAGATGTTGCCGGAAGAGGCGGAGGCGACCATTCCACGCAACATCATCACCCAATGTCTGGGTGATCCGGATGGCATCATGCCCGACGTATATGTCGCCGATCTGACCGGCCGCTTCATCATCTGTTCGGATGGATTGCATGGCGAGGTGCCGGACGAACAGATCGCGGCCATCGCCGCGGCGCATTCCAGTCCGCAGGAGGCCGTGGACGCTTGGTGGCGGCCGCTCTTGATGCGGGCGGAACCGACAATATCACTGTGATTGTGGCCGATATGCCATTGACCGAACCCGAACATCATGCGTTCAGCGCATTCAGGCTGGACGAAGGTGAGGATATCGGCGCCATTGAAGACGCAACACTACAAACACTACGGACCATACGTTCGGCATAACCGAGCGAACATAAGGAGGTAATCCCATGGTTGATTATGATGCTGCGGTCGCTGCCGTTCAGGATCCGAACGCGGATCCGATTCTGCTGGCAAAAATCGCCTACGAGAATCCGGAATTCGGTGCCAATGTCGCCGTGAATCCGCGCTGTTATCCCGGCTTGAAGCGTTGGATCGCCGAGTTCGGTGACGATCGCGCCCGCGAGACCCTGGCGCAATACGGGTTCACTGCCGAGGCATTCGGCGGCCCGGTTCAGGATCAGAAAGCCACGGCACAGGCGGCCCAGCAGCCCGCCGCCGAACAGGCTCAGCAGCCCGCGGCTCAGGCGGCATTCGAGGAGCCTGTGGCCACCAATCCTTACGGTTTCACCGCCGAACAGGCCCTGACCACCACCGACCAGATGCAAATCGCCCAGATTGCCCAGTACGCGCCTGAACTACGCGCCTGCATCGCACGTAATCCCAACACCTATCCGGCACTGATCGAATGGCTGGGCCAGCTCGGCGACCCGGCAATCAACGCCGCTCTGGCTTCCCGTCAGTGAAAGGACGGCATCATCATGGCCAAACTTCCCTACCCTCCAGCACCTGAACTGGGTTGGTATTCTGACGATCCGGTGGAAGGCACCCCGGATTCCGCAGTTGGCACAGCCGAACCGCAGAACGACTACGGGCAGCCCAGTACCGCGGAAGCGGCAACCAATACCGCTTTTACCGCAGAGCCTGCCGCCACGGCCGCCGCCGCTGAGCCCGCTGCCACCGCTCCGGCAGACACCACACCGCACGCCGCCGAAAACGACATCGAGGATTGGGACAGCACCGTGCTCTCCTCCTCGTTCACGTCCAAGGCACCGAAGAAGACGTACCTGCTGCATAACGATGTCACCGGCCAGACCATCGTGATCGATAAGAGCACGTTGCTGGGCCGCAAGCCTTCCATGGATGTGCCGCAGGGTGCCAAGGCGGTGCGTATCGTAGACCCGACCCGCACCACATCCCGCAACCATGCCGCCATCAGCATCGACACCGATGGCGCGCTGTGGATCGAGGACTACGGCTCGTTGAACGGCACCTACATCATCACCAATGGCCAAGAGACACAAGTCACCAAGGGCACACCGCTCAAGCTCAGCGCGCCTGCCACGGTGCGTATCGGAGACCAGTTCTTCCAGTTCACCGAAAAACAGGCTTGAGTAATCAAGCAACGAGCGGCTGCCTGCTCTTGTTCAACAGGAAAATCACAATGGCAAATATACGGATGCCCGGAACTGATATAGTTCCGGGCCATCTTATTGCGATTAACGCAAGATCTGAGTCCTAGAAGGGGCATCCTTTCTAGGACCTTCTCACTTACTCCTCGATGTCAGGCTGACGCCCTGATCGGAGTAGAAATCATCCGGGTTGAAAGTCGTCGCCGAGCTTCAGATCGCCGAACTCGAGGTTCGAGAAGTTCAGGTCAGACAGGTCGGCGTCGGAGAAGCTCGCGTCGCCGAGATCGCCATCGCCGCCCAGACCGAAGTTCGGGTAGATGGTGTCGCGGATGCCTTGTCAGGCTCGACCACGGCGTTGCGGTAGCGCGCGAGGCCCGTACGGCCGGGATGAGCTTACCGATGATGACGTTCTCCTTGAGGCCCTTGAGGTCGTCGACCTTCTCGGAGAGGGCGGCTTCGGTGAGCACGCGGGTGGTCTCCTGGAAGGATGCGGCGGACAGCCAGGAGTCGGTGGCCAGCGACGCCTTGGTGATACCCATAAGCGCCGGACGACCGACGGCCGGACGGCCACCGTTCTTGACGATGTTGCGGTTGATCTCGCGGAAGCGGGCGTTGTCCACCAGCTCACCCGGCAGCAGGTCGGTGTCGCCGGAGTCGATGATGGTCACGCGACGGGTCATCTGGTGCACGATGACCTCGATGTGCTTGTCGTGGATATCCACACCCTGGGAGCGGTACACGGTGTGCACTTCCTCCACGATGTTGACCTGGGCGGCGCGCTTGCCGAGGATGGTGAGGATCTTCTTGGGATCCACAGAACCTTCGACCAGCTGGGTGCCGACCTTGATGTGGTCGCCGTCGGCAACCTTGAGCGGCACGCGCTTGGAGACCTGGTAGGTGATCGGCTTGATCACGCCGTCTTCCTTCGGTGCGCCGGAATCGGCGTCCGGGGTCAGGATGATCTGGCGACCGCGATCGTTCTCCACGATCTTGATGCTGCCGGCGAACTCGGTGATCGGGGCCTCACCCTTCGGGGTGCGGGCCTCGAAAAGCTCGGTGACACGGGGAAGACCCTGGGTGATATCGGAGGCCGCGGCCACACCACCGGAGTGGAAGGAACGCAGCGTCAGCTGGGTACCAGGCTCACCGATGGACTGGGCGGCGACGATACCGACGGTCTCGCCGACATCGACCAGCTTGTTGGTGGCCAGGGACCAGCCGTAGCACTTGGCGCACACGCCGCGCTTGGACTCGCAGGTCAGCACGGAACGGCACTTGACTTCCTCGACGCCGTGGGCCACGAGGTCGTTGAGCACGTCCATGGACAGGGCGTCGTCGCGCTTGTACAGCACGGTCTGTCCGTCGGCCGGGTCGATGACGTCGGCGGCGAGCAGACGGGAGTACGGGCCACCGTCGGCGGCCTTGACGAGCACCAGGTTGCCGTCGTTGTCGCGCTCGGCGACGCGGATGGGCAGACCGGCCTTGGTGCCGCAGTCCTCTTCGCGCACGATGACGTCCTGGGAGACGTCGACCAGACGACGGGTCAGGTAACCGGATTCTGCGGTACGCAGTGCGGTATCGGCCAGACCCTTACGTGCACCGTGCTGGGAGATGAAGTATTCCAGCACGGACAGGCCGTCACGGTAGTTGGACTTCACCGGTCGAGGAATGATCTCGCCCTTCGGGTTGGCCACGAGGCCTCGCATGCCTGCGATCTGGTTGATCTGCATCATGTTTCCTCGTGCACCGGACTGCACGATGATAGCCAGGTTGTTCTTGGAGTCGAAGTGTTCCTCGACCGCCTCAGAAACCTCGCTGGTGCACTTGGTCCACAGGTCGATGAGTTCCTGACGGCGCTCCTCTTCGGTGAGCATACCGATTTCGTAGTTCTCGTTGACCTTGTCGGCTTCGGCTTCGTACTTCTCGATGTACTCGTCGCGCTCGGACGGCTGGATAACGTCGGAGAACGCGAAGGACACGCCGGACCACGGTGCGCGGGTGAAGCCCATATCCTTCAGCGCGTCCAGCGTTGCCGCCACTGTGCCGGCTGGAGTAACGGG
>ENA-OQAJ01000308-OQAJ01000308.1-human-gut-metagenome-genome-assembly--contig:-NODE-308-length-15306-cov-4.986099_pt1 | contig 15306 bp, 19 predicted proteins | sample MGYA00242736_ERZ504529 | MGnify/ENA primary metagenome ERZ504529 (study PRJEB26092, sample SAMD00036275) | human gut metagenome | host: Homo sapiens | study: EMG produced TPA metagenomics assembly of...
ACTCCTCGCCGGTGATAGTCATCTTTCTGGTACAAATACTGTGCCAGCTCAATCCAGCTTGGCGCGGTTTGTCGGTCAGGATGCGGACAGCCTTTTCGTGCTGGGCCCGGACCAGCTCCTACCACCTTCTGGTCGATCTCGCGCTGGGTCTGCGCCGAGCAGGCCAGCGAGGTGTCACCGCCCAGATACTGGTTGTTCACGGTCTCCAGCGCCACCATGTCAAAGTCCTTGCTCATGCCGTAGCGGGTAAGCATGGCGCGGGCAAGCTTGGTGGCCTGCTCGATATCGTTGGAGGCACCGGTGGTGATGGATCGGAACACCACTTCCTCGGCGGCGCGTCCGCCGGTAAGGGTGGCGATCTTGTTTTCCAGCTCTTCCTTGCTCATCAGGTAGTGGTTGCCCTCGTCCACCTGCATGGTGTAGCCCAGTGCGCCGGAGGTGCGGGGGATAATGGTGATCTTCTGCACAGGGGCAGAGTTGGATTGCTTGGCCGCCACCAGTGCATGGCCGATCTCGTGGTAGGCCACGATGCACTTTTCCTTGTCGGTAAGGATGGAGTTCTTCTTCTGGTAGCCTGCAATGACCACCTCGATACTCTCCTCCAGATCGGCCTGCGTCACGCTCTTGCGGCCTGCACGCACAGCGCGCAGAGCTGCTTCGTTGACGATGTTGGCAAGTTCCGCACCGGATGCACCGGAAGCCATGCGGGCCACGGTGTTGAAGTCGATGCCCGGGGCCAGCGCCACCTTTTTGGCGTGCACTTTCAAAATCTCTTCGCGGCCCTTAAGGTCGGGCAGCTCCACCGGCACACGGCGGTCAAAACGTCCGGGACGGGTCAGCGCCGGGTCCAGCGAATCCGGGCGGTTGGTAGCCGCCAGAATGATGACGCCGGTGTTGCCCTCAAAGCCGTCCATCTCGGTGAGCAGCTGGTTCAAAGTCTGCTCACGCTCGTCGTTGCCGCCGAGATTGCCGCTGTTGCGCTTCTGACCGATGGCATCGATCTCATCGATGAACACGATGCAGGGGGCCTTTTCCTTGGCCTGCCGGAACAGGTCGCGCACCTTGGATGCGCCCATGCCCACGAACATCTCCACGAATTCAGAGCCGGAAATGGAGAAGAACGGCACGTTGGATTCGCCTGCCACGGCCTTAGCAGCATGGTCTTGCCGGTGCCCGGAGGGCCCACCAGCAGAATGCCCTTGGGCATGGATGCGCCAATGCTCTCGTACTTGCCGGGGTCGTGCAGGTAATCCACGATCTCCTGCAGGTTTTCCTTAGCTTCATCCTCACCGGCAACATCCGCAAAGCGGATGCCGTGGGTGGACTGCACATAGACCTTGGCATTGGATTTGCCCACGCCGCCGAACATCATGGACCCCGGGCCGCCGCCGGCCTTTTCCATCAGCTTTTTGTTCATCTGGTTGCCGATGAAGCTGAACAACAGGATGGGCAGCAGGAACCAGATCAGGAAATTGAGCATCGGCGACCCCTGCTCCACGATCTCGCTGGAAAACTGTGCTCCGGCATCATACAGGCGCTGGGTAAGCTCCGGGTCGTTCATCAGGCCGGTCTTGTAGACCTGCTTTTCCTCTTTATCGGTAAAAATGATCTGGTTGGATTCGATATCCACACGGCCGATGTTCTTTTCCTCGGTCATGGTCATAAAGGTACCGTAGTCCACTTCCTCCACCTGACGCTCGCTCATCCACGGCAGCAGCACAAGGTTGAGCAGCAGCAGGACCGCCAGCACAATGGCGTAGTAGATCGCCAGCGGCTTTTTGGAAGGTTTGACTTCTTTCATGTGGCAATTCCTCCTTTGGTTCCTGATGCAAGTAGTATAGCACAGTAAAACCGGGCGCAACAGCAATTCGAGCACAACTTTCCAAAAACTTAGCAAATTGTTAACATTAACGCCTCGTGCATAATTTTGGAAAATTCTGCCCCTTATTTTGTGAAATTGTTTCATTTTGAGAATGAGTCAGATTGCTTGACACTGCCCGCGAATCATGCTAAACTTAGTCCACTTTGAAAAAAGCACAAATGCGTTGACGGGGAAAAAACGATTTTCTTCTGCGTACAGAGAGCCGCCGGGTGGTGCAAGGCGGGTGCAGAGGGTTTCGGTTACTGGCCCCTGAGCGGCAGGGCTGAACACACAAGTAGGCTCTGACGGATGTCCACCGTTACAAGGACAGCGATTCGCCGCAAAAAGCCGATCGTGCAAAGCGGCTGTGCCCAAAGGCGCAGCAAAGAGAGTGGTACACGGGTGCCTGTAGTTTGAACTTTACAGGCTCTCTCTCTCAAGGTTTTCGCCTTGAAAGACGAGAGCCTTTTCGTATGTAACTCCTTCAGTCAGCTTCCTCGGGGAGGGAACCTCTGGCGAAACGGGAAGCTTTACCGCACTGCCAAGGGCCCCATCTCAGAGGGGGCTGTCACCGCAGGTGACTGGGGGAGTTGGGCAGGAAAAAACCTCAAAAGTGTAAATTGTTTGGGAGGACGCGCAAATGATGGACGCAACCAAGTACGCTCCGGGTTACTACCCGGTACCCGCAGGCTATGACAGCTGGGTAAAGAAGGATCACATTGAAAAAGCCCCCGCATGGTGCAGTGTGGACCTGCGCGACGGCAATCAGGCACTGATCGTGCCCATGAGCCTTGAGGAAAAGCTGGAGTTCTTCCAGATGCTGGTCAAGATCGGCTTCAAGGAGATCGAGGTGGGCTTCCCTGCCGCCAGCGATACCGAGTACGAGTTCCTGCGCACCCTGATCGAGAAGAACATGATCCCCGAGGATGTCACCGTGCAGGTGCTGACCCAGTGCCGTGACCACATCATCCGCAAGACCTTCGAGGCCGTCAAGGGCGCACCCCGCGCGGTGATCCACTTCTACAATTCCACCTCTGTGGCCCAGCGCGAGCAGGTGTTCCACAAGAGCAAGGAGGAGATCAAGAAGATTGCCACCGACGGCGCAAAGCTGGTCAAGCAGCTCAGTCAGGAGTACGAGGGCAACTTCCTGTTCGAGTACAGCCCCGAGAGCTTCACCGGCACCGAAGTGGACTACGCCGTGGATGTGTGCAATGCCGTGCTGGACATCATGCAGCCCACCCCGGACCGTCCCATGATCATCAACCTGCCCGTTACCGTGGAAATGAGCATGCCGCACGTCTACGCAAACCAGATCGAGTACTGCGACAAGCACCTGAAATACCGTGACAGCGTGATCATCTCCACCCATCCCCACACGACCGCGGCACCGGCGTGGCCTGCGCAGAGCTGGCCGTGCTGGCGGGTGCACAGCGGGTGGAGTGCTGCCTGTTCGGCAACGGCGAGCGCACCGGCAACGTGGACGCGGTGACGCTGGCCATGAACATGTACAGCCACGGCGTGGACCCCAAGCTGGACTTCTCCGATATGCCGGACATCTGCGCTACCTACGAGCGTGTGACCCAGATGCACATTTACGAGCGCACCCCCTATGCCGGTCAGCTGGTGTTTGCCGCCTTCTCCGGCAGCCATCAGGATGCCATTGCAAAGGGCATGGCCTACCGCAAGGAGCATGGCGAACACCGCTGGACCTGCCCCTACATCCCGGTGGACCCCCACGACATCGGCCGCACCTACGATGCCGATGTTATCCGCATCAACAGCCAGAGCGGCAAGGGCGGCATCGGCTTTGTGTTGGAACAGAACTTCGGCTACAACCTGCCGCCCAAGATGCGCGAGGCGCTGGGCTACAAGGTCAAGAGCGTTTCCGACCACAGCCACAAGGAGCTGAGCGCAAACGAGGTGCTGCACATCTTCGAGGATGCTTTCCTCAACCGCTGCAAGCCGCTCAACGTTCTGGAAGCCCACTTTGCACAGGTGGGCGGCATCACCGCCACCGTCACACTGGAGCTGAACGGTCAGCGCAAGGTGGTCACTCGGTGGGCAATGGCCGTCTGGACGCTGTGGCAAACGCCATCCAGAGCGCCACCGGCATGGAGTTCCACCTCGAGACCTACTCCGAGCACAGTCTGGACGAAGGCTCCACCTCCCGCGCTGCCTCCTACGTCGGCCTTGTCTGGGGCGATAACACCGTCACATGGGGTGCCGGTACGGATACCGATATCATCGTGGCCGGCATCAAGGCACTGGTGAGCGCCATCAATAATAAGTAAAAGCATTTTTTCGATAAAAGGAGAGTACCATCATGGGAATGACCCTGACGCAGAAAATTCTTGCCGCACATGCCGGTCTTGCCGAGGTCAAGGCAGGCCAGCTCATCAATGCAAAGCTGGACATCGTACTGGGCAACGACATCACCACCCCGGTTGCCATCAACGAGTTTGAAAAGGCCGGTTTTGACGGTGTGTTCGACAAAGAGCACATTGCCATCGTGCTGGACCACTTTGTGCCCAACAAGGACATCAAGAGCGCCACCCAGTCCAAGCAGTGCCGCGAGTTCGCCAACAAGTACGACATCCTCAACTTCTACGATGTGGGCCAGATGGGCATTGAGCACGCCCTGCTGCCGGAAAAAGGCATCGTGACCGCAGGCGACTGCGTGATCGGCGCGGACAGCCACACCTGCACCTATGGTGCACTGGGTGCCTTCTCCACCGGCGTCGGCTCCACCGACATGGCCGCAGGCATGGCCACCGGCATGGCATGGTTCAAGGTGCCCTCTGCCATCAAGTTCGTGCTCAAGGGCAAGTTCGGCCCCCGCGTCTCCGGCAAGGACCTGATCCTGCACATCATCGGCATGATCGGTGTGGACGGCGCGCTGTACAAATCCATGGAGTTCACCGGCCCGGGCGTGCCAGCCTGACGATGGACGACCGCCTGTGCATCTGCAACATGGCCATCGAAGCCGGTGCCAAGAACGGCATCTTCCCTGTGGACGATGTGACCCGCAGCTACCTCAAGGGCCGCAGCCAGCGTGAGCCGGTGTTCTTTGAGGCCGACCCGGATGCCGAGTACGAAAAGACCATTGAGATCGATCTGGACAAGCTGGAACCCACCGTCAGCTACCCCCACCTGCCCGAGAACACCCACCTTGCCAGCGAGGGCAAGGACATCAAGATCGATCAGGTTGTGATCGGCAGCTGCACCAACGGCCGTCTGGAGGACATGGAAGCCGCCTACAACGTGCTCAAGGGCAAGCACATTGCCAAGGGCGTGCGCGGCATCATCATCCCCGCCACCATGGCCGTTTACAAGGAATGCATCCTGCGCGGCTGGACCACTGCCTTTATTGATGCAGGCTGCATCGTGTCCACCCCCACCTGCGGCCCCTGTCTGGGCGGCTACATGGGCATTCTGGCCGAGGGCGAGCGCTGCGTTTCCACCACAAACCGCAACTTTGTGGGCCGCATGGGCCATGTGAAGAGCGAGGTCTACCTTGCTTCTCCCGCCACTGCCGCCGCCAGCGCACTGACCGGCTGCATCACCGACCCCCGCACGGTCTGATCGGAAAGGAGCACAACAATGAACGCAAAAGGTTCTGTTTTCAAATACCCGGACAACGTGGATACCGATGTCATCATCCCGGCCCGCCACCTGAACACGCAGGATGCCAAAGAGCTGGCCAGCCACTGCATGGAGGACATCGACAAGGACTTCGTCAAGAAGGTGAAGGACGGCGACATCATGGTGGGCGGCTGGAACTTCGGCTGCGGCTCCTCCCGTGAGCACGCACCGCTGTGCATCAAGACCGCCGGCATCTCGGTCGTGATCGCCAAGAGCTTTGCCCGCATCTTCTACCGCAACAGCATCAACATCGGTCTGCCCATCATGGAGTGCCCGGAGGCTGTGGATGCCATCAATGCGGGCGACACCGTGAGCGTGGACTTTGACACCGGTGTCATTACCGACGAGACCAACGGCAAGGTGTTCCATGCCGAGCCCTTCCCGCCGTTCATCCAGGAGATCATCTCTGCCGGTGGACTGATGAAGTCCATCAAGGCGAAGCAGCAGTAACCCTCTCAGGCGCTTCGCGCCAGCTCTCCCAAAGGGCGAGCTTTTTGCCATCTTCCCGAATGTATTTTCTTCTAGGATAAACAACGAACAATATCTTACCCGCCTGAAAAGCTCCCCCTTCGGGGGAGCTGGCAATGCCGCAGGCATTGACTGAGAGGGTTCAAACCGATAGAAGGAGTTTCCCATGGAAAAAACATTGCTGTCATCTGGGGCGACTGCTCCAGCCCGGAGATCGTCAAGCAGACCATCCGTGTGCTTGACAAGGTGGCCGAAAAGTACGGCCACACCTTCCACTACACCGACGCTGCCATGGGCGGCGAAGCCATTGACAAGTACGGCGACCCGCTGCCCCAGCACGAGCTGGACAAGTGCCTTGCCGCGGACAGCGTCCTGCTGGGTGCCGTGGGCGGCCCCAAGTGGGAGGGCCTGCCCGGTGAGCAGCGCCCGGAGAAGGGCCTGCTGCGTCTGCGTGCAGGCATGGGCCTGTACTCCAACAACCGCCCGGCCAAGATCTGGCCGCAGCTGGCTCCTGCCAGCCCCCTGAAGCCCGAGATCGTGGCACAGGGCATCGATTTCATCATCGTGCGTGAGCTGATCGGCGGCGTATACTTTGGCAATCACGAGACCCACACCCTCGCCAGCGGCGAGAAGCAGGCCATCGACTCCATGCCCTACGCGGAGCACGAGATCGAGCGCATCGGCCGCATCGGCTTTGAGACCGCACGCAAGCGCCGCAAGAAACTGTGCTGCGTGGACAAGGCAAATGTTTTGGACACCAGCCGTCTGTGGAGAAGCGTGATGCACCGCCTGCAGGCCGAATACCCGGATGTGGAATACAGCGAGATGTTCGTGGACAACTGCGCCATGCAGATCGTCAAGAACCCCGCCCAGTTCGACGTGATCGTTACCGAGAACATGTTCGGCGACATCCTGTCGGACGAGGCTTCCATGATCACCGGCTCCATCGGCATGATCCCGTCCTCCTCTCTGGGCGACGGCACCCGCGGCCTGTACGAGCCCATCCACGGCTCCGCCCCGGACATTGCGGGCAAGGACATCGTGAACCCCACCGCCTGCATCCTGTCTGCCGCCATGATGCTGCGCTACTCCTTCGGCATGGCCGAGGAGGCCGATGCCATTGAGACCGCCGTGAACAAGGTACTGGACAAGGGCCTGCGCACCGCCGACAACATGAGTGAGGGCTGCACCTGCCTTGGCTGCACCGCCATGGGCGACGCCATTCTGGCCGAGATCTGAGTTTTTCCATAACGCACAAAGGGGAACGACAGCCGTCGTTCCCCTTTTCGTCTGCACAAAAAAGAGCAGCTGTTCCCAGCTGCCCTTCTGCGATACAGTTTTTTACTTGGTGCCGTAGATGCGGTCGCCGGCGTCGCCCAGACCGGGAACGATATAGCCGTTCTCGTTCAGGTGGTCGTCCTGTGCGCCGAGGTAGATATCCACATCGGGGTGTGCCTCGTGCAGGGCCTTGATGCCTTCGGGAGCGGCGATCAGACCGATGAACTTGATGCGCTTTGCGCCATGCTTCTTGATCTGGGTGATGGCATCAATGGCACTGCCGCCGGTAGCCAGCATCGGGTCCAGAACCAGAACGTCACGCTCTGCGATATCCTGCGGCAGCTTGCAGAAGTACTCCACAGGCTGCAGGGTCTCCTCGTCGCGGTACAGGCCGATGAAGCCCACCTTTGCAGCGGGCAGCAGGGTCAGCATACCGTCCAGCATACCCATGCCTGCGCGCAGGATGGGCACCAGAGCCAGCTTGCGGCCAGCCAGCACCTTGGTCTTTGCCATGGTGATGGGTGTTTCGATCTCCACCTCTTCCAGAGGCAGGTCACGGGTCGCTTCGTAGCACAGCAGGGTCGCGATCTCGCCAACGAGGTCACGGAACTCCTTGGTGCCGGTCTGCTTGTTGCGCAGAATGCTCAGCTTGTGCTGCAGCAGCGGATGCTCAACGATCATCGGGGTCATAAAAACACGCTCCTTATTTTAAATAGATAACTCTATCGGGTCCAAGATTACGATTTAAAACAGCTCCGCATACGCTTCGCCATGATCAGCGGTTCTCCAGTGCGGTCAGCTTGTCGATGCGGCGCTGATGGCGGCCGCCCTCAAACTCCGTATTCAGGAAGAGATCCACCAGCTGGCAGGCAAGGCCGGGGCCGACCACGCGGCCGCCCATGCACAGAGCATTGGCGTCGTTATGGCGGCGGGTATACTCGCAGCTGAAGCTGTCAGAGCAGCAGCAGGCACGAATGCCCTTGATCTTGTTTGCTGCCATGCTGATGCCCACGCCGGTGCCGCAGAACAGCAGTGCCTTGCTGCACTCGCCGCTCACAACTGCATCGCAGGCGGCACGGCCATATCGGGGTAATCCACGCTGTCGGTGCTATGGGTGCCAAAATCGATGTATTCCAGCCCCAGCTCCTTCAGATGCGCCTTGACAGCTTCTTTCAGTTCAAATCCGCCGTGGTCAGCGGCCAGTGCAATGGGTTTTGCCATGGAAATGTTCCTTTCTCTCAGTCACGCAGGGTTTTATGCCTGCTCCTTGTTTTGGGCGGCATTGGCTGCAGCTTCTGCTGCAAGGCGCTCTGCGCGCTCCCGCTCGGCCTGACTCAGGCGGTGGTAGTCCGGCAGCAGAGCCTCCGGCAGCACAGCCTTTCCGGCTTCGGCCATCTGCTTTGCCACAAGGGCCACTGCAGCAGCACGCCCGCCGCGCAGGGCCGCAGGTGCCTGCAGCACGCCCGGCACACTGCCGTATTTATTATAGCACAGAGATGCGCCATCACCAACAAAAAACAGGGGCTTTTTGCAATTTTCTACAAAATCGGCCAGATCTGCCACCGCCCGGGCATCGTCTTCCAGCAGGCGGCTGTGGGTGGCAAGGTCGAACGCGGCACTGTATACCTGCGCACGGCGGGCATCCAGTGCGCACAGCACGGTGCCCTCGCCCGTGTGGGCTGCGGCCAGTGCTTCCAGCGTGGAGACCGGTGCGCACAGCGTTTCCCGCGGGAAGGCCAGACCCTTGACCGCCGCCAGACCGATGCGCAGCCCGGTAAAACTGCCGGGGCCTGCGTTGACACCGTACAAGTCAATATTTGCACAGGTCATGCCGCACATCTTCAGGCAGGTGTCGATCATGGGCATCAGCGTTTCGCTGTGGGTCATGCCTGCGTCCAGATACACCTCGTACAGCAGGCGGTCACCCTGCAAAAGAGCCACACCAGCCGTTTTGCCCGCTGTATCCACAGCTAAGATGTTCATAGCGTTACCCCCTCAATGGTGATCCTGCGGGTGTTCTCGTCCACGCGCTGGATGTCCACCCGGATGGGGTTTTCCAGTGCCAGCAGGTCTGCAAAGTTCTCGCTCCACTCTGCTGCCACAATGGCCCCCTGATCCAAATAATCGTAAAAGCCTGCAGCACACAGGTCGTTCTCAGTGGAAATACGGTACAGGTCAAAGTGCGCCAGCGGCTTTGGGCCGCGGTAGTAGTTCACAATGGCAAAGGTTGGGCTGGACACCGGGTCGGTGCAGCCAAGGCCCTCGGCAAGGCCCTCGGTAAAAGCGGTCTTGCCCGCGCCCAGCCCGCCGGTGAACGCAACCAGCGAACCCGGTGCCAGCACTGCGGCCATACGGGCACCCAGCGCCACCGTCTCGGCGCGGGAGTGGGTGATATATTCTGACATGAAGCTTACCTCATTTTATAAAGCAAAAGGGACGGCAGAATGCTCTGCCGTCCTTTAGTATAATATACTTTGTGCAAAAGTGCAATGCCGTGTGTTGCTTACGCCGCCGCATCCACATCCGCTGCCGTGTAGGGGTTGGGCAGTGCAGCGCTTCGGTCTCCGCTGAGCATCGCATAGGATGCCGCCGCATGGGACCGTCTGCCGCCCTGCTCGTTGTACCAGATGATATCATCGGTGCCGTAGATGCTCTTGGCATAGTCCACGGCCTGTTCCAGCGTTTCGCCCTCGATCATCCGGTTTACAGCGGCCCACAGCATACTGCGGGAATACACCGAGTAGACATTGTTCACATAGCCCATCACCGCCTTGGCACCGCCTGCCATCAGGCCGTCTGCCATAGAGGTGTCCACATGGCCGTTCTTGCCGTAGAACTCGCAGGTCTCGCTGAGCACGATGCCATTGCCGCGGTAGGCACTGCGGAAGAAATCGCCGTTGACGGCATACATACCGTTCACCTTGACCACGCGGTGGGCCAGCAGGTCAAAGCCATAGCGCAGATCGCTCCAGAAATCCGATCTCTCGGTCAGCAGGATCAGCGGTTCCGTGGTAGTCTTCTTGAACAGCCAGCCGTATTCATAGGTGTAGTACGCGCCGTGGGTGCTCAGGATGCACAGGTCGTAACGGCCCATCCTGCGCAGGTCGGATACGGTAACGGTGGTATCCAGATCCGTCTGCAGGCCCACCGAATCCCAATAGGTCTGCATGTAGGCATAATACGGGTAGCGGGTGCTGTTGATCGTGTTGTCAAACGCATAATAGATCGCCGCCGTGCCCACCCGCTTGTTCTCTGCCAGCTCCTGCAGCTGGCTCTCGTCCAGCTCCGGCAGGGCTGCGGTGTTCTCCTCCTCCGGGTCGGTAAGCAAGATGCCGCCCAGCGCGCCGCAGCTGTAGGTAAAGCTGATCATGCCGTTTTCGGCATCGGTGTAGACAGACCCCTGCTTCACAAGGCCCTGTGCGGTCAGCGCATCCAGCTGCTGCAAAGCAGCATCTGTGCGCTCGTCCTCGGTCATCTGTGCATAGTCGCTGCCTCCGGTCAGTGCGGTCACAGCAGCATCTGCCTGCTGCATCTCGCGCACATCTGTGGCCGAAAGGCTCTGCTGCACAGCCGCCTGTTCTTCCGGCTGCTGTGCAAAAGCCGCTGTGGGCAGCGCTGTGAGCGCGAAAGCCAGAGCGCACAGTGCACACCCAAAACGGCGGAGCATATCGTGTTCCATTCCCATTTCCTCCGGGCATATCTGCCGCCCAATGCGGCACGCCGCCCTTTTCCAGCAGGCATCTTCCTGCCATTTTCTTTGCGCGGCAGACGCTCTGCAAAGGAGCTTTCTGCTGCACCTTCATTGTAGATGGTGCGGTCTGCTTTGTCAAGCATTCGTGCGGATTTTGCAAAGCTGTCACACCCGGTGGATTGCAAACGGTGTGCAAGCTGTGTATAATAGGATAAACTGGGTTGGTATTGCCCGCTGCAGCGGCAAAACCCGGTGTGCATCTGGGAACGAAAGGTGGTGCTTTCTTGGAAAGCATTCGACAATATTTTAAACGAACGGATAAGATCTATCTGCTGCTGTGCATCTTCAGCAGCACCATGGCGGTGGTGGCTCTTGCCTCCTGGGCCGCAAAGCAGGGCAACGGCTTTGCCACGGACGAGATCACTGGTGCCATTACCGGCATCGGCGATTACCGCCGCGCGCTGGTGCAGGCCGGTGCGGCGGTGCTTGGCATCGTGATCGCGCTGCTGCTCTCCTGCATCGACTACCGCAGCCTTGTCAAGGTGTGGCCGGTGCATGTAGCCCTGACATGGGGTCTGGTGCTGCCCACGCTGTTCATCCGCAATGTGGCCATCGGCCCGCTGACCATCGGCTTCAACGCCGGTGACACCGACAACTACTCCTGGTACAAGCTGGGCGGCTTTACCTTCCAGCCCACGGAGCTGGCAAAGATCAGCTTTATCCTTACCTTTGCCATGCACCTGAACAATGTGCGCAGCCGCATCAACGAGCCAAAGGAGCTGGTAAAGCTTCTGCTGCATCTGGCCGTGCCCATCCTTATCATCCACATTCAGGGCGACGACGCACCGCCATCATCTACGCCATCATCGGCTGCTGCATGATGTTTGCAGCGGGCTTGAGCTGGAAGTATATCATCGGTGCCATTTCGGCAGCAGCTGTGGCCGTGGCGGCGGCGTTTGCCTTTTTCAGCGATAAGATTGGCAAGGGCTACCAGTGGTACCGCATTCTGGCCGTTATCGACCCGGAGAATTCCACCGGCTGGGCACCCAACGAAGCCACTTGGAAAAACATCATCTACCAGCAGCAGCGCGGCGAGATCGCCATCGGCTCCGGCGGCATCTTCGGCAACGGCCTGTTCAGCGGCCGGTACTACAGCGTGCCCAATGCCCACAACGACTTTATTCTCAGCTGGATGGGCAATGTCATTGGCTTTGTGGGCCTGTGCATCGTGCTGGGGGCACTGCTGGCACTGGTGATCAAGACCTTTGCCACCGGTGCGCGCAGCGAGGACCTGCTGGGCAGCTATATCTGCGCCGGCATCGGCGGTGCTCTGATGGCGCAGATCGCAGTGAATGTAGGCATGAACCTGCGGGTGCTGCCGGTCATCGGCGTCACCCTGCCCTTTTATTCTGCGGGCGGCAGCTCGGTGCTGATGCTGTATATCTGCGTGGGGCTTGTGCTGTCGGTCTATATGCACAACACAAAGAGCCTGTTCGGGTAAGGCTCTGACGCACCGGTCTGTCTGTTCATCGTTTTCCACCTCTGTGATCCGGTTTTTTCTGATATACCAGACAAAAAAATGGTTCAACTCTCTTGCAATCCGCCTGTACACATGGTAAAAATTGTACAGAAGTTTGTAGTTTTTATTGTGCAATAGGTGCAATAACTGTGTGGGAGAGTTTGGGGCTCTCCTGTTTTCATGTTATAGGATCAATGGAGTGAATCTAAGTATGACAACTGTAACCACTGCGCCAGAAGCGGAATACTGGCTGCAGACCGGTTGGATGGAGGAGCCCGGCGCAGAGCTTGGCATCCACAAGCCGATTACGATCGATCGTAAGACGAATCTTCACGAGCACCGCGCCTACTGGTGTGTGCGCCGCGCACAGGATATCTTCTTTTCTCTGCTGGCGCTGATCGCGCTTTCCCCGCTGATGCTCCTTACCTGCATTGCAGTCTGGATCGACAGCCCGGGTGCAAGCCCGGTGTTCAGCCAGCTGCGGGTGGGCCGCAACGGCAAGCTGTTCCGGCTGTACAAGTTCCGTTCCATGTGCCCGAACGCTGAGAGCAAGCTCAACGATCTGCTGCAGGACAACGAGATGGACGGCCCGGTGTTCAAGATGAAGGACGATCCCCGCATCACCCGGGTGGGCCATTTCATCCGCAAGACCAGCATCGACGAGCTGCCTCAGCTGGTGAACATCCTCAAGGGCGATATGAGCATTGTGGGCCCGCGCCCGGCTCTGCCCCGTGAGGTGGCCCAGTACACCCCTTATGAATGGCAGCGGCTGTACGTGACACCGGGCCTTTCCTGCTACTGGCAGATCGCGCCGCACCGCAACCAGCTGAGCTTTGAGGAGTGGATGGCGCTGGATGTGAAGTATGTCAAGGAGCGCAGCTTTCTGGTAGACTGGAAGATCATCTTTGCAACCTTCCGTGCGGTGCTGTTCGGCCACGGAGAATAATTCGGATCACAGATCGGCAGAGCTGCGGGCTTTGCCGATTTTTTACAGATAGCCTTCAGGAAACAAAAAACAGAGGAACGACGCGGGGTCGTCCCTCTGTTTTTGCTTAAATCATCAAATTACTTCAGCACGGCGCCCAGATTTGCACTGGTGACCATGCGTGCATAGCGGCTGAGCCAGCCGGTCTTGATGTTGGGTTCGGGTGCAACATACTTTGCCTTGCGCTGGGCCAGAACTTCGTCGCTGACCTCCAGCGTGATGGAGGCATTGGGGATATCAATGTTGATGGTATCTCCCTCCTCGATCAGGCCGATGGGACCGCCGGAAGCAGCCTCCGGGCTCACATGGCCAATGGCCGCACCGCGGCTTGCGCCGGAGAAGCGGCCATCGGTGATGAGGGCCACGGTCTTGTCCAGCTTCATGCCGGCCAGTGCGGAGGTGGGGTTCAGCATCTCACGCATGCCGGGGCCGCCCTTGGGGCCTTCGTAGCGGATGACCACCACATCGCCCGGGACGATCTTACCTGCGTAGATGGCGGCAATAGCCTCATCCTCGCTGTTGAACACGCGGGCCGGGCCGGAATGCTGCTGCATCTCGGGGGCCACGGCGCTGCGCTTGACCACACAGCCGTCCGGTGCAATGTTGCCCCACAGGATCTGCAGACCGCCGGTCTGGGAGTAGGGGTTGTCGATGGGACGGATGGCCTTGTCGTTCAGGATGTGTGCGCCCTTGATGTTCTCGCCCAGCGTCTTGCCGGTAACGGTAGGCACATCCAGATCCAGCAGGCCCTTCTTGGCCAGCTCTGCCTGCACGGCGGGGATGCCGCCTGCGGCGTACAGGTCCGGCATGTGGGTGGGGCCGGGCCGGTGCCAGATGGCACAGGTTCGGGGTCTTGGCGCTGATCTCATTGAACAGCTTCAGGTCGATGGGCACACCAGCCTCATAAGCGATGGCCAGCAGGTGCAGCACGGTGTTGGTGGAGCAGCCCAGAGCCATATCGCAGGTCAGAGCGTTGCGGATGGAGCGCTCGTTGATGATCTGGCGTGCGGTGATGCCCTTCTTGACCATATCCATAATGGCCATACCGGCGTGCTTTGCCAGCTGCAGACGCTTGGAGTAGACGGCAGGAATGGTGCCGTTGCCGGGCAGTGCGATGCCGATGGCCTCGCACAGGCAGTTCATGCTGTTGGCGGTGTACATGCCGGAGCAGCTGCCGCAGCTGGGGCAGCAGTTGCAGGTGCAGTCTTCCAGCTGATCCTCGGTGATCATACCGGCCTTGTAGGCACCCACAGCCTCGAACATCTTGGAAAGGCTGACCTCTTCGCCGCCGTAGGTACCGGCCAGCATGGGGCCGCCGGAGCAGACCACAGCGGGCACATCCATGCGCACCGCTGCCATCACCATGCCGGGCACGATCTTATCGCAGTTGGGCACCAGCACCAGACCGTCCAGCTGGTGGGCCATGAGCATGGTCTCAACGCTGTCGCAGATCAGCTCACGGGATGCAAGGCTGTACTTCATGCCCACATGGCCCATGGCGATGCCGTCGCACACGCCAATGGCGGGGATCAGGATGGGCGTGCCGCCTGCCATCTCACGCCGGCCTTTACGGCATCGGCGATCTTGTCCAGATTCATATGGCCGGGCACGATCTCGCTGTAGGCGCTCACCACGCCGATCAGCGGGCGCTCCAACTCTTCCTTGGTGTAGCCCAGTGCGTAGAACAGGCTTCGGTTCGGGGCGCGCTCCGAACCCTTGGTCACGTTGTCACTTCTCATTCAAATCCTCTTTTCTGACAAAAACCCTCTCCGTCACGCTGCGCCGTGCCACCTCTCCCGAAGGGGCAGACGGTTTTGGCGGAGGTATCTAGTAGGTTACCAGCTTTCCAACTCAAAAACAAA
>ENA-OQAJ01000309-OQAJ01000309.1-human-gut-metagenome-genome-assembly--contig:-NODE-309-length-15301-cov-8.275142_pt1 | contig 15301 bp, 19 predicted proteins | sample MGYA00242736_ERZ504529 | MGnify/ENA primary metagenome ERZ504529 (study PRJEB26092, sample SAMD00036275) | human gut metagenome | host: Homo sapiens | study: EMG produced TPA metagenomics assembly of...
GGCAGATGCTAAGCCAAAAGCGCAGATAATGCTGGATGCTGCAAAGGTGAGCGCCGCCAGTGGCGGAAACAGCGAACCGAAGCACGATGCGGGTACCGCAACCCGACATTATCGAGCATTTTGGCAACGCAGATGCCGTGCCGCAGCCGTCGGAGCGGTGCTTAAGCCGTAAGGCGGGAATTGTGCGGTGTTGCCTTAGGTCAGAACTGATTGCACGCAAACACGCTGGCTCCGGTGGCGCGGGCGGCGGCAAGGCCGGTGGCGCTGTCCTCAAAGATCATGGTATGGGCGGCGTCCACGCCAAAGTGGGCCATGGCTTTCAGGTAGCCTCCGGGTCCGGCTTATTGTTGACCACATCTTCCTGGGTCAGGATCAGGTCAAACCAGTCAGTGCAGTGAAAGTGGTCCAGCATTTCCGTTGCGTTCTGGCGGCTTCCTGTGGTAATCACGGCCAGGTAATGGGTGGGGCGCAGAGCTTCCAAGATGACAAACAGTGCCTCGTTTTTGCGGGCTATGTCCATGTTGGCAGCGTAATACTGCTTTTTCAGGTCATGCACCCGCTCCACATCCTCGGCAGAGGGGCTGCCGCCCATCAGCGGCTGCAAAAAGGCGCGGTAATGCCTGCCGTTGCAGTAAGCGGCATAGTAATCATAATCCAACGTAAAGCCGAACGACTCCAGCGCACGGCGGTAGCTTTCAGCGTTGACGGCAACCGTATCAATCAATGTGCCGTCCAGATCAACGGCGATCAGTCCTTGCTTTTTCATCAAACTTTCCCTCGTTTTCCCATGTGTTTAGGTCGTTGGCCACCATGACAAGCCCAGCATAGAACATGGGGGCACGCTTTTTATCTTTGTTGAGCTTGTAGGGCATCAGGCGCAGCCAGTGGATGAGCTCGTGCGCCAGGATACTGTGCAGCCCTGCCGCGCCGCAGCGGGCACGCAGGTCATCGCAGACCGCTTCAAACAGCGTATCATAGGCGGCGGAGCGGGTCAGCTGGAAGTCAATGTGGTTTTCCTGCACAGTGCAGCGCGGGGTCATCATCATGAACTCATAGCCGCCGTGCAGGCTTTGCAGCAGTTTGCCGTAATCCAGGTAGGGGCTGTCGTGCAGGTTGCCGGTGTTGGGGTCAATGATGTACCACGCTTTATCGGGGTTCTCCACATCGGTGCGGCAGATGATGTTTTCCACCGTCAGATCGCCGTGGATATCCGCCACGGGGTCTGCGGCAAACAGGGTACGCAGCGCATTGTGGTCAAACAGGCGGCCCAGCTCTTTCAGGTTGCGGTAGCTGCGGCCATTGATCCAGATGCGGTCATAGTTCCACAGTTCTTTCAGGATGCGGGCGTCCCGGATCTTTTTCCAGATTGGCATCCATCTTTTTGTTCAGGTATTCCTCTATTTTTTCGGGATCCGCCGGGCGGGCTGTGGCGCGGTAGAGCTGTTCATCCAGTGCCCGCAGCACACTGCGCAGGATGGCTGCGCTTTTTCCCGGCGGGTTGGAATGGATATAGCGGAACAGCCCCACCGCGCTGCCGGAATAGGTCATATCATACCAGCAGTAGCCTTCGCCGGTGCCCTCGCGCAGAATTTCGCACAGCGGCAGGCGGGCGGCATTGCGGCGCAGCCAAGCCAGCTGTTCGGCCAGTTTGGCACCGTCCGCGCCAAAGGCGTATTTGCGGTAAAAGGTCGCGGCACCATCGGTACACAGCATGGTAGTTGCGTTGGAACCGGCAGAATAATCCTGCAAAATGGTAATGTTCTGGTTGATCTCAATGAACTTGGCCACATAGGCTTTGTTCTGCAGGCTGAAATACTGGTTGAGGAATGCGCCGCGGTCCCGCGGGTCCACCTGGGGCAGCAGGTTCAGGTAGTTTTCCTGCCCGGCTTCCCGGTTGGCGATCGGCTCCGCTGCACCGTTCAGAGCGGCGCGCAGATGTTCCGGCAAAAGAGGTGCCGCAAACATAACCGCCAGCGGCAGCAGGAACCAGGCGATCACCAGCCCACGGGCGGCATCGCTCAAACCGAGGGAGCCCGCCACGCCAAGCTGGTCACATCCACGCTCTTGACGCCGAACAGCATGTTGAACACTTCCACCAAGCCAAAGCTGCCGCCAGCGCCGCCGCAGGCAATGATTGCCTGCCCCAGCACCGCGTAAGAAGCAAGGTAGGCCCCCCACATGAGAACCGTATTGAGCAGCAGCCGCCACAGGTTGACGCGGCGCAGATCCTTGAAGGTATTGATGAGACTCCAGCAGAACACAAGGCCGTCCAGCTTGATGGTATCATTGAAAATGCTGCACACGGCCAGGCAACACCGCTTGAGCAGGTCCCGCAGCAGCACCACCAGCACCAGGGCGGCGGCCAGAAGCAGCGCAAAAACCAGATAATACCGCGCTGCGCCCAAAACCGCAGCGCCGCCCAGCCCGGCCAGCCGGAACCCGCCGAACAGCAGCGCCACCACCCACACATCCAGAAAGCGATCCATGATGACAGTGGCAAAAGCAAAGCCTGTTCCGGTTTTCATTTTGCGGCCAGCCAGAGCGGCGCGCAGAAAATCGCCCACATGGAATGGCAGCAGAAAGTTGACGGCATAGCCCCCGGCCATGGCGCGCAGCAGGCTGCGGCGCTGGGGGTATTCATAAATGCGGATGAACTGTTCCCACCGGAGCAGGCGGAACACATGCCCCAGCAGCACCAATGCCGCGGAGGAAAGCAGCAATAATAAAATGGTTCCGAAAGGTTGCATCGGCGGTCACCTGAATCAGTTAGTTTATTGGGGGGATTTTACATCAGCATTTCAAACGCGGCCTTGTTGGCTTCCTGTTCCGCCTGGGCATACTCCGCCGGGGTGCCAAAGGGCAGGTGCAGATCAGTTGCAAATCCGCGCAGGTCCGCCCCGCGGGCGGCCAGCACGTTGTAAATGCCGGAAACAAAAAAATTCTTTATAATCGCAGTGGTGCAGGTACTCTGCACAGGCAGAAGCATAGAGCTGCTTATTTTTGAAGTAATACGCCCCGCAGATAGCATCATGGCTGACGACCTGCTTTTCCACCGTGTGGCACACCCTGCCGTCGGCCCCATATTGCAGGTAGCTGTAGGCCGGGGAGTCGCTGGCAAAGGTCAGCAGTGCGCCGTCCGGGCCGTTGGCAAAATCGCCCGCCTTGCAAAACTCATTGAACGGCTTGCAGAGGAACAGGTGGTCGCAGTCATTAAAGAGCAGCGGCTCATCGTCCGGCAGGCTTTCCGTCCCGCGCAGGGCGGTGATGGCGGCGCTCCGTCACTTCGGGCAGGGCCACGATTTTGGCATCGGGGTAATAGGTTTTGATTTCCCGGTCAATGGCATGGTCGCGGATATGCTCCTCCAGCACCACAAAGGTGATATCGGCACAGTCCACAAATTTGGCAATGCTCTGGGTTGCCCAATAGAAAAACGGGCGGTCGTTGATCTCGATTAGGGGCTTGGGCATCACAAAGCCGTTTTCAAAAAAGCGGCTGCCGCGCCCGGCCATCGGCATTACAAGGTGCAGCTTTGCCATGTTATTCCCCTTTCGCATCGCGGGCAGCCAGCATGGCGCACTCGTTCTCGATCACGCGGCGCAGGCCTTCGCGGATGTCGATCTTCGGTTCCCAGCCATAGCACTCTTTGGCGTGGGTGTTATCGCACAGGGAATACTTGTTGACCTCGTGGTCCAGAATTTCCGGCTTGATGCCGTAAGCGCCGCCGTACAGCTCCGGGTACTTGGCCCAATAGTGGCTGGACGGGCAGTATTTGGCTTCGATCTGCTTGCCCATCAGCTCGCAGGCCGTGGCGTACAGTTCGCGGACGGAGTAGTTCTTGTTGCTGGAAACGTTGACGGCATCAAAGCCCGGCTGATCCCACACGCGCATGGCCAGGTCGATAAGGTCATCCACATAGATATAATCGCGGCGCTGGTTGCCGTCAGAGTGAAACTCCGGCACGCGGTCATAGTACAGCTCGCGGATCATATAGCCCACAAACGGCGGCTGCTTGCGCAGGCAGTCAATGTGCGGGCCGTAAACGTTGGCAAAGCGCAGGCAGGTGATGTTCATGCCGTAGGTATCGGCAAAGCTCTGGCAGAACCGCTCGCCGCAGTATTTGGTGTTGGGATAGATCAGCGTGGGCGGGTTGAACTTGGATTCCACGGTCGGGAACTCGGTTTCATTCTCGTACATCGCGTTGGTGGATGCCTGAATGACATGCTTAACGCCGGTGCGGCGGGCGTTTTCCAGCACGTTGACAAGGCCCAGCGTGTTGACGCTGACGGCCTCCACCGGGTCGCTCTGGCAGTCCGGCAGGGGGGCAATGCCCGCAATGTTATAGACGATATCAAACTTTTCCTGCTCAAACAGGGCTTTCATGCCCTCTTTATCGCGGATATCCATCTTAATGACATCGGCGGAAAAATCATGGTCGTCAAAATGCAGGTTATCGGCACTGCCATAGCTGTAGTTATCCACACCAATGGCGGTATGGCCGTTTTTCCACAATGCATGCATAAGCTGGCCGCCGATAAACCCGGCAGCACCCGTTACCAGAACCTTCATAATCAACATCCCCCTTTACAGATTGGAAGCAATGATGGTGCTTGTATATTCTTCGATTGGTTTTTCCCGCCATTCGCGGGTCACAAACTCGTTTTTGTTTTTCAGGTAGCGCCCGCACAGTTTGAGCAGGCTGACGCCAAAGCTGGTCAGTTTGTTGTTGGATACCTGGTCTTCCTCCCGCCAGCTGATGGGGAAGAAAAGGACTTTTTGCTTGAGGTGGCAGAGGGCCAGGATCATGCAGTCATTAAAATACAACGTATCCGGAAATTTTTTATAATAACCGTTTGCCAGCGGTGGCACTGCGTACAGGTTCAGGCCGCTGCCCAGGTCGGTGATCTTGTGCCCGGCCACCAGGCTGAACAGCCAGTTAAAGCCATAGTTGCCCACCACACGCAGAGTGCTGTAGCCCTTGATGCGGCTTTCCGGCATAAAACGGGAGCCAAGGCAGCAATCATACTTACGGTGGCGGCCGCTGTGTACCAGGGGCAGCACATCGCGGATATCACCCTGGTCGTCGCCATGCAGCACAATCAGGTAGTCGAAGTTATGCTGAACGGCGTACTGGAATGCCACTTTATGGCTGCCGCCCAGGCCATAGTTCTGGTCATTGCGCAGCAGGCGGACCGGGGCCTGCGGGTGGGCCTGCATCCAGCTTTGCACGGCGGCTTCGGTGCCGTCGGTGGAGCGGTTATTGACCACGATGCACTCGGTGACCATAGCGGCCACCTGACAGTCCAGCAGCTGGTTCAGCACACGGGGCACCTGTTTTTCACAGTTATAGGCAGGGATAAAAACAAGAAAGCGTTCCGGCATAGGGCAAGCCTCCTGAACAAGATATTTTGATTGATTATAGAATACTATATTTGGGGCGGGGGGTCAAATTGGAAGGAGCGAAGATTGAATTAGAAATTAGGGCAGGCCTGCGGTTTTGCGCTGTGGGGAACGGTCGAGACCGTTCCCTACAAAGCCGTTGGAAATGTGTTCTACACACCCGCAGGTTTTCCACATTTTTTCCTGTACTTGTGGAAAGCTCAATCAACTACCAGCACTTGCAGGTGGGCGGTGCCATGGGTGACGGGGTAGCGGGCGGTGATGGTAAAGTTTTCTTCGATCCAGGCATGGAACGCGGCCATATCGCGCACTTCGGCTTCATCATACAGAATCACATCGGGACGCTTCTCGGGCAGTTCCTCATAATACTGGATGAACCGCGGGTCGCTGTCGGTACCGGAGATGACGGACGCCTGACCGATGGTCAAGGTTCCTCCCGCCATCATAAAGCCAAGGCCGTGCTGCTCGCCAATAGCCTGCAGCACCTGCTTGCCCGCAAAGGGTTCCAGCGCTTCGTACAGGGCCATCTGCATATCGGCGGCTTTTTCGTCCGCCCAGGTCCCTGCGGCGGGGCCTGCGGTGATCTGCTTCAGGTTGGCTGTTGCCACATTGGCAGGCTTCCAACCCGTTACCAGAACGCACCAGAACCGGCACACCAGCAAAAATACCAGCAGCGCCGCCAGCACACACTGGCCCTGGGGCAGTTTTCCCTGCTCCGGATTCTCCTGCCTGCACGCCGACATGGCAAAGCAGCCGCAGAGCGCAGGCCAGGTCAGATACATAAAGGTAGCCGAAAAGCCCAGCAGCGTAGAGCGCAGAATGAACGCATACGCCGCCATGCCCGGCAGAAAGCCCAGCCAGAACAGCGGCTCCCACGCCGTGCCGCGCCCCTTGCGGAACGCCCAAGCCGCCGCCAGCACCAGCGCCGGCATAAAGTAGCGCTCATCGGAGCTGGAGTCCGCCACAGCGCGCACCGCGCAGAGCAGAGCTGCCAGAATGGCCCAAAGGTTCAGGCAAGGCCGATCCAATCTCGCTTTTGGCGGGTTTTGGCCCACCACAGCAGACAGAGCACCACGCTGGCGGCCAGCGGCTTTGCCAGGAATTTGGCGGTGTTCAGTGCCTGGCTTGCCAACAGGGCCAGCCGCTGGCTTGTGGTAAAATCATACTGCGGGTCGTTCAGGATCAGGCTGACGCGCTGCAAAAACACGGTAAGCCCCATGCCGGGCAGCACATACGCCAGAAACGCTGCCGCGCAGGCCATACAGCCCAGCACAAACAGCACCGCGCCGCGGGGGATCTTACAGATCGTCGGCTCCTTGCCGCGGCGGCCCAGCAACACCATGCCGATAAAAATCACCGCCGCCGCCAGTGCGCTTTGCGGGAACGCCAGAAAGCTGAAGCAGGCGCACACCGCCCCCAGCACTACCAGCCATGGGCGGCGGAAACCATGGGTGTAATAATGGTAAAAGCACAAAAATGCCGCCACGGTGAAGTGGAACTGCTGGCTGATATAATCCGGCCCCAGGAACCACTTGGGGGTGTAGACAAACAGTACCACCGCGCTCAGCAGCGCCCCATGGCGGCCAATGGTCTGCTTGAAATCGCGGTAAAATACCGCGCTCATGGCCGCTTTGCAGACCAGCACCACAGCACGCACAAACAGCAGCGCCCCGGTGGTTGTGCCTGCAATGGCGGTATACAGAGCCAGCACCAGCGCTGCCGGTAAGGCCGAAAGCTGGTGCGGCTCCCACATGGTATAAAACAGCCGGTCCCCCTTTACCAGGCGGAAGCCCAGGGAGAACGCATATTCTTCATCAATTTCCAGCCCCACAAACAGCGTTTTGGCCATGGCGAGAACCGCCAGAACCAGCAGCACCGGGGTTAAAATTTTCCACAGGCGGTCCTGTGCATTTTTTTGCGGCATAGGCCGCCCCTCCTCTATTGTTTGATTTCATGTAAGGCAAAGCGACGGGCGCACAATGTGCGCCCCTACGGGAGTTCTGCAATTTCTAATTACTAATTAGGTTACAGGTGTTTTTGCAGCAGTTTGTCCCTTGCGCACAGCAAATACGGCAGGTAGTTTTCGCAAAAGGCTTCCCATTTGCATTGCAGCCAGCTGCGGGTGTGCTGAGAATGGTGTTTGACCGCCGCCACATCAAAGTAGCGGGATTTATTGCGCACAATGATTTTTTGCTCAAAGGGCATCTGCCAGCCTTCCGGGTACCAGTAAGTGGGGGGCAGCAGGCGGTAGCTGCCGGGGTGTTCAGCGGCATAGCGGTTCAGCTGGCTTTCGTCATGCCACAGGGGCACCACGCCGTTGCGGATATCCTGCTCTGTGCGGCGGTCCAGCTCTTTGCACATGGCCAGGAATGCCGCGGAGGTACCGCCGTTCAGCCCGCCGGAAACATAGTCCCGCCCGCAGTTGTACGGGATATAGGCCGTACATCTGGGGTTGCGGTCATAGCTGTAAAACATCGGCTTTTTGTTCCAGAACCCCGGCTGCTGGACCAGCAGCAACTGTTCCCCCTGCTGCGGACGGGGCAAAAATTCTTCCGGGGTAATGACCTCCCGGCAGGTCAGGTTGGCGTTGAAAAAGAAGAGATAATCCAGCTGTTCCAACGCCTTTTCCTGGGTTAGGAAAATCGCAAAGCGCTTCATGGTGCTCAGCGGCCAGTCATAGGCGGGCTGGTCAATGCGGTGCACAGCGGGGTCATCCTCGTGAGCGATGGACGGTGCATCGGTAAAGATAAAATATTCTTTTTTGCAGCCGGGTAAAAAGTTCCGGCTGAAAGTTTCATAAAATTCCGGCCAGAACACGGTGTATTTGCCGGTGCAGATATACAGCATGCCAATGGTTGCCATGTTGTGTTTCCCCCTTAACGATGGGTAATTTTTTGCCAAAGGCGGCCAGCCTGGGTGCGCAGATAGGCGGCATCGCTGGTCCAGATATAAAACGCAAGGTTCAGCAGGTTGGGCATGATGCAGACCACAACAGCCCGCCCCAGCAGCCCCAGAATACCGCCGGGCAGCAGGGCGCACACGCGGTAGCTGCCTGCCATAAGTACCACAAGGGTGACAAGATGCACCGCCTGCACCCGCAGGTAGCGCCAGCCGCTGCCGCGCATATACTGGCGGCAAACCACAATGCCGCGCCCCACCCACATGATGCAGTGGGCCACAACGGTAGCCGCCACAATGCCGGTAATGCCAAACGCCGGGAAGAGTGCAAAGCTTAGAATCAGGTTTGTGGCGGCAGAGGCGACCATGAACCACTGGTCCTGCTCAAAGTGGCCCAGCACGGCGCGGTAGGAGCCGAGCATCCGGTGGTTCCAGCCCACATATTCGTTCAGGCTGAACACAATAACAAAGCCCAGCGGCAGCAGGCGGTCACTGCCCATCCACAGGCTGATAAACGGCTGGAACAGGCAGAGATATGCCGTTGCCACAAAGCTGCCGAAAAAATAGCTGAACAGATCCAGCCCCCAGAACACCTGTTTATCATGGGCGTTGGCCGTGGCGGATTTATCGTACACGATATTGCCGATGGCTGCGGCAAAGCTGTCCATGATTTTATTGCCGATGTTGGTGGCGCTGTCCGACACGGTGGTATAGTTGCCAAGGTTAGCCGTCATAGCGCTGCCCGCCATACGGCTGGTGACGATGGTATCGGACGAGCCGTAAATGGTGTTGGACAGGCGGTGAACCAGGTAATACTTGAGGTCATGGAAGATGCCAAGATCCTTGAAATCCCGCAAAGTAACCTTGACCTCGTGCAGTTCGGGGAAGTCCTTTTTATACCGCGCTGCCACCACCAGGTTGGCACCGGTGTTGAACAGGATGCTGACGCCGAAATACAAAATATAGTTTGGCAGCCACAGCGCAATGGCAATGCGGGCCAGATAGTTGGCAACATTAAAGCAGAAGTCGATGCGGGTACACAGGTACCCCTGCTGGGTGCAGGTGTACATCAGCCGCCGGGTGACAAGGAAATAGCCCGACAGCGTGGAGATGGTGTTGAGCAGGTAAACGGTATAGGCCGTCTGGATGCTGGCCACGCCGGGCATGATCCACGGCAGGGCCAGCGCCCCGATGCCCGCCAGCACGCAGATAACCACACCCACGGCGCGGTATGCCCATTTATACATGGACATATATTTGCTGATCTTCTCGGTATCCTTGGCGGCGATCTGTTCATACAAGCGGTAGCTGATGACGCTGCCAACACCGAATTCCGCGATGGAGAAAAAGTTGAACAGCTTATCCACCACCTGGGATGCGGCGGTGATATCGTTGCCAAAGTTAAATACCAGCAGCCGCCGCGTGGCAAAGCCCAGCAACATCAGCAGCCAGGCTCGACCCAGCGCATAGACCAGGTTCAAAATTGTTTTTTGTGTACGCAATCAGGTGTTCTCCTAGGTGTTTTGATAGGGTCAAGGCGCGGAAAGGCGGCGGGGTCGAGTGACCCCACCCTACGGGGCATGGAGCCGAAACCGGCATTTACGGCAGGGGTTCATGGGGCATCGGGGACGCCGCCCCCTACAATGGGTGCAGAGCTTTATTTCCGTTTCAGCAGCCCGGCCGCCCAAAGGGCAAAGCGGGGGCCGAAGTGGTTGAGGAGGAAGGCAAACAGCTTCCAGTCCGGGCGGGTGTTCTCGTCCCCCAGTTTCCAGAGTGCTTTGCAGGCGGTCAGGCCGGGGGCACAGGCGCGCGTACCTCGGCATCACGGCAGGCAGCGCCGCGGGCCTGCGGCCAGAACACATTGGCGGTGCGCCGCCAGATCTCGGCTTGCTCCGCCGGGGTCCAGGGGCAGTCCGGCGCGGCGAACATTTTTTCAAACCGGTGGATGACCGCCGCGATGCCCGCAAAATGTTTGGCAAGGCCCGCGTTCAACAGGCTGCCCGCCCGGTTGGCGCGGTAGACCACCAGCTCCACATCCAGGTAATACAGCCTGGGGCAGGCACCGGCCAGCACCAGGTCAAAGGGATAATCCTCCGCCCAGCGACCTCATTCCAGAAAAGCAGGTTATACTTAACCAGAAATTCCCGGTCAATACAAAAGCGCCAGACCGCCCAGTGGCCCGCGGCATACAGCCGCGCCACGCGGGCGGCGTAATCGGGGTCGGCATCCGGGCCGGGGGTGAACCGCTCCACCGGGCCAGGATAAGGCCTGGCATCCATCCCCTGGCTTTCGTCCTGCTCCAGATAGCGGCAGACGTACCAGCGGTAACCCGGCGCGGCGGCCAGGGCGGCGCGCAGCTTTTCCAGCATATGGGGCGGCCAGTAATCGTCGCTGTCCAAAAATAGCAGCCACTTGCCCTTGGCGGCCTTGATGCCGGTATTACGCGCGGCGGCCAGCCCGCCGTTAGAGCGGTGGATGACCGTAACGCCGGGGCAAAGCTGAGCAAAAGCATCACACATGGCGGGGCAGGCATCCGTGGAGCCATCGTCCACCAGGATGCACTCCCAGTCCGCCGGGCCGGCCTGCTCCACCACGCTTTTGACGCAGGCAGAAAGATAAGCCTGCACATTATACACCGGCACAATGACCGAAAATGTGATGTTTCCTGTGCGTTCCATCGCAGTTGTTTCCTTTACTTTGTCGGGATCAATGTCCAGTCGTGGTCATACAGGGCGGTCTTTTTGCCGTTGGCGTACCAGCGGTCCGGCGCGATCACACAGCGGCCCGGCACACCGGCCAGCCACTGCCCCCACCAGCTGAAGGTGGAGTTGCTCAGCACAAACGCCCGGCAGCGGCGCATCAGGGCAAGGTCCGCCGCGGCACTTTTTGCCCCGGTGCTGTAATGCACCGGCAGGCCCGCAGCGTCCAGATGCTGCCGCACATAGGCGGGGTCGTCTGAAAAGACAAACAGTTCCGCCTGGGGCAGGCTTTGGCACACCGTGCGGCAGGCGGCGGCGTAATACTCCGGCGTGCAGACCTGCAGGGCCGCGTTCTGCGGCAGCAGATAGTCCCCGCAGCGCCAATGCAGGCAGACGGGGAACGGGCTTGCCTCAATTTCCCGCGCAAAGGCGGCGGCCGCAGCGGTAAAGCCGTGTTCCGGGTTCTCAATGGGCAGCAGCTCCGCCCGGATAGTTTCAGCCTGGTCCTTAAAATAATCTGCCCCCTGGAAGTACCCCCAGGCCAGAAAGTTTTTGGCGTGACCGCGCTTGGCAGGGATAAAGCCTTCAGTCGCAAAATGCAGGCCGATGGCGTTCAGCATAGGGGCCATGCGGGCTTCAAAGGGGTGCCAGTCCCGGTCCATCAGGCCCACACGCTGTTCGTGGCGGATCATCAGGGCCTTGGCGGCGTTCTGCACCGGCAGATGCTGCTTGGCAAAGCCTGCATCTGTGATGAACTGCACCTCTGAGCTGATATGCAGTGCCTGCAATGCCAATGCAGTGTGGGCCGGGGAGCCGGTTTTCCAGTCCTGCCGGTCAATCAAAGTGACAGGCTCCTGGCAGCACAGGCCCATGGCGCGGGCAAAGGCATACACAAACATCTGGTTGCCCAGCCCGCCGGAAAGTTCGGCGTAAATCATCGTGCGCCCTCCCCTGCCACTTTATCATACACCTGCTCCATGCGGTGTGCAGCGGTTTTCAGCTCATAACCGGCAGCGGCCAGCGTGGGCCAATAGTCCGCGTGCGGCCCGCCGGGAGCAATGGAATCCGCCGTTTTGGCCCACTCTTCAAACGGGGCACTGAGCGGCAGGAAATGCACCAGCTCGGTCACCGAGCCATCCTCCGGCACATTGGTGGAGGCCAGGCAGGGCACGCCGCAGCCCTGGGCTTCCACCAGGGTAACGGGGCTGCCTTCAAAGTTACTGGGCAGCAAAAACAGGTCAAAGGCATTCATATAGTCGGGCACATTGTTCTGCACCCCGGCAAACAGCACCCGGTCCGCCACGCCAAGCTGGGCGGCAAGTTCCCGCATGGGCTGTTCCTGCTCGCCGCTGCCCACCAACAGCAGCTTCCAGCGGGGGTCCTGCTGAACCATAGCCACAAACACCCGGATGAGGTAGAGCGGGTTTTTCTGGTGGTTGAGCCGTCCTACAAACCCGGCCAGACGCTCGGTTCCGGTAATGCCATACTGGGCGCGGATTGCCGTGCGCGCCGCGGCGTTGGGGTAAAAGCGGGTTTGGTCCACCGCATTGCAGGCAACGGAAAAGTTCGGCCTGCGGTCGATATGGTCACCAAACACAAACCGGCCCGCAGCCACGCCGCAGCCCAGAAAGTAATCTGCAAACAGCTGGTACACCAGATGGGCGGCGCGCCAGGTCAGCGTCATGGGCGGGTAAACGATATGGCTGTGCACAATGATCTTGGCATGGGGGCAGAGCACCCGCATCATACCGCAGACGGGCGCGCCGATTTTGCTGGCAGTATGGTAATGGATGATATCGTAATCCTTATGGGTTTTCAGATGCTGGTACAGTGCGCGGATACGGGCTTTTTTTATTGTCCGGCACCGCAATGATATGCACCCCGGCTGCTTCCAGTGCCGGCGCGCACGAAGCTTGATCCGGCGGGCAAAGGCCGACAAACAGATCCACCTGGTAGCGGGTAAGGTCCAGATTGAGCAGAAGGTTCTGCACATAGCGCTGCACCCCGCTTTGCACGCCAAGGTGGTTGCTGATCATCAGGATCTTCATGGATACGGCTCCTTTGCACATCTGGATTCGGGCGGACGGTTTGTTATAACGTAATGTTAGGGGCGCAGATTCTACCAGTAGCTGCCACCCTCCACCGCCTGCTTGTTGGCGGGCTGTTCGGCGGGGGCGGGGCGCACCCATGCAGGGTTATACAGCTTGCTGATTTGGGGGTGGGTGTCCCACCGGCGGCCCTTGATGCCAAACAGCAGCTGCGTAGCGCCGCTCATCTGGATGGCAACATGGCCGGTGTCCCGCGCATGGGCGGCCAGCGGCAGGCCGTAAGCACCTGCGCCAATGATGGCAACCTCATAATCGCAGGCATCCATCTGTTTTTCCATTGCGGCAAGGGCATCAAACCAGGTATCATACCCGGTTTTCTGCCCGGCAAGGCCCTGCACTGCCGGGATGACGGTCAGGGAGGCCAGTTCCGGCAGAGTGTTTACCCCGCCGGGGGCGTTGGTGAACAGCTCCCCGCGCTTTTGGTACTGGGCGCGGATGGTATCCGCAAAGGGGTGTACCACCAGCACATGCTTTCCGGCCAGTGCGGCGCTCCAGGGGTTGGCATAATAATATGGTTCCAGCGCGCGCAGCTGGGTAAAGCGGGTGCCGTGGCAGCCATCGATTACCTGCCGCTCGGCCCCCACATCCCACAGCGCCAGCAGGTCCGCCCCCTGAGCGCAGGAAGTATACAGCTTGCAGAAGCGGTTCAGCGCTTTATCATCGGTGGGAAACACACCGGACAGGGTGTTGATCTCACCCCTGGTTTTCTCGGTATATTTCCCGGTCAAATATTCGGCCACGGTGCGCATCTCGGTTGCACCGCAGCGGCCGAACAGAAATGGCTGCCCGGCGCGGATGGCATCGGCAGCAGCCGCATTGCCCTGTTCCGCGGGCAGAATGATCAGGCCGCGGTATTTCCACCGGAAGCGCAGCCCTTTATAGGTATTGCGCAGTACCTCCAGCAAGGCTCCATCATTATCCACGGCGGTTTCCTCCTTGTTTGTCCAGCATGGCCAGGGCGGTTTCGGCGCTGTTTGCCCACAGGAAATGTTCATTCACGCGGCGCTGGGCAGCGTGGCCGCAGGCCGGGTCCGCCGCTGCTTTCTGGATGGCCTCAGCAAACTGGGCAGGGGTATCGGCAAAATAGCCGCTGGTGCCGGGCTCTATGATCAAATCCGGCCCCGGCGCATGGCGGGCAACCGGCGGGCAGCCCGCATACATGGCTTCCAGCAGCTCATGCCAAAAATTTCGCCGTCATTAAAGTTCACAAACACATCGCAGGCATGGTAATAGGCCTGCACGGTTGCGTTGGGCAGCTGGGGAATGCAGGTACAGCGGTTTTCCAGCTTGTGGGTGCGCAGGGCATCCTGCAGTTCCCCGGTCAGGCTCCCCTGCCCGATGACCACCGCGTTCCAGCTGCGGGGCAGTGCTTCCAGTACCGGCACCAGGTCCAGCGGGCGCTTGTAGGAATCCAGCCGCCCCACAAAAACAAGATAGTTGGCTTTGGGGTCCAGCTTCAAAAATTCCCGCAGTTCATGTTTTTCCCCATTTGCATTGGGGATGATGGCGGTATCCAGCCCAACGGGCATTACCCCGGCGCATGGCACATGCAGCTGTTCCAGCTGGGCGGCCACGGCGGGGGTTTTGGCATAGGTGGGGGTTTTGCGGTAGATAGCCAGGTTGCGGCGGCACAAAAGGTCCATCACAGCCCGCATAACCGGGTTTTCGGACGTACTTTTGATGGCCCCCAGCTGGCTGTAGAAAAAGATATCGTGATCCCGGCAAAAGCGGTACAGCCCCGGCACGCCGAGGGCGTTATCCCCCATCACATGCACGGCGTCCACATGCTCGTTCAGCAGCGGCTGCCAGGTGCGGTAAAAGGCACTGACCCCGGCTTTGCGGGCCGGCACATAATAGATGCGCACATTGGGCTCCAGGTCCTCGCTGGTCACAGCTTCGGGGGCGGCGTCCGGGTCCGGGTACAGTACAACAGCCCGGCAGCCCAGGGCGGCAAACGCCCGTGCAAGGCCAACCTCCTGCCGGTTATAGGCTCCTTTTTTGCCGGATGCCCCGCAGTACAGCTGCGGGATGGCAATGGTTCGCATAAGCTTTGCTACTCCAATTTATTTTTAGGGCAACACCGCACAATTCCCGCCTGACGGCTTAAGCACCGCTCCGGCGGCTGCGGCACGGCATCTGCGTTGCCAAAATGCTCGATAATGTCGGGTTGCGGTACCCGCATCGTGCTTCGGGGGCAA
>ENA-OQAJ01000310-OQAJ01000310.1-human-gut-metagenome-genome-assembly--contig:-NODE-310-length-15297-cov-3.505735_pt1 | contig 15297 bp, 18 predicted proteins | sample MGYA00242736_ERZ504529 | MGnify/ENA primary metagenome ERZ504529 (study PRJEB26092, sample SAMD00036275) | human gut metagenome | host: Homo sapiens | study: EMG produced TPA metagenomics assembly of...
ATTTTTACTGCCCGGTTTATCTTTCTCACCCTGACTCTCTATATACTGATGGATTGTTTCAACAGGTGCTATATTTCAAAGATTTCTTTTGTTCTCTCTGACATCTTATCGTCCAGCATCTTTCTGCCATATTTCATAACCAGAATCAAACAAAACACTGAATGAGAATTATTATCTAAACTCATTATGTACACTCACTTATTGCTTATTTCGACCGTCCAAATTTCAAGAGCATATTGTTCTTTTTTCTATTATAATATATTTATTGTGTCAGAACAAGTGTTTTGTGATTTTTTATAAATTTGAGCAGACATGCTCGAATGTGCAATTCATAGTGCAATTCATCCCATCACCTATAGAAGGCCACTGAAAAAGTCCTTTTTGCGTATAAATTAACACAAAATAAAGTACATCAATCAACTTTGAGACACTGTATATAGTATGAAAAAACAGTTTTTCAGCGGCGTCCCTATAGAGGTGAGGGAATTCTTGCTACGGTTGTTAAAAGAACTTTGTAATCGGATATTTTAATATGAAACATTTTCTTTTTTTACACGAATTTTATACTTCGTGTGCTATGATAAAACTATAAATCTAGAAATTCAAAAAGGAGACTATCATGCACATTTTAATTATAGAAGATGAAGAACAGCTCTGCCGTTCCATGGCAGAGGGGCTCCGCATGGACGGATACGAAACAGATACCTGCTTTGACGGAGAAGAGGGACTGGAATTATGTATGACAGAGAATTACGACCTGATTCTTCTGGATCTGAACCTGCCGGGAATTGACGGTCTGGAAATCCTGCGTCAGTTCCGTACCTTCAATACCAATACTCCTGTTCTCATACTCTCCGCAAGAGTACAGATCCAGGATAAGGTAGAGGGGCTGGATCTGGGAGCCAACGATTACCTCACCAAGCCATTTCATTTCGAAGAGCTGGAAGCCCGCATCCGCAGCCTTACCCGACGCAAATTTATCCAGGAGGATGTCTGCCTGAGATGCAGCCGCATTACCTTTGACACACGTACAAGAGAAGCCAGTGTAGATGGCACGCCTCTGGCTCTCACCAGGAAAGAAAGCGCACTTCTGGAATATTTTCTGCTTCACCGCAACCGGATCATCAGCCCTGAGGAAATGATCGAGCATCTCTGGGACGGCAGCGTGAACAGCTTCAGTAATTCCATCCGGGTGCATATTTCTTCTTTAAGAAAAAAACTGCGAACTGCCCTTGGATATGATCCTATACAAAATAAGATTGGACAGGGATATATTCTGGAAGAATAAAAATCATTCATATCTGTACAATAAATATTTTCAGATTTCAAATACTACTATGTCATTATAATGAAACGAAAGGATTTATCTATGAAATTTTATTCAGAAAAACTTTCCCCCCGCAGGCTCTCTCTCCAGTGGCGGCTCACATTGCTGATCTCCGGGCTGGTTATCACAGCCTGTGCACTGATGTATTTCTTCATCAGCCGTTCTGCTGTGACCGGCCTGGAAGGGATCTCCGACTATGTGGTTCTGGTCACCCCCGATAATTCAAACCCGATCTCCATCAATGTAGATCCAAAAATCCTCATCCCTGATCTGGAAAACCAGATCCAGAATAACCAAAACAATTTTTTGTTCCAGAGCATGATTGCCACAGGTATCATTATTCTTCTCAGCAGTATCTGTACCTGGTTTGTCACCAGAAGAGCCCTGACCCCCCTGCGCAGATTCAGCGACAGGATCCGCCAGGTACAGGCACAGAATCTGTCTGAACCGCTGGAAGTCCCACTCTCAGAGGATGAAATCTCACGTCTGACCAGATCCTTTAATGACATGCTTGCCCGCCTGGACAATGCCTTCTCTGCACAGAAACAGTTTGTGGCAAGTGCAGCACATGAGCTTCGCACACCCTTAGCTGTAATGCAGACAAATCTGGAAGTTTTTTACAAAAAGCCGGAGCACGCACCCCAGGAATACGACAGACTTTTCACCATGCTTCAGGAACAGACCGGACGGCTTTCCCATCTTGCGGAAATCCTGCTGGACATGACAGGTCTTCAAACAGTAGAGCGTTCTGACACTATTTCCCTTGCAGCACTCACAGAAGAGGTTTTCTGCGATCTGGATCCGGTTGCAGAAAAACATCAGGTCCGGCTTATTCAGACAGATGGCGACTGTACTGTTACAGGCAGCTATATCCTTCTGTACCGGGCAGTTTATAATCTGGTTGAAAATGCGATCAAATATAACCGGCCTTCCGGTTCCGTCACTGTAAGCATTCACACTGCAGAGTCTGCAGTCCTGGAGGTAACCGACACAGGCATCGGTATCTCCCCTGAAAATCAGGAAAAAAATCTTTGATCCTTTCTACCGTGTGGACAAATCCCGCAGCCGTGCCATGGGCGGTGCAGGTCTGGGGCTTGCTCTTGTAAGCGAGATTGCCAGACAGCACAACGGTCAGGTAAAAGTAACCCAGAGCAGCGAAAAAGGCAGCACCATTGCCCTGATGCTGCCTGTAACACTCCTTTAAATCAACTGACCACTGATTTTTCTCTTATTTATTTTTTTCCAGAATCTGAATCAGTTTCTGTGTATCTTCCATAGTAGTAGCCCAGCTTGTGGCAAAGCGGATCACAGAGTGTGTCTCATCATACTTCTCCCAGAATCCGAACTCCACATCCTGGGCTATTTCTTTCATTACATCATTAGACACAATACAGAAGAATCTGGTTGGTAGGCGTATCCAGAGAAAGCTGATATCCATACTTCTTCAGTGCAGCCTTGATCTGCTCTGCAGCTTCCATTGCAGGTTTGCCGATCCGCAGGTACAGTCCGTCCGTAAACAGCTCACCAAACTGGATCCCGGCGATTCTTCCTTTGGCAAGCAATGCTCCATGCTGCTTGATGATTGTAAAGAAATGAGGAATCCGTCCTTTCTGCGGTATAACCACCGCTTCTCCAAACAATGCTCCGCATTTGGTTCCTCCAATGTAAAACGCATCACTAAATTCAGCCAGATCAGTGAGAGTCACATCGTTCTCCGGACTTGCCAGTGCATAGGCAAGGCGGGCGCCATCACATAAAGGGGAAGATGATTTTCCCGGCAGACTTTGCTGAGAGCTGCTAATTCTTCTCTGGAATACAGGGTACCATATTCTGTTGGCTGGGAAATATATACCATTCCAGGCATTACCATATGCTCATAATTGGCATCATCATAGAAATCCTTCACCAGCTTCTCAATCTGCTGTGCAGAGATTTTTCCATCTTTCTGCGGTACTGTCAGAACCTTATGTCCACCAAATTCAATAGCGCCAGATTCATGGGTTGCAATATGACCTGTATCCGCAGCCACAACTCCCTGATAGGATTTCAAAAGTGCATCGATTACTGTGGCATTGGTCTGTGTTCCGCCAACCAACAGGAATACGTCTGCCTCCGGTGCATTGCAGGCTTTTCTGATCTTTTCTTTCGCATCTTCTGTATATGGATCCTGACCATAGCCCACTGTTTTCTCCAGGTTTGTCTCCATCAGCTTCTTCATGATCGCAGGATGCGCACCTTCCATGTAGTCACTGGCGAAATATAAACGTGATTCTGTATTTTCCATTTTTATCGTTATGTCCTTTCTACTGCACTATCTGCGCATTTGACTTTTTTTATTCATAGCTTCTGTTCTGTACCGGAACGCTATTCATTCTGTTACTCTATTTTTCTTAGCATTTCTCCCATCTACTCTTCTGACTTTCACAGATGGAGTTCCACTGACAATTCCCACAGATTTCTTTCCTCTTTCCTGATGCCAGGATTTTCTTTTGAACAACATCTGTAAAATCATCAAATTCCATAATCTGTCCATTTTCCAGACCGCACAGTTCCAGCACTGCATTGTCATATGCTTCTACAAGCGAAAAGGAAGAACAGCATCCTTTTTCATTATTCGGACAGGCAGAACAGATCTCGTCTGTATCTGCATGAAGCTGTATCTTTGCTCCCTTCTGGAAAATATCCAGCATTTCCTGCATATGTGCGGAAAACCCATTACTGTATCCCTCACCCTTGAAATATGCAAGGCACATTCCATGGTGAGGGCGTAGTGGAATATTTTTTTATAAAAGACATCTTTGTGCACCTTTCTCCTTAATTTTTTAACATATTGGATACTTAACACAAAGCGTTTTTATTGACAACTTTTTTTTACTTTATAGTTTACAATCCAATAATTCTATATACTGATCGGATTTCATCAGACTTACTGAATAAAATCAGAAAAATCCTTTTTTACTTTTTCTTCATTTACCAGCCTTAGCTACCCTCATATTATAAAGAAAGGTACCCAATGATGCCAGAATAATCAGCACATATCCTGTAAAGCTGTACTTATCCGGAATCTCTCCAAACAGGATAAATCCCAGCATCGTAGCAAAAATAATCTGCGAGTAATCAAAGATGGAAATCTTCCCTGCAGGTGCATAGGTGTATGCAGCCGTAATCGTAAACTGTCCACCCGCAGCGAATAATCCTGCCATCAGCAATGTCACAAGCTGTTTCATACTCATGGATGTGAAATGGAACAACATCCAGGGTACAACCGACAAGCAGGAGAAAAATGAAAAATAAAACACGATAACCGGTCCCTTCACTCCGTGAGTTCCCAGTACACGCACCATCGTATACGCAATTCCTGCTCCCAGTCCACCGCAGACTCCTATCAGTGCCGGAACAAGTGCCGCATTCTGAAATCCCGGTTTCACTACAAATAAACATCCGATAAATGCCAGCGCAACACACGCACCTGCGCCGGTCTGATCTTTTCCTTTAACAAAAGGAATGAAAAAATAATCGCAAAAAACGGAGACAATTTATTCAGAATCGATGCATCTGCCACCAACAGATGATCAATGGCATAAAAGTTACACAGAATCCCCAGTGTCCCGCACACACAACGCAGGATCAGCGGTCCCCAGTATTTCTTATCCACCTTCGGCACTGTACGATTTTTACAGAGAATCACCGCTGCAAACACAGCCGCCACCAGATTCCGGAAGAAACTCTTCTCCACAGACGGCAGATCACCTGCCAGACGTACGCTCACATTCATACAAGCAAAGAAAAACGCCGACAGGATGATCATTATCATACCCTTTATGTAATTTTCCTGTTTCATCAGATTTAACCTGCCTTTCTGTCCATGCAGACAGCTTCTTTTTATCATATGCTGTCTGTCATCTACCTGTTAATCATAGCACGGACAATCGTTTTAGTACAAATAGATTTTTTTATTTCAATTCGTCCTAAACCCTGATATACTATAAGAGCTGTCGAACCTCCAGCAGAAAGGAGGTGAGTTTCATGGAAGAAATTCTCGTCACATTTCTTGTCTCTGTTTTAGCAGGCGTAGTTAGCTACTACATATGCAAATGGCTGGACAGCAGACGCTAGACATCAACAGCCCAAACGGAACAGCTCACCGTAACGAGCAAGAAAGCCCTCAGAGCTGCAACTCTGAGGGCTTTTATTTCTTTAGGTCGCTTCATGGAATCTCGTCACATTCCTTAGCTACTGTTAGTATATGCTGAAAAAAATAAAAAGTCAACTTAAAAATAATATTAGGTAGTGTAAATTTACTGTAGGAAATTTACCCTGCTTTTACATCCCATTGACTTTTCCAAAAGCTTGTGTTACTCTAAAGCGTTGTTTGAAAAAATTGTAACGCACATCTTGCGTAAAGCATTTTTTCAAATACGCTCTAACAAAAAGAAAATCTGCATAATGGATAATAACAACGGGAGCCTGTGGGACAGGCTGAGAGGAAGATAGATCTTCGACCGCACCTGATATGGATAATGCCAGCGTAGGGACTGTATTTGTATATTAAAATCTGCCAGTGTGTTATTCCGGCAGATTTTTTTTGCAGGATTTTATCTGTTTCCTGCACAACTGATAATGTCTGCTTCGGCAGACCAAATCTTCATTTCAAGGAGGTTCATTATTATGAACACAGACAGATCAAAAACACTCAGAATGGTCATGCTCGCCATGATGGTTGCCATCGGCGTTGTCATCTCACCTATTCTGAGAATCGAGGGTATGTGTCCTACTGCACACCTGATAAACATCGTCTGTTCCGTACTTCTGGGACCGTGGTATTCATTGCTTTGTGCCACTCTCATCGGAATCATCCGAATGATGTTTATGGGTATCCCGCCACTTGCACTGACAGGTGCCGTATTCGGCGCATTTTTATCAGGCGTTTTCTACCGCGCTTCTCATGGAAAGATTATCTGCGCAGTGATCGGTGAAATCTTCGGAACCGGTATCATCGGCTCTCTGGTTTCCTATCCTGTAATGGCATTTCTTATGGGCAGAAGCGGACTGAACGCATTTTTCTATACACCAATGTTTCTGGCAGCAACCTGCATGGGCGGCACCATTGCCTATTTCTTCCTGAAAGCATTAAGTCACGCAGGAATGCTTGCCAAATTTCAACAAAGCCTTGGAGCAAAAGTATATGATCGTAAATCAGACAAATCCCAGACAATTAACCAGAGCAGCACAGCCGCTGATTCATTGCATCACTAATCCGATTTCTATTCATGACTGTGCGAATATTATTCTGGCGGCCGGAGGCCGCCCGATCATGGCAGAACATCCTGCTGAAGTAGCTGAGATCACCAGCCATGCTCAGTCACTGGCACTGAATCTTGGAAATATCACCGATGCGCGTATGAAATCCATGCCTGAATCTCTGAAAATCGCTGCCAGTCTCCACATACCTGTTATGCTTGATCTGGTAGGAACCGCCTGCAGCAATCTGCGCTATGAATTTGCGCAGAAGCTTATGAACATCCACATGCCTGAACTCCTTAAAGGAAATATGTCTGAACTTCTTGCCATGTCCGGACAGACCGCACATGCAATCGGAATTGACGCAGGTGTACAGGATGTGCTTACAGATGCCAATCGTTCCCATCTGAAAGAACTTTTCCAGGAAAAAGCTTCCCAGTGGAATACCACACTTCTTATCACAGGCAAGGAAGATATGATCGTCTCCGCCAGTAAGTGTGAATTTATCACAAACGGTACTCCTGCCATGTCACAGATCACAGGAACCGGATGTATGCTTGGAATGATCTGTGCCACCTATCTGGCAGTTACAGACCCATTTACAGCTGCCGTCTCAGCAACCAGAGAATTTGGCACAGCAGGAGAAAGAGCAGAGAAAAACAGCTCCGGACCCGGAAGCTTCCAGACAGAGCTGTTCGATCAGTTTTACAATCTTTTATAAAAAAGTTCCCGTCAGACAATATGGACAAATTTCTTCCATATCATCTGCGGGAACTTTTTTATACTATTTCCGCACTGCGCATTTTTCCCAGTTCTCGTCTCGCAAACACAATCGCCAGCGCAAATGCCGCTGCATCTGCGATCGGTCCTGCATACATCACTCCATCAATTCCCATAAACAACGGGAAGATAATGATCAATGGCAGAAGAAAAATCACCTGTCGTGTCAGAGACATTACAATACCCAGCTTCGCCATACCGATAGAAGTAAAGAAACCGGAAGATACCGGCTGGATACCGTTTGCAAAGGTCATAAACATAAATATTTTCAGATAACGTTCTGCAAACTGAAAATACAGCTCACTTCCTGTTCCGAAGATACCCACGATCTGGTGTGGAAATATCTGGAAACAGAAAAAGAATATCGTTGCAATTACTGTACAGGCAGTTACAGAATAACGGTATGCCTGTCTTACTCTGTCATATTTCTTTGCTCCGTAGTTAAATCCCCAGATTGGCTGACTGCCCTGAGAAATACCAATACAGATTGCCATAAACATCTGATTAACTTTAGAAATAACACCAACACATGCAATCGGAATGTCACTTCCATAAACTGAATCTGCACCATAATGACGAAGAATATTATTCAGCACAATCTGCACGATTGCCATCGCAATCTGGTTAATGCAGGACGCAAGACCTAACGAAATAATTGCCTTCAGATATGGCATCTTCGGTTTCAGCATAGCTCCTGTCAGATACATATTTCGGAATTTCCAGAAATACACAATAACCAGAACTCCAGAAACAACCTGACCAATCACAGTAGCCCATGCAGCCCCCTTAATTCCCCATCCAAATACGAAAATAAACACAGGATCAAGAATCGTATTAATGATTGCTCCAATCATAATGCAAGTCATAGAATAAGTCGGACTTCTATCAGCTCTGACCACATGGTTTCCACCAACAGACAGAATATAAAATGGAAGTCCGAGTGCCGTGATTCCTGTATAATCAACTGCATAAGGCATCACATCTGTAGTCGCTCCAAACAAAGTCAGCAAAGGTTTCAGAAACACCAGCGCAATTACTGCAAGAATCAAACCGCTGATTACCAATGATGATAATGCAGTTCCTGCAATTCCACTTGCTTTCTTTTCCTGCCCTGCTCCCATCTCCAGGTTATAATTCGACGCACCGCCGATTCCCAGAAGCAATGCCAATGCCGTCGCAATTGTCGTAACCGGAAACGCCACATTCGTTGCCGCATTTCCCAGCATACCTACACCCTGTCCAATAAAAAATCTGGTCCACGATATTATACATCGCACTGACCAGCATACTGATGATCGCAGGAATCGCAAACTTAGCGATCAGTCCACCCACAGGTGCTGTACCCAGCGGATTCTGTGCCTGCGAATTTATTTCCTGCGTACTTTGGTTACTTTTTCCCAAATAAACTCCTTCCTCTCTTTACATATTTGACACAATTTCTATCCCTGATAAATAATAACACACTTGTAGGAATAACTTTTATTATGCCGTTTCTTTATGCCGTATTATTTACTTTAACATTTATTCTCCTTCTCTGCAACGAAAAAGCAGGGGATTTATTGCATCCGTCAATAAATCACTCCTGCTTCTATTCTTAATGCCATCACTTTATGAACATTTTATATTTATTTTTCATACAAATCCTCTGATATTTTCTATACCTCCTCCAGACAAAACAGTCTAGCACTAACCGGATTTGGAAATTCTACGGTTAACTCTCCAGCCTCTTTATTCCACTTATAATTACATGGTTCTGCTTTCGGATAACCACATACCACTTTCAAATCCTGACCTTTTCTGTGCTCAACAGGAATTGTTGCAAAAGCAGTCTGACTGTTTCTTCTCCATACAGCCACATAATCTTTCTTACCTGCATTCAATCCCATGCTCACCCACGGATCGCGATATTTAGAAAGACCTAATGGCCAGAACGGTACTGCATTCTTGATATCTACACGGATTGTTTTATAATATGAGATCGCCTCTTTTACAAGATCAAATCTTTCTGGACTCAGGTTTACCAGATGACCACTCTGATGAATTCGAAGTAAAATTGCATTAACCATATTGAAAATTACTTCTTCCTTGTCACCTTCAGTCAGTGGATAAGACCAGATAGCAGCCTGCTCAGGCGTTAATGCCATTGGAGAATTTGCTGCGATTGTAGCATATCTTATATAGTCTTCCTGGTCACTGGTAGACTGAATACTGTAACGTGAAAGCATTGCATAGTCCATTCTCAGACCACCGCTTGAACAGTTCTCAATAACCAGATTCGGATATTTTACAAAAATCCCATCCAGCCATTTCAGGTATGCACGGTTATGACCAAGAAGTCCGTCACCTGCGCTGTCCGCATTCAGTTCTGTACCAATTCCCGGTTCAATGTTGTAATCCATCTTAATATATCCAACGCCATATTCATTTACCAGACGATCGATAACTTCTGTTGCATGAGCAATAACTTCCGGATTACGAAAATCAAGCTGATATCGGCTTCTGTCATAAACCTTTTTTCCATGTCTCATAAAGTACCAGTCATCCGAACCTTATCTGCTTTCGGGCATTTGATTCCCATAACTTCAAGTTCCAACCATACTCCAGGGACCATTCCTTTCGAACGGATATAATCCATCACTTCTTTTAAGCCGCCCGGAAATCTTTCTTTGGATGGCAGCCATTCTCCAACACCATCCCACCAGAATCCTGCTGAATACCATCCACAGTCAACACAGAAATATTCGCAACCCGCTTCTTTTGCTTTATCAATCAGCGGAAGTTCTTTTTCTGTCGTAGGGTCTCCCCACAGACAATTCATATAGTCGTTAAAGATTACCGGAAGTTTTTCATTATCTTCATTCTTTCTTCTGATAGCACGACGATATTTTGTAAGTTCTCCTGCTGCCTCTTCCACATCTCCACATGCAGAACCGACACTTACCGGAACACTTGCAAAAGTATCACCCGGTTTCAAATTCTTCCACCAGTGAGACTGATGTTCTGTGGGGCCGGATAACTGCAAATACATATGTCCATCCTGATCACTGATTTCCCAGTACCAGGAACCATTCTGCTCAATCTGCCAGAACAGGATAGAATCTGTTTCTTTATTCTTCAGGCATCCCATAGGAAGATAATTCTTAGTAGACCAGTTTCCGGTATTTCCAACACTGATTGTCTGAGAAGAACGTCTTACTTTATCCGGCTGTGAAATAGACATACCTAGCTGATCCATACTGAAACGGTTCCAGATTAATTCCTTCTGCCATGCATTGCGTGCAATCAGAACTTCCAGTTTTTCATCAGTACTTAAAAGACCTTCTTTGTCAATACCAAGCAATGCAAAAGAAGATACATACTCAACTCCCAGATCTTCTTCTCCATTATTTTTTAACTCTGTCCAGCTTCTGATCACAGAGATTCCATCATAGAACTGAATATTACTGCATACTTCCAGTCCTGTAGGTTTATCTTCCATAAGTATCTCAAGTTTTCTTCCTGTCTCGTTTCGATAATCTTTCATATCTTTATATTTCAGGCGATAGCCAGGAGCAGTATAAGTATACTTTGTTCCATGGCGTTCACCCGGACGGTTTAAACCTGAAAGCAACACTTCTACCGGTCTGAAAGAAGCTGTTCCTTCACAGGAATTAATATCATTTTCATCAAACGGTAAGTTTGAAAAATGTAATAACTTAATCTCATTCTCATCTGTGATCTCATAGACCATGTTTAAATTATTTTCTTTAATTTCAATTCTCTTCATGATGTCTCACCAATACTTCTTCTCTAAACTTATTCTCAATTTGCATCAACCTTTGACAGAACCACTCATTAAGCCTGCAAGGAAATATTTCTGCAGGAACAGGAAAATGATAGTTACCGGAATTACCGCGATAACAGATCCGGCCATCAGACCACCCCAGTCAATAGTATTTGCACCTTTGAATAACATGATCGCCGGTGTCAGTGTTCTGTATTTATCTGTAGAGATAAAGATGTAACCAAACATAAACTCGTTCCATGCATTAATAAATGCATATAATCCGGTAGAAATCAGACTTGGAACAGATAATGGTAAAATAATCTTGAAAATCGTCTGTGCTTTTCCACATCCGTCAATCTCAGCCGCCTCTTCCAGTGCCATCGGTACAGTATCGAAGAAACTGCTCATCATAAACGTACACAGCGGTATAACGAAAGTTGTATATGCCAGAATCAGACAAAGGTAAGTTTCCAGAATATGGAATTTCTGCATGATCATATATAACGGAACCAACAGAAGAACACCAGGGATCATCTGAGACAACATCATTGCAAAGTTGGAAACCTTTACAAGTTTCTGTTTATAGTAACGACTTAATGCATATCCTGCCATTACAGCAATTACCATAGAAAGTCCACAGGCAATTACAGATACGATAAAACTGTTCTTAATATAATTTATAAACCCTGCCTGGAACAGTACCTTCTTAAAATTCTCCAACGTAGGTGCATGAATCACAAAAGAAGGAATCGCCGTACGAATCTCGTCTTTTTTGGCTTAAATGCTGAAATCACCATCAGATAAATGGGAATACACAATATATGGCAATTATAATAAGAAGAATATATGAAACGGTTTTTACAATCGTTTTGATTTTTTTTATTCAACATATTTCCTTTTCCTCCTTTTAGCTTAAATCATCACTGATTTTCATTCTCTTTCTGTAATAGAAAAGGAACATAATAAACATCGCAGTAAACATCATCGTTGACAATGCAGACGCAGCGCCAACATCAAAGGTCTTCATTGAATACCTGTAGATCATGATTGGAAGTGTCTCTGTTGCATAGTTCGGTCCTCCCTCTGTCATAACCCAGATAAAGTCGAAGTTAATTGCAGTCCAGATAATATGAATAAATACAATTACAAGCGATACAGATTTCAACTGTGGTAAAGTAATTTTGAAAAATCTTGTAAACATTCCAGCACCATCTACTGCTGCCGCTTCATTCAAATCTGCTGGAATAGACTGCATTGCAGACAGGAATGAAATTGTATAATACGGGAAAGATCTCCAGATATTTACAAAAATTACAGTTGCCATTGCATATCTGGAATCACCAAGAAAATTAATCTTTTCAGAAATAAGTCCCACTTTCAGAAGCAGGTAATTGATAATACCAAAGTCTGGATTTAACATCCAGTCCCATGTCATACCTGCAACAATAATCGGAACCAGCCATGGGATAAATACTAAAGTACGGAAGATTGCTCTTCCTTTAAATTTCTGATTCAATAAAACTGCAGTAAGCATACCCATAATATATTCACCAGCTACAGAAAATACTGTCCAGAAAATTGTGTTTCTTATTGCCTGTGCAAAGTGTTCATCTGATACTACTTTCTTAAAGTTATCCAGACCGGCAAAACCTGTCATACTCTTATTGATCAGATGTACGTGTGAAAAAGCATCATGAAGAACCTTTCCCAGAGGATATGCAATCAGGCAGGCAAGGAAAATAAGAGCCGGCAGTAACATAACCAAAGCATATCTTCTTGCCTGCTGATCTCTTGTCAGTTTTCCGTCCGTTTTTTCAGTAATTTTGACATATATAGCCTCCTATCTAAACATTTTCAGATAAGAAAAGCTGGAATGCTTTCACATCCCAGCATTTCTTTTAAAACGTTTATTCGCTCAGTTCACCATTTTCCTGTAAAGATGCATTTACTGCGTCACTCAGCCAGGAAGCTGCTTCTTCTGCAGTTTTACCTTCCTGAAGGACCTTAGCAATAGAATCTACCATTGCCTGATTGATTCCGCTTAATGTTACAGGAGGGAATGTTACACCTGTGTCAGCCAGTGCTGAGAAGTCTTTACTCCATTTGGAATCTGTAGATACATCAGAACGTGGGGATCTGTCAGCAAATGCTGCTTCCTGCCATTCTTTGCTGCAGAATGCTGTTGCAAGATCAAATGCTTCGTCCTTGTTCTCGCTGCCTTCCATAATAAACATTGGTTTACACTCCATGTATGTAGCAGGCTGTCCATCAGCTGGGTATGGAATCGGAGCTACAGATACATCACCCATAGTATCCGGGTTAGAAGATTCTCTCTCTGCAAGCCAGTTACCAGTTACATATGTTGATGTGATTCCTGTTGCGAAGTTTTCATCTGTTTCTTCCCATCCCCAGTTTTTAGCACTGGAATCGATAATCTTGTTGTCAATCAAATCCTGATAGAACTGGAATACTTTTGTTGCTTTTTCAAGTTCATCTTTGTTTTCATTCCATGTGTTTTTGTATTTTCCATCATCCTGTGCAGATGCGATTTCCAGACCGTACTGTGCAAGATAAACCAGAAGTTCCTGAGAAGCACGAACGCCTGTGCATGCAACCTCTGTCAGATATTTACCATTATTATCATAGTAATCTGACTGAGCAAGTAAATCTTCCCATGTTGCAGGAGTTTCGATACCTGCAGTTTTCAGATCGTCATCATGTACCAGATATGCTCGAACTGTCATTTCATATGGGATACCAATAACTTTGTTATCAATTGTCATTGCATTTACAACAGAATCTGAAAGAGCATCTTTGTCTTCCCATTCGTTGAATTTGTCTGTAAGGTCAGCTACGATTCCCATGTTGTAGAATTCACCAACATATTCCGGAAGTCCCCAGATCAGATCTGGTACATTTCCACCTGCTGCAGCTGTCAGGATTTTTTCATGAAGCATATCATAGGTGAAATTTGTCTGGTTTACAGTATTTCCTGTTTCCTCTTCCCATTTCTGAATCATTTCCTGGCTTGCCTTTTCTGTGTCAGCGCCCTCTGTCCAGCAAGTCCATAATTCAATTGTTTTTCCTCCGTCTTTTGCAGATACACTTACCGGTGCTACCATCGTTCCCACCATTGCTGCAACCATAATTGCGGATACTACTTTCTTAAACATTCCTTTTCCTCCTTGTTTATTTTTAGTGATTTGGTATATTTCATACGATGTATATAGCATACCTTTTGTATATTTACAACAATTTAGGAGGGATTTCCAAATAATACCACTCTTTTCAATTAAAAATCCCACGTAAAATTATCTGTTGTTCTTCTTATATTTTGCAGGACTGCATCCATAAAAATCTCTGAATTTGTCCGTAAAAGTACGCACATCCTTATAGCCAACCTGACTGGCAAGCTCATAGGTTTTCATGTTTGTTTCCATCAGATACTGTAATGCTTTTTTCATTCTGACTTCCAGCAGATATGCCTTAAAATTCTCACCTGTTTCTTTCTTGAAAAAGGCACTGAAATAATAAGGATTCATATAAACCATCTGTGCCATTTTTTCCAGTGTAATGTCTTCACTGAAGTGTTCCGAAATATATTCTTTTACTTTAAAAATGGAATCATTCTCCTGGTTTCCTTTGTAAAATACACATTCATTTACAAACCGTTCCATAATACTCTTAAATTTTTTCTTCAGGTCTTCATATGTATTTTGTCCTCTCAGTGCTTCTACTTCTCTTTCCAGTTTCTTCCTGTTTTCCTCATCAATTACTTTACATTCCAACAGATCATGACATACATTCATCGCCAAGATAATACATCTGCTTTCCACTGCATAACAGCTTCCATAATGAAGATTCCTTATAATTTTCAGACTTTCGTCAAAAGAATCCTTCCAGTTTTCATCATGTCCTAATATTTTCTGAGTCAGCTCTTTACACTTCTTTTCAAACTCTTCAAAAGAATAATTATATACTCTTTCTACGCTTTGATAATAAATCGTTTCTTTCTGAGTAAAATAGTAAATACCAGCAGAGAATTTAGCAGTTTTATAAAGATATTCCACCTTATCTGCCTGCGTTGTAATTTCCCCGATTCCTGCTATCAATTCTACTCCATATTCCCATAAACGATTTCTCTGATTCTGGAAATAATTGTTTCGGTTTCATTCTGCAAGTC
>ENA-OQAJ01000311-OQAJ01000311.1-human-gut-metagenome-genome-assembly--contig:-NODE-311-length-15280-cov-3.297367_pt1 | contig 15280 bp, 18 predicted proteins | sample MGYA00242736_ERZ504529 | MGnify/ENA primary metagenome ERZ504529 (study PRJEB26092, sample SAMD00036275) | human gut metagenome | host: Homo sapiens | study: EMG produced TPA metagenomics assembly of...
CGGCTCCGACAAGGAGATCAAGAAGCTCGTCGACGACCTGAAAAGCTGGCTCGTCGAAGACGCTGCCACCCTCGACGGTGGCGCGGCGGGCAACGTCAACGCCTTCACCAAAGCCATCACCAGCTCCGCCGGACAGGCGTTCCTCATCCTGATCCGTGAGGGCCTCGAAGCGCTGCTGGTGGTGGCCGCAGTGGTGGCCTACCTCGTCAAATCCGGCAACCGCGCTTCACCAAGTGGATCTACCTGGGCGTGCTCGCCGGTCTCGCCGGTTCCGGCCTGATCGCCGTGCTCTTCACGTTCCTGTTCGGCGGCTCCGGCCCGATTCAGGAATCTCCGAAGGCGTGTGCGCGCTGATCGCCATGCTCATGCTGCTGTGGACCAGCAACTGGATGCTCAACAAGAGCTCTGTGGAGCTGGAACCGCTACATTCGCAGCAAAACTGAATCTGTTGTGGCCAACGCGCAAAGCAAGGTGGCGGCCGTGAAGGTGTGAGCCTTGGCATGGTCGTCTCGCTCGCCATGCTGAGCTTCCTCGCCGTGTTCCGCGAAGGCGCCGAAACCGTCATCTTCTACGAATCGATCTACTCGATGAGCCGCGACGCGCAAGGCATGTGGATCGGCGGCATCGCCGCAGGCGTGGTGCTGCTCGTCATCTTCCTCGTGCTGCGCTTCACCTCCGTGAAGATTCCGATCGCCCGTTCTTCCTCGTCACGTCGATCCTGATGGCCGTGCTGGTCGTCATCTTCGCCGGCGGCGGCATCCACGCGCTCATCGAAGGTGACCTGATCGACGGCCACTACCTGTCCAGCGTGCCCACAAACGACTGGATCGGCCTGTATCCGTACGTCGAATGCCTTGCGGCACAAGCGATCGCGGCGATTGCCGTACTCGCGCTGTTCGCCGTCGGCTTCGCACGCAAACGCAAGTTGCGCACGCCTGACAATCGCAAGTAATACGCAAATTTTCCGAGATTTACCGATATTTTTTCCACATCCAACAACAAAGGAAAGAGAAATGAAGAACAAGAAGATCGCCGCTCTGCTCGGCATCCTGCTGGCCGGCTCCATGGCCTTCTCCCTGTCCGCATGCGGCAATTCCAACGATTCCGCCGCTTCGGACAAGTCCAGCGCTCCGCGTCGCTTCGAAGGCCGACGACTCCAGCAAGGACGATTCCAGCGATTCCGCCGGTTTCGAAGAGATCCAGGTCGATGAGAAGCACTCCGACCAGGAATGCGGCCCGCTGACCGTCAACGCCGTCTACTTCCAGCCGATCGACATGGAACCGTCCGGCATGGGCCTCAAGGCCGCCGATGCGAGCTTCCACCTCGAAGCCGACATCCATGCCAACCAGAAGGGCACCGAACTCGGCTACGGCAAGGGCGATTTCGTGCCGGACCTGACCGTCAACTACGACATCATCGACAAGACCTCCAACGCGTCCGTCGCCTCCGGAACCTTCATGCAGATGACGCCTCCGACGGCCCGCACTACGGCGCCAACGTCAAGCTCGACAAGGCCGGCGCGTACAAGCTCGTGCTGAAGATCGAATCCCCGGAGAAGAAGGGCTGGATGCTGCACGTCGATCCGGAGACGGGTGTGAAGGGACGCTTCGTGGACGGAACCGATCGAGGTCACCTTCCCGGACTGGAACTATACGCCGCAGGAGTGGTGATCTCCTAGCGTAGCCCGTTCGCGGTTTCGGTATGCATTACCCGACACACTCAAGGTGCAGCTTCGCTGCCCTCGCAGCATAGCTGCTCGCCTCGCCTAGGAGAAGCCCACTGGGCTTCTCCCTTAACGGCTCGGTGGCCAAGCTTACGGTCGGGGCAATGCATACCGAAACCGCTCTCTCGCGTTTAGGGGGATGGATTCACCTCTGCGATTGTGGAGGGGGTCCGGGAAATCCTCGCATTTTAGGGGAGGAATGAGAGGGGTGGGACTCTTTGGGATGGGGCGGAATGGGAATCGTTGGGTTCTTTGAGTTGGGTTTTGGATGAAAGGATTTGGGATGCTGCTGCAGTTTGTGACGGTGTTGCAGGGGGTGTTGGCGCCGGCGCTGCTCGTCATGGCGTTGAGCGTCATGCTCACCGTCGGTGAGGGGCGTGACAAGCCTCTGAGCGCGTACTGGCGGCTGGCCGGTTTCGTTGTTGGATTCGCCGGCGCAGTCGTATTCGCCGCGCTGCGCGCCACCGCCGTCATCACGCAACGCACGTTCGTCAACTATCCGACCTGTGGTGCTGCGTGATCCTCGACGTGGCCGCGTTCGTCATCGTCCTGTTCGCCCGCCGCATCACCGCCGACTGGCACAACCACCGCGCGCTGCTCGACATCGCGAATCTCGTTGCGGCGCTTGCGATCGCGGCCACCACCTTTCGTGCGCTGCCCGACGTGATTCTGCGACTGACGATCTTCGTCGAGCCGGGCGATCCCATCTTCACTTCCGACATGCTGTTGCGCGCGCTCGGCTTCGCTTTGGGCGCGGCCGTCGCAATCATCGCCGCGCTTATCTTCCGCACGATGCGTTCCACCGCCGTCCGCTGGTCGTTCACGACGGCGGTGCTGCTGTTGGTCGCGCTGCTGTTCGCACAGCATTTCACCGACCTTGCGCAGATCCTCCAATCCAAACGCATCGTCAGCTTCCCGACCGCCGCCTTCCTCGCGCTCGTGTGGGGCATCAACCATCAGCGCAGCCTGACCATCGCAATGGCGCTCGTCTTCGCCATTCCGGCAATCGCCAGCATCGTCATGGGCTTCAAAGTCAAGCCGACCGGCGCCAACGAGGCGATCGCACGCACGCATATCGCGTTCCGCCGCCGCGCGAAAGCGGCCGGCGCGTTCAGCCTGGTCGCCATGATCTGCGTCACCGTGGCCCTGACGTACGGCGTCGCGCAAACGCAGAAAGTCGTCACGCTGTCGCCGCCGGAAGACTACTCGCTCGCCGACGGCGTGGTCACCATCAAATTCAGCCAGATTTCCGACGGCCACCTGCACCGCTTCGAATACCGCGCGAAGGACGGCACCTCCATGCGATTCATCATCATCAAGAAGAACGGCGGCGCGTACGGCGTCGGCCTCGACGCGTGCGACAACTGCGGCGACGCCGGCTACTACGAGAAGGACGGCAAAATCATCTGCAAGAAGTGCGATGTGGCCATCAACCTCGCCACCATCGGCTTCAAAGGCGGCTGCAACCCGATACCGTTCGACTACCAGGTCAAGCCGGGCAAAATCGTCATCCAACGTCCACGCTCGACGCGCTGTCGAGCCATTTCCAGTGAGCGCCGAGAAAGGTAAGGGGGTACCATGTTCTTCCTGAAAATGATCTCTCGCTCGTTCAGCCGGCAGTTCAAACGCCGTCTGCTCATCGCCGTCACCGTGTGCCTGTCCGCCACCGTCAGCGTGGCCATGCTCGGCGTGGTGTTCGACGTGGGCGACAAGCTCAACGCGGAGCTGAGCACGTACGGTTCGAATATCGTCGTGCAGCCGAAGTCCGACGCTGTGGTGAGCGATTTGTACAATACCGGCGATTCTGCTGGCTCGGCTTCGGGTAGTTCGTCCGGTTCGGACGGGGGTTCCACTTCCGACGGCTCGGCTGCGGCGGACAGCGCCGACCCGACCGCGTTTCTGAAGGAGTCGGACGCGCAGAAGATCAAGACCATCTTCTGGGCGTTCAACATCACCAATTTTCGCGCCGGAATTGAACATCCACGCGGATGCGGGGTGTGTCGGTTCGGGGGCTGGTTCGGCTGGTTCGGCTGGCTCTGCTGGAACGGCTGGTGCGTCAGGTGCGGCTGCTTCCGCGGCGAAATGCAAGGCGACCAACGTGCCGATCGTGGGCACGTGGTTCGCGAAAACCCTGCACATGGACTCCGGCGAGTCCACCGTGGCCGGCATGAACGGCATGCGCTCATGGTGGAAAATCAACGGAACCTGGCCGAAAGACGACAGCGAGCAGGCGATGGTCGGCAGCGCGCTCGCCGCGAAACTGGGCGTGAACGTCGGTGACAGCGTTACGCTCGACAAGACGATCGCCGTCGGTGCGGACGACAATACGAACGGAGGTACCGGGAAAACCGGCAAATCCTCCACCGAACGCAATCGCGTGAAAGTGAAAATCGTCGGCATCTTCGATTCGGGCGATTCCGACAACAGCGCCATTTATATGCCGTCCATCGCCGCGCAAACGCTTGCGAATCTGCCGAATTCCATCGACAAGATTGAAGTCAAGGCGCTCACCACGCCCGACAACGACCTCGCGCGCAAGGCGTCGAAGAATCCGAACGCGCTCACGCAGGACGAGTGGGAGACGTGGTATTGCACCGCGTATCCGTCGTCGATCGCGTACCAGATCGAAGAGGTGCTGCCGGGCGCGGTGGCCAAGCAGGTGCGCCAGGTGGCCGCGCTGCAGGGCGATGTGCTGAACAAGACGCAGGCGGTGATGGTGCTGATGACCGTGCTGTCGCTGGTTGCCGCCGCGATCGCCGTGGCAAACCTGATGGCCGCGTCGATTGGCGAACGCGGTTCGGAATTGGCGCTGTTGAAGGCGATCGGCGCCACGGACGGTGCGGTTTCGCGCCTTATGCTCGCCGAAACGGCGGTGATTTCGCTGGTTGGTGCGATTGCCGGTGCGCTGCTTGCTCGGGCGTTGCACAGATCGTGGGGCACGTGGTGTTCGGCTCGGGCATCACCATGCGTCCGATGGTGTTCGTGTTGGTTTTCGTGTTGCTGGCGGTCACTGTGCTCGTGGCCTCGCTTTCGTCGATTCGGGCGATTCTGGGCTTGCGTCCGGCGGAGGTGCTGCATGGTAGGTGAGTTGTGCTTGGCTTTCGTAGGGGGTGTGCGATGACGAATCGCAAGATGTTCTTCACCATGCTGTGGGGCGCGGTGTTCCGCCGTCGCTCCCGTGCGATGATGGCCGTGATCGCGTCGCTCGTCGGCGCGGCCACGCTGTTCTGCCTTGCATCCGTGTGCGTCGCGGTGCCGCAGCAGATGAACGAGGAAATGCGCGCGTACGGCGCGAACCTGATCGTCACGCCCGCGTCCGCAACGGGCAAATCGCAAGGCATCGATACTGCAACCGTACGCAACGTGACGGCGCTCGTCGGCGCCGGACACAGCGTGAAATCAGCCGCATACCGGTATGAGAGCGTGCGCATCAATTCCGCGCCGTACACCATCGCCGGCGTGGACGTGAAAGCCGTCCGCGCGCTCAATCGCCATTGGAACGTGACGGGCGATTGGCCCGGCTCGGGCAACGTGATGGTCGGCCGCGACGTCGCGACGCGCTCGGCGTGAAAGTCGGCAGCCGTGTCACCATCGGTTACCGCGCCGCCGACGCGTCTTCTTCAGCGTCTTCTTCCGCGTCCGCAAAATCCGATTCGGACGAATCAACTGAAACGGCAGAATCGTCCGCGCAGGGCACGCAGAGTACGCAAACTACGCAAGGCGAACAGACCACGCAAGCCACGGAAAACGGCCGCGTCTCGTCCGACATCATGGATAACAACGGCACCGAATTCCGCATCTCCGGCATCGTCGACACCGGCGGCAACGAGGATTCCATCATCTACGCCACCACCGCGGACGTGGCCAAACTCGCCGGTTCCAAGCGCGGCGCCGACGTGGTCGAATACTCCGTGAACGCCATGGGCGACGAGCTCAACGACATCGTCAACAACATCAATCGCAGTGCCGACAAAAACCCGAACAGCGCCGTCAAAGCGCAGACCGTCACCAGAATCACCTCGTCCGACACCCGCATCATCGCCATGCTGCAGACCCTGTTCTGGATTGTCTCGCTCGTCGTGCTCGTGCTGACGCTCGTCGGCGTGGGCACCACCATCAGCTCCATCGTGAGCCAGCGTCGCAACGAAATCGGCCTGCGCAAGGCCCTCGGCGCCGATTCACGCGCCATCGGCGTCGAATTCTACGTGGAATCCGGCATCTACGGCTTGATCGGCGGTCTGCTCGGCACTGCTATCGGCTATGTGCTGGCGCGTGTGCTGTGCGCCACCGTCTTCGGTCGCGCGATCGGCTTCGACTGGCTGCTCGGCGCCGGCTCGCTGCTGCTGAGCGTGGCGATCGCCGTCATCGCCTCCATTCCGCCGGTCCGCCGCGCCACCCGTATCGACCCCGCCATCGTTTTGAGGGAGGAATAATCATGGACAACGAACATATGCTGCTGGAACTCGACCACATTTCCAAGATTTACGGCGATCTGCACGCCGTCGACGACCTGAGTCTGACCGTTCCGCAAGGGCAATGGCTGGCGATTGTCGGCTCGTCCGGTTCCGGCAAAACCACGCTGATGAACATGATCGGCTGCATGGATACGCCGTCGAAGGGTTCCGTCATGCTCGAAGGCCGCCGACTGGAGGATCTGACGCCCGCCAGCTCGCCGACGTGCGCAAGAACATGATCGGGCTCGTGTTCCAGAAGTTCTACCTCGTGCCGCATCTGACGGCCGTGGAGAACGTGATGGTGGCGCAGTACTACCATTCCGTGGTCGACGAGAAGCAGGCCATGGAAGCGCTGGAACGAGTGGGATTGAAGGAGCGTGCGCATCACCTGCCCGGCCAGCTGTCCGGCGGTGAGCAGCAGCGCGTGTGCATCGCCCGCGCGCTCATCAACTGTCCGAAGCTGATTCTCGCCGACGAGCCGACCGGCAACCTCGACGAGAAGAACGAGAAGATCGTGCTCGACCTGTTCCGCCAGCTGCACGAGCAGGGCACTACGATCATCGTCGTGACGCATGACGCGCTCGTCGCCTCCTGTGCGCAGCGCGAGATCATGCTCAACCACGGCGTGCTCGTCGGCGAGCAGTGGAACGACGAGGAGGCGAAACGCGCGTACGAAGCGGCCGGCGGCAAGCCCGCATTCACCGGTTCCGCCGCGGAAGGCGCGCAGAACGGGGGTATTGCGATTTCGTTCGCCGACCCCACGAAAGCCGCGAAAACCGGCGATACGGACGCGGCCAACGTTGCCGTTGCGGCTGGCGTTGCCGACGATACGGACGTAGAGCCCGACGTCACGAAAGGGGAGCAGGCATGAGCACCGCACAATCGAACGCAGTCAAAGTCATCGCACTATCCGCGGCGAGCATCGCGCTGCTGTCGGCATGCGGTGAGCCGAAAGCCACGCCGATGGACGACGAATACGCCGGCAATTCCGGCGAAAGCGTGCAATCGCAGGAAGAGAAGTCGAAAACCGACGGCAAGGCGGCTGACAATACGGCCGGCGGCGACGCCACCACCAAAACCATGCCGATGACGCGAATTCCACGACGTCCAGCAAGCAGGACACCGGCAACTACGCGGATGGCGACTATTCGATCAACGGCCAGTACGGGCCGGTCGGCGAGGATACCATCGACGTGCATCTGACCGTTAAGGACCAGAACGTGACGGCCGTGGAAATCGTTGGGCATCCGTTCACGTCCATCTCCAAAAAGCATCAGAACGACTTCGCCAAAGCCGTACCGGACGCGGTGGTCGGCAAGCCGTTGAAGGATCTCAAAGTAGACAAGCTCGCCGGCGCCAGCTGGACCTCCGAAGCCTTCAACAAGGCGTTGGAAGTGGCGCGTCAGGAAGCGTCAATCCAATAGCCCATCCTTCTGAAACCGACACGGCACGTCCGTCTTGCGTCGGTGCGGACGGTTTTCCTGTGGTTATCGTGCGGATTCGGCGCATACGTTCGGCCAGAGCAACGTGGCCATGTTCTCGGCCCAGGAATCAGGCTTGCGTTCCTTGCCGGATTGCCGTTCCCCTCCGGCTTCCTGCCCCGCCAACGCTTTGCAAGCCAGCATGGAACCCAGCACGTGCTGAACAGGAACGTGTAGTCCAAACGGTTTTGAAACACTCCGTCGGCGATGCCACGTTCCATGAACCCCCACGAACCGTTCTTCGGCCGGCGCCAGCACTTGTGCTGCGATCGCCTTCAGCGTGGCGTTGTCGGAAGACAGCACCACGCCCACGGCCTTCAATCCGAGTTCGCTGTCGAAGCAGTCCTGGATGCGTCGCAGCATGGTGGCCAGTCCGCTCCGCGACGGCTTCAAATCGTTGAAATTCGGTAGTCCGGCAACTTCCGGTTGGATGCGTTGCAATAAATCGTCGGCGTTTCGGTAGCGTCGGTAGATTGTGGTCTTTGCTACCCCCGAACGTCGTGCGACCTCTTCGATGGTCACCGCTCCGATACCATCGGAAATCACTATCCCCAATGTGGCTTTTATGATTTTGCGGTCGGTTTGCTCCCGTAATCGCTCACGTCGGCCACGTACTGTGCCGACGTCTTCCTGCGTGGTTTTTTGCACCGTCTTCCGCGTGCCCTCTTGCGTGGTTCCGCCCATCATGCCGCGATCACTTTCGTGCTTTCCAGCTTGCTTACGTACCAATGGTTGAACTTGACCAGTGGAATGCGCAGTAGCAGGCCTATCAGCAGCAGCGGTGGAATGAACAGCAGTAGCGCGCCAATCGCAAACCAGTAATCGTTACTGTAGATTCCGCCGATCGCCGCGCGCATTGCTGTGATTGAATGCGTCGCAGGCAGGAACGGGCTGATGCCGCTGATGATTTTCGGCAGCACGGCCAGCGGATATGCGCCGTTCGCTCCGGAGATCTGCATGACGAGAAACAGCACGCCGATGGCTTTGCCGACGTTGCCGAAGCTGGCCACGAGCGTGTAGATGAAGAACGAGAACACTAGGCTGCTCACCCAGCCGGACAGCATGAACAGCAGCGGATGCACCGCCTGGACATGGAGGAACAGCAGACTGCCTCCCAAGGAGAACGTGCTCTGCAATAGTCCGATCACGCCGAACACACCGTAATGTCCGAGAAACAGCTGATGCGGTTTCGGGTCGCCGAGTTCCTTGCGCACCTTACGCGAGACGGTGGTCTTGAGCGTCACTGCCATGAGCAGCGAACCGACCCACAGTGGCAGGATCGTGTAGAACGGTGCCATCTGCGAACCGAAATTCTTGACTGGGAACACCGCGTTGCGTTTCACTTTTACAGGGGCTGCAAGCGCGGCGGCCAACGAGTCGGTATTATCGCTGAGCACATCTTTGACGGCGCTCATATCGCCGCTGTTCAGCGCATCGGTCAATGTTCCGGTGAATGCGCCCAGTTTTTTGCCCGCGCCGGCCAGACTATCGGCGGTGGAATCCAACACGCTGCTGATGGCGGTCAGATTCTTATCCGCGGTCTTGGCGGTGCCGTTCAGATTGCCCAGCGCGCCTTTCAGATCGGCCGCTGTGGCATTGAGCGCGGTGGTGGTGCTGGTAATGGACGTGGCGATATCGTCAAGTTGCGGTTTCAGTTGGCTCTCATAGTCGGTTTTGATGCCACTGAGGGACGTTGCCGCCTGCTGCGCCAGTTTCTTGATCTCCGCACGTTCGGCCGTGGTATCGCTTACTTTGGCGTCGATGTTGTCGGCGCTGTCATTCAGCGCCGATGCTAGGTCGTTGAGCTGTGTGATGGTGGTGCCGACGTTGGTTTTGAGATGGTCGATGGCGTTCCTCACCGCTTCCGGCAGCTTTTCGTTTGCGCTGAGCGCGTCGAGCGAATCATAGATCTGCTGGTAGCTTTGCGCCTGCTTGCTGATGTTCGTGGCCTGGTTGCGTAATGCGTTGGCGGTGTTGCCGGCCTGCGTGCCCGCATTGCCGAATAGGCTGTCCACATCTGCTTCCATGGCTGTGAAGCTGTTGGCGGAATCAGTCAGAGCCGTGCCCAGCGCGGTGGTGCCGGTCTTCAACGCGCCCGTCAGATCCTCCACGCCGCTGCGGCTTGCTTGAGTGTTGTTCCTGCGCTTTTCGCATTGCCGCTGACATTGGCGATCAGACCGTCGGAGGACTCAAGCAGATGCCGTGCGCTTTGGGTCAGCGTGCTGAACGTGCGGAGCGTTCCGGAAGCGTCGGTGAGCGTTTCCGCGAAGTCGCTGATATTGCCGTTGAACTGCGTGAGTTGTTCCTGCGCGGCTGGCTTGTCGAGTTGGTTGGCGAGCTGCGATGCCACACTCAGCGCGGTGCTGGTCAGTGTTTCGGAGAACGTCTCGTTGACCTGCGCGCTGACCGTATCGGCGCTTGGCCTGTGATCTTCGGAGCCAAGGCGTTCTTCTTTTCATTGTTGTAGTAGGCGATTTCGGCGTGGTCGCCATCGGATGCGAAGAACGTCATCATACGGGTGCTGAAGTTCTTCGGAATCACCACAGCTGCGTAATATTCGCCGGATTTGGTGCCGTTGATGGCTTCTTTTTTGGTGGTGAAGGTCCAGTCGAGCTGATCGTTGGAACGCAGCGTGTTAACCACTTGGTCGCCGATGTTGATCTTCACTGGAATGAGGTCGGACCGGTATCCGTCGTCCTCATTGGCTACGGCGAATTTCAGATTGCCGGTATTGGCGAACGGGTCCCAGCTGGCGGCCACGTTGAACCATGTGAAGATGCCGGGGATCACAACGAGTCCGATGACGATGATGATGGAGACGACGTTGCTGGTGATTCGCCGGATGTCGCCGACGAACAGTTTCCAGATGGTTTTCATGCGTTGCTCCTTTCCTCGTTGTTTTCGTTGTTTTCGGTTGTCTCGGCGGTCTCGGTAGTCTCGGTGGTGTCCGTGGCGGCATCGTTCGCGGCGGCGCTTGGACCGGTCGTCTGCATTTTCTGCACCAGTATGGCGATTCCGTCATCTTCATTGTGGTTGACGCCCGTCACGTTTTTCCGTCGTTTCTTTGATGACGCTGGTATTGCGATTATCGGATGTCGTGCGTTTGCCGCTGGTGCGTCTCCGCGTTTTGCGCAGCAGTCTGTTCCGCCGTTCCTGTTGCGCCCGCTTTTTGCGACGGATGCGTGCCGCTTGGCGCTCCACCAGCATGGATCGGATCGATTCATCGCTCAAATGGCCGAGCTCCACTTGACGGTTCAGATTATCGCGCATGTATTCGATGACCATGAGGAAGCCCATGATGAGCAGAATCCAGACGACCCACGTGGCCAGTACTACCACTTTCTCTCCGTTGGTGAACGAGAACACCGCCGCCAGAGTGACCGGCACGACGAATCCGATCACCAGAGCTCCGCGCTTGAGTTTCGGGTACAGTTCCGCGAACCGACTTGCGCGTTCCTCGATCACCTCGCGGTAGCCGCCTTTGTCGGCCAGCACCTGAATGGCTTGGGACATGTTGTATCCGCGTTCCGGAAGCTCCACTTCCTCGCCGATAATCATGTCGCTTTCCTTGATTTCGCGGGCGAAGAGTCGGTTGAGGTTGACCAACAGAGGACGGACCACCAGGCCGATGACGAACGCCATGCCGGCAAACAGCAGCAGCGTGCCGATCGCCTTGGTCCAATGGCCGTCGTAGAAGCCGGCGATGGTCTCGCGGAATGCGTCTATCGAATAGCTGAATGGCACGAACGGATAGACCATGCGGAAGAACTTCGGCATCATCTCGATCGGATACAGGCCGGAAGCGCCTGGAATCTGCACGATCACCAACGCCACGCACAGGCCCTTGCCGATATGCATGAACGTGGTGGACAGCGCGTACGTGATGCTCAGATATACCAGCGATGTGATCATGCCGGTCAGTATGAACAGTGGCGCGCAAGCCGTCTGCACGCCGAGTATCAGATCGCCAACGGTGCAGATCGCGCCTTGAATGACGCCCATCGTGCCGAGCAACAGGTATCGGGCCAGATACTTTTCGGTTGCGGTCGGATCGAGACCCTCAAGCCCCTCGTCGTCCACCTCCACTTTGTAGATCACCACAAAGGCGAACGCGCCCACCCACAGTGCCAGATTGGTCATCAGCGGAGCCATGCCGGAGCCGTAGGAGTTGACGGGATACACGTTCTTCGTGTCGATTACGGTCGGGGACTCCATGAACGAGGCGATCTTATCCGCGTCAAGCGAACCGCTGCCGGTCAACGATGCGAGCAGATCCGCAGTGCCCAGCGCCTTCAGGTCGGTGCTGACGGTGGTGAGCTTCGTCTCCATCTTCGCCAGCTGCTGGTCGGTTTGCTCAAGGCCGATGCGGGCGTCTGACGCCACTTGGTCGAGTTGGTCGAGCACGATGTTGGTTTGCCTGACCACGCTGTCCTGGCTGGTCACGGTGCCGGCAAGTGTTCCGGCCGTCCCAGCCAGCGAGCCCAGCGCGGAATTCAGTCGCGGCAGTGCGCCTGAATTGATGGCGTTGCGCGCCGTGCCTGCGCTTTTGAGCGAGTTCTGCGTGCCTATGTTGAAATCGGTGGACAGTTTGGATACGCTGCCGGCTGTGGCCTGTGTGTTCTCGCTCAGGGTTTTGAGGTCGGCGAGTGTTCCGGCTGCCGTGTTGTTGGTATTCTCCAGTTTGCTGATGATTTGCTGGTATTGCGCGTTGTCGCTGGCGGATTTGAGCTTCTCGAGCAGTTTCGCATTGCTGTCGGTGATGTTTTGCATGCCGGTCACCGCCTGCTGCGCCGATCCACTTGCCGCGGATACCGCCGACGAGATCTGGTTGATGCTGGCTGTGGATTGCGCCGTCGCTTGGGAAACAAGTCCGGATCCGGTTTCCAGCGCGCTGTTGGCGTTGGACGAAAGCGTGTTGAGCTGGGTTTGCGCTGTGCCGATGGCGGTGGATGCGCCTGCTAGTCCTCTGCCTGCGCTCGCCGCGGCCAGCTGCACGTCGTTCAGGGCATTGCGTGCTGCTTTTGTCTGCTGTGGCACATTGGCTAACTGGGTGTCGAGATCCGCGATTGCGGAGCGGATCGTGCCTACGTTCCGCTTGGTGTTGTCGAGTTCGCCGATGGTTTCGTTGGCGATGGTGTTGGTGTTGCCGCTGATGGTGCTGTTGGCTGAGTTGACGGCTTTGACGAGCACGTCGCTGACGGTGGAGACGAAGGTGTTGTTGACGGTGCGGTCGACCACGGTCGCGCCTTGGTCGGTGATTTTCGGCGAAATCGGACTCGCCTTCTCGTTCACGTAATATTCGAGCGTGGGGCGATGCTTGCTGTTGGTGACGACGTTGGCCAGATCTTCGCTGAAGTCGGAAGGGATGACGATTGCGGCGTAGCAGTCGCCCGACTCCACCGCTTCCATCGCGTTGGCTTTGCCCATGAACTCCCAGCCGAGCTGGTCGTTGCTCTTCAGCGTGCCTTCGATTTGATCGCCGAGATTGACTTTGCCAAGCAGCGCGTTGTCTGTGCCTTCGTCCATGTTGCCACGGCCACTTTGATGCTGTCCGTGTTGCCATAGGGATTCCAGAACCCGTAGATGTTGAACCATGCGTATAGCGGGGGAATGAGAATCAGGCCGATCATAATCACCCACGCGGCGGGTACGGTGACCAATCGTTTGAAGTCACGGCGCAGGATCTGCAGTACGTTGTGCATTGTCTCTCCGGTTTGGCGAATCAATTCCCTTATATGGCGATACGTGTTCCGTAGCGCTACGCGGTTCGTATCGTATACCGTGCTCTTGGACAATCGTCATCGCGTTTCATGGATGGCGGAAATCGGGTCGAGTACTGCGGCAAAGCTCGGCAAAACCATCGCCGGCTGACGTAGCCCCTTCCGCTCACGTCCGTGACAAATCGCCATTTCTGTATGTCCGTGAGCGAAAGGTGGTAATAAATCGCTATTTTCCGTCCGTATTTATACCCCCCATTCGCTCACGATGCGCTATACATCGCCATTTCTTGCGGACGTGAGCGAAAGGTGGTGTGCGAATGGCGATTGCAGCCAGCTGACGTCCCCCTCTTTTGCTCGCGTCCGCCAATAATCGCACCTGAACCGCTTTTCTTGCGGCGGATATTGCCTACGTTTGGTAGCGTGGGCTGAAGGAAGGAGCGGCATATGAGCGAAACCGCACAATCTGAATCACGATCCGAGGATTCCGCCGCGGGCAAGACGGATGGAGAAATCAAGGCGATTGCCGCCGAAACCGAAATCGCGGCTATCGAAGAAGGCGGAAAGCAGGGCACCGGCGAAGTCGGCAATCCCGCTGACCGTCGTCTGCCGTTAATCGTTCGCATTTACGGCATCGTCATGCTTATTGAAGGCGTGGTGACGCTGCCGTTCATTGTGTTGGCGTGCCTGTACTCGATTCGCGCGGTGTTTTCCGGCAAAGTGGCGTTCGATGCGCTCAGCCTCACCGCGATTCTGTCGGTGGTTCACGCGGCCGTGCTGCTGGTCGCCACCGCGTGTCTGGCGGTGTTCGGCGTGATGCTCATTATGAACAAGCGTCGGCATATCGCGCAATGGACGTATCTGATGATTCCGCTCACCCTTGCCGAAGGCTTGCTGTCGCTGGCATTGCAGGGACTTGGTGTGAATTTGATCGGCCCGGCTATCCAGCTTATCGTGCTCATAGCCCTGCATGTCACTGCCGATCCGTCGCTGCGTGAGGAACGTCGTCTCCAGTTCGCGTTGCGACGTATGGATGCCCGTAGCGCATACGAAGACGCCGCTTCCCAGGGTATGGCTGGCCGTGATTTGACTGGCAGGGGCTATATTTCGCTGGATTTCTTCAATCTGTTCTGGCTGTTCACCATTGGTTGTGTGTTCGGTTTGGTGATCGAAACCATCTACCATTTCATCCTGTTCGGCGAATACCAGGACCGTGCGGGCTTCCTATGGGGGCCGTTCTCGCCCATCTATGGTTTCGGCGTGGTGATCGTCACCGTGTTGCTCAACCATTTGTGGCAGTCGAATTGGTTGCTGATTTTCTGCTCAAGCGCGGTGATCGGTGGCGCGTTCGAATATTTCACCAGCTGGTTCATGCAGGCCGCGTTCGGTATTCGCGCATGGGATTACACGGGGCAATGGCTTTCGATTGACGGGCGTACATCCGGCAAATACATGTTCTTCTGGGGCGTCCTCGGCTTGGTTTGGGTCAAGTTGATTCTGCCGCGATTGTTGCGATTGATCCAGCGTATTCCGTGGAAGATTCGCTATTCGTTGACGCTGGTCTGTTTCATACTCATTTTCGTCGATGGCGTGATGACGCTGATGGCGCTTGACGCTTGGTATTCCCGCATGGCTGGGGTTGCGCAGAATTCGCCCGTTTCGCAGTTCTTCGCCACGTATTTCAATGACGATTTCATGGCCCACCGATTCCAGACCATGAAGATCGACCCGTCCACTGCCGGTCGTATGTAGGCTGGTTTTTGCGTTTTGCGGGTTTTGCTAAGCGGCTGGTCGGGCGATGTTCCGGCTGGCCGCTTTGCTTTGGGTGGCTGATTTTGAACGATTTCGGACGATTGCAGTGGGGTTTTGTTGCGGGTTTTGCCGCGGGGGATTGGATTCTTCCG
>ENA-OQAJ01000312-OQAJ01000312.1-human-gut-metagenome-genome-assembly--contig:-NODE-312-length-15272-cov-6.692506_pt1 | contig 15272 bp, 16 predicted proteins | sample MGYA00242736_ERZ504529 | MGnify/ENA primary metagenome ERZ504529 (study PRJEB26092, sample SAMD00036275) | human gut metagenome | host: Homo sapiens | study: EMG produced TPA metagenomics assembly of...
CAGCTGCGGCACGGCATCTGCGTTGCCAAAATGCTCGATAAGACATCCAGTATTATCTGCGCTTTTGCTTGGCATCTGCCGCACCTCGCTCGCCGTATCGGCACTTAGAATTATGCGGTATTGCCCTGAATAAAAACAACAGCGCACGGAACGGCACAAATTGCAGCTCCGTGCGCTGTTTTGCTTTGTACACCACGCGAAAACACATGGTAAAACTGCACAAAAATGCAGTGCATAATTTTGCATGTTGTACATTGAACCCCTTGCATTTTGTGCGGGAATATTGTATTATACTAGCAAGAAGCAAAGGCGCTTTGGAATAGCAGATCCGCTGCTTCCAAGGCGCATTTTGTTTTTTAATTAAATATTTCCCTAAAAAGAAGAGGCTTGCCAGAGCGCCCCGGATTGAGCTTACGAGCTCATCAGTAGAGGGGTGGGTTATCGTTTTAAGGCAAAAATCGGGGACGCTCTGTTTTTCTCCTTCTTTTTAGTAAAACCCGAACGGGGCAGTGGCCGTTCGGGTTTTATTTTTTGCCTTTTTTATTGTGCGGTATATTGGATCACCATGGCCGCGCGGGTTGGCGTGCTGCCGAGGTTATGGTAGGTGTGGCACTGGTCGGCATGGTAATACGCGCAGCTGGGGCTTGAAAAGCCCAGCGCATCCTTTGCCACCCCCACAGTGGAACAGCTTGCCGCGTGGCGCAGAATGGCGAAAAAATGAGTACCACATCAAAGTGGTATCTTACCAGTAAAAAAAACAAAAGCAAACGGCACCATGCCGCGGGATAGGCGACTGTGGTGCCCGTTTTAGTTTGCTAGTAAACAAAAAGCACCGCCAACCCCAAGGGGGGGCGGGCGGTGCAAAGGGTTATGTGTTATTTGCCGGCCAGCAAAATGCCCAGCACGGCTTTTTCTACATGCAGGCGGTTTTCGGCTTCATCAAAAATCTCGTCTGCGTGGGTTTCAAAAACGTCGGGGGTGATCTCCTCGCCGCGGTGGGCGGGCAGGGGATGCTGCACGATACAGTCCGGCTTGGCCAGTGCCATGCGGGCTGCATCCAGGCAGAAGCCGTTGAAATCCCGGCGGCGGCGCTCGGTTTCGCGCTCCATGCCCATGCTGGTCCACACATCGGTGAACAGCACATCGGCACCGCGGGCGGCTTCGTCCGGGGCGGTGGTCAGCTTAAAGTGGTCGCCATATTCCCGCGCAAAGAAGAGCACATCGGCGGAGGGACGGTAGCCGTTCGGGCAAGCAATGGTAAAGTCCATGCCCATCATCAGGCAGCCCACGATCAGGCTGTTAGCCATGTTGTAGCCATCGCCCACAAAACCGGCTTTCAGCCCGGCCAGTTTGCCCTTGTACTCCCGCACCGTCATCAGGTCAGTCAACACCTGCAGGGGATGGGCGTAATCGGTCATGCCGGAAACTACCGGCACGCCGCTGTACCTGGCCAGGGCGTCCACATCACTCTGCTTAAAGGTGCGGTACACAATAGCATCGTAATAGCGGCCCAGCACGCGGGCGGTATCCTGGATCGGCTCGCCGCGGGCGATCTGCATGTCAGCGGCGCTCAGATAGGTGCCAAGCGCCCATCTGGTAGATGCCGACCTCCAGGCTGGTGCGGGTGCGGGTGGAATGCTTGCCAAACATCAGGGCAACGGCCTTGCCCTGCAGATCCTTGGGATCAGTGCCTGCTTTGTGCAGGCGCTTGTATTCATCGGCGACATCCAGAATGTGGATGATCTCATCGGGGGTCAGGCTGCTTAACTTGAGTAAATGCTCCATGAAAACCCTCCTGATCAGTTACATGGATGAAAGCACGTCATCCAGAATAGCCAGTGCCTTGGCAACGTCTGCTTCGCTCAAAATCAGCGGGGGCAGCAGGCGCAGGCGGGTCTTGGCGGTCAGCACCAGAAGGCCCTTGCGCTCGCAGGCAGCACGCACATCGGCGGCTTTTACGTCATCGGCAAAGGCAATGCCGACCATCAGGCCCATGCCGCTGACAGATGCGACATGCGGCAGGGAGGCAAGACCCTCCCGCAGCTGGGCGGCGCGGGCGTTGACGTTGCGCATGAACGCATCGTCCATGGCATCCAGCACAGCGCAGCCGCCTGCACAGACGACCGGGTTGCCGCCAAAGGTGGAACCGTGAGAGCCGGGGCCCATGGTATCGGCAACCTTTTTGCTTGCCAGCACGGCACCGATGGGCAGGCCGCCGCCCAGCCCCTTGGCCAGGGTGACGAGATCCGGCTTCAGGCCGAACTGCTCGCAGGCCAAGAAAGTGCCGGTGCGGCCCACGCCGGTCTGTACTTCGTCCACAATAATCAAAATATCGTGGGCGTGGCAGTAGTCGGCAACGCTCTGCACATAGTCGGCGTCCAGCGCAACCACGCCGCCTTCGCCCTGTACCATCTCCATCATAACAGCGCAGACAGAATCATCCACAGCGGCCTTGAATGTGTCAAAATCGTTGGCGGGGATGTAGCCGAAGTTAGCGGGGAAGGGGCCGAAATCCTTGTGGAAAACATCCTGGCCGGTGGCGGTCAGGGTGGCAAGGGTGCGGCCATGGAACGAGTTGACCAGCGTCAGAACTTTGTTGCGGTCGGGACCATAGGTGGTCACACTGTATTTGCGGGCGCACTTGATGGCACCTTCGTTGGCTTCGGCACCAGAGTTGCCGAAAAACACCTGGTCAAGCCCGGTGCGGGCACACAGCCGCTTGGCCAGCTTGCCGCAGGGGGCGGTGTAATACAGGTTGGAAGAATGCTGCAAACGGGTGGCCTGCATGGTAACGGCCTGTACCCAGGCCGGGTGGCAGTAGCCCAGCGCGTTTACGCCAATGCCGGAGGTAAAGTCCAGATAGGCTTTGCCGTCTGCATCATAGGCATACATGCCCTCGCCGTGCTCCAGCACCAGCGGGCTGCGGGCATAGGTATGCATAATGTATTTCTGGTCACGTTTGATGACTTTTTCGGTATTCATGGTATTCCCTCCTTGGGAGGTCTGGAATGGTTGGCAGCCGGATTATTCGGGAATAAACCTAAAAAATAGGCGAATGAATAACTGTGCCGTAAGTACATGCTATGTACCCACGGCCAGCTTGCACGATTCTTATATTATAATATATTGGAAGTTTTTCGTGACCTTTTTTCAAAAAGGTAACAAATCCCCGTAAATCCCCCGTAAATTAAATCAATCGGTTGCCGCGGCGGTAGAACAGGGTGCCGGGAACCACGGTCAGAGAACATTTCCAGCAGAACAGAATGAGGAACACGGCCATCAATGATAACAGCCTCATGCACACCCTCATAAATGGCATCGGCCATGCCCTCGATTTTGGGGATCATGCCGCCGGAGATGACGCCATGTGCTTTGTAGCCCTCTATCTCGGAAATCTCCACTTCGGGGATCAGGGTGGATTCATCGTCCTTGTCATACAGCAGGCCGACAATATCCGTCATGGAAACGAACTTTTCGGCGTGCAGGGCAATAGCAATGGCGGCTGCAGCAGTATCGGCGTTGATGTTGTAGGCAATGCCGTTTTCATCCATGCCAACCGTGGCAATGACCGGGATAAAGCCATCGTTGAGCAGGTGCTCAATCAGGGTGGTGTCCACTTTTTCCACGTTGCCCACATAGCCCAGGTCTACATCACTCTTGCGGGAGCAGGTGATGGTGTGGCCGTCCAGACCACACAGGCCAACGCCGCGGCCCTTGAGCAACGCAACCAGATCCTTGTTGACCTGACCGGCCAGAACCTGCTGCACAATGCTCATGGTTTCTTTATCGGTATAACGCAGGCCGTTGACAAACTTGGATTCCTTGCCCACGCGGTTCAGCATCTGGTTGATGGCCGGGCCGCCGCCGTGTACCAGCACAACGCGCACACCCAGCAGGGTCAGGGTGACAAGGTCGTTCATAACGGCCAGTTTCAATTCCTCGTTTACCATGCATTGCCGCCGTATTTGATCACCAGGGTTTTGCCGTTGATATTTCTGGATGTAGGGCGTGGCTTCCGAAAAAAGCAGCGCCATTTCCTCGTTTTTCATAAATCGCTCCCCAAACGTAAAAGTAGCAAGATAAGTTAGGAGTTAGGAGGGAGGAGTTAGGAGTTGGCGGTGTGCGCACAAATTAAAAGTTACAAGCCTAAACGAGCCGTTCATTGCTCATTCCTCATTCCTAATTTCTAATTGCAAAATCAGGTCCGGTAATCGCCGTTGATCTTAACATAGTCATAGGTCAGATCGCAGCCCCAGGCTTTGCCGCTGGCTTCGCCGGTGCCCATATCGACTTTGACCAAAATGTCGTGCTCGCCCAGAACCGCATAGGCTTCGTCCTCGCTGAACGGATGGTAGGCGGCGTTTTCGCACACAAACACCTCGCCTGCCTTGCTGGCAATGCGCACGCTGACCTTGTCGATGGAAAAATCCCCCGGCGTATAGCCGATGGCGCACAGGATGCGGCCCCAGTTGGCGTCGCGGCCAAACACGGCGGCCTTGAACAGGTTGGAGCAGACAACGCTCTTTGCCACGGCGCGGGCAATCTCGTGGGTGGGGGCGTGGGTCACTTCGCAGGTGATCAGGTGGGTAGCACCCTCGCCGTCAGAAGCATGCAGGGCGCACATATGCTCCGCCACAGCGCCCAGGGCAGCCAGGAATTTGTCATACTCCGGGCCTTCGGTCACAACAGGCTCGTTGCCCGCCAGGCCGGAAGCCAGCAGCAGCAGGGTATCGTTGGTGGAGGTATCCAGGTCAACGCTCATCTGGTTGTAGGTAGTGGGCACAACGGCGCGCAGTGCCTTTTGCAGCAGCTCCGGGCTGACGGCAGCATCGGTGGTGTAGAACGCCAGCATGGTGGCCATGTTGGGGGCAATCATGCCGCTGCCCTTGCCGATCGCGCCAAGGCGGCAGGTTTTGCCGGCCAGCTCAAATTCAATGGCATATTCTTTCTCGTAAGTATCGGTGGTCATAATGGCCTTGGCAGCTTCGCTGCTGCCCTCGGCGCTGGCCTGCAGCCTGGCCGCTGCGGCGGGAATACCGCGGGCGAACGGGTCAATCGTCATGGGCTGGCCGATAACGCCGGTGGAAGCCGGCAGAACATCCTCGGCTGCAATGCCCAGCTGCTGGGCCACCAGGGCGCAGCACTCATTGGCCAGATCCACACCGTTGGCGGCGCAGGTGTTGGCGTTGCCACTGTTCACCAGAACAGCCTGTGCGTGGCCGTCCACCAGGTGGGCGCGGTCAACCTTGATGGGGGCGCCATACACCTTGTTGGTGGTGTAAACACCGGCAGCGGCACAGCGTACATCCGCCTTGATGATGGCCAGATCCAGCTTGTTGGGATTGGCCCGGAACCCGGCATGTACGCCGGAAGCAGAAAAACCCTTGGCGGCACAAACGCCGCCGGAAATGACCTTATACTTTGCCATGTTACTTTTCCTCTTTCCCACAAATAACATCAAAAATCAGAAGAAACGGAACCCACCCGGTAAAGACAGCTGCGGAACGGTCAAGACCGTTCCCTACAAACCACACCAAAGCGGTGCCATGCGGCCAGCAGGCCAACATACCGGAAAACTCCTAACTCCTAAGGCAACACCGCACAATTCCCGCCTTGCGGCTTAAGCACCGCTCCGGCAGCTGCGGCACGGCATCTGCGTTGCCAAAATGCTCGATAAGACATCCAGTATTATCTGCGCTTTTGGCTTAGCATCTGCCGCACCTCGCTCGCCGTATCGGCACTTAGAATTATGCGGTATTGCCCTAACTTACAATTCCAGCCCTTTCGTTTCCTCCAGCCCCAGCATGATGTTCATGCACTGCACGGCGCACCGGAGCTGCCTTTGCCAAGGTTGTCCAGCAGGCTGATGAGCAGCATCCGCTTGCCGTCGGGGGAAACAGTGGGGTAAATTTCCAAGGTGTCCTTGCCGGCCAGCGTATTGGCGGGCAGGAACTTGGGGGCAGTGCCCAAAGCGTGCACCTTGATCATGGTTTCGCCTGCGTAATACTCCTGCAAAGCGGTGGCCAGCTTCTCAGCGCTGTGGCCCACAAGGTCCAGACGCAGGGGAACGGTAACTTCCATGCCGCAGTAGTAGTCATCCACAATGGGACAGAACACCGGCGGCTCCGCAAGGCCGCAGATCTTCTGCATTTCCGGCAGGTGCTTGTGATCCAGCGTTAAGCCGTAGGGGCGCGGGCTTTCAAAGGCAATGTCGCGCTCCGGGTCGCGGTACTGGGCAATGCCGCTTTTGCCTGCGCCGGAATAACCGGAAAGCCCGTGGCAGGTCAGCGGATAATCTGCAGCCAGCAGGCCAAGCTCCACCAGCGGGGCCACCAGCGTGATAAAGCCGGTGGCATAGCAGCCCGGAACAGCCACGCGGTTGGCGGTGCGCAGAGCATCCCGTTTGCCATGCAGCTCCGGCAGGCCATACACCCAATCCGGCGCGGTGCGGTGTGCGGTAGAAGTGTCCAGAATACGCACATCGGGGCGCAGCAGGGGCACAACCTCCCTGGCTGCAGCATCCGGCAGGCACAAAAAGCTCAGATCGCTCTGGTTAATCACGGCAGCGCGGGCGTTACATCCTTGCGGTCGGCTTCGGAAATGTGCAGGATCTCAAATTCATCCCGTGCGGCCAGGCGGTCCGCAATGCGCAGGCCGGTTGTGCCGGAAGAACCATCCACAAAAATTTTATACTTAGCCATCCCAAACAAACCCCTATCTATTACAGCGTTCAGCAGTTGATTTTGCTTTTTACATCCGCGATCTGTTTCAGCACGCTGGCCTGAGTGGGGCCGCCGTAACTGGTGCGGCCCTCGCAGCAGTGCGTCAGGTCAATGGCGTCATAGATGTCAGCCTCAAACAGATCACTGTACTGCTTAAACTCGTCCAGCGTCAGCTCTTCCAGCGTTTTGTCTGCCCGGATGCAGGCACCCACCATGGTGCCGGTGCATTTGTAAGCATCGCGGAACGGCATGCCTTTCTTGGTCAGGTAGTCGGCGCAGTCCGTTGCGTTGATAAAGCCCTTGGCGGCGGCGCGGCGCATGTTGGCGGGCAGCGGCGTCATGGTGGCCAGCATCGGGGTGATGGTTTTTAAGCACAGCTCCAAAGTGTCCACCGCGTCAAATACGGCTTCCTTGTCCTCCTGCATGTCCTTGTCGTAGGCGAGGGGGATGCCCTTCATCATAACCAGCAGGGTGTTCAGGTCGCCGTAAACGCGGCCGGTCTTGCCGCGGATCAGCTCGGTCACGTCCGGGTTTTTCTTCTGCGGCATAATGGAAGAACCGGTGGTGAAAGCGTCGTCCAGCTCAATGAACTTGAACTCCCAGCTGCACCACAGGATGATTTCTTCCGACAGGCGGGACAGATGCATCATGCAGGTGGCCATGGCGCTGGTCAGCTCAATGCAGAAATCGCGGTCAGATACGCCATCGATCGAATTGCCGCAGGGAGCAGCAAAGCCCAGCTCCTGCGCCGTATAAAAACGGTCCAGCGGGTAGGTGGTGCCAGCCAGAGCGCCGGAACCCAACGGGCACTCAGCGTCCATGCGGGCGGTGGCATCCTGCATGCGGCCCAGGTCGCGCAGCAGCATCCAGGCGTAAGCCATCAGCTGGTGGCCAAAGGTGACCGGCTGGGCACGCTGCAGATGGGTGTAACCGGGCATAACATAGGAAGAAGATTTTTCTGCCTGGTCGCAGATGGTCAGGATCAATTCCTTGATCTGACCCTGCAAGTGGAGCGATGCTTCCCGCAGGTTCAGGCGGATATCCAGCGCAACCTGGTCGTTGCGGCTACGGCCGGTGTGCAGCCGCTTGCCAGCATCGCCCACGCGGGCGGTCAGAGTCTGCTCCACAAAGGTGTGCACATCCTCGGCATTGGGGTCAATCTCCAACGCGCCGCTGTGCAGATCGTTCAAAATGGATTGCAGGCCCTTGTGGATATCGTCCACATCCTGCTGGGAGATAATGCCCTGCTTGCCCAGCATAGCAGAGTGTACCATGCTGCCGTGGATATCCTGTTCGATCATCCGCGCATCAAAGCGGATGGAAGAGTTAAAGTCGTTCACGCGGCTGTCCACCGCTTTGCTGGAACGTCCCTGCCAAAGTTGGGGCATAAGAAACCTCCGGTGTTATTGTAATGAATAGAGAATAAAGAATAATGAAACATGTTGGTGTGCGCGCCGCGCGCGCAAATAAAATAGATACAGCCTTTTAATGGGGGCTCAGTCTGATGTTTGCTGCGACCTTGGCTTTTTTTGAGCCGTGCCGCAGGCACGGCGGTCCACCATCATGATTCTTTTTTCTTTTTATAGTATATACTGGAACGCCAAAGCCGCCAAGGGGGTCAATGCCTCCCTGGCGGCAGTTTTGTTAATGGAAAAATGCGATTACTTTACTTCCGGCCAGTTCTTTGCCAGCTTGGCGCGCTCAGCAATGGGCAGGCCAAACAGGTTGATAAAGCCGTTTGCATCAAACTGATCGTAATCCTCATCCTCGCCGAAGGAAGCAGTCTGCTCATCGTACAGGGTGAACGGGCTGGTAACACCAGCGTTGATCAGGTTGCCCTTGTACAGCTTCAGTTTCACATCACCGGTAACGGTCTTCTGCAGGTCGTCGGTGAATGCGCTCAGGGCTTCACGCAGCGGGGTGAACCACTTGCCATCGTAAACCAGCTCGCCCATCTTCTGAGCAACGGACTCCTTGAAGTGGAAAGCATCCTTGTCGATGGTGATGGTTTCCAGAACGTTGTGAGCCTTGTACAGGATGGTGCCGGCGGGGGTTCGTACACGCCGCGGCTCTTCATGCCGACAAGACGGTTCTCAACGATATCCAGCTGGCCAATGCCATTCTCGCCGCCAATCTTGTTGAGGTACTCAATCAGGGCAACACCGTCCATCTCCTTGCCGTCCACAGCGGTGGGAATGCCCTTCTCAAAGTGGATGGTAACATAGGACGGGGTATCCGGTGCCTGCTCCGGGGAAACACCCAGCTCCAGGAAGCCGGGCTTGTTGTACTGCGGCTCCAGAGAGGGCTTTTCGAGGTCCAGACCCTCGTGGCTCAGATGCCACAGGTTCTTGTCCTTGGAGTAGTTGGTCTCACGGTTGATACGCAGGGGAATGTTGTGTGCCTCGGCGTAATCGATCTCTTCGTCACGGCTCTTGATGTCCCACTCACGCCACGGGGCGATGATGGCCATTTCGGGGACCAGTGCTTTTAGGGTCAGCTCAAAACGAACCTGGTCGTTGCCCTTGCCGGTGCAGCATGGCAGATGGCATCGGCACTTCTCTTTCTTGGCAATCTCAGCCAGTGCCTTTGCGATGCACGGACGAGCATGAGAGGTGCCCAGCAGGTACTCTTCGTACTTGGCATCGGCTTTCAGGCAGGGCCAGATGTAGTTCTCAACGTAATCTTTCTTCAGGTCCAGAACGTACAGCTTGGAAGCGCCGGTCTTGAGGGCCTTTTCTTCCAGGCCGTCCAGCTCAGTGCCCTGGCCAACGTCGCCGGAAACAGCAACAACTTCGCAGTTGTTGTAGTTCTCTTTCAGCCAGGGAATGATGATGGAGGTATCCAGACCGCCGGAGTAAGCCAGAACAACCTTTTTAATATCTTCCTTTTTCTTTTTCATAAGAACTGCCCTCTTTCAAAATTCTATCCGCCGAAGCGGCTGAATATTTATTCATTTGATGTTTCTTATTATACACGCCCTGCAACAAATTGCAACACGGCATATTGCACAAGGAAATTTCAACTTATAGAGATAACTTTGTTCTAGAGCTTGCATTTTGCGGCGTAAAGGGAAAAAACAAAACGGACTATTTGCATTTTTATTCATGAGATTGAATATTTGCCGCATAAAGCCCGCATATCGCAGTTGAAAAAGGATGCAGAAAAGTGCCAAAGGGTACAAAAAAGCTCTTCCCCACAAAAACGGGGAAGAGCGGAGAGGAAAAGATGATGACAAGTTGGAAGGATTGATCCTGCAAGGGGAGGACAGTGGCGCTTTGTCCCGGCAAAGTTATTCTTTGCTGGCACATTCGGCGCAAACGCCGGTCACGGTCAGGCAGTGGCCTTCAATACGCAGGCCGGGAACATTTTTGATCAGGGCGTTCAGCTCGCCTTCCGGCAGATCAAGGTTAATGATCTTGTGCACTTGCGGCAGTAAAAATGTTCATGGGAGTTGGGGTCCCAGTCAAAGCATTCGGCACCGCTGATCATGCCAACGCGGCCGATCATATCGTTATCAGCCAGGGTGTTCAGATTGCGGTACACCGTGCCCAGGCTGATATGAGGGCAACGCTCACGGGCATAACCGTAAATCTTCTGCGCAGAAGATGCTCTTTATGCTCTTGAATGGTTTCCAGAATAATCTGGCGCTGCCAAGAATATTTCATAGCGAGTGTTCTCCTTAAAGTTACGGATGGTTCATCTTCGACACACTTTTAACGAACGCCGATTTTTAACTTATTTTAACACTGGGGTATTACTATGTCAATATATTAAATGCGAAAAATCCGCAAAAAAGTTTCGTAGCTTAAAATAAAATGAACAAACCGGGTGAAACCTGAAAAAATGAAGAATTTTGTACTGCACTTTATTGCGCTATTGTTGTATAATGCAGGAACAAAAATCGGAACAACATCGGGAATGGCTGCCAGCTGATGCCCGCAAAGACCATGGCTGCGCTATTTGTGCCGCAGCACTGCCGGCGCAGAAAAGGGAAAAAAACTTTTTGAAAAAATTCAAAAAAATGCTTGACAAATGGTGCCGAAACCCGTATACTAATGGAGCACCGTTTGAGATGCACACCACATGGCGGTATAGCTCAGTTGGCTAGAGCATTCGGTTCATACCCGAAGTGTCACCGGTTCAAATCCAGTTACCGCTACCATCAATACAGGGTTTCGCTAAAATACTTGGGGGCCGGTTGCAGTCGTGACTGGTAAGTTGCTTGCTGTTTTAGCAAAATCCTGTATCTCTTAGGCCCGTTGGTCAAGCGGTTAAGACACGGCCCTTTCACGGCTGTAACATGGGTTCGATTCCCGTACGGGTCACCAAAAAGCTTAGCATTAGCTAAGGCTTTTTTCTTTTGTATTTTAGCCCTCGTACCACACATTATACCACATCTTTGGCGGTTGGAATATATAAAGTGAAAATAGAAGTTTGGTTAAAGTGTATTATCTGCGCTTTTGGCTTAGCATCTGCCGCACCTCGCTCGCCGTATCGGCACTTAGAATTATGCGGCATTGCCCTTGATTTTGTTTGTAGGGGCAGATGCTTGTCATCAGCCCGCAGCAACCTTGCGGAATTGGCAGGTATAGTTTGGTGAGCGGCAACAGCCCGATGCGAGCATCGGATCCTACAAATCATTTGCAGTGCTTGCCACAGTCGATAAAGGTTTCTCCACGGCGGGATGAGGGCATCCCGCCCTACAGATTGTTTGCATTGCCTGCTGCCTATTATAAAAAGCTCTGTAGGGAACGGCTTATTTCGGTTCAAGAGCTGAATCAGCGGTCTGGTTGGCCTCTGAAGTTCGACTGCGGGCGCAGTGACCTGCCGTACATTTTCCGAATAACGCTGCCGGCCAAAAATCTCTCTCCGTTTTATCCCATTCGCCCTGAAAAATATGTTGACAAACCGCGTTTCATCTGGTATATTATACAAGCAATCTTTTGCGGTCATGGCCCGTTGGTCAAGCGGTTAAGACAGCGGCCTCTCACGCCGTTAACGTGGGTTCGATTCCCGCACGGGTCACCAAAAAACACTCCAGCTTATGCTGGAGTGTTTTTTCGTGTATCCCGAGCGAGAAATCGAACAGGGCAGTGCGCCGCAGCGCACAAAAACAGTCCGGTGGACTGTTTTTTAGCCCGCGGGAGATTCCCGCGTGTGTCATCAGAAACACTCCAGCTTATGCTGGAGTGTTTTTTCGTGTATCCCGTGTGAGGAATCGAACCAGACGGTGCGCAGGTGCTTTTGTGCGCGATAATGGAACGCTGTGTTTTTGGTTGTATCCTTGACATGAAAATACCCCCAGAGCTTTCAGAGTTTTTTCTCTGTCTACTCTAGGGGTAGCATATCAAAGAAGCACCGGGCTTCATATTTTTTATTTTGCCTGCCTGTTGGCGGCGTGGCGCTTGGGCAGGGGGATGGAGCATACGATGCAATGCCAAGGGCCAGGGCAACGGCAACTTTTAAGGTTTCAATGCCTTTGCTGGTGCACAGGGCGCGGTCGTGCGCAAAAAATAGTAAGCCGTGTAATAAATGCCCGCGCCGGGCACCAGGGGAAAAATGCCGGTCAGCAGAAATACCGTGATGGGGGCCTTGTGCCGGATGGCAAAAAAGCGGGAAAGCGCGGCCAGCGGCAGTGTGGCAATCAGTGTGGCCATGGGGGCGGTCATACCGCCAAGGGTAGTGCAGGCAATGTAGATCGTCCAGCCAACGGCCCCCACAAAACCGCAGGTCCAGTAATGGCGGTGGCCCACCTGAAAGGTGATGCCGAACGAGATGGTTGCAACCATGGCAACCACAAACTGAACCAGCATGGTAAACCAGACAGGAGCAGCACTCACCATACCACCCCCGTTACTGTGCTTAATAAGGTATACCCCAGAGTGACGCCGACAGCCAGGCATCCCGCAACCAGCAGGGCATCCACAAGCCGGATGGTGCCGGAAAGATAATCGCTGTTGATGATATCACGGATGCCCATAGTTAAGGCAACGCCGGGGGTCAGCACCATCAGCGCGCCGATGATGGCAAAGTTGACCTGCAGGGCCGGGTAGACCAGCTGGGCAATCAAAGCGGTCAGCGTGCAGGCAATGGCGGAAAGCATATCGCGGAAAATGCGGCTGATATGGTGCTTGCTGAGCGCGCAGGAACTGGCGGAGGCCAGCAGCCCGCCCAGCGCACCCACCAGCATTTCCGGCAGGCCGCCGCCAAACAGCATGGCAAAGCAGCCGGCCCCCATGGTGGCTGCTGCACAGTTGTACAGTGGGGAGAGGGTGGGCATCCGCTTCATCCGCTCAAATTCCAGCTGGGCGCTGTTCAGGTCCAGTTCGCCATCCGCCACACGGCGGGAAATGGCGTTGATGGCCTCCACATGGCCCAGGTTGGTGGAAACCACCGGAACATGCCGCACAGCGCTGACCGTTCCGTTTTGGGCGGAAGCAAAAATGCCGTTGGTCAGCACATAAACATGGAAATCCACAATGCCGAAGCTGCGGGCCATGATCTCCATGGTGTCCTGCGCGCGGAACACCTCGCCGCCATTGGCCAGCATAGCTTGGCCGCAGTCCATGATCAGATTGAACGCCAGGTCAGTCACGAATGTTCTCCTGCACAGCGGCAAACTCCGGGTAATGGGCATACAGGTGCTGGGCAATGGCTTCCATCAACAGGTAGTCGTGCTCCGAGTCGATATCAATAATGCCGGTATCCATCATCACGCTGATGCCGATCTTGCCGCGCCACAGCATGCCGTCCGTGTTGGTGGCGAGGAAATCCCGCTTGAAGACATAGATGGAAGCGTTTACATCATACACATCCGGAGCCTGCTGGCGGCCGGTGAACTCACTCTTGCAGACCTGTTCAACATGGTCGTCCACAGTTTTGACCATATTGAACCAGGGATTGCGGCGGGCTTCGCACACGCTGAACACCAGATCCAGATCATCGCGGCTCTGTTTTTTGGCGAAGGCGTTTTCGATGTCCGATTCGGTGCGCAGGGGGCTGGTGATGTCCAGGTCCATGTACCAGTCATACGGCTGGCCGGTGCGTTCCTCCATGCGGTGCAGACTGTCCTGATAGACAGCCATCTTAGGCACGCGGTCGCGCCCAGTTCCTCGCCGCGCGGCAGGAAGATGACTTCCGGGTACTTGGCGGCAACCAATTCGGCCAGCTCCGGGCTGTCGGTGTTTAGGGCAATGTCAATGTGCAGTTCGGGATGCTTTTTGATAAACAGCTCGGCGGCGCTGAGCGAATAATACACCAGCGGGTGGCCGCAGAAGGTTTTGAGGTTTTTGTTCTTAAAGCCCTTGCTGCCTGCACGGCCGCAGATGGTGATCAACAGACGGTTCATTGTTGTTCCCCCAATGTCAGTTTTAATACTTGCAGTGCCGTGGCGGGCGGGTTCAGGCTCTCGGTTTCCTCCCCGGCGGCATAGTCAAGAAAATAATTCATCTCGCGCAGGTAGCGCTCGTTGACGTCCTCCTCATAGTGTTCCACCGCACCGTTGGGCAGGGTCAGCGTTCCGGCGCCAAAATCCGCCACGCAGCTGCCATCCTTGCAGAACAGCTCAATGGAGCGGCGGTAGGTGCGGCCAAAGTAATCCAGGTGCACTTCCGCCAGCAGGGTGGGATATTGGGCAATATAGATGGAAAGGTCGTCAGAATCGATTTCCAAATCGGAATATTTTCCGCGTATATTACAAATTGTTTCCGGCACGCCGAAGAGATCGACCAGGTAATCCCATTCATGGATCAGGTCGATGGTCACGCCGCCGCCCAGGGCCTTGTGGGCACTGTACACCGTGCGGTAATCCACCCCCGGCCGCCAGTCCGGCAGGTAGGAGGAACAGATCACCCGCGCACTGTAAGGGCGCAGGCCGGGCAGGTGATTTTTCAGCGCCAGCATGGTGCCGCACCAGCGCATGGGTGCAGCCACATAGGCTTTCTGCCCGGCGGGCAGCAGGGTGGCAAGGTCTACATCCGTCTGCTCGGCGGAAACAATGGGCTTTTCGATAAACAGCGCGTCTGCCAGGCCGCGAATTTCCTCCAATGCCTGCGCGTGCAGCTGGTGGGGTTGGTGATAAACGCCAAATCGTAGTGCGGCAAGGCGGCGGAATCCTGCAAGGTGGTGAACTGGCTGTGCAGCAGCTCCGCCGCGCCGGGGCGCAACGGGCGGGCTAAATCACTGCGCAGCGCATCAGCCCGCAGCGCCAGCCCGCGCTGTGCGCAGATCGCCGTCAGATTTTCAAATGCCGGGTCCCGATGGACCCCAGACCGATAAACAGGGCAGTAAGCATGGTGACCCCCTTTTAAGTTAGGCGGTAGGAGTGAGGAGTTAGGAGTTATTGGTGTGCGCATCCGCGCATATTTTGAATATCAGGTTTTGCCTTATTTCAAAATCGCGGCGCAAGCCGCACATTCAACTCCTAGGGCAATACCGCATAATTCTAAGTGCCGATACGGCGAGCGAGGTGCGGCAGATGCTAAGCCAAAAGCGCAGATAATACTGGATGCTGCAAAGGTGAGCGCCGCCAGTGGCGGAAACAGCGAACCG
>ENA-OQAJ01000313-OQAJ01000313.1-human-gut-metagenome-genome-assembly--contig:-NODE-313-length-15190-cov-3.273120_pt1 | contig 15190 bp, 17 predicted proteins | sample MGYA00242736_ERZ504529 | MGnify/ENA primary metagenome ERZ504529 (study PRJEB26092, sample SAMD00036275) | human gut metagenome | host: Homo sapiens | study: EMG produced TPA metagenomics assembly of...
TCTGCGCAGCCGCGAGTTCTGGTGGCAGGAAGGCCACACCATCCACGAGACTGCGCCGAGGCTGAGGCTGAGACCCAGCAGCAGCTGAATTGCTACGCAGATGTCTGCGAGCAGGATCTGGCCATCCCCGTGGTGAAGGGTCGCAAGACCGACAAGGAAAAGTTTGCCGGTGCCGAGCTACCTATACCATCGAGGCCATGATGAAGGACGGCAAGGCCCTGCAGAGCGGCACCAGCCACTACTTTGGCGATAAGTTCAGCAAGGCTTATGACGTGACCTTTACCGGCCGCGACAACCAGCTGCATCATCCGTTCCAGACCAGCTGGGGCGTTTCCACCCGTCTGGTGGGCGCTATCATCATGACCCACGGCGACGACGACGGCCTGATCCTGCCCCCGGCAGTGGCCCCCATTCAGGTGGTCGTAGTGCCCATCGCAGCCCACAAGCCCGGCGTTTCCGAGAAGGCTGCCGAGCTGGCCGAGAAGATCAGCAAGTATGCCCGCGTGAAGCTGGACGACAGCGACAACGCACCGGGCTGGAAGTTCTCCCAGTGGGAGATGAAGGGCGTGCCCCTGCGTCTGGAGATCGGCCCCAAGGATCTGGAAAAGAACCAGTGCGTGCTGGTGCGCCGCGATACCCGCGAAAAAGTCTTCGTCTCTCTGGACGAGCTGGAGACTGCGATCCCCGCACAGCTGGAGGCCCTGCGCAAGGACCTGTACGAGCGTGCTCTTGCCAACCGCGAGAAGCGCACCTGGGCTGCCACCACCATGGACGAGGTGAAGGAGCTGGCCAAGGCAAACACCGGCTACATCAAGACCATGTGGTGCGGCGACCTTGCCTGCGAGATGAAGATGAAGGAAGAAGTCGGCCTGTCCAGCCGCTGCATGCCGTTTGAGCAGGAACACCTGAGCGATGTATGCCCCTGCTGCGGCAAGCCCGCCAAGACCATGGTCTACTGGGGCGTGGCGTACTAAGCTTTCCTTTTACTGACAATACAAGAAAAAACGGAACACTTCGGTGCTTCCGTTTTTTCTTGTTATTTTGACAATTTTTGTGTTATTATGAATTTGTCGCTTTCAGGCGGCAAGGCACTGCATACAACGGCAGGCGGTTCGGCCCCACTTCCGAAAGGAGGTGAAGCTCATGCCAATTACTTTGACATTCCATATCTTCGGATTAGTATTTACTATCAAGGTAAAAAGCGAGAACCGCCACCCTGGCCGGTGACGGTTCTTAGTTTTTAAGACTGTTCATCAAAAAGGCTGACCGCTTGTCGCAGTGCCTTTTCTGTTTACAGTATACTCATTTTCAAAGGTTCTGTCAAGTGCACGCAGCTTCGTTTCTGCGTGCTTTTTTATCGTTCAAACGTGGTGCTCAGGGTGGTCTCCCAGCTTTCACCCGGGGCAAGGCAGGCGGCAGCGGCACGCTGGCTCCACTGCTGCGGGTCAGTCTCGGCGGCGGGCAGACTGTGCCACGGCTCAATGCACACAAACCGCACCGGCTTTGCAGGGGCCGACCAGATGAGCGCGTAGGGGTAGCCTTCCACATTGCAGGTGATCTTGCGGCCGGTGCCCTTCTCATAGATGCCAATGGTCTTGGTGCGCAGGCCCGCCATGCAGAAGCTGTCGTTTGCGAACAGATCATCTGTCAGCTGGATGGCCTGCTGGTTTTTCCACTGATAATAGCACTTGCCAGACAGCAGGCCGTTCGGACGGGCATCCAGAATGACCGGGCTTTCCGGCTGGTCGAACCGGAACTCGTAATCCGTGGTGGTGTGCTGTGCATCAAAGGGGATGTTGAACGCCGGGTGATAGCCGATGCCAAAGCGCAGCTCTTCGGTGCCGGGGTTGCGCACCGTCAGCGTATGGTGCACGGTCTTGCCGTCCAGACGGAAGGTGCTGGTGAGCACAAAATCAAAGGGGAAGCGTTCGGCTTTGATGGCGTCATCCGAGCGCAGCTCCAACTGGATGGTATCGCCCTCGGCCTTGAGCAGGGTGTGCTCCACATCGCGGGCAAAGCCGTGCTGACCGCCCTTGTACGTTTTGCCGTCCACCTCAAAGGTACCGCCGGGCAGCTTGCCCGTCCACGGGAACAGAATGGGGGCGTGGCGCTTCCACACAGCCGGGTCGGCCTGCCAGAGCAGCTCTTCCCCCGCCGCATTTTTCAGGCTGACTGCTTCGGCACCGTGGGTATCCACAGTCAAGGTCAGAAATTCGTTGTGAATGGTTGCCTGCATTTTCAGTATCTCCTTTGTCCTTCTTATTTTCCGGGGTCTTCTGCTTCCAGTATACTCCCCCGTGTGCCAAAAATAAAGTCCCGCCCAGTTTCAGCAGGGCTGTGCCAGCGGCAGGGTGACTGCAAAGGTAGTGCCGTTTTCGCTGCTGCGTTCCACGGTCACACTGCCGCCATGCAGCACGGCGATCTCCCGCACAAGGGCAAGGCCAAGCCCAACGCCGCCCATCTCCCGGCTGCGGGACTTATCCACCCGGAAAAAGGGCTGGAAGATGCTCTCCCGGCAGTCTGCGGGAATACCCGGGCCGGTATCTGCAACGCGCAGTACAGCGGTCTGCTTTTCCTGTTGCAGGGTGACGCGCACCGCACCGCCGGGGCGGTTATACTTGATGCCGTTTTCCACCAGATTGAACACCAGCCGGTAGATCAGCGCATCGCTGCCCACCATGCCAAGTTCCTCGCAGTCCTGCTGCAAAGAGATATTGTTTTTCTGGGCAAGGGGGGTCAGGTCGGTCAGGATCTCCTCCACCAGCGGCGCAAGGGCGATCTGGTCGGTGCGGGAGACTGATTGCAGATTGCTCATCTCTAATAAAGTGCGCACAAGAGCGGTCAGGCGGTCCAGCTGCTCCCGCAGAGAGCGGATCAGCCCGGCAGTTTCGGCGTCCATGGCCGGGTGCTCCTCTGCAAACAGTTCCAGCTTCGTCTGCAAAATAGCCAGCGGGGTGCGCAGCTCGTGGGCGGCATTGCCCGCAAACTGCCGCTGCAACTCAAAGGACTGCGCCAGACCATCCAGCATCCGGTTCACCGACCGGCTCAACTGCCCGAATTCCTGCACAGTGTTTTCGTCCAGACGGGTGGTGGCGATGCTGTCCTGATCGACCTGCTGCGCCTGCTGCGCAAGCTGCTGTAACGGTTTCAGCGCTCTGCCGCTGACAAAATAAGCAATGGCAGCGCTGACGATGGTGACCACGACGGTGATGCACCAGCCCTTGCGGCCAAAGACCACCTTTGCATCGTAGACTTCCTGCGAAAAATGCGCCAGCAGACTGGACATTTCCTCCTGCGGGATCTCGATGGTCAACGGATCCGCACTGCCGGGCTGGTACTGCATCATAAAGCCGTTGAGGGCATCCATGCCGGTAACGCCGGTGCGGTATAAAAGCAGGTTCATGCACACGCAGGCGCAGGCGATGAGCAGCGCGGTCAGCAGGGTGATGCGCCATTGCAGGGACAAATGTTTCATTGTACCTCGCCTCCGATCTCGTAGCCTTCCCCGATGCGGTTGCGGATGGGTCGTAGCCCAGCGCCGCCCGCAGCTTTTTGCGCAGGGCAGAGATATGCACCCGGATGGAGTTGCTGAAGCTGTCTACACTGCCATCCCAGACGTGCTCGATGAGTTCTTCCTGACTGACCGGGCGTCCCTGATGCAGCAGCAGATATTCCAGTACGCCGCTCTCCTTCCGCGTCAAAGCAAGGGTCTGACCGTCCACAGCAGCAACGCGGCTGCGGGTGTTGAAGCTCAGCCGTCCGCAGCACAGACAGACGTCTTGCTGAATAAATTTGCGCCGGGTCAGGCTGCGCACCCGGGCTTCCAGCTCTGCAAGGTGAAAGGGCTTGGAAAGGTAATCGTTCGCCCCGGCATCCAGCCCCTCCACTTTATCTGCGATTTCACTGCGTGCCGACAAGATCAGCACACAGGTCTCAAGGTCGTGCCGGCGCAGGGTGCGCAGCACCTGCATTCCGTCCACCTTGGGCAGGTTGAGGTCCAGCAGTACAAGGTCGTACCGCTCTGCTGCCAGTGCCTCCAGCGCGGCCTCGCCGTCTGCACAGGCATCCACCTCGTACCCGGACAGCCGCAGCTTTCGGGCAATATCCTCCCGCAGGAGTGCTCGTCCTCTACCACCAAAAGGCGCATCTTTGTTTTCCACCTTTCCCATAAAAAATTGCGTTTTTTCTTCATTATAACAGATTATAGCAGACGGTGTTAAGATTCGTGTTAAGATTTTCTTAGCAGAGATTTTATCACGCATGGTGTATACTGATGCCATCAAACAACAGGAGGCTATGATGTTCATGACAAAAAACAGGCGCAGCTGCTTTTGCTTGCCGCTGGGGTTCTGATGCTGCTGTTCGGCTTATGGCGGGGCGAGGCAGACACCGTATTTTCAAAAGCCATCCGGCTGTGTATGGAGTGTGTGGGCATTGGATAAGAAAAAGAAAAAGCTTTCTCCCCTTGCCCGCTTCCGGGGCTTTATACAAGCCGGGGCTACCCTGCTGACCAATCTCCACCTACCCAATTTTGCAAAAGGAGCGCTGTATCAGGGCGGCGGAAAATACGTCTGCGTGCCGGGGCTGAACTGCTATTCCTGCCCGGGCGCGGCCGGTGCCTGTCCGGTGGGAGCATTCCAGGCGGTGGTGGGCTCTTCCAAGTTCCGCTTTTCCTACTACATTACCGGCATCCTCATCCTCTTTGGGGTGTTGCTGGGGCGGTTCATCTGCGGTTTCCTCTGCCCATTCGGGTGGTTTCAGGAGCTTTTGCACAAGATCCCATCCCCCAAGCTTTCCACCAAAAAGCTGAAGCCGCTGCGCTATTTAAAGTATGCGGTGCTGCTGGTCATGGTGGTGCTGCTGCCTTTGCTGGCGGTCAATGAGCTGGGCATGGGCGACCCCTTCTTCTGCAAGTATCTCTGCCCGCAGGGCGTGCTGGAGGGTGCCATTCCCCTCTCCCTGACCAATGCGGGCATCCGCGCTGCGCTGGGCAAGCTGTTCACATGGAAGGCCTGCATCCTGCTGGCGGTCATCGTGGGCAGCGTGGTATTCTACCGTCCCTTCTGCAAGTGGCTGTGCCCGCTGGGCGCGTTCTATGCGCTGCTGAACAAGGTCTCGCTGTTCCAGATGCGCGTAGACACCCACAAATGCGTCTCCTGCGGAGCCTGTGCAAAGGCTTGCAAGATGGACGTAGACATTACCAAGACCCCCAACCACGCCGAATGCATCCGCTGCGGGATGTGCATGAAAGCCTGCCCCACGGACGCCATTCAGTACAAGTTCGGGCTGGGGGACCAATCAAATACCGAAACAACAAAGGAGTAAAACCATGAAGATCCATCGTATCGCCGCACTTTTTTCTCAGCCTTGTGCTGGCTTTCAGCCTTGCCGCCTGCGGGCAGGGCGCATCTTCTGCATCTTCTGCATCCTCTTCTGCCGCTTCCTCTGCGGCAGCAGAAAGCAAAACCGAGGAGCAGCTGCTGGCCGAGGAAAACGAGATCCTTTCTGCAAACGATGCTCTGTGGGAGAAAGTGTTCTCATCCATGGACAAAAACGTGACCGAAACCACGATCAGCGCCAACTACGGCGATTTTCTGCTCAGCGCTGTGGAAAAGGCCAAAGATCAGTTCTCGGACGAGGAGTACAAGACCCTGACCGCAGATGCCGAAAAGATTCGTGCCATCGAGGAGCAGATCGCCGCTCTTGCCCCCGCAGAGGATGCCGCTTCCAGTGCCGCCGCACAGGGCACCGCCTTCCCCAAGTTTGAGGGCAGCGATTTAGAGGGCAACCCGGTGGACAACAGCCTGTTTGCGGGCAACGCCTTTACGGTGGTGAATTTCTGGTTCAACGGCTGCAAGCCCTGCGTGGAGGAGTTGGACGACCTGAACGCCCTGAACGAGAAGGTCAAGGCACAGGGCGGTGAGGTCATCGGCATCAACACCGAGACGCTGGACGGCAACCAGCAGGGCATTGATGCCGCCAAAAAAACTGCTGGAGACAACGGGCGCAAGCTACCGCAACATCTACTTTGCCTCCGGCAGTGAGGCCGGCAAGTTTGCACTGAACATCATGGCCTTCCCCACCACTTACGTTTTTGATCGGGACGGCAACGTTGTGGGGCAGCCCCTGCTTGGCGGCATCGACAAGGAAGAAAACCTTGCCGCTCTGCAAAAAAATATCGCGCCGCCCTTGCCAAGGACAGCGCCAAATAAACCTTTCTCCCCTGCCGCCTTCGGGCGGCTTTTTTTTATTTGCGGTGTGCATTGCCATGCACGCCCGGGTGCCGGACGGAATACGCTGTGAGAGAAGCGATACCACTTTTACAGCAAAGGAGCATCCGCCTATGAAAAAACACCGGCATTCTACGCATTCAGGCTTTCGGTGCCCGTCAGTCCTCGCCCATCGAGGGTGTTCTCGTCACCGTGTCCGGCAACGGCTTTACCGCTCAGCGTATCACCGACGAGACCGGCACCGCTGCCGACCTTTCCATTGAAGCCCCCTCCTGTGCGCTGTCCCTGCAGGAGGACAACACCATCCGACCCTATGCCGTTGTGGACCTGACTGCCGCAAAGGCAGGCTTCCGCACCGTGCGCATTCGAGGGTGTGCAGATCTTTGCCGGGCAGGTCACACTGGCCCAGCCGGAGATGATCCCCGAGACCGAAGGGGATCGCGACGTGGTAAACCCGCCCATAGTCATCCCGGAACATTCACTGTTCACCGGCGATGGCGGCAGCGGCCCGGACCCCATGGAGAACTGCGTGCCCCGGGTGCTGGACAGAGTCATCATTCCCAAAAACATCACGGTGCATCTGGGCAAGCCTGCGGCATCCGCCCGCAATGTGACTGTCTCCTTCCGGGATTATATCGCCAATGTTGCATCCAGCGAAGTCTACCCTACCTGGCCGGAGCAGGCCCTGCGGGCCAACATCCACTGCCAGATCTCGCTGGCACTCAACCGCATCTACACCGAGTGGTACCCCAGCAAGGGCTACACCTTCAACATCACCAACTCCACCAGCTACGACCAGTACTATGTGCATGGCCGCACCGTGTTCGATGTGATGGTGCGCATCACCGACGACATCTTCAACACCTATATCCGCAAGACCGGCACCGTAAACCCCTACTACTCTGAATACTGCGACGGTAAATCGGTCACCTGCCCGGGTCTCAAGCAGTGGGGCACCGTAACGCTGGCCAATCAGGGCCGTAACGCCTTGCAGATCCTGAAGTATTACTACGGCAACGACATCGAGATCATCCGCACCTCGAACATCCAGTCCATCCCCCAGAGCTACCCCGGTTCGCCCATCCGGCAAGGCGACAGCGGCACAGCGGTGTTCACCCTGCAACGCCAGCTGAACCGCATCACCAAGGACTATCCCTTCCTCGGCCTGCTGACTGTGGACGGCGTGTTCGGGGCCAAGATGGCCGCCACGGTCAGGGCGTTCCAGAGGCAGTTCAACCTGACCGCCGACGGCGTAGTCGGACGACAGACATGGTACAAGATCAGCTATATCTATGTGTCGGTCAAGGATCTTGCGGAGCTGACCAGCGAGGGCGAGGTGTCCAGCGGCACTCTCTCGGACGGCACATGGGGCGGCACCGTACTGCGCACCGGCTCCACCGGCAGCGCAGTGGAACAGCTGCAGTTCTGGCTGAATACGCTGGCACAGTATGAGTCTTCCATCCCATCGTTAACAATGGACGGCGTTTACGGCACTGGAACGGCCAACACGGTGCGGGCCTTCCAGCGCAAATACGGCCTGACCGTGGACGGCGTGGTGGGCCGTGACACATGGACCGCACTGTACGACCAGTTCCGCAGCATCCAGTCCGACAACGGCACCCCCAATGCCTACCCCGGCACCGCCCTGCGGGAGGGTGCAAGCGGACAGAATGTGCGGCTGGTGCAGTTCTGGCTCAAGATCGCGCGCACGGTGTACTCGAACCTGAACAACATCACGGTGGACGGCAAGTTCGGCAGTGCCACCACAGCGGCAGTCAAGCGGTTCCAGACCTACTTTGGCCTGACCAGCGACGGTGTGGTGGGCCGCACGACATGGAACAAGCTATACGAGGTGTACAACGACATCGCCAACAAGCTGCTGTCGTCCAGCCTGCGCCCCGGCGAGTACCCGGGCGTGCTGCGCAAAGGCTCTTCCGGCACAGCGGTGCGGGAGCTGCAGTTCTACCTCTACCTCATGAGCGCCTACGAGAGCAGCATCCCGGCCATTGGCATCGACGGACAGTTCGGTGCTTCCACCGAAGCTGCCGTGCGGGCCTACCAGCGCTTGCGAGGCTGACTGTAGATGGCATCGTGGGACGTACCACATGGAACAGCCTGTACGACAAGGCGTCCACTCTGCGGACATCCGGGCCGGTGGTCACCCTGAAACGCCTGCCCTACCCCGGTACCCCGCTCACAGTGGGGTCTTCCGGCAGTGCAGTGCTCTACTACAGCCTGCTTTTGCAGCGCATTGCCTACTACTTTACCAGCGTGGAGGCCCCGCCCCTCTCCGACCAGTACACCGACGAGACTGCCGCCGCCACCCGCAGCGCACAGGAGCTGCTGGGCCTGCCCGAGACCGGCATTGCGGATGCCGACACATGGACAGCTGTGGAAGCGCTGAGCCTGCAGCTCGCCGCCGAAATGCCCAACCCCGACCGCAGCATCGGGCATGGCCCGGTCTACCCGGGCCGGGCCATCGGCGCGGGCAGCGTGGGGCCGGACGTGGCGCAGGTGGAGACATGGCTGAACGGGCGTTCCTGCCTGTACTGCACCGAGGGCTATGTGACCGAGAACCGCCGCTTCGGACCGGAAGAGACTGCCGCCGTCCGGCTGGCACAGCAGCGGGCCGGGCTGCTGGTGACCGGCACCGTGGACCGCGGAACATGGGCCGCGCTGCAGGCCCAGAGCTGCCCACACTGCAGCAAGGAGGAATGAGCGATGGCACGACTTCTGATCTACGATGCCTACGAGAACAAGGTATACACCTATGCAAACCTGAACGAGAACGACCCCATGCCCTACAGCACCGGCACCACCCTGCGGGTGCGGGAGTTCCGGGGAAAATCTGCCAGCCCCACCCTGTGGACCACCATTGCGGCCATGGAAGCGTGGAACCTGACCCGCCGCAAGTACGGCAAGGGCATCCCGGTGGGATATGCCTTCCGCCGCATCTGGGAGGGCGGCCACGGCACCCGCAGCCAGCACTACGCGGGCGTATCCTTTGACGTGGGCCAAAGCCTGACCCAGACCGCCCGCACGGCCATCTACAACGCAGCCCGGGGCACCGGGGCATGGGGCTATGTGGAGCCGCTGAGCCAGACCCCCACATGGGTGCACATGGACCGCCGCTACGGCACGCCCGCCTGCAGCGGCACCACAGCAGGCTACCCCACCTGAGGCGGGGAGCCGCGGCTGCTATGTGATGATTCTGCAGGACGCGCTTTCCACGCTGGGCTACCAGACCGGGAGCCGCATCGACGGCATCTTTGGTGCCCGGACGGAGGAAGCGCTGAAAGGCTTCCAGCGGCGCACGAGCCTGCGTGTGGACGGTGTGTGCGGCTGCAACAGCTGGAAAAAGATCAGCACCGCCGTCATCGGCGTGGGACGGACAAAAAACGACGATCGATTGATAAACCCTCTCAGTCTCGCTTCGCTCGCCAGCTCCCCCGAAAGGGGGAGCTCTTTTGCATCTGATGGTTTGCACTCATAAAGCTCGCCCTTCGGGAGAGCTGGCACGGCGTCAGCCGTGACTGAGAGGGTTTTCTTCCCGTGAAACATCCTTCGCTTCCCATCACCGAAAGTTGAAACTTTCTCCCGCATCTGCCCTTTTCGTTGCGCGGTTTGGAAAAACGTGCTAAAATAGCTCTATTATTAAAATGGTTCATGTTGAAAACAAGAGGATTTGAGGGGTATTGTATCATGGAATTTTCCAAACGACTGGACTTGTTCGGCGACGAGATCTTCGCCGCACTGAACGAACGCAAGGTAGCTCTGGAAGCTCAGGGCCGTACCATTTATAATCTGAGCGTCGGCACGCCGGACTTTGCGCCCGCCGAGCACATCCGCAAGGCCATGATGGATGCCGCTGCCGACCCCCAGAATTGGAAGTACAGCCTGCGCGACCTGCCTGAGCTGCTGGATGCCGTGTGCGGCTACTACAAGCGCCGCTTCGGCGTAGAGATCACGCCGGATCAGGTGGCCAGCTGTGCGGGCAGTCAGGAGGGCGTGGGCCACATTGGTATGGTGCTGTGCGACGAGGGCGACACCGTGCTGCTGCCCACTCCCTGCTACCCGGTGTTCATCGCGGGCAGTCTGCTGGGCGGCGCAAAGCGTGGTATTACCCGCTGACCAAGGAGCACGCCTTCCTGCCTTATGTGAAGGACATCCCGGAGGATGTGGCCCGCAAGGCAAAGTATATGATCGTCTCCCTGCCCGCAAACCCGGTGGGCAGCGTCGGCTCCCCGGAGCTGTACGCCGAGCTGGTGGCCTTTGCCAAAAAGTATGACATTCTCATCATCCACGACAACGCCTACAGCGACATTATCTTTGACGGGGCCGTGGGCAACAGCTTCTTCAATACGCCGGGTGCCATGGATGTGGGCGTGGAGTTTTTCAGCCTGTCCAAAAGCTTCAACGTCACCGGTGCCCGCATCAGCTTCCTTGTGGGCCGGAGGGACGTGGTAGCCGCCTTTAAAAAGCTGCGCGGTCAGATCGATTTTGGCATGTTCCTGCCGGTGCAGAAAGCCGCCATCGCCGCCCTGACCGGCCCGCTGGACATGGTAAAAACGCAGTGCGGCCTGTACCAGCAGCGCCGCGACGCTCTGTGCGGCGGCTGCGTTCCATTGGCTGGAATGTGCCGGACAGTCACGGCAGCATGTTCGTGTGGGCACCCATCCCGGCAAAGTACGCAAAGAGCATGGACTTCTGTCTTGACCTTGTGGAAAAGAGCGGTGTGCTGTGCACGCCGGGTTCCAGCTTTGGCCCGCTGGGCGAAGGCTACGTGCGCTTTGCCCTCACCCTGCCGCCGGAGCGCATTGCCGAGGCGGTGCAGTCCATCAAGGCAAGCGGTATCCTGAACTAAAAATAACGGGAACGTCCATGCGGCGTTCCCGTTATTTTTATGCGTTCACAATATTCTCTCCCGCGCCATCCAGCCATGTGCGCAGGTTGTTGGCAGTAATATCCATCAGCCGCTGCAGGGCTTCGTTGGTGGCCCACGCGATGTGCGGTGTCAGCAGGGCATTCGGCAGGCCGCGCAAAGGGCTTGCCTGCGGCAGCGGTTCAGTGCCAAAGGCATCGGCACCGTAAAAGCCAAGCTTCCCGTTTTTCAGCGCATCGGCCACGGCCTGCTCGTCCACCAGTGCACCGCGCGCAGTATTCAGCAAGATCATGCCGGGCTTTGCCTTGGCAAGGGTGGCCGCGTTGATCAGCCCCCGTGTTGCAGGTGTTGCCGGGCAGTGCAGGCTGAGCACATCGCTGCGGGCAAGCAGGGTGTCAAGATCCACGAATTCCACACCGTCGGCTTTGTACTCCGGCCGAACGGTGCGGGTGCACACCAACACCTCCATGCCAAAGGCCTTGGCAATGCGGGCGGTCTGCCGGCCAATGCTGCCGTAGCCATAGATGCCAAAGGTCTTGCCCAGCAGTTCCACCTGCGGCAGCAGACCGTAGGCCGCAGGCTCCTCGGTGCGCCATTGGCGTCCTGCACAAGGCGATGGTAACGGTCGGCGCACTGGCAGATGGCCAGCAGCAGGCTGAAGGTCATCTGTGCCACACTGTAAGTAGAATAGCCCGGCACGTTGGCTACCGGCACGCCATGTCGGCGGCAGGCCTTCAGATCAAGGTTATCCGTGCCGGTGGCAATGATGCCCACCCACCTGAGCTTCGGACACTGGGCCAGAACGGCTTCGTCGATGCGGCACTTATTCAGGAACACGATCTCCGCATCCCCGATGCGCGGCACCACCTCTTCCTGCGCGGTGCGCCCATAGCGGGTGATGTCCGGCACAAGCGCCTTCACACCCGACCAGTCCAGATCTCCCTGCTGTATGGCATAATCTTCCAAAACAACTGCTTTCATTTCAACTTCCTCACTTTCACATCATACGGGATACAGTGCCAGCACGGTGCCCTGCGGACTTTCGCGGCTTTCCAGCGCGGCATAGCCTCGAGCCAGCAGGATGGCAATGTGCACCCGGTCAGCCAGCGGGAGCCATACCGGCGGCACATTCTGCGCAAGGCACCCGGCCTGCAGCAGGAAACACGGTGCCAGACTGTCCAGCGGACGGATAGCCCGCAAAGCAAACCCCTGACGCAGATACAGCGGGATCAGCTCTTCTGCCGCACATTCCACCACGGCCCACCGTGCCCGCTGCCGGGCAAGAAACTCCTGCCGGGCAGCAGCCGCAGCCAGCAGCGGCGCAAGGGTCTCGGCGGCATGGCCGTCCGGCCCGGCTGCCGGGGTCAAAAAATATCCGCCTGACGTGCGGTTCCAGCCCAGAAATCGGCGCAGCGCAGCCGCCGCTGCCACATCGGCATCCATGGGCAGCAGGATGCACCCGGCTCCCGGCACACCGCGTGTACTGTACACGCCCCACACCTCGCCTACCGTCAGCATCCGCAGCACCTCGCTGCGCGGACGGTACACACTGCTCACTTCGCTCTGCGCCAGCCGGCAGAATTCCTCCGCCGAAAGCCGCCTTACCTGCCGCGTGCGCGGCGGATCACAAACCTGGATCATTTGGTTTCCCCCATTCTTTTTCAGTATGCATCCAGCATACCGGACCGGGGGCGAGAATCGGCGCGAAACAGGGCCGCTCTTTTTGTTTTACAGATCCAGCGTTACATCCTCGCTCAGCACCTGACCAATGGGCTTTGCAATGCACAGGTCGGCTTCCGCATCTGCCCCGGTGGGCTGCATATTGATAACCACCAGATGGCCGCCCCGGAAGTACCGGATCAGTCCTGCCGCCGGGTACACCACAAGGCTTGTGCCGCCGATAATCAGGGTATCCGCATGGCGGATGGCGTTCACCGCGCCGGACAGCACCTCCTCGTCCAGCCCTTCTTCATACAGCACCACATCCGGCTTGACGATGCCGCCGCACTCGGTGCAGCGGGGCACACCGGTGCTGTTGGCAATGAAATCCACATCGTAGAACTTACCGCAGCGGGTGCAGTAGTTGCGCAGGGTGCTGCCGTGCAGCTCGTACACCGTGCGGCTGCCTGCCGCCTGATGCAGGCCGTCGATGTTCTGGGTGACGACCGCTTTCAGCCTGCCCTCCCGTTCCAGCTTTGCCAGCCGCAGGTGGGCCGCGTTGGGCTTTGCCCCCTTCACGATGAGCTTATCGCGGTAAAACGGTAAAACTCCTCCGGGTTCTCCTCCCAGAAGGTATGGCTCAGGATGGTTTCCGGCGGGTAGGCGTACTTCTGATGATAAAGTCCGTCCACGCTGCGGAAGTCCGGGATGCCGCTCTCGGTGGAAACGCCCGCCCCGCCAAAGAACACGATGCTGCTGCTTTTGGCAATGATCTCTTCCAATGCCTGTACCATAACAAAAAAAACGCCCCTTTCGCCGGATGTACATTTGTGTTAAGATAGCTTCAGTATAACACAAACTCACAGGAAAGGAAGCGCAACTTTTGAACGTCTGGTATGTGAACAGCATTCTGGGAACCTTCCGGCTGGAAGAGGAAAACGATGCCATCTGCGGGCTGACCCTCTGCCCGGACGGCGTACCGGAACTGGAACCGCTGCCCCGCAAGGTGTGCGAGACACCGCTTTTACAGGAAGCCGAGGAGCAGCTGAACGAATATTTTGCCGGGGCGCGCAGGGAATTCGATCTGCCGCTGGCCCCCAAGGGCACCCCCTTCCAGAAAGCGGTCTGGGCCGAGATGTGCCGCATTCCCTACGGTGAGACCCGCACCTACGGCCAGCTGGCCGCCGCTGTTGGCAAACCCAAGGCCAGCCGTGCCGTGGGCGGTGCCTGCCACTGCAACCCCATCGCCATCCTTCAGCCCTGCCACCGGGTGGTAGGCAGCACCGGCAAGCTCACCGGCTACGCCTATGGCGTGGAGATGAAGCAGTATTTGCTGGAGCTGGAACAGCAGGAGTAATTTTATGATCGGAATGCCCTCCGCGTTCGCTCTGGGCATTTTCAGCGGAAAATTTATTTTTATATTTGTGTTTCAGAAAAGCCTGCGGGCTTTTCTGAAACACTTTTTCACCGTAGGGTCGCTGTGGGAAACTTCATCATACACAAAAGAGCCATTGCACATCCATTTTGTGCAACGGCTCTTTATTTTTCACTCCGTTTTACTGTGCACTGTAAATGCTGCCCATCGTCCAGGAATTATCCGCGCTGTACTTGGCGTGGTTGCGCAGGTAGGTGACCCACGCGCCGTAGCCGTTGCCTGCAGAGAGATGCACGCCATCCGGCGCTGCAAGCATCTCCTTCAGGTTGCCCTCGCCGTCGGCAAGGGTCTCCCACAGGTCAAGGTAAACGCATCCCTTGCTGGCGGCCAGCTGAGCCAGTTGTTCGTTCACACCGCGCAGCACATCCGATGCAAGGCCGGGCTTTTCAGCAGCTGCCGAGGGTCGCACCGGCGGGATAGACTGCACGTAGATCACGCAGTCCTCGCCCAAAGCCTCGCGCAGCATATCCAGCATCTGGCCATAGTAGGCAAGGAAGCGATCCGAAGCGCCCAGCGTGGTGAGGGTGTTAGTGCCCAGCAGGATATACAGCTTCTTGGGCCGGGCAGCGGCCAGCACATCCAGCGCTACCTCCTGCCCGCGGGTGGGGCTTTTGACTGCGCTGCGGTTCACAATGGCATCCGGGCCAACGCCGGTATAGCCGCAGATGAGTGCCCCGTCCAGATTGATCTGGTAATCCGAGAAGCCCACCGTCAGACTGTCGCCCAGAAAGGCTGCGTCCGCAAAGTAGCTCAGGTCCACCTGCCCGCAGCTGGGCTGGCGGATGACGCTGGCATCATAGGCTTTGACGGTATAGGCCCCAGCGCTCTGCTTTGCAGGGCCAAAGTTCTCCAGTGTGACGGCCTGCCCACCGGTGCTGCCATCCTGTGCAGCACTGCTGCTATCCGCTTCGCCCTGCATGGGCAGCGGTGCCAGAATGTTCTCGGCAATGCCGCTGGCGTTGGTGGACGGGGGTATCGTCCGCG
>ENA-OQAJ01000314-OQAJ01000314.1-human-gut-metagenome-genome-assembly--contig:-NODE-314-length-15180-cov-6.143294_pt1 | contig 15180 bp, 15 predicted proteins | sample MGYA00242736_ERZ504529 | MGnify/ENA primary metagenome ERZ504529 (study PRJEB26092, sample SAMD00036275) | human gut metagenome | host: Homo sapiens | study: EMG produced TPA metagenomics assembly of...
GGCATGGTGGTGCACCCTGCGCCCGGCAACCCGGACGGCACCATGGTCAATGCACTGCTGTGGCACTGTGCGGGGGCGGCTGTCCGGCATCGGGCGGGGCCATCCGCCCCGGCATTGTGCATCGCATTGATAAGGATACCAGCGGCCTTTTGGTCGTTGCAAAAACGGACGCCGCCCACCAGGCACTGACCGAACAGATGAGCGTGCATTCTATCCATCGGGTGTACCACGCTGTGGTGTATGGCAACCTGAAAGAGGATACCGGCTTTGTGGAAGCCCCCATCGGCCGCGACCCTAAGGATCGCAAAAAGATGGCCGTGACCCAGCAGAACTCCAAATATGCCTACACCGGCTGGCAGGTGCTGGAACGGTTCGGCAACTTTACTTACATTGCATGCAAGCTTAAAACAGGCCGCACCCATCAAATTCGGGTGCATATGGCGTCCATTGGCCACCCGCTGGCTGGGGATGCCGTGTATGGGCCAAAAAATTGTATCCGCAGCCTGAACGGTCAGTGCCTGCACGCCAAGGAGCTTGGCTTTGTGCACCCCGCCACCGGGGAATGGATGCAGTTTGACAGCTCACTGCCTGACTGGTTTCAGGACTACTTAAGCCGTCTGAGAAAGGAAAGCCGCCATGGAGCGTTTGAGTGATTATCTGGTTTTTTGTGATATGGATAACACCCTGCTGACTGCAAAGGAGGGCATTCCCGCCTGCAACCGCAGCGTCATCCGGTTGTTTACCGCCATGGGTGGGCGCTTTACCGTCGCATCCGGCCGTCCGCCGGAGTCGATCCGCGCAGCGCTGGGCGATATCGAGCTTTCGCTGCCAGCAATCTCCTGCAATGGTTCGCTGCTGTATGATTTCCAGACCAACCGTGTGCTGCGTCGCTCCTGCCTGAATCAGGAACAGGCCGCTGCCGCCATTGCCGATATGCTGCAAAAATTCCCGAAGATTGGTGTAGAGGTCATGGCCGGTGCGGGGGAGATGTATGTTGTTCACGCCAGCAGCTATACCCACGCCCACCAGGTGGATGAACACATGGAAAGCGTGGCCTGCCCGCTGGAAAATGTGCCGGATGGCTGGCTGAAGGTGGTGTTTGCCGGGGATCCGGAAACTATCCGCAAAGCGGGACAGTACGCCAAAACGCGGTACTTTGGCCGGGATAATTACTTTTTGCCTACCAACCAGATCTACTTGGAAATAATGCCTTCCGGCATCAGCAAAGCAGCCGGAATGGAAGAGCTTTGCCATATCCTGAACGAGAACATCAAAAAAACCATCGTGATCGGTGACTATTATAATGATCTCGAAATCATGAAAAAAGCGGGCTATTCCGTGGCTGTGGCCAATGCGCCGTCCGAAGTAAAAGCAGCGGCCAACGAAGTGACCAACTGCGACTGCACCGGCGGCGCGGTGGGCGAGTTCCTTTACAAGCTGATCAGCAAGGTGGAGGGCGTATGAAACACAGGGAAAGTGAGCAGACACAGCTGAGAGTCAGCCGTTTACTGAACCGTGACAGTGTGATGCTGCATGCCGAGATGCCCAGTGTGCAGACGGCGCTGGAAACCTTGGTGGAACTTCAGGAGAGCAACGGCGTGATCACCAACGGTACCGCCTACTATAAAGCCGTGTGTGAGCGTGACGCGCGGGCGGCACCACCGCCATTGGGGAAGGGCTTGCCATCCCGCATGCCTGCAATGCGGGCGTTGCCTCGCTTGGGCTGGCCGCGCTGACCCTTACCCGCGGGCTGGACTGGGGCGCAGCGGACGGCAAGCTGGTGGATATGATCTTTATGGTTGCGGTTCCACCGGACCGCCAGAGCGACCACCTGTTGATTTTGGCTCGCCTTGTCAACCTGCTCAGCGACCACCGCCTGACGGAAAAACTGCGTATGGCGGATACGCGAGAGGCGTTTATCCGCATCCTGAACCAGACCGAAGCGGCAATCTTTGCATAAATGAGCCAAAACGGCAAGGAACACAAAAGCAATCCAGCACCCGATTGCTGAAACAGAGAAAAATATCATTTTATAAGTCTTATTGATACGGCACACTCTGTGCGAATGCCCCAAAGGCAGAACGCAGGGGGTGCTTTTTTGTTAAAACTGTGCAAAATGTGGAAATTTTAGCGCTCTAAAGCGCCGCGATTTGGCGGATTGTATCTTGCAGGGGAATACGATTGATGCTATACTTTAAATCACTAAATCGCTTTTCGGAGAGGACACCCACCCAAGGCTATGCAGCATAGTGGATGCCGGTAAGCGATGCATAGATTTGGGAGGAAGATACCATGAAAAAAGCACTTTCTATTTTGACAGCCGGCTGCCTGGCTGTTTCCCTTGCTGCCTGTGGCAGCACTGCAGCAAGCTCTGCTGCATCGGCCGCGGACAGCACCGCTTCTTCTGCCGCAGAATCCACCGCCGCTTCCGATACCGCCGCTGCTGACGGCCAGACCTACAAGGTCGGCATCTGCCAGCTGGTGCAGCACGTTGCTTTGGACGCTGCAACCCAGGGGTTTAAGGATGCCCTGACCGAGCAGCTCGGCGATGCCGTTACCTTTGAGGAAAAGAACGCCCAGGGCGATTCCAACACCTGCACCACCATCATCAATGGCTTTGTTTCTGATAATGTTGACCTGATCCTGGCCAACGCAACCCCCGCCCTGCAGGCTGCACAGGCCGGCACCAACACCATCCCGGTTCTGGGCACCTCTGTTACCGAGTACGGCGTGGCACTGGGTATTGATGACTTCGATGGCCTTGTCGGCACCAATATTTCCGGCACCAGCGACCTGGCTCCTCTGGATGAGCAAGCAGGAATCATCAAGGAACTGTTCCCCGATGCAAAGACCGTTGGTCTGCTGTATTGCAGCGCCGAACCAAACAGCCAGTATCAGGTTGATACCGTAAAGGCCAGCTTGGAAGAACTGGGCTACACCTGCGAGTATTACGCATTCTCTGACTCCAACGATCTGGCCACCGTCTGCCAGAGCGCTGCCGATGCCAGCGATGTGATCTATGTTCCCACCGATAACACCGTTGCCAACAACACTGAGATCGTCAATAACATCTGCCAGCCCGCCGGTGTGCCTGTCGTTGCAGGTGAGGAAGGCATCATGGGCGGCTGTGGCGTTGCTACCCTGTCCATCAGCTACTATGACCTGGGCGTTGCTACCGGTAAGATGGCCGCCAAGATCCTGACCGGCGAAAGCAAGGTTGAGGAGATGCCCATTGAGTACGCTCCGAAGTTCACTAAGGAATACAACCCGACCATTGCCGAAGCTCTGGGCATCACCATCCCAGATGATTATGTGGCATACGAGGGCTAAACAGCCAGAACGGCCTGCTTTGATTTGATGCAGGTAACTTTAATACAAAAATCGCGGAAAAGGCTTTTCTTTCCCGCGATTTTTGATATAATTAAAAAGACTATATCTTTTTGAGGAGTTGACGATCTCTTGAACATTGCAACATTGTTCAATGCCATGCCGGGCGCATTGGCGCAGGGCCTGATTTGGGCCATTATGGCGATTGGCGTTTACCTTACCTTCCGCATCCTGGATGTTGCCGACCTGACGGTAGACGGCACCTTGGGCCTTGGCGGTGCGGTCTGCATCATGTGTATGATTTCCGGCATGAACGTCTGGCTGTCCCTGCTGCTGGCGTTTGGTGCTGGCCTGCTGGCTGGCCTGGTGACCGGCCTGTTCCACACGTTTATGGGCATTCCGGCCATCCTTGCCGGTATCTTGACCCAGTTGTCCCTATATTCGGTCAACCTGAAAATCATGGGAAAAGCCAATCAGGCTATCAACGTGGACAAATATGACCTGCTGGTATCCCTGCGTTATATCAAAGGCGTTCCGTTTTACCGCAATACCATCCTGATCGTGGCCGTTCTTATGGTGGTTGTTATCGCTATTTTGTACTGGTTCTTCGGCACCGAGCTTGGCTGCTCCATCCGCGCTACCGGCTGCAACGCCAACATGGCGCGGGCGCAGGGCATCAACACTAATTTCAACATTGTGCTGGGCCTGATGCTCTCCAATGGTCTGGTGGCATTCTCCGGTGCGCTGCTCAGCCAGTACCAGGGCTTTGCTGATGTCCAGATGGGCCGCGGTGCTATCGTGATCGGCCTGGCTGCCGTTGTTATCGGTGAAGCCGTGTTCAGCAAGATTTTTCGCAACTTTGCGCTCAAGCTGCTCAGCGTTGGCATCGGCAGCGTCATCTACTACATTGTTATGCAGATCTGCATCTGGTTCAAGATCGATACCGACCTGCTCAAAATGCTCAGCGCCATCGTGGTCGCCATCTTCCTTGCGGTTCCATACTGGAAAGCAAAATACTTCACCCGCGTTGCGGTAAAGAAAGGCGGCAGCAGCAATGCTTGAGATCAAAAAACGTTTACAAGACTTTTAATCCCGGTACGGTCAACCAGAAGGTTGCCCTGAATGATTTAAACCTGACACTGGAGGACGGCGATTTCGTCACCGTAATCGGCGGCAACGGTGCGGGCAAGTCCACCATGCTGAATGCTGTTGCCGGTGTGTGGCCGGTGGATATGGGCAAGATCATTATTGATGGTAAGGATATCACCCGCCTGCCGGAGCACAAGCGCGCCGCTTACATTGGCCGTGTGTTCCAGGACCCCATGATGGGCACCGCCGCCACGATGCAGATTGATGAAAACCTGGCCCTGGCCGCCCGCCGCGGTGCGGGCCGCACCCTGCGCGTTGGTATTACCAAAAAGGAAAATGCCGAGTACCACGAGCTGCTTAAAACCCTGGGCCTGGGCCTGGAGGACCGCATGACCAGCAAGGTCGGTCTGCTTTCCGGCGGCCAGCGCCAGGCAGTCACCCTGCTGATGGCGACCCTGAAAAAGCCCAAGCTGCTGCTGCTGGACGAGCACACCGCAGCCCTGGACCCCAAGACCGCCGCCAAGGTGCTGGAAATTTCCAACAAGATCGTGCAGGAAAACCACCTGACCACCCTGATGATTACCCATAATATGCGCGATGCCATCCGCTATGGCAACCGCCTGATCATGATGAACGAAGGCCATGTGATTTATGATGTGCGCGGCGAAGAAAAGACAAAGTTGGAAGTATCGGATCTGCTGCAGCGCTTTGAGCAGGCTGGCGGCGAAGCCAATGACCGCATGATCCTTTCCTGATAAGATTGCGTACAGGATCGGATTTGGATAAGTTTTATACCATTTAACTGCCGCTGTGGGCCGGATTTTACCGGTTTGCAGCGGCTTTTTTGTCTTTTGGAGCAGGAAAGAAGGGGCAAATTATCAAATTTCCGTGAAGTCATTTTCAAACCTTGACAGTTATGATATAATACAACTGTATATTATGACGGAATTGACAGACGGCAGAGTATCGGATCGTCTGTTTTCGGTTCCGTATACACCAAAAAGAGAACATAAAAGAACCCAGGAGAGTTCATTGTTTTCTCTGCATGGGATGCGGCCAAGGCTCTTGAAATGGATGTAAAGTGAGTGTGCTTTACACCGGGAGAGTAGCCATAAACAACGCGGCCGCAAGCGCCATGGGAAGTTATCAGGACTGTATAAAGGAAGCACCGCCTTTCCGCAGGAGGTATTTTGGATGCAGCGTTACGACGCCGTTTTATTTGATGTTGATGGAACATTGATCCATTCCCGGCCGGGCATTTTTAACTGCTTTGCCTATGCGTTCCGCAAAATGGGCCTTGACCCGGATGCGATAGATTGTTCCCGCTACCTTGGCCCTCCGCTGCGCTGGAGCTTTGCCCAGCACTTTGCAACGGATGCCGAGGTGGAGCAGGCCGTGGAGTATTACCGCGTGCATTACGAGGAAGTTGGCAGCCACCAGTGCAGCCTGTTCCCCGGGGTGCGTCAGATGATGGATACCCTGAAAGATGCCGGGCTGTACATGGCAACGGCAACCTGCAAACCGGTCGAAGTTGTAACACCCATCCTGAAAGAGCAGGGGCTGTTTGACTATTTTGACCGCATTGGCGGGGCCAGCATGGACGAAAGTGTGGACAACAAGACGGATGTGATCCGCCTTGTGCTGCAGGACCCACGCCTGGCGGGCAAACGCATCCTGATGGTGGGGGACCGCCAGGATGATATGCAGGGCGCAGTCAACAACCAGCTGCCCGCTGCTGCCGTGCTGTACGGCTATGGTAGCAGGGAAGAAATGGAACCCTGGAATCCGGTGCTGCTGGCGCAAAATTGTGAAGAACTGACCCAGTATATTCTGGGCTGAACCCCGCGCGGTGCAAAGCGCTGCCGGGCACAGCCCGCCGCCGGAACCAACCCGGCCCGCGGGCGCATCCTACATAAGGAACAAAGGGAGAAACGAACATTATGAGCCGCAAAACATCCGGCAGCCGGGCATCCTTCAGCCCAACCCAGCGCAAGGCATGTGCTGTTCTGGCAGTATGTGTGCTGGCTGTCATCCTTACATTTATTGCATCCTGGGTTTTGCCGGGCAAGCTGTCGCTGGGCGGCAGCGGCCGCTATGACCCGCAGGCATATCCGCTGGATACTTCGCTGGGGTCCGTGCTGGCCAAAACCTCTGATGCAGGCACCGATTATGTCTCCTCCACGCTGTTTGTGGGGGATCAGTTTGCCAAGTCCCTGTATGACGATAAAGTCATCACGCTGGATCAGTTTGCAGGCAAGGACGGCCTGACCGTCAGCTCATTGCTGAACGATGCCTGCGTTTACTTTGCGGAGGATTCCAGCGCCTATACCGTCCCGCAGGCGGTATCCAAAATGAAACCCCGCCGCGTGGTCATGCTGCTGGGCAGCAACGATCTGGACGGCAGCCTTTCCTATGATAATTTTGCCCGTAACTATAAGCAGGCTGTCATCGCAATTACCGGTGCGTACCAGTACTGCGATGTCATTGTCTGTGCCATTCCGCCTGTGGCAAAAAATGCATCTGATGCCGCCAAAACGCAGCTGATGATCGACCAGTTCAACCAGGAATTGGCCAAGATGTGCAATGATGAAGGCTATAAATACCTGAACTTGGCCGAAGCACTGAAAGACAGCAACAGCGGCTATGCCGAAGCAGCCTATTTGAACAACAAACAGAATGGCTTCAGCACATCCGGCGCTAATGTGGTGCTGAACTACCTGCGCAATCATGCTTACGATACTGCGGATACCCGCCCCAACACGGATGATATTCCGCAGCGTACTGAGCAGGCTGGCGGCAGCGCAGCCGCCACGGAGCCCACGCCTTCGGCGACCCCTACAACGTTCAAATTGCAATACTTGGTGGAAGAAGGCAAGGGCACCCTGCAGGGCAATGACCAGAGCGGCGTAACTTCCATCGAAATGGACGCAGCCGAAAAGCAGACCGTGACCATTACCGCTGTGGCGGCGGACGGCTATACGTTCTATAAGTGGAGCGATGGCCTGACCACCGCTACCCGTGTGGACAGCGCGACCAAGGATATTTCCGTGACGGCAATGTTCAACGATGCCCGTGTGCAGATCAACCTGGATCAGGGCGAAAGCACCATCAAGCAGGGTGAATCCCTAACCATCAACGCCAGTGTCACCTTGGGCGGTAAGAGCTATGATAACAGCGGTGTGCAGTGGTCGGTCAACGATGACCTGATGCAGAATGGCGCCAGTTATACCTTTACGCCGAATGCCACCGGAGATTACCGCATCAAGGCCGGGCTGGAAGTCAACGGTACCTATACTTCGCAGGAACTGATGGTGCATGTGCAGGCACCGGCTACCACCGTCAGCATCACCGGTGTCAGCTCCATGCCGGCAGGCAGTACCACAACGCTGCAGGCCAACGTAAGCAATCCTTCGGGGGATACCACCTGGACCTGCGCCCAGAAGCCGCAGTGGAGTGCAACCGGCGATAACGTGCAGTTCAGCGCGGATACCGTTGGCAGCTATACCGTGCGTGCTGCCAACAATGGTCAGTATGCAGAGCTTGTCATCAACGTAACGGAACCCCTTTCGGACCCCACGGTAACCCCGGAACCAAGTGATTCGGGCGATCAGTTCCCGTTCTTCCCCTTTGGCGGCGGAAACTGATTGTAGTCACACAGCGCCTGCCCCCGGCATAGCATAAGCCGGGAGGTGATCACATGTTTGTCTTTGACTGCGAGGCTGGCTATCAGCCGGATAACGGCCAGAACGATGTGACCGACGGCAGTGTGGAAAACTATGATTTTGACTGGGGTCAGCCCCTTGACGCAGAACCCCTTGACGATGCGCTGACGGACGATGAACGGACGGAAGCACAGCACACGGAGTAATTGTTTTGGCGGCAGGGCAGCACCCCGGCAGATATCCGGCAAGAATAGACCGGAAAAAAGGAATAAATCTATGGCAAATTATACTTGTCTTTTACTGGATGTGGATAACACCCTGCTGGATTTTAACGCAGCGGAGCGTGCTGCGGTCGGCATTACGTTAGAGCATTACGGCATGCCCAACGGCCCCGAAGCATTGGAAACCTACCACCAGATCAACCGCCAGTTGTGGGACAGCCTTGCCAAAGGCGAGCTGAACCGCAGCAAGCTGTTTGCGGTGCGGTTTGGCCGCGTGATGCAGGCTCTTGGCACACCGGAAGCCGGCAACGCCCGCGAGATGAACGACTTTTATGAGAACGAGCTGGCCAACCATGCGGATCTGATGCCCGGTGCACTGACCGCTCTGGAAGAACTGGGCGAAGTTGCTACCCTGGCAATCGTTTCCAACGGTGCTACCCAGGTACAGGAATCCCGCATTGCGGCATCCGGCATTGGCCGCTTTATGGATGGTGTGTATATCTCGGAAAAAGTGGGTGCGGCAAAGCCTTCGCCCAAGCTGCTGGACTATGCCATCCGGGACCTGGGGTTGACCAACCGCAGCCGTGTGCTGATGGTGGGGGACGACCTGCTGGCCGATATCAAGGGCGGTATCAACGCGGGGATCGATACCTGCTGGGTCAACTTTGCCAACGAGGAAAATAAAACTGGCATCCAGCCCAAATATACGGTGCACAGCTATGAAGAACTGTACCGCGTTGTAATGGAGCCGGAAGAACTGGAAAATGTCGGCGTGCGCAACCGTCGGCATATGAACGAGGCTGAAACAGACCAACGGAATGTGCGCTGCCGGGGGAAAGAACTGAGCAGCGGCACATTTTCGGGTTTGATGCGCCCTTTGGAGGAAGAGTAAAACAAACTGGCTGCTGCTTTAATGTGAATCTGAAAACAAAGAGCATGACGGATATTTCGCAAATACAAGCAGGATTTAAGGCTTTTTAATGCAAAATCCTGCTGTGTTTGTAGAAATAGGGCAATACCGCATAATTCTAAGTGCCGATACGGCGAGCGAGGTGCGGCAGATGCTAAGCCAAAAGCGCAGATAATACTGGATGTCTTATCGAGCATTTTGGCAACGCAGATGCCGTGCCGCAGCCGCCGGAGCGGTGCTTAAGCCGTAAGACGGGAATTGTGCGGTGTTGCCATAGACTATATTTTCGACTTTTCTGATACACCCCAGTGGCCAGGAATACGATAAGGTGTGAAATTATGCTGATCGAACTGCAGGACCTTGGCAAAAGCTTTGGCGAGCACGAGGTCTTAAAACATGTAACAGCCAGTGTGGAACGCGGCGACCGCATTGGTATTATTGGTGCAAACGGCACCGGCAAAACCACGCTCCTGCGTGTGCTGTGCGGCGAAAGCTGCCCGATGCCGGTGACGCTGCCTTTGCGGCGGGGGCAACCTGCGGCTACCTGGAACAGACGGGTCATCTTGACCCGGAGAAAGACGTTTACGAAACCATGCGCCTTGCGTTCCAGCCTGCGCTTGACGCCATGGCGGAGCTGGAGACCCTGCAAAAGCAGCTGGCAGCTGACCTCCACAACACGGCTATTACGGATAAGATCACAGCCTGCAACGCAGTGATCGATGCCATGGATGCCTATAATATGGATACCCAGATCAAAAAGGTGCTCAACGGCATGGGCTTCCCGGCAGATACCTGGAAGAAAAAAGGCCGGGGTGCTTTCCGGCGGTGAGCAGACCCGCCTGCGCTTGGCCCGCTTGCTGTTGGAACGCCCGGACATTCTGATTCTGGACGAACCCACCAACCATTTGGATCTGGAAACGATGGACTGGCTGGAAACCTATCTGAAAGCCTACCGCGGCGCAGTGCTGGTGGTCAGCCATGACCGCTACTTCCTGGATTCTGTCTGTACCCGTATCTGGGAGCTGCGCGGCAAAACCATCACCACCTACCGCGGCAACTACTCCGCCTACCTGCCCCAGCGCGAAGCAGCGGACGAGCGCCTGCAAAAACAGCATGATGCCGATGTGGAAAAGGCGGCCAAGCTGCAGGATTATATTGACCGCAACCTGGTGCGCGCTTCCACCACCAAAATGGCCCAGAGCCGCCGCAAACAGCTGGAAAAGCTGGAAATCACCGAAGCACCCCAGGCGGAAGCTACCAGCTGAATTTCCGCTTTGAGTATGATATTGAGCCGTATGATGAGTTGGTCATCATGAAAGGCTTAACTATCCGCATTGGGGAACGCACCCTGTTGGAAGCACTGGATTATGTTGTCCACCGTGGGGACAAGCTGATTATTGCGGGCCCCAACGGCACCGGTAAATCCACCATGCTGCAGGTATTGGACGGTAAGCGCCGCCCCTCCGGCGGTATGGTGCGGCTGGGCACTGGTGCCAAGCCCGGTATCTTTGTGCAGCAGCAGACCCGCCGCGCAGGCCGCGTGATCGATGCCATCTGGAACCAGTACCCCCGCTTTACCGAGCTGGAAGTGCGCAGCCACCTGGCCAGGTTCGGCTACCGCGGCGAGGAAGTGTTCAAGGACTGCGCCGCCCTTTCCGGCGGTGAGATGGCCCGCCTGCGCTTTGCGGAGCTGGCCCTGGAACGCCCGAACCTGATGTTTTTGGACGAACCCACCAACCACCTGGATATCTTCATGCGCGAAACGCTGACTGATGCGCTGTCTGCCTACACGGGCACCCTGCTGCTGGTCACCCATGACCGCTACCTGATGCAGACCCTCGGCTGCCCGATCCTGTACCTGGAAGATGGCAAGGCGACTTTCTACCAGAACTTCCAGAAGTTGCATGACCGCGATACTTCCAAACAGCCGGAACCCGCCAAGCAGGAGGATAAGCCCCAGAAGGCAGGCTATGGCAAGGAGCAGCGCCGCCGCCGTGCCGAGGTGCGCACCCGCCTGAAAGCGCTGGAAACCGAGATCGAAGAGCTTGGCGCCCATATTGTTGAGCTGGAAAACGAGATCAACGACCCGGAGGTTCTGCGCGACCACCTGCTTTTGCGGGACAAGTGCGATGAACTGGATGATTCCCGCTTCCACCAGCAGGAACTGTATGACGAGTGGGAAAAGCTGGCAGAGGAACAGGACCGCATGGATGCAGAAAGTGATTCCTGAAAAACGCGTTGAGCGCTGCATCTGGCACACCGGCCCGGAGGCCCTTTTTGCGGCAGATTCGGCTGCAAAAAATGAGAAACATTAAAAACAGTAATGAAACTGTAACTTGCTTTCCTGATAAAAAGCGGTATACTATTTTTGATATTGGGCTTGTGCGGCTGGGCAGGTGCGCTGCATCATCCACCGCCAGCTATTTTGCATGTGTGCCGGTGCTTTGCCGGCTGGAGTAAAACACGCTGCGCTTTTTTGCTAACCATGCGCAGCAGTAAGAAACAGGCAGGGAATACACTTTGCAGACAACGATCATCATAGCAACACATAAACCGTACTGGATACCGGAAGACCCCATGTACCTGCCGGTACAGATGGGGCATGCCATCCACCCCGGCATTGGCTACATCGGGGACGATACCGGTGAAAATATTTCAGAGCGCAACGGCAATTTCTGCGAGCTGACGGGCCTGTACTGGGCGGCCAAAAACCTGGATTCCGATTATATCGGCATCGTGCATTACCGCCGTTACTTTGCCAGCCGCCTGCACCGTTTTGAGCGCAAAAAGCGTCGGGTCATCGGCCACGAGGAACTCAACGCTATTTTGGCCACCACCAATGTTGTGCTGCCTAAAGAGCGCCACTATTTTATTGAAACCAATTATACCCAGTATATCCACGCCCACCATGAACAGGACCTGCGGGTGACCCGCGCCATCATCGAGCGCAAATGCCCGGAGTATCTGCCGGCGTATGACACCTACATGTCCAAAACGCACGGCCATCACTTCAATATGTTCGTGATGAAAAAGGAACTGCTGCAGCACTACTGCACCTGGCTGTTCGATATTTTGTTTGAGCTGGAAAAAGAGCTGGATATCAGCAGCTATTCCACCAATGATAAGCGGGTGTTCGGCTTTGTGAGCGAGCGCCTGCTGGATGCCTGGCTGATCACCAACAACATCGCCTATGAAGAGCTTGACGTTGTATATATGGAAAGCCAGCATTGGCTGCGCAAGGGGATGGCCTTTTTGAACCGCAAGTTCTTCCCCCACAAGGAGGCTCACAAATGAAACGCACGGCAGCGGTTATTGTAACGTATAACCGCAAGGCAATGCTGCAGCGCTGCCTGCGGGCTTTGTGTACCCAAACGGCCGGTGTGCCGGAACTGTGGGTGATCGATAATGCCAGCACGGACGGCACGGCCGAACTGGTGGCGCAGCTGAACCTGCCAACCATGCACTATTATAATACCGGCAAAAACCTGGGTGGTGCGGGCGGCTTTGCCTGCGGCATCCAGCAGGCAGCGTGTTCCGGGGCAGAGTATCTGTGGATTATGGATGATGACTGCCTGCCGGAACCGGATGCCCTGCAGCAGCTGCTGCTGGCGGATGCCGAACTGGACGGGCAGTACGGCTGGCTTTCCTCCCGCGCACTGGCGCCGGACGGTAAAGATCAGCCCATGAACCTGCAGCGCAGCACGCCGTACAAAGATTTGGCAAGCTTTGCTGGGCCGCGGCAGCCCGCGGTTATGGCCAGCTTTGTTTCGCTGTTTTTGCGCAGCAGCACAGTGCAGCGCTTTGGCCTGCCCATTGCAGAATTTTTTTATCTGGTCGGACGATTGGGAGTATACCCGCCGTATCTCCCACAGCATGCCGTGCTATGTAATTCCCGCCAGCCGGGTGGTGCATGCAATGCAGAACGCCACGGTTGTCAACATTGCCACCGATACCCCGGACCGCTGGCCCCGCTACCGCTACTTTTACCGCAATGATGTGGTGCTTTACCGGCGGGAGGGGCTGCGTGGCTGGCTGTGGCTGATTGCCAAAGATGTTTGGCACAGCGTTCAGGTGCTGCGCCACGGCCCGCAAAAATGTAAGCGGCTGGGCATTATCTGGCGCGGTTTTTTGCTGGAGTCAACTTTCACCCAACCGTACAAGGCTTACCCACACAGGAGCAATGAACAATACACCACACACAAACTGCCTGACCCTGCGCCTGCTGCATGCGGCAAAGGGGTACAAAGCGGTTGCTTTTGATATTTTCGATACCTTGCTCAAGCGGGATTGCGCCCGCCCGGCGGATCTGTTCGCCCTGATGGAAGTTACCCATCAGCGGCTCTCGGCTTTGCCGAGGCGCGCGTTGCCGCAGAGGCAGAAACCCGCCAGACCCTTGGCCGTGAGGTGACGCTGGCCGAAATTTATGCACATCCTGCCTTGCGGGGTACTGACCCCGCTGCAGAGTGCGCAGCGGAACTGGCTATGATTGCCCCCAACCGACCGGTAGCCCAAGCCGCTGCGGCCTGCCATGCCCGCGGGCAAAAGGTATATGCGGTTTCGGATATGTATCTGCCTAAAGAGCAGATCGAAGCCATGCTGCAAAAATGCGGGCTGGATTTTCTGGATGGAGTGTTCGTTTCCTGCGAGTACAGGGTGCAAAAGCGCAGCGGTAAGCTGTTCAAGCTTTTTTTGCAGCAAACTGCCTTGCGCCCGGCGGAAGTCTTGCTTGTGGGGGATAGCCCCCGCGCGGATTTTGTCGGGGCAGCGCTGGCGGGTATCCGCTGCTTTTTGCTGCCGCAGCCAACCCCGCTACCATACACCAAAACCCCGGCGGATGCCGTAGGCGGTGTCGCAATTGCTACCTTGCAAAACTGCTGCCAGAATCTAAATCCCAGTGCTGCGCTGGGGGCAGAGCTGCTTGGCCCGCTGGCGGTTGGCTTTGCCACCTGGCTGCATGGGCAGCGCGCGGCTATACCGGGGGCAAAGCTTGTATTCCTGGCGCGGGATATGTACCTGGTGCGCCAGGTGTACCAGCTGCTGTACCCAGAAGAAGAAACCTTTTACCTGAAAGCATCCCGCCAAAGCCTTTTGCCAGCCCTGCTGCAATGCCCAATGAATGAGCAGGCGTTGGCACTTTTGGCGGATACCCTGCCGCGCCAGCAGCTGACCCAGCGGCAGATCGCAGCCTATCTTGGCTTTGCTGCCCCGAAGGGGCACGCCACCGAAACCTATGACCTGCGCACCCGCCCCTTGCCGTGCCGCACCAAAGAGATGCTGCTGGCCCTTGCGGCCCGCAGCAAGCTGCCGGAAGGGGAACCGCTGCGCAGGCGGGCAGAGCAGGCAAGAGCGTATCTGGAACAGGCAGGCCTGACGAATGGCCCGGTGCTGCTGGTGGATATCGGCAGCGGCGGAACCACCCAGCGTGTGCTGGAAGAACTGTTGCACACCCAGCTGTACGGCTGTTACCTTGCCTGCGATGCGCGCCTGCACCAGAACCTGCCGCCGGAGCGCGCCAAAACATTTTTGTTTGACGGCTGCCCGGCCCCCCTGTGGTACTGGGTGGGCCAGCCCATGCTGGAAGTTCTGCTCTCCGAGCCATGCGGCTCCACGGTGGGATACCACGCACAGGCCGGGCAGATGGTGCCGGAAATCGGGCAGGCGGGTGCAGATAACAGGGCAATCACCGCGCCGCTCTGGCAGGGCATGAGGGCTTTTGTTCAGCGCTGGCAGGCTGGCCCGCTGCGGGAAGTGCAAATTCCGCCGCAAACCTGCATCGCAGCGTTTTTGCAGATGGTGCAGGCCCCCCGCATGCAGGAGGTGCGCACCCTGGGTGAGATCACCGTGGAGGACGGCGGCAGCTGGAAGCTGGCTGCCCCAGCCAGCTGGGGCGCCTATCTGCACGCCCCGGCACAGCTGAAAACGGGACCTTGCCCAGGCGCGCTGGAAAACCTGCGTTTTTGCAGCGCCTGTT
>ENA-OQAJ01000315-OQAJ01000315.1-human-gut-metagenome-genome-assembly--contig:-NODE-315-length-15149-cov-2.446545_pt1 | contig 15149 bp, 17 predicted proteins | sample MGYA00242736_ERZ504529 | MGnify/ENA primary metagenome ERZ504529 (study PRJEB26092, sample SAMD00036275) | human gut metagenome | host: Homo sapiens | study: EMG produced TPA metagenomics assembly of...
AAAACCCTCGCCCAAGCCCTCCGGGCCTGCGAACAGGTCAATAATCGGTATAACGCTCACGTCATCCTCATTCCTTCAATGAATACTCTCTGTCAGCGGATGGTCCAAAAAAGAGCGTACCAGGAATATTCAGCACGTGATGACTACCGCTCACATGTTCCTGACTATCTGCAGTGTCCACGGACCGCGTCCTTTCGTAGACCACCGCAAGCAACCACGGCAACGACGCTAATGGGCCAAGCGCTGGCAACTTGACGCCGCCAAAAGGCTCTCAGCGGCGTTTGCCGGCCAAACCTGGCAGGTTGACGACAGTGGGGACACCGATTTGAGCTGGCCCGGCTGACCATCAGCTCCGCAATGCGGACGGCGGTCGGCCATTCCGCCGTCGACGTAGGTGGGGGTGGGTCATGAAGGCTTGACTGGCGGTGGTGTCGTGTCGCCGCGCATCGACTCGTCGTAGCCGCCGCAGCGCTCCCACGCGGCACGGCGAATTATGCACGTGGCCGGGCGGCAATTATGCGACACGAACGTGGCGGCGATGCCACGGTTACGCGCGGCGCATCATGCGATGCTCGCCGGCGACCGTGTGCTCATCCTCACGCTTGGCGGGCTTGCGAGCGCCCGCAATATTCTCCATGCTCATGCCTGCTCATCCCCATCCACAACCGCAATCCAGTCGCCGTAGCCTTCCTCGGCCATGCGCGAGCGCGGCACGAAGCGCAGGGCGGCGGAATTCATGCAGTAGCGCAGGCCGCCGCGGTCGGCCGGGCCGTCGGTGAACACGTGGCCCAAGTGAATCTGCGTGTCCGACGTGCGCACTTCGATGCGGTCGCGGCCCGGAATGCGGTGGTCCTCATGCTCGGTCAGCAAGTCACCGGCAATCGGGCGGGAGAACGCGGGCCAGCCGCAGCCGGAATCGAATTTGTCTTGCGACGAGAACAGCGGTTCGCCACTGACGATGTCCACGTAAATGCCGGGCTCAAACTCCTCGTCATACTCGTTGACGAACGGGCGCTCGGTAGCGGCGTTCTGTGTGACCGCGAACTGCTCAAGCGTCAGATCCCAGATGCGTTCCACGTACTTCTGACGGCGTTTTACGTTCGCGATTGCGGCGATCGGCACATGGCAGTAGCCGCCGGGATTGTTCACCAGATAGTCCTGATGATGTGCCTCGGCCGGGTAGAAGTTGCGCAGCGGTTCGACCAGTACGGCCGGGCGCTGCGGCTGGCGGTCGACCAGCTGCTCCAAGGCCGCCACATACACGGCGCGCTGCGTCTCGTCCGTGTAGAACATGCCAGTGCGGTACTGCCGGCCGCGGTCTTCGCCCTGCTGGTCCACGGAGAACGGGTCAATGACCTCCAGAAACAGTAATGTCAGCGTCCGCAGGCTGACCTGTGCCGGGTTAAACTCGACTTTCACGGTTTCGGCCGCATCCGTGCCGCCCGCGCATACCTGCTCGTAGGCCGGCGATTCGACGGTGGATTGCGCGTAGCCGACCGTGGTGTCCGTGACGCCGTCGACGTTCTGGAAGTAGCGCTCCAGCCCCCAGAAGCAGCCGCCGGCGAAGTATGCGGTTTGCGTATTGCCGTCATTGTGTTCGTTACGTTCGCTCATGCGCCCCACGTTACTACGTCGAGGCGGCTCGCGATGCAGTCAACGACACCTCTGCACCGGCAAAACCGCTTTCGAGGGGCTGATTCGGCCTTCGCAGGAGGTCTACTCCCGTTTCAAGGGGCTGGTCGGCAGCTAGACCGCATGTAAAAGCCCATCCGCGTCAACGCCATTCCGCCGATTTTGGAGCGTGAATACTCGGCCATCAGCCCCTCGAAGCGGGAGTAGACCTCCCGGAGAGGCCAAATCAGCCCCTCGAAACGGAGATAGCGCCTTCTGCGCCCTTCTCGCTGGGCTTTCGCCGCTCAAAGAGGTACATTCGGGCTTCTGCAGAATGCTATCTTCGTTCAAAGAGGCACCGAATGACGGAAACCCCGAGTACAAAACGTTGTCATTGCAACGCTCATACTCGGGATTTCAGAGTTCAGGTACCTCTTTGAAGGCAGTTAGTTGTCCGCAAGAGGCCAAATGTACCTCTCTGAAAGCAGATACCCCGTCTCAGGCTCGAATCGGCTAGCCTGCGTACCCGTGTGCACACCTTCACGACCGCAGCGTACTGAGCATGCCGGCCACTTCGGCGGGCGTCACGCTGGGCACGTAGGCGCGCACCACCGCGAGCCCGATCTGCGGCAACGCCGCCGGGTCCGGGTAGCACACGTAGACCGGCGCTTCGGCGGGCTGGAACTTGCGCTTGAAGTTGAACAGCGAGTGGAAGCCGTAGGCGGGTTCCATCCAGTCGGCCACGATCTGCAGCGCGTGTTGGAGCACCTGCGTGCCTTCGCCGGCCGCCACCCCACCTTCCCGGGCATTGTCTCGCTCGGGGTTCATGCCGGCCAAGGGTGCCGCGGACAGGCTCATGAACTCCACGGCATGCTCAGGATCCGCAAGCCCCTCGTCGCGCAGGCGCTCGGCCATGCGCGCGATCAGGAACTCCATAATGCCGTTGGGACTGTCGGTGCGATGGCGCATGAAGTCCAGCGTCCAGCCGACGATGCGCCCGTCGCGCCAGGTGGGCAGCCAGCTGGTGACGCCCAGCACGCGCCCGTCCGCGTCGATGGCGTAAAGCAGTCGCACGCGCGGGTCGCGCAGTTCCTCGACACCGCCGAGCGTGAACTTCATTTCCGGCAGCGCCTTGAGCTGCGCCCACTCCTCGGAGATGTCCTCGATCTGCTCGCGCACATCGAGCGACGCTTCCAGGAACGTGGACTGCACATCGGTCACGCCGTCGCGCTTGGCCTTGTTGATGGCGGTGCGCACATCCTGCCATTTCTTGCCGGTCGTCTTCCAGCCGCGCGGGTCCACGACCATTTCGCTGCCGACCTCGATGGAGCTCCAGCCGGCCTCCAGCAACGCGTCGCGCTGTTCGCGATGCACGCTGTAGAACACCGGCGAAAGCGACCGCTCCACGCAATACTGGGTGAAGCCGGTCAGGTCGTCCATCCACTCGGAGGGCTCGCCGAACGGCCCGGTGCAGGTCAAGGCGATGCCGTTGAGCACGCGATATGCCACGGCCGATTTGCCCGTGGGCGAGAGCCAGTAGCTGTTGCCTTCCCACGTAGTCATGAAGCTCATCGATTCGCCGCCGGTTTCGACCAGCCGCTCGGCGCGTGCCTGCGCCCGCTCGTTCGATTCGCTCACGTCGCTCATCCAGCGGATCACCACGACCAGCACCACGATCCAGAACACCAGGCCGACGCCTGATACACGATCGAGGCCATCGGGGTACGCGGCACGAACGACAACTTCATATGGCTCAGGAAGCCGATGGGCAGGAAGCGCCCCGGCAGTTCGGCCAACAGCGACGAGGCCGTGGCACGCGGCGAGAATTCATCCGGCTGGGCGATGCCGTACATCAGGTACACGGCGGCGCACGCCAGCAGAACCAGCACGATGGCGCCGACGCCGCCGATCAGCCGGCGCCAGCCGACGCGAATCGGGAAGTGCTTCATTGCCGCAGCCAAGGCGATGGCGAAGATCAGCGGCGGCAAGGTGTTCGTCACGCAGGCGGTGATCGCGCCGTGCTGCAGCAGTGAGGTCATGCCGTCCGGCGCAAAGCTCAGCGGCACGACCAGGTAATAGGCGATGGCAACGCCCGCCGTGAACAGGTTGATGGCCACGGCGCAGGTGGCCGCGAACCGACGTCCGCGATACAGGCCCCACGCCAGCACCAGAGTCACGGCGGTGGGCAGCAGCGAGCGCAGTACCGCGCCGGGCATCGAGGCGCGCATCAGGTCGAATTGCAGGAAGCAGCCGCTGTGCGTGGCGCCGGCCAGGCAGCGCGCGAGCGTGCCGTCGTCGACGGAGACCGGACTCATGAGCAGGCCGACCGTGCTGAGCGGCCCCGCGTGATTATGCGAGGTGATGGCGATGATCGGCCCCAGCGCCAGCACCACGGCGATGGCCGCAAACATGCGCCGCGCCTCGAAGGAGGTGCTGCGCAGCCAGTGCCAGCCGGTCTCGGCATGCGCGGGCGGCCCGGCCATCACGCGGCCGGCCGCGTGTCCGATCAGCGCGCGGCGAGAATGCAGTAATCGCCAGGATTGCCGCTGTAAGCAGCGCGACCAGAATACGCCACGTAGCCGATCAGCCGAATACGCCGCCGCAACAGATGGCTGCAGAACGCGCTGGCCGCCATAAGCGCGCCGACCGGCAACACCAGCGGGCTCAGGGCGAACTGCATGCGGGAGACGAATTGGGAGTCCTGGAACAGCCATCCGGCCGCCGCACACAAGATCAGGCCCACGATCACGCCGCCGAGCGCGCAGGCGAGCGCGGTGCCGACGGTACGTGCGCGGCCAAGCCACGGCTCGGCGATTGACAGCATGACGAGCCACAGCACGGCATCAAGAATGAGCTGGATGACGCCGCGCGCCAAGAACAGCGTGCAGAAGAGTTTGCCGAAATCGAATTCGGCCATGCTGGTGTCGAGCCGCAGCGGGAACGCGAATCCGGCCATCGCGACCACCAGCCACACCACCAAGTTCAGCACCACCAGCGCCACCGTGGCAGTGATGGCCAGTCGATGACCGTCCGCCCACTGTCGCACGTCGCCGGCCAGTTCGCGCCAGCTTTCCGCCGCATGACTGTTGTGCTTACGCGATTCTTCGCTCATTGCAACACCTCCACTTGTGGGTACTCCTTCAACGATTTCGCCATCTCGCCCAAGCCGGTCCGTTCGCCAAACCAGTCGAGACCGGGCCGCCAGACCGCCTGCACCGCGTGCCAGTCGTGGCCGGCGCCGGGCACGATCAGCTCGGTGACCTCCATGCCGGCTTTGCGCGCGGCGGCGGCAATCGTGCGCATGTTGCTAATCGATTCCTTGTCCCGTTCGCCAGCACCGGTGAACAGCGCCTGCTCAGATGTGCCGCTGGAGGCGATGGCGTTGACCGGCACCTGTTCGTCGTATGCCTTGCGGTCGCCGGCGAAATACTCTTGGACCATCTTGCCGACGCTGCCGTTGGTCGGCTTGAGTTCGCCGTCCACCGGCAACATCGCGCCGTAGATTTCGGGATGACGCGGGACGAGCTGCGTGGTGCAGGTGCCGCCTTGCGAGAACCCACCCATCGCCCACATGCGGGCCGACTTGGCCACGGGCAGCATCTTCTTGGCCCAGTTCACCACGTCTGTGGTGAGGTAGGTTTCGGCGTTGCCTTGCGTGGTGTCGGCGCACAGGCTGTTGTGCGTGGCCTCGCCGTTCTGGTCGGGCACGAGCACGATCGGCGCGAGCCCGTCATGTTTGGCGGCGTACGCATTCATCGTGGCGGCGATGTTGCCGGCGTCGATGAGGCGACTGGGGCTACCGGGCTGCCCGGCCAACAGCTCCATCACTGGCAAGCCGGCGGACGGTCGGACAGCGCGGCAGGCGGCAGGTAGATCATCGCCTTGCGGGCCGTGAAGTTGGATTCGGTGTTCGGAATGTCGACGGTGAGCACCTTGCCTTGGCTGGGCATGGACGGCAGGCTGCCCTTCCGCGCCTTGCTATGCCAGTCGCTGACACTCATCGCGGCCTTGTGTACCTCGATTGAGCCGAGCGAGGCGTACGGCGTGTAGCGACGAGGGTGCCGATGGTCTGGTATTCGCCGTAAATCGAGTCCACGCCGAGCGCGGTGGACAGCAGCACCAGCGGCACCAGCACGACGGCCAGCGCACGGCGGACCCCGCGCAGGGTCACGGCTGCGGCGATCACGAAGCCGACGCCGGCGATGCCGCCCGCGATGGTGAAGATCACCGGCCAGCCCAGCGATACGCCGAACACCATAAACACGTCGGACACCAGCCATGCAACCAGCAGTCCAGCCGCGCCGGCGAGCACGGCGGCAATCAGCGAGACAATCAGCGGGTGCAGGCGGCCGCGCTTATTGCTCTTGCTCAGCGCCAGTCCAATAACCAGTATGATTGCCGCGATCGCGGTCAGTCCGAACACGGTCCGTGGCACGATTCCGCGGACCAGAGACAATTCCATGAACGTTTTCCAAACGGAGTTCTTCATCCTTCACCCCCCGCGCTCCAGGCTCCTCGCCTTGTAAGCTCACGCAACACTAGCGCGCGATTCATAGAGCGTCACCCAATTTCACAAAAATTGTCGCGAGTTCTCATGGTTTCCCCAGACTCCGTTCAGCGCCTGTTCACATCCGGTCTGCGCCCGCAGTTCAAGGCCAGTGTCGGCGCTGGATTAGCGGCGCGCAGGCTTGTCCCAGCTTCAGCCGGAAGCAGGGAATATGCTGGTGGATATGACTCACGCAAACGAACAACGTCCAGCAGCGACCGGCAATGCCGCCGATAACGTGTCTGACGCCCCTACTGGCCCCGCGACGAGCGCGGCGGCAAGGCCCACGACCGTCACGGCTGATGGCACAACAGCCACAAACGCCGCGGCCAGTTCAACAGCAAAGCCCGCAGCCAGCACCTCTTGGGCCAGGAAACCAACCCACGTCGAGCACTGTTGACGATTATCGTCACGGTGGTGGTTGTGGTGGCCATCGTACTGGGGGCTCGGATTCTTTCGTGAACTGGGGATTGGCGGCCCTTTTGGTGATCATTATGATTCCGGGGGCGATTTCGCTGGCCGTTCTCGCCAAGCACCCTGAATCCACCGGCGGGCGCAGCATGTTCGGCATCTCCGATCCGAATACGCTGCTTGACCCGATTCGCCGCCCGTCCGAGCGTCGCGGCGAGTAAGTTGCTGCTGCCCATCGGGCGTAATTTATCCATGGGGCGTAAAAGGCCCATGGGGCGGTTTGAAGAAATTGTGAAACCGCAGAATAAAGTCATTTTGGGATACCGCCCCATGAGGTTTTACCGCCCCATGGGATTATTACCGCCCCATGAGCAAAGCCACCCCGCTATTTGCGCGCACTGACCAAGTAATTAAGCACCGATCCGACGGCCACCAGCAGCGCGCCACACCAAAACGGCAGCGACAGCGCTAAACCCAGCAACACCGCACTGGCCCCGGTGGACAGCACCGGCGTGGCATAGGACGCAATAGCCAGCCGCTCCATAGACCCGTGCAGAATGCCATAGCCCCAGCAGGCATAACCACCGCCAATCGCCGCCGCGGCAATCAACACAAACAGCCATGCGACCAGACTCGGCGGCTCGGCCGGCCACCCCTGCCCGGACGCGAAGTGGATAATCCACAACGCCACGGCCACGCAGGGGAAGAACAATGAAGTGCCGTCCACCCCATGACTCATGGCTGGCGTGAACACCGCGTACACCGACCAAGCGAGCGCGCCCACGAACGCCAGCGCATAGGGCAAAGGGTTGGCGGCGATATGCTGCACGGCCGCATGCCAGTCGAGCCCGGAATTACCGCCGACCGCCAACACCACGCCGGCAGTGGCCACGATCGCGCCCGGCAGCACCTTGACGACCGCGTGCTTGCGATGGGATACGCCCGCCGACAGCAGCACCATCATCGTGGGCCACAGATAGTTGACCAGGCTCACTTCCACCGAGGATGCGTCGGTGGAGGCCAGACCCAGCGAGAGGGATATCGACGATTCGTAAAATACGAACAACAGGCCGCCGATAATCAGGTATTTCTTGGGGAACTCGCGAATCGGGGCCGGGCGCCGGAACATCAGCAGCAGGATGCCGCCGACCGTGTAGATCAGGGCCGAGCCAAGCGTGGCGCCGAAGTTTTCGGAGACGATGCGCACGGTGCCGGCCATGAAGCTCCACAGCAGGATTGCCATCAGGCCGATGGTCGTGGCGCGCGCGGATACGACGTGGCCGCCGGAATGGCTTGCCGCCGGTGCCGGTGTGCCGCTTGCGTTCTGTGCGCCGTTCGCCATATGTCCGCCTCTCTCGCATCGTTTCGAAGTCACTCTACCCATCGGATGTGTACAGCGGCAGAACGGCACGCGACCGGCGCGCGAACAGGGTGGGGTTCGGTGATTGAAACAGCAAAATGCCGGGTAGGGTAAATCCCTACCCGGCATTTGCATTGGCTATGTTTCCCGCCGTCTGTCAGGTTAGTCGGCGTTGAAAGCGTAGGGCAGACGGCGTGGGAAGCATGGTTTGGTTACGATTTATCTCTCCCCCACCCGCTTCGCGGGAGCCCCCTCGTCAGAGGGGGCAAAGCTACTCGAAGCGGGACTTCGGGACGAATCAAGTATCGTCAGCCTCAATCGCGATTTGGTGCTTGGACTCGACTTGCGGCTGGGCCTGCATCTTCGGAACCTGGATGCACAGCGTGCCGTTCCGGTAGCTGGCGTGGATGTCGGACTCCTTCACGTCCTCGCCAACGTAGAAGCTACGCGAGCAGGAGCCCATGTAGCGTTCGCGACGCAGCCACTTGCCCGAATCGGACGCGCAAGCACACTTGCTGTCGGAAGCCTCGTCCTCAGCGGCCGGAGCCTTGTCCTCATGCTCGCTGCAACGCGAGGCGGACACGGTCAGATAGCCGTTGTTGAGCTCAAGGTTGATATCTTCCTTCTTAAAGCCAGGCATATCGATGTCGACGTCGTAACCCTTGTCGGTCTCGCGCACATCGGTAGTCATCATGTTGGCGGGCATTACGGCACTCATCGTGTTGTCCGTGTTGCGCCAACCCTCAAAGAACGGATCATCGAACAGATCCGAGAACATCGTGTCATTCATCAAAGCCGGAAACATTGCCATAATCGGTACTCCTTGATTAGGAGAGAATCGGCTTGGCTGCCGGCCGCCAACCCGTATCGCGGGGCTAGCAGCGGTTATCGTGGCCGGTTCCGGAACCCTCCCGGGCTCTCAACCTTTAACCTTCACTTCATCCAATTCCCGAGCGCGGCAATCATTCCGGGATTATGCCCACAGAGAAATTGCGGCGGGAATGGCTGCCGGTAAAGCCGGCCGAGCCGAGCGCCGTGACCACCCTCAGCCAGTCTTACGGCTGCCAGCTCCCGCCAGCGGGAGCATATATACGCACACCAGTAGGCGTACTCATATACCTCTGCCAACGGGAGCATGGTTGCACGTTCCCGCAAACTCCGCCAACGGGAGCATGCTGGCGCGCGAACGGCTCACATCTGCTGGGCGTTTTCGAGCAAGGCGTTTTTGAGGTCGGACTCGATTTGGCGCATCTTGACCTGGGCGGCCTCGCGGTTGGCCTCGCCTTCCTTCTGGATCTGCACGGTCTCCTTCAGGGTGGCGATGAGTTCGGCGTTGATCTTCTCCAGCGTGTCGATTTCCACCACGGAACGCTGGTTGGCCTTTTCCGCGTCCACTGCACCCTTGTGCAGGGCGGCCGCGTTACGCGCCAGCAGCTTGTTGGTCACATCGTCGGCCTTGTTCTGCAGGTCGAGAACCTTGCGCTGGTTGGACAGGCCCAGCGCGATCACCATCTGACTCTTCCACACCGGAATCGTGGTGGAGATGGTGGTGTCGATCTTGTCCACGATGGTCTGGTCCGCGTTCTGGATGATTTTGATCTGCGGCGCGGTCTGCAAGGTAACCACGCTGATGCGGTCGAGGTCGTCGAGTCGCTTGGCAAAACGGTCGAGCTTGGACTTGAAGTTCTTCAGCACTTGCGCCTGCATGGCGTCGCCACTGGCGGCGGCCTCGGCCTCCAGCGCTGGCAGCTGGTTGGCGTTGAAGTCGGCGAGCGCCTTCTTGCCGGCCAGTACGGTCATTTTCAGCTCGCGGTATTGCTGGGCGTTCTGCGTGTACATCGTGTCGTACATGGAGATGTCGGCCACGAGTTTGGCTTGCGCGGATTGGAGGGTGGTGATGAGGTGTTGCATGGCATCGTTGTTGGGCAGTTCGGATACGGCCGGGATCTGGTCGAGCGTGCCGGCCACGCCGAATCGGCTGATCGAATCGGTGCCGGCGAAGTTGGCCGCGCGGAAGCCATGGCGCTCCCACGCCAGCTTCTGCACCGCCGGTGTTTTCAACAGGTTCAGCAGTGTGCCGCCTTTTCTCGTCCAAGGCCATCAGCGTGTGGGTGCTCCACACGGTCGGCGTCGGGTAGACGATGACCACGTCGTCCTTGATCTGCTTGAACGCATCCGGCTGGTTCACGGCCAAATCAAGCAGCTGCGATTCGTAGCCCACCATCATCGGCTTGGAGCCCACGCCCAAGGTCAGGAACTGGTTGAACGAATCCTCGGAAGAGGTCTCCATCCAGCCGGATTTGGCGAAGATGGAGGCGATGGTCTTGCCGTCGCGCGCCACCGAATCGACCATGGCCGGCTGCCCGCCGTTGAGCACCGTGGCAAGAAGCGCCGCGTATTCGTTGCCTGAGTTCGACTTCACCGGATCGGTCGAGTCGATGCGGAACTGCCCGTAGCCTGCCGTGTATCCGACGTCGGCCCAGGTTGTGTTGGCGACCATCGCGTCCACGGCTTTGGCCATATCCATGTGGTACGCGCCAGAATCGTCCTTGGTCACAAGTCCGCCGTTCACGAGCCCGTCCGCCACGGCCTTGTGCGTGTATAGCACAATCGGTGAGTTGAAGACGATGTCGCTTTGGGGGGCCTTGACGCCTTTCGCTACTGTCGTATCGACGCGCGCGCGAGGAGGGGAACAGGTAACCCATGCCTTTCCGGTCCGTATCCATCATGGCCGGCGATCCGGCCTTGCGATAGTCGATGGCAATGCCTTGCTTGGCGGCGAGCGCCTTGAACTTGGCGTCATCGAACAGGCCGATTTTCTCGCCGCCCAGGTAGCCGGTGATGCTCACCTGTTCGGTCGGTTCGGCCGGTGCTGGTTGCGATTGCCGCCACACCAGCGTGCCGCAGACCACGCCCACTACCGCAAGCAGGGCGATCAGTCCGATGATTTTTGATTTGGAGAGTTTCATTGTGCGTCCGTTTTCTGGTCCGACTGGTGAGCCGGGCCGCCAGATGGAGTCTGACTGGGTGCATGCCGTCCTTCATCAGCAGCCGAGGAAGGCACAGGCGAAGGTGCGACGTCGTCGTATCCATCCATGCGGGCCAACCGTTGGATGGCGTCGGAGTCGGCCGTAATGCCCAACGTCTTGGCGCTTACCGCCCGGCTGAGTTCGCCGGCGGCGGTCTGTTCGAGCACTTGCAGCGCCTCGATGGTTTCGATTCGTGCCGTGGCTATCTGATCGCGTGCGCCGGAACTTTCCACGTCCACGTAGGAGCGCAACAGTTTCTCGGTCTGCTCGCCGTACACGGTGATGTAGTGGCGCAACGTCGGGTAGGCGGAGGTGTCTCGGGTCACGTATTGCACTAAATCTTTGGTAGCGGCGATGAAGTCGTTGGCTTCGGCTTTGACGGCTGGGTCACGTACTTGCTTGGTGAGCATGGCGATCGAGTTGAGTCGAGCGTTCGCCGCGTCGATCGTATCGGCGGTCTTCTGACCGTTGGGCAAGGCGGAAACCAGCATTTTGCCGATGCGTCGCTCCGGCTCGGTGAGCGTGGAGGCGGCGATATACCCAAGTGCGGCCAGTACCACGGCCACGATCAGGCCGGGCACTCCGCCGCCGACCAGTCCGAAACCGAGCCCGGCGAGCAGCAGTCCGACAACGAATCCACAGATTACCTGGAGCATCAGTTGAAGCCCTTGGCTTGGCGGAAGACGGCGGCGAGGTCGCCGGAGCGGCCGTCGAATACCTTGGCGTTGCTCAGGGTGGCGAGAGACTTCAGCTGGCTGGGATCGGCATCGCCGAACATGATGGAGAAGATCGGCAGATCACGGCCGCGCGACTTATAGGCGCTTTCGAATTCGTCCTGATGATCGGAGTTGGAGCGGCCGTCGGTCATGAGCACGATGGCGGTGGTGTATTGCGAGGCTTCCGACTCGCTGGGCAGCTCGTCGAGCGCGCTCAGCAGGCCTTCATAGATATCGGTGCCGCCGCTGGCATCGGTGGCATCGGCCTCATGCAGCAGGTCGCTGGTGCTTGTGCCAGTGGCCTTGACCGGGCGGTGGGCCTCGGTTTCAAACGGGATGAGAATGTTCACGTCGCCGCTGGCGGGCTCGATGTACGACTTCTTGGCCTGGTCCGGGTCGAGCGCCGCGTTCAGGCCTTTGACCACGCCGTTCTTGCCCTCTCCAGACATCGAACCGGAGTAATCGACCACCCAAATGGTCCAGCTGGGTTTCCTGAGCGCGGTCTGGTAGACGTTGAGCGCGCTGTCGATCACCGTGGCGGAGGTCATGGAGAACGTGAGTTTGCCGTCGCTGACCGCGGCGAGGATGTCCGCGGTGGAGACGGGCTTGGTGGCGCCGGTGTCGTCAGCCCAGCCGAGTTTGACGGCCTTGGATTTGGCGATGCCGAACACGATCGGCGTGGTGGAGGTGCTGGCCGCGTCTTTGACGATGTGCTTGGTGTCTCCCATCGAAATCCACATCGAGGAGGCAGGCCAGACGGCGTCGTAATTCTGGCCGCCGGCCTTGAGCGCGTTCATAATCTCCAGCGAACCCATGTAGTGCATCGTCACGGCTACGTTGGATTGGTCGGCCGCTTTCTGGATGGCAGTGGCGACTTCCTTGTTCTCGGAGCCGGAGGCAATGCTCAGGGTGGCGGTCGGTTTGCCGCCGGACGGCTGGAAGGTCTGCGTGGTGGCGGACGCGCCGTTGCCGTCCGCTGTGCCGTCATCGGAATTATTGAACGCCGTGCAACCGGTCAACGCGAGCGCGCCGGCGCATACCGCGGCCGCAACCACGGCGGCGCGGCGACGGAGAGAAGACATTATGCCCATAATTCCATTGTTCTCCCGCCACCTAAAGCGGGTCGGGCCACAAGGTGACCGCACGGTGAACAATGGGTGAAGAGCTACATCAGTACGCGGCGCAGGCAATCATGGGGTCGTCGTAGAAGCCGAGGATCTTTTCGAGGTAGGGCTTGTAAGTGCTGTTGGGCATGGAGAAGATTTCGTGGCGCGATTCGGGGAAGCGCACGATGTTCGCCTCGCCGCCGCCGTCCTTGACCAGTTGGACGAAGTGATTCTGCGGCTTATTGAGTACCCAGATGTCGCGTCCGGACTGGAAGAGCAGCACCGGCGTCTCCACTTCGGCGCAGGCGGACGGATTCAGTATGGCCCGGTTGAGCTTCAACGCCTGGCGCACCCATTCGACGCCGCGCAGTAGGTCTGGTATTCGCTATTCTCGCAACGCAGCTTGAAGTACCAGCGTTCACGCGCTTCGGAAGCGCCCTCGTTGCCTTCCATCGAGAATTCCGGCGTGAAGCCCGACTGCCCGAACACGCGCTTCTTGCCGAAGCCGAGTCCGCACAGCGCGCCGACCAGCACACGGGCCACGCCCAGCGGCATGCCGGTGGCGGGGGCGATCATCGGGGCAGAGAGCACCGCTTTGTCGAACAGGGTGGGGTATCGCTCCAACACGGCCGCGCCGATGCCGCCGCCCATCGAATGGCAGAACAGGTTCAGCGGCATGCCGGCCGCGTACTGCTGGCCCATGGTTTCGGCGAAGCCGGCCAGATCGGCCACGTAGCGCTGCCAGTCATCAATCCACACCATGCAGCGGTTGTCCACGTCGCGCGCGGACTTGCCGTGGCCGCGATGCTCGAGTACACACACCGAGTAGCCGGCAAGCAGGAAGTACCAGACGAGCTCGTCGTACTTTTCGGCGAACTCGGTGAAGCGTGGCTGATGACGATGGCCCCGCGGAAGGTGGCGGTGGCGCCTTGCTCGCGAATCGCGTCGAATTTGGCGGAGTCGTAGCACAGGTAGTGCAGCTGGCCCGAGCGGCCGCCGGTGTCCATAATGCCGGACAGCGGCTCGATCCCGGCCGAACGTTCGGCGGCGGACGGATCGAACCAGCCCTCCTCGCAGCATTGTTCGAGCGCGGGCAGCACCACGTCGGTCATCGTTTCGGCGTACTTGTTTTCGTCGATCATCGTCACCTGCATGGCTCCCATCTTAGGACAAGCCTCACGCCCACACCTCGCACCCACACCACGACACATTCCCGGGAATGCGTCGCAAGCCTGCGCGCCACTGACCGCACAGGCGCGTAGGTTGTGAGGTATGAGCGAAACCAATGATGTCAATGACGCAATCAAGCATTTCCCACGCCTCCGGGCGCGCACGCTGCGCTTCGGCTGCGGCGCACCGCGCTCCGCACACGGCCGTGGCGACGGCTCGCGGGCCCTGTTCCTGCGCTCGTCCGACGGCCCCGAGGATCTGGTGACCGCACTGTGCTGAGCTGGTTCGACGAGTCCGGCGAACACCATGAGACCAAGCTGGCCGACCCGCGCGAACTGCTGGGCGCAACCGCCGACAGCGAGGACGTGCCGGCCGAGGAGAAGGCCCGCCGCGAGCGTGCGCGCGAAGGCGGCACCGGCATCGTCGGATACTCCGCAGATGACGACGCAATCGCATCGTGTTCACCATCAACGGCCGCCTGTTCCTGACCGACATCGATTGGAATGACGAGACCGGCGCACCCGAGCCGCACACCCGTGAACTGGCCGGCGAATGGCTCGATGAGGACCCGGCGATGTACACGCCGGTGCTGAACCCGCGCATCGCCCCGGATGGCGAACATGTGCTGTACACCACGGGCAGCTACCTGATGCTGGTCGATATCGGCGGCGAACTAGGTGACCGCATCACCGCCGTCTACGGCGTGAGCGTGGAGGATGAGGACGGCAATCCGGCCGAAAACACGTGGAAAATCGGTCTGGCCGAGTTCGTGGCCGGCGAAGAAATGGACCGGTACGACGGTTTCTGGTGGGCCCCGGATTCGCAGCACGTGCTGTTCGAGTCCTTCGACACCGCCGACGAGCCGACCTGGCACATCAGCGATCCGGCTGACCCCGAGAAGCCGGACGCCGGCCGCCGTTACCCGCGCGCGCTGACCCGCAACGCCGACGTGTACCTGACCGTGATCACGCTGGCGTTCGATGAGAACGACCGGTACGCGGGCATCACCGGCAACGCCGATGTGGATTGGGATGCGAGGCGTACGAGTATGTGGCCGCCGTGAACTGGCGTCGCGGCCACGATCCGCTGGTGCTGGTGCAGAACCGCCGCCAGACCGCGATCAGGTGCTTGAGGTGGCGGTCGAGGCGGATGGGGCCGCGCTGGGTGCCACGCGCGTGCTAGTGCGAGCGCGAACGAGCA
>ENA-OQAJ01000316-OQAJ01000316.1-human-gut-metagenome-genome-assembly--contig:-NODE-316-length-15145-cov-3.424424_pt1 | contig 15145 bp, 18 predicted proteins | sample MGYA00242736_ERZ504529 | MGnify/ENA primary metagenome ERZ504529 (study PRJEB26092, sample SAMD00036275) | human gut metagenome | host: Homo sapiens | study: EMG produced TPA metagenomics assembly of...
CTCAAGATGAGATATCCCATTCTTTAAGAAGTAAACCCCCTTGAAGACGACGAGGTAGATAGGGCAGAGGTGGAAGTGTGGTAACACATGGAGCTGACTGTTACTAATCGGGTGAGGGCTTGACCAAGAAACGCAGGTTAAGAATTGATTCAAGAAGTTTGATTAACCATCAACAAGCATGTATGTAGTTTTTAAGGTACAAACCTTAAATGGCCCAGTGGCTCAGTTGGTTAGAGCGCCGCCCTGTCACGGCGGAGGTCGAGAGTTCGAGTCTCTTCTGGGTCGTTACAGCTTAGCTGTAATGAATTAAATATGGGATCTTAGCTCAGCTGGGAGAGCATCTGCCTTACAAGCAGAGGGTCATAGGTTCGAGCCCTATAGGTCCCATAGATTATGGATGGATTCCCGAGTGGCCAAAGGGGGCAGACTGTAAATCTGTTGGCACCGCCTTCGAAGGTTCGAATCCTTCTCCATCCACTTAAATGCCGATGTGGCTCAATTGGCAGAGCAGCTGATTTGTAATCAGCAGGTTATCGGTTCGAGTCCGATCATCGGCTTTTAACATTTAATAACGCGGGGTGGAGCAGTCTGGAAGCTCGTCGGGCTCATAACCCGAAGGTCATAGGTTCAAATCCTGTCCCCGCTACTTATGCCCAGATAGCTCAGTTGGTAGAGCAGAGGACTGAAAATCCTCGTGTCGCTGGTTCGATTCCGGCTCTGGGCATGTTTTAATGCTAGGTTCTTCGAACGGTTGGTTCGAAAAAGCCTGGGCATGTTTTAATGCTAAACCAAGCATATAATTTAATATGGGGTATTAGCTCAGTCGGTAGAGCACTTGACTTTTAATCAAGTTGTCCGGGGTTCGAATCCCCGATGCCTCACTACTTTTAAGAGCACTGTCAAAATGACAGTGCTTTTTTCGTATCAAAAATACATCACGGCTATCCTACACATTGTATGAAAAGAAGCGTGAAAACTCCACGCTATAGAGTATGTAGATTGTAAAAAGTATCTGCTACAATAAAGACAGTTAGAAAACTACAGCATGTTTCGGGGGATTCATGGACTGTACGTTTTGTCGGAAAGAAAAACTTCAGGAGGTGTAGCAAATGATTATTATTGGCGAAAAGATCAATGGTTCGATTCCTTCCGTGGCAGAAGCAATCGCCAACAGAGACGCTGAATTTATCAAGGATCGTGCAAGAAAACAGGCAGAAGCGAATGCAACGTTTATTGACTGTTGTGCATCTGTTCCGGAAGAACAGGAAGTTGAAACTCTGAAATGGATGATCGACTGTATCCAGGAAGTAACAGATCTTCCGATTTCTGTAGACAGCCCCAGTGCAGATGTTCTGGCGCAGGCGTATAAATTCTGTAAAAGACCGGGACTTTTTTAATTCTGTATCTGGTGAGGGAGATAAGATTGATAAGATCTTTCCAATTATGGCGCAGGAGGAAAATAAGGACTGGCAGGTTATTGCACTGTTAAGTGATGACAGTGGAATTCCGAAGAACGCAGCGGACAGACTTCGTGTATTCGATAAGATCATGGCAAAAGCCAAAGAGTACGGAATTTCTCCATCCAGGATCCACATTGATCCGCTGGTAGAGATGCTTTGTACATCTGAGAATGGAATTGAGACAAATATTGAAGTTATTTCTACTGTTCGTGAAAAATATCCTTCTATTCATATTACAGCAGCGATCAGCAATATTTCATTTAACCTTCCGGTTCGTAAGCTGATCAATCTTGGATTTGTGGTACTGGCTATGAACGCCGGACTGGACAGTGGAATCCTTGATCCTACAAACAGAGATATGCTTGGACTGATTTATGCGACAGAAGCTCTTCTTGGAGAAGATGACTACTGGTATGGAATATATCGGGGCATACAGAGAAGGACTGATCGGACCTGTAAAAATAAAAATGGGCTTAAGGCAAGTCTGGCCGATTGCGGAGTCTGTCAGAGAAGACTTAAGGAACATACAAAAATACAGTCAGGTACGAAAACAGACTGTATTTGGAAAAAGATAAATGAGTGCAAATTAATTTCAGGAGGTAAAATCTTATGAGTAAAATGGATGAAGTTTTTGATCTGGTAGTGAGAGGAAAATCCAAACTGATCGCAGCAGCAGTACAGGAAGCCCTGGATGAGGGAAATGCAGCACCAGATGTTCTTGATAATATGATCAAGGCAATGGGCGTTGTTGGTGAGAAATTCAAAAATAATGAGATCTTTGTTCCGGAGATGCTGGTAGCAGCGAGAGCTATGAAAAAAAGGTGTAGATGTTCTGAAACCACATCTTGCAGGTGGAAGCGCTGGTGTAGCAGGAAAGATGATCATTGGAACTGTAGCAGGAGATCTTCATGATATTGGCAAAAACCTGGTTGCAATGATGATTGAAAGTGCCGGCTTTGAGGTAATTGATCTTGGTGTTGATGTTCCGGTAGAGAAATTTATTGAAGCAGTTCGTGAGAATCCGGATGTTAAAGTAGTAGGTGTTTCCGCACTTCTGACAACAACCATGCCGGCTATGAAAGAAACCGTTGAAGCACTTAATAAAGAAGATTTCCGTAAAGACATCAAGATCATGGTCGGTGGAGCTCCGACACTCCGGAATTCGCAGAAGAGATCGGTGCAGATGCTTATACAGCAGATGCAGCTTCCGCAGCGCAGGTTGCAAAATCACTTGCTGCATAAAGTAAACAGGCAAAAAAGCGGGTATTTGCAATCCGCTTGCTTAAGGAGAAACTTTGTTTGGGCAGGAATCTCCGGTATAATAGCAGATTAAGATCCGCAGAAACTAGAAAGATACGATAGTTTCTGCGGATTTTTTTCTAAGACTGTATTTGTAAGATGACAGGGGGTGGCAGATTTGAATACATACAGGGTGCTTTTTACAAAAGAAAAAACAGAAGTTACGGTAAAGGAAGGAACTACAGTACTGGAGGCAGAACGGATCGCAGGCTTATCCCCGGATGCACCATGCGGAGGAGCCGGAAAATGTGGAAAATGCATGGTAAAAATAAACGGAGCTGTGGAAAAAGCCTGTCAGACAAAGATAACTGCAGATACTGAAGTAGAAACCCTTGAAAAAGAGTCTGAACACAGAATCCTTGTAAAAGGAACAGAGAGAGCCGTGACGTTTTCTCCGGAACTGGAAATTCTGGATATTGAAATCCCGCCATGTACAGTGGGGGAAAACAGTTCAGACTGGACAAGGCTTTGCGAGGCGATAAACAGCCGCCGGAAGAAAGACATCATTTTTCAGCCAAAACTGGAAATACTGCCTGCAATCAGCCGACTGATAAAAGAAAAAAAATGGAAAAGCAAGAGCGATTGTCAGCGGGAACCAGATCCTGGATCTGAAAGAACAGGACGGCAGACCGGTACTGATGGCAGCTTTTGATATTGGGACAACAACGGTGGCAGGATATCTTCTGGATGGAAAAACAGGAGAGCAGCTGGCAACAGCAAGTGCATTAAATACACAGACAGAATATGGCGCAGATGTGATCATGAGAGCAAATTATTCGCTGGAGCACGGTACAGAAGAACTTTCCACATGTATCCGGGAGCTTTTAAGAAAATTGATCGGTACACTTTGTGAAGCGGCGAAAAAATCTCCGGAGGATATTTATCAGGTCAGTGTTGTGGGAAATACCTGCATGCATCATCTTTTCCTGGGAATGTACCGGATTCTCTGGTTCATGCACCGTATAATCCGGCCATCAGTCAGGGGCTGATGTTTCCGGCAGAAAAATTCCATCTTGGTATTCACCCGGGAGGACAGTTGGTAGCTTTACCTGTTATTGCAGGTTTTGTGGGGGCAGATACTGTAGCATGTCTTCTGGCTGTGAATCTTGAAGAAGAGAAAAAGATGACGCTGATGATCGACATTGGAACAAACGGAGAAATTGTTCTTGGAAATGAGAAACGCCGTATTGCATGTTCTACTGCGGCAGGGCCGGCTTTTGAGGGAGCTAAGATTGCCTGTGGAATGCGGGGCGCAGATGGAGCGATCGAACATGCACATCTGGTGGATGGAAAACTGGAATGTAAGGTAATCGGCGGAGGCAGACCAACGGGAATCTGCGGTTCCGGTCTGATCGATATCATAGCATGTCTTCTGGATGCGGGGGTGATCGATGAAAGCGGAAAGCTGCTGGAAAATCCGCGGGTGGTTCAGATCGATGAAAATACAAAGAAAGCATATCTTCTGGCTGATCCGTTGGAATCCGGGGATGGAAAACCGGTATATTTAAGCCAGAAAGATATTCGGGAAGTACAGCTGGCGAAAGGGGCCATTGCTGCAGGAATTGCTCTTCTGGCAGAACAGATGGGGATTACTCTGGAACAGGTGGAGCAGGTTTATATAGCAGGAGCTTTTGGAAATTATATGGACCCGGCGGGAGCATGCAGGATCGGAATGCTTCCTGGTATTCTTAAGGATCGGATCATTCCGGTTGGAAATGCAGCCGGTGAAGGTGCGAAGCTTGCACTTTTGAATAAAGAAGAACTGAAACGGGCAGAGCGACTTGCACGTCATACGGAATTTCTGGAGCTTGCGGCATTACCTGAATTTCAGGATCAGTTTGTAGATGAGCTGGAATTTCCTGAGATATAAAATCCACCAGAACTGAAACGGAATCGAAAAGCATGGGGAGGAAAACATTATGGAGCTGGAAGAATTAAAAAAATCGGAAACAGCATAGGATTTTTTAAAGTAGAAGAACTGAATATAGATAAGATTAAACTTCTTCCGGAGGTGCGCCAGATGTGCAGCACGGATAAATGCCATATGTACGGACGCAACTGGAGTTGCCCGCCTGCCTGTGGAACACTGGAAGAATGTGCGGCAGATATTTCCGGTTATAAAAAAGGAATCATTGTGCAGACAAAAGGGAAACTGGAAGATGAATTTGACGGAGAAGGAATGATGGAGACGGAAGCGCTTCATAAAGAACACTTTATAAAGATGCATGACCGTCTGAAAAAAGAATTTCCAAAACTTCTTTCCCTTGGGGCCGGATGCTGTACCAGATGTGCGAAATGCAGCTACCCGGATGCACCCTGCCGATTTCCGGAGAAACGTTTTTTCGTCGATGGAAGCATATGGAATGCTGGTAACACAGGTCTGTCAGGACAGCGGGATCGAATATTATTACGGACCTGGAACGATCACTTATACCAGCTGTTTTTTCCTGGAATAAAAATCTTTATGAGGAGAAAGTCCCAACCGGTCAGCAGTTCTGTCATATGCAGAAAAAAATTTCCGGTTCTATTTCTGCGAAAGGCTTACATAGGCTTTTGGTAGCTGTATAGCTGTGGGAAACGCGCATTCCCGGTTCTGTACATTGCAGGAATCTGCGGTGGATGGAATGAAATCAGTGATCAGAAACCTGAGAACAAAGTCTTTTTTGGAAAGGCGGGATTTTATGGTATATGAAAGGCTGGGAATTAAAAAAGTATGGGATGGAAAGAAAGAATACTGTTCTGAGAAAAATCCGGAGAAAAAAGAAGGAAAATCAGGCAGATATACGGAAATATTGCAGATTTTTCATATGACGGTAATGATCCTGGGAATCTTTATGGAAAAAATCTCCCGTGTACAGGCTATGGGAGGAAAACGGGCAGGGATCTTTGCAGCGTATGCAGCAGCTGGCAAAGGAAGCTGGATATGCAGAAACAAAGTGCGTTATATCGTGAATAAGAACGGAAGCGGACATGCAGTGGCGGCAGTTGCAGGCGGAATAATGGGATGGGAAGAAGGGCCGGAGAATCAGGATTTTACCCCAGACAGGCTAGATCTCCCGGAAAACGAACTGCAGGAAATAAATACCGGGACAGGCGGCTGCTTATAGACTTCCCGGAAATATCAACAGTCCCGGAGGTTCAAAAAGAAATGGCTGTTATGCGTATCGGGGTTGCGAAAAGCAATAAACAGTAGATGGAGATTTTATAAAAAATGCACCGTGATCGAGCAGATCTCGCTATTTGTGGCAGTACGCATATTCGGGCCCCATATGCCTGCGCCGGAGGTAACGATGTTGTGCATGGTTCCTTTTTTCAGGTAACCGCAGGAATTTTTCCCAGACCAGGCCGGTGATGATGTTCAGAGGGAACAGCTGGCCGTCATGAGTATGACCACAGAGATCAAGGTCTGCGCCTGCGGCTGCCACTTCATTCAACTGACCAGGCTGATGATCTATAAAAATAATGGGGAGTGTTTTGTCAAGGGAGGCTGTAAGCTGGTCAGGTTCCTTCCGTGTGTCGGACATTTTGCGGCAGCGGGACGGATCTTTGCGGCCTGTCAGATAGAACCGGTCATCAATGAGAAGCGTTTCATCATTGAGTAGCCGGATATTGGCGGATTTCAGAAAATCCCACATTCTGGGATCGTCATAATCTTCTTTCGCATTACGGAAAGTAAAACCGGCCAGAATCGGTTCGCTGAGATCATGGTTGCCCCAGCAGGCATAAACTCCGTATCTGGATTTCAGCGAACGAAGAATGGCCGCCGTTTTTTGGGGATCTTTGATCCCCTCATATTCGTTGTCAAAAATATCACCGGCAATGCAGATCAGATCCGGATCTTCGGCGTTGATCTTTTTTACAAGAAGTTCGGCATGTTTTTCCCCGATGCTGTATCCGAAATGAATATCTGCAAGCAGGACGATTTTCAGAGAATCCATTCCCTTCACCTGCTTGTCTACTTTCACATCATAAGTTTTTGTCTTAATATTCCACTGGTTTAAAATTCCATAGAGACTGATACCAATGATCAGAAGTGTACAGACTACGCCCGTGATCACGAAGCTTTCCGGGAGTACAGCCAGGCCGGGTGAAGCGTGTGCTTCAGGATCAGTCTGCAGAGATCAGTAGTTACGATCACGATCAGGATGTAAAGAAACGTTCCCTGAAAATAATTGGCTGTATTTTTCAGGAAACGATGGATTTCAGGCGGCTTCCGGATAAGAAAACAGGTCAGAAGAGAAGTGGACAGAAAAATATAAACACCCACAAAACAATACCCGGAACGCAAAGGTCTGGAAAAAATGAGTGCATGCACCCATCCACAGGATCATCCAGCGGACGATATAAATATTGATGAGGATATATAGTGGTGCGAGAAAGATGACAAGCATGATATGAGATACCTCCATAAAAAAATTTCAGTTAAATATTTTATCCGCCTGATCAGAGAATTTAACCAAATCAAGTAAGTCCTGCGGGGTTGCGAAAAGCAATAAGCAGTGGGTGGGGACTTGCTTGTATCAGGAGGAGTGCAAGCTTCTCCTGATAAACTGCGGAGCAGTTATTTGGTGTAGAGCTACGTAGCGAAGCGGATTGCGAATATCCGCTTGACCCGAATCTGCAAACAAAGAGGAAGCCATATATTAACCAATGCTTCATAGATAACATCGATATCCCTATGGCTTCCTCTTTATGATTTCTGCTTATAATTGATATTCTCTGTACATGGCTTCACGCATTTCTTTATCCGTAACAACCTTCTGAATCTCATCACCCCGCCATCAAGGATAAGCCTGTTGATCAGAACACTAAGACGCTCCTCACCCTGGGCCATTCCTTGGGCCATTCCTTGAGCCATTCCTTGAGCCATTCCTCGTTCTAATCCCAATGCTTCAGCCTGTTCTTTAGCTTCCGCAAGCAATCTTGCCCTTTTCTCAGATTCCAGTTCCAGAACATGTCCGCCCATAACCTCACCTATTCCTTTCCGGACTTTCTCCTCGTTTCTGAAAATATAATCAGATATCCGAGTGATCAGTCCAATCAGATCACTGAACAGTTCAGACCTTCCAGCTTCAGTAATCTCCACTTCCAGTTTACTCCGGATCACCTCATATTCATTCAGCAATTCCTGAAAAAAAGTTGCGGATCCTCACTCATCTCATGCCCTCTTTTCTCATATCTCATGATATAAAAAGGAAGCAGCATGAGAAGACTCTTCTCAAATATCTTATCTTTTGTATAATTATCAACTTTAATCGTGGGCACTCTGTACAAATGACATTCTCCATCCGGAAAAACCACATCCACTTCCAGAAAATCCGGCGTATTGCTACCACTTCTCAGATACAACACACAAGAACGTGGAAACTCCATCCGATACCTCCGTCCCTGCTTCCTTGCAAATTCAACAGCAGTTGCAAAATCATACTCAATCATCCGTACAGCCATCGTCGTGTCATCCGTACTCTGACATTCTATGTGATAAATCTTATTTCCGATCAACAACCGCGAATCCGTAATAATCTCACCATCCACCCGCTGATACTCATTACGCAACTGCACAATCTCCACATCAGCCGGATACGACGTATGAAAAACATCATTGATCAAAGGCACGACCAGAAACGTCATCTTCTCCATCATAGTACGAAAAACATCATCAAAAATCGTATTATCACTCAAACAATACTCCTTCTGGTATCTATAATTATACCATCAAACAAACACTGCAGAAACCCTGTATACAGTTTTTATAAATATTTTTGAAAAAACGCTTCAGACATTGAAGCCAAAAGAAACCAAATAAATGGCCAGATCTTATAAGATACATAAATCATACCACACATCCCATCACAACACCACAAAAACCATCCCAAAAATTCGACATCCCTCCAGGCGTCCAGCAACGCGGCGACGCTCTCAACCTCCCGTCAAACCACAAACAATCTCAGCCTTTCCTCCCAGCCATCCAGCACAGTGCGAGATTTGCAGCAGAAGTCCAGGTGCTTTGGAGTGAGCCTTGGTTCATACTTAGCGTGTGAGGTGGCTCACGGAGAGGTACCCGGCAGCCACAAGCCGCAGGGTAAGGCCCATCTGTCTGAACCAGGTACGCATCAGCGTACATGGCGAGTTATGGGCCGGCCGCTCCGTGAGACACCTCAGACGCTTAGTATGACCAGGCGAAACGACGCACCCGGACTTCTGCTGCAAATCTCACACGTCCGTCTGCGTCACCTTGCCCCCACCAAACACCTGTGCTATAATCAAACTAATCAAAAACCGAGGTAAACCACACATGAATAAAAAAGAAATCGCAGAAATAAAAAACAGTTCACCCCCGACCGATGTTCCATCACCCGCATCTGCGGCTGTTACGTAGACGGCGAAAAAACAAAAAACCGAACTCAAAGAAGCCTTTTTATCCTTATCAGAAGAAGAAACTTTTAAATACTTCGACATCTTCCGAAAAACCCTCACCGGCACCATCGGAAAAAACCTCATCAACATGGAATTTCCTCTGGACCAGGAAGCGGAAGGCGGAACCCAGAACTTCCTTATGAAGCTTCGTGAAAGCAAACTCACCGACGACACCCTCACCGAAGCCTTCTACGACAAAATCATCGAAAACTACGACTATGGTGAAAACTACTACATCATCCTCATCCACGCAGTCTACGATATTCCCGGCAAATCCTCCGACGGAGCCGAAATGTTCGACGCCTCCGATGAGATCTACGACCATATCCTCTGCAGCATCTGCCCGGTCAAGCTCTCCAAGGCAGGCCTGCACTACAACGCAGAGACCAACAATATCGAAGACCGTATCCGTGACTGGCTGGTGGAAATGCCTGACTGGGGATTCCTTTTCCCGCAGTTCAACGACCGCAGCACCGACATCCACGGGCTCCTCTACTACACCAAAAAAAAACGCCGAAAACCTCCGTTCCACCATGATGGAAGAAGTCTTCGGCTGCACCACACCACTGTCCGCAGCAACCCAGCGTGACTCCTTCAATGCTCTGGTAGAAGAAACCCTTGGCGATGACTGTGCCTACGATACAGTTCTTGAGATCCACGAAAAGCTCAACGATCTCATTGAATCCCAAAAAGACGAACCGGAACCAGTTGTTCTCACCAAGTCCGAAGTAAAGCGTCTCTTTGAAGAATGCGGTGTGGAGGACGACAAGCTTCAGAATTTTGACGAACAATACGAGCTTGCCGCCGGGGAAAAATCTTCTCTGGTAGCTTCCAACATCACCAACACCAGAAAATTCGAGATCAAAACTCCGGATGTCGTGATCCACGTAGCACCTGACCGTGCAGACCTGGTCGAGACCCGCATCATTGACGGACGGAAATGCCTGGTCATCCCAATGGAAAGTGAGGTAGAGCTCAATGGAATCCGTGTCAGCGCACTGAATCCGCCGGAAGAAATTTCTGACATCTCTCTCTCCAACGCTGAAAACGAATCAGAAGAAATACCTTTTTAAACCAAATCAAGTAAGTCCCCTGCGGGGTTGCGAAAAGCAATAAGCAGTGGTGGGGGACTTGCTTGTATCAGGAGGAGTGCAAGAAGCTCCTCCTGATAAACTGCGGAGCAGTTATTGGTGTAGAGCTACATAGCGAAGCGGATTGCGAATATCCGCTTGACCATAAGGAGGATCTTATGAACAATAAAAAATCTTATTCTTCGACATAGATGGAACTCTGCTCACTCCACATCCTTTCACAGTTCCGGAAAGTACAAAGCTCGCTCTCAAAAAAGCACACGAAAACGGCCATCTTCTCTTCATCAACACCGGCCGCACCAAAGCCATGATGCCGGAAGAAATTTCCGAACTCCATTTTGATGGCTATGTATATGGCTGTGGAACCCACATTTACATGGATAACAAACTTCTTTTTTCCGTACAGTCCCCAACCTTCTGTGCAAGGAGACCGTAGATCTTCTCCGAAAATGTAAGATCGAGGCAATGTTCGAATCCAACACTGCGATCCTGTATGACGGAGCCTCTCCCGCACAGTCCGAATTCGGAGCTAGAATGCGAAAAGAGATTCCAATGACTGACATCACCAAATTTAACCGTGAGGACGCCTGCACATATTCCTATGATAAATTCCTCGCACGTATGCTGCCGGACTCTGACGTAGAAAAATTCCGTAAATTCTGTAACGATCATTATACTGTTTTTGATCATGAAGATGGCATCTGGGAAGTAACCCAGAAAGGCACCAGCAAGGCAACCGGAATGGAATTTCTCCTGGATCGTTTTTCCATCCCGAAAGAAAACTGCTATGCATTCGGAGACAGCCCAAACGATCTCCCCATGCTGAAAGCAGCCGGTATCAGCGTCGCCATGGGAAATGCTTATGGGGGCATCGAAAAAGACTGCACCTGGCAGACAAGCGCAGTTGATAAAGATGGCATTTATCATGCATTAGAGCATCTGAATCTGATCTGATAATTACATCCCGCTCATGAACGCAAAACGGGAAGTGTACTATAAATCGTACACTTCCCGTTCTTTTATCTTGTCATATTCCGTATTTTTATTTCTCTGCCTCAGGTGTAGCTGTAGTCTCCGCCTCAGTATCTGTCTCTGCAGTCTCATCCTCTGCTGCAACCGTAGTCTCACTCTCCTCAGCCGCCGGTGTCTCCGTTGCCTCTGTTTCAGCCTCAGATGCTGCCGGTGTTTCGGTTACTGCTGTGGAATCTGCTGCTGCGGAGTCCTCAGCTGCCGGTGTCTCTGTCACATTCGGATCCGGTGTAGGTGTCGGAGTCTGGATTGTAAAGCTGTGATTATCTGTGATCTTAATCTTCTTGATCAGTTTTTTCTCTTCTTTGATGTCGGCTTTTTTCTTCCATCCATCTGTAGTATCGTTATAAAAATCATCCTTCTTGGTATTTGTCAGAGACTCTTTCTTACTCTCTGTTGCTGTTTCATCATTCTTGGAATCCAGTCTTACCACATACCATACGGAATCTGTCTTGATAATCTCCTCGTTCAGTGCACCTTCATCCAGTTTTCTTAATGCGGTACGGACCTCATCCGGATAAGTAGTTCCGTTAGCCGCACTGTCATCGCCTTCCTCATAAGTCGGACAGGTACCGGTTGTTGCTGTCATATCTTTAGAAATCTCATCTCCAAGAGTATTGAAGTCTGCAGTAGGATCTTCTTTAACCTTGTCAAAGAATTTCTGGAGATTCTCTTTATTTGTCTTGATATCATCATCAGAAAGATCATCTCCGCTGACCTTCGCGCTTGCATAGCTGAAAGACATCTGCTGATATTCTTTCTCATCCAGCTTCACGTCTGCCTTGGCCTCAATGGCGTCTTTCATTTTCACATCGTAAGTCTCAAGCTCCAGGAAAGTTTTTCACCATATCTTCATCAACTGCAAGCTCTGCAATTGTCTCATCAGAGTTTGCTGCAATAAAGTTCTTGGCAGCTTCCTCAAGAGCCTTCTGCTCATCCTCGAGATCTCCACATTATACTCGGAAGCGTGCTCCTTCTCCAGGCACATTTTCTCAACAGTCTCAACGGATGTTGTTACCGCATTCTCACCGTAAGTCTCATCGGAATCATCACCCATCTTGGTACTCCAGATAGACATGTCGCTTCCGCCGCCAAGATACATCCTGTACATAGCCTCAGCCTGTGCCTGCTGCATACGTGCCGCAAGACTTACAACACCAAGCGGGATCTCCTGCTTATTCACTGTCACTGCAGTCTTTGTGCCGTCGAGTTTTTTATTTCCGCAGCCTGCCATCATTCCTGCTGCTGTAACGCAGACAAGAGCGGTAACTGCCGCTTTTTTTACTGAATTTTTCATTTCATCCTCCATCTATCCGTCCATAAAAATCACGGTCCGGCTCTTATTCCATAATGCTTAATTATAAAACGTTTTCCTCTTTAAGAGCAAGGAATTTCACGAACTTACACGACATTTCACAAATTATCCACAAGTCTTTCCGGGAAAATATCCGGTATCCACAGACCGGATGTTTTTTCCCGTGGATAACCCTAAGCTTAGCTGATTCTTCCCTTTACTCCAGTGGCTCTGCCAGTTTTGCCAACTCCCCCGCAAACTTCATCAACTCTTCGATCAGCCTTCCCTGTGGTGTCAGGATAAATTTCGGCTCCTGATCCGCCTTAAACTGCAGTCCTCTCCGGTACTGCGCCAGAATCGCAGGAATACCTGCTGGATCCAACTTCGCTTTTTCGTAGAGCGTGATCCGCACATCTTTTCCAAGCTGCTTGATCTCCGTCACATATCCCTGATGAGCAAGGGCCTTCAGTCTTGCAATGGCAAGAAGATTCAGTACTGCTTTCGTCGGCTCACCAAAACGGTCGATCAGCTCTTCCAGCATATCGTCATACTCCTGCTGACTCTCAATACCGGCAATTCGCTTGTAAATATCCAGTTTCTGAAATTCGTTGCTGATGTAGGAATCCGGAATAAATGCATCGATATTAAGATCAATGGTCGTCTCAAAATCATCCATAGTCTGGATTCCCTTAGCCTCCTTGACAGCCTCACTGAGCATTTTGCAGTAAAGGTCATAGCCCACCGCGTTCATATGGCCATGCTGCTGAGCTCCAAGAAGATTTCCTGCTCCACGGAGCTCCAGATCCTTCATGGCGATCTTAAAGCCGCTTCCAAGATCCGAATATTCCCGCATGGCGCTGAGTCGCTTTTCCGCTGTCTCCTGAAGCATCTTATTCTTCGTATACATCAGAAACGCATAGGCAGTACGGTTAGAACGTCCTACACGTCCGCGAAGCTGATACAGCTGAGAAAGACCATATCGGTCGGAATCATGGATGATCATGGTATTTACATTGGAGATATCCAGTCCCGTCTCAATAATGGTAGTGGAAACCAGTACATCCACATCTCCGTTGATAAAATCATACATCACCTGCTCCAGTTCCCTCTGGCTCATCTGACCATGGGCAAAATCCACCCTGGCTTCCGGCACCAGCTTCGATATGCGAAGAGCTACCTCCGCAATATCATTAACCCGATTGTATACATAATAAACCTGGCCGCCACGTCGAAGTTCCCTGCGGATAGCCTCCCGGACAGTCTCCTCATCATATTCCATAACATACGTCTGGATCGGCACACGGTCCATAGGCGGCTCTTCCAGAACACTCATGTCACGGATACCAATGAGACTCATATGAAGAGTTCGGGGAATCGGAGTTGCAGTCAGTGTCAGCACATCCACATCTTTTTTCATCTGCTTGATCTTTTCTTTATGAGTGACACCGAAACGCTGTTCCTCATCAATGATCAGAAGTCCCAGATTCTTAAATTCCACATCTTTGGAAAGAACCCTGTGAGTACCGATCACAATGTCCACCTGGCCTTTTTTGATCCCCTCGATGGTCTTTTTCTGCTGGGCAGAAGTACGGAACCGGCAGAGAAGATCCACTTTCACCGGAAATTCCTTCATACGCTGCACAAAGGTGTTGTAATGCTGTTGGGCAAGAATGGTAGTGGGCACCAGATAAACGACCTGGCGGCTTTCCTGAACTGCCTTAAACGCAGCTCTCAAAGCAACCTCCGTCTTACCGTAACCAACGTCACCACACACAAGACGGTCCATGATCTTGGTACTTTCCATGTCCTTCTTGGTATCCTCGATGGCTGCCAGCTGATCCTCTGTCTCCTCATAAGGAAACATTTCTTCAAATTCCTTCTGCCAGACCGTATCCGGGCCACAGACATAGCCCTCTTTTTCCTGGCGGACCGCATAAAGCTCCACCAACTCTTTTGCGATATTTTTAACCGCACCCCGGACACGGCTCTTGGTCTTGTTCCACTCCTGTCCGCCAAGTTTATTCAGCTTGGGTGTTTTTGCATTTTCGGAAGATCCGGAATATTTCTGCAAAGCATCCAACTGGGTTGCCAGGATGTAGAGATTGCTGCCACCACGGTACTCAATCTTGATGTAATCTTTTACAACTCGGTCCACTTCCACTTTTTCGATTCCACGATAAATTCCAAGTCCATGTTTTTCGTGGACAACAAGATCCCCGATGGAAGCTCCGCAAAATCCTGGATACGGTTTCCACTGTACTTTTTCTTCTTTTTGCGCTTCTTCTGCTCTTTGCCGAAAATGTCTGTTTCCGTCATCACCGCAAATTGATCAGCGGATACTGGAAACCACGGCGCGCATGGCCATAACAACCATGATCTCACCGGGGCTTATGATACGGTCTGTATCCTGTCTGTAAAAAGCATTCAGGCCTTCCATCTGAGAGATCCTTGCCAGACGCTCTGCCCTTGTCCTGGAACCGGAAAGCAGGGCGATCCGGTACCCCCTGGCTTTTATACTGGAGAAGATCTTTTACCAGAAGTTCAAACTGCTGTTG
>ENA-OQAJ01000318-OQAJ01000318.1-human-gut-metagenome-genome-assembly--contig:-NODE-318-length-15127-cov-2.382667_pt1 | contig 15127 bp, 13 predicted proteins | sample MGYA00242736_ERZ504529 | MGnify/ENA primary metagenome ERZ504529 (study PRJEB26092, sample SAMD00036275) | human gut metagenome | host: Homo sapiens | study: EMG produced TPA metagenomics assembly of...
CGATTGCGTGAACCTGATGGCACCTGCCCTGGAACATGAGAACGCCATCGCAGTGGATTGCACCCTGGGCCTTGCCGGCCATTCCATCGCCTTCCTCAAGGCCGCGCCTCAGGCTCGGCTCATCGGCATTGACCGTGACAGTGAAGCGCTGGGGCTGGCCACCGAACGTATGGAACGGGAGGGGCTCGCCGATCGATTCATTCCGGTGCATGCCGCCTTCGATCAGCTCGATCAGGTGTTGGCGGACCAAGACATCGAACGCGTGGACGCCGTATTCATGGATCTGGGATTATCCAGCCTGCAGATCGACGAAACCGATCGTGGCTTCTCCTATTCGCATGATGCGCCGCTGGATATGCGCATGGACGTCAGCCAGCCGTTGACGGCCGAACGGATTCTTGCCACCTATGATGCGGCGGAACTGGTCCGCATATTCAAGGAATACGGTGAAGAGCGTTTCTCGCGTCAGATCGCCCGCGCCATCGTGGCGCGTCGAGACAAGGAGCCGTTTACCACCACCGCACAGCTCAACCGTCTGGTCGATGAAGTGGTGCCGCAAGCCCACCGCCCGGCGGGCAATCCCGCCAAACGCGTCTTCCAGGCGTTGCGCATTGAAGTCAACGGCGAATTGGACAAGCTCGCCTCCACATTGCCGCAGGCGCGAACCGACTGCATGTCGGGGGACGACTGGTGGTGGAGTCCTATCATTCGCTCGAAGACAAAACCGTCAAATCGTTCATGGCACAAGGGCTGCGAGTGGATGTTCCGGCTGGCCTGCCTGTCATACCGCCGGATGCCCAACCGTTTTTCACGGATCTCACGCGAGGTGCCATCAAGGCCGACGAACATGAAATCGCAGCCAACCCGAGATCGGCTTCGGTGCGGTTGCGGGCGGTGGAAGTCAGCCGTGAGATTCCGTCACGATGGAGGAAACGCTTTACGCAAACCGCGCAGGGCCTGAATGACGTCAAGATACAAGGCTCCGCGTCTCCGGGCAGAGCCAAAAACACGGCACGAATTCGTACAAGGAGGGGATAACAGCATATGGCAACTGCACGTAGCATTCGATCGAACGCGGCTCCAGCCTCGAACCGACCGCACACCAAGCATCAGTCCTCCTCCCCGACCTGAGCTGCGGGTGGTCTCCAACCCGCGTGGAAACGAGCAGGGCAATGTCGTCGGACGGGTCATCGAATGGACCAGAACAAGAAGCGCACCGCTGGTGCACGTGGCCATCGCAGTGATCTTCCTCGTCGGCACCTTGTTCGGCGCGCTGATGCTGCGTACCCAGATGGTGCAGAACTCGTTTGAGGCGGCACAGATCGAAACCAACATCAACAGACTTACCCAAGATATCGAAGACGATCAGGCCAAACTCGATCAATTGGTCGCGAACCTGCCCGACAAGGCCAGCGACATGGGCATGGTCCCGCAGCAGGGATCAGTGTCCATCGACTTAAGCGGATACCAGTCCAACAAAGGCGGAACCCAGTGAACACCATTCGTCGCATCGTAGAGTTCGCCAAGGTCAAGACCTTCGCGTTCAAATGCATCGCCATCGGCGCCGCATTGGCGTTGGTGCGTCGGCATGCGTGATTCAGCTGGCCTCCACCCAGCTCATCGGCGGCCGTCAAACCGCACAAGCGGCCACGGCTAACCGCACCCTGACCGTGACGTTGAGCGCCAAGCGTGGGCGTATCCTCGACGCCAACGGCTCCGTGCTCGCTCAAAGCGTGGAGCGTTATACTATCGTCGCCAATCCGGAGGCTGCACAGGAGTTCGAGCCGATTACTTGCAATGACAACACCCGTGATTACTGCCACGAAATTGACGGCAAACCCGTGGGCGCTACCGGAGCGGCGGCCGTGGGCCGACTGCTGGCCAAAGTCCTGGATATGAACGCCATGGAACTGGGCGCTGATCTGTCCGGTACCGGGCAGTATGTGATTCTGAAGAAAGATGTGACTCCGCAGGTCAAGCGCAGCATCGAGGCGTTGCACCTGGGCGGTATTGTCTGGGGTGAGCTGAGCAGTGAACGACTGTATGCGGATGGCGATCTCATGGGCGCGCTGCTTGGCGGCGTGAACGACAACGGCGATGGCGTCGCCGGCATCGAGCAGGTCGAGAACAAGACGCTTACCGGAACCGATGGCCATGAAACCTACCAGCGTGGTAATGGCGGCGAAGAGATTCCCGGCACCATGACCGAATCGGTGGCGGCCAAAAAAATGGCGACGATGTCACCCTGACCATTGACCGTGATGTGCAATGGTATGTCAAAAAGGTCTTGAAGGAGGCCGAATCCAAGTATGGTGCAGCGTGGGCGATCGCCGTGGTGCAGGATGTCCAGAGCGGGGAGATTCTCGCACTGGCCGATAGCGATGAAGTACAGGCTGGTACCGATGCGGCGAAGATGAGCCCGTCTCGGGCCGTGTCCGAAACCTTCGAGCCTGGTTCGGTGGGCAAGGTTATCTCCATGTCCGGCTATCTGCAGATGGGACTGCATAAGATGAGCGATCAATTGTCGGTCCCGGACCACATCACACAGGAGGGCCAGACCTACAAGGACTCATTCGACCATGGCACTGAGCGCTGGACGCTCGCCGGCATTCTGCAGAACTCATCGAACGTCGGCATGATTATGGCCGGGGAGAATTATCCGGATGAGCAACGCTACGAGTACCTGACCAAATTCGGCATCGGACAACCGACCGGACTGAACCTGCCCGGTGAATCGAGCGGTCTGCTCACCAACCCCTCGGCATGGGATCTGCGTACGCGCAACACCATCCTGTTTGGTCAGGGCTACGCCGTCAACGCCCTGCAGCTCAACAACGTGGTGGCCACCATCGCGAACAAGGGTGTCAAGCAGCAGCAGTCGATCATCAAATCAACCACCGATGCCAATGGCAAGACCACTGAGACCAAGAAGGGCGAAGCCACCCGCGTGGTGGATGAAAAGGTCGCATCGGACATGATGAATGCGATGGAATCAGTGGCGGAAGGCTACAACAAGTTCGTCAAGGTCGATGGTTACCGCATGGCCGCCAAGTCCGGTACCGCAGAGGTGCAGGGCTCGGATGGTACGCTCTCGTCCATTATCTCCGATTATTCCGTGGTGATTCCCGCGGACAACCCGCGCTATGCGGTCACCGTGGTGATGAAGGATCCGAATGGTGTGTTCGGCGGTCTGACGGCCGGCCCTGTTTCCGCACAGATTTGTGAGTTCCTTATGCAGAAATACGAGGTGCCTGTCTCCAGTCCACGCAAAAATGCTATTCCAGTCACGTGGTAAGGATCAGGGGGAGAAAGGCGATAGCCCATGAGTGCAGTGAGCGAATCCATCGCCCAGCGGGTGACCCTGGGAATGCTGGTCGAACGGTACGGTTTTGAAGTCGATCCACCCTTCGCCACCAATGTCACCATTACCTCACTCAGCGATGCCGTGGACACCGTGATTCCCGGCTCGCTGTTCATCTGCACGCATGAGCAGGAACCCGATGTACTGCATGCCGCACAGGCCGGTGCCTATGCGGCGTTGCTGCCACGCGCGTCCAAAGGGCAGATCGCCAATGCCGATATACCGTTGCTCTACGGCGATTTCGACGATCGCGTACTCGGCGATCTGGCCAGCGGTCTGGCCGGCGGACCGTCCAATGCCATGGCGGTGTTCGCGGTGACCGGTGCGGATGAGCAGGCCGTCGACGCAGGCGTGTCCCAGCTCTCCGAATTCCTGCACATGCTGGGCAATCCGGTGGCGGTAATCACCGCATCCGGGTCCACGTCGATGACACGTACCATGAACCTGAACTATCCTCTGGGCATCCTCGATATGCAGCGCGCGCTGTCCGTGTGCGCCGAAGACGGTGTGGCGGCCGTGATCATCGCCATGGATGACCGCACGTTGGCCGAGCATGCGTTGGAATCGGTGAACGTGGATGTACTGGGCACGGAGGATGTCAACGCAAGCGCAAGCTTGAACGAATTGAAGACACGCTACGCATTCGTTGCGGAACATGACATGTCCATGACCTCGTCGACACCCGAATCGGATGAAATGGCTGCGGATTCACCGGCAATGTATGACCGCGTCCGACTCGGGCACATGTCCTTGGCCATCGCCATGGTGCTGGCCGCCGGCGTGAGGAAAAACAACATACGCAGTGCCCTGCATGTGGCCAATAATCTCAATTAAGTCCGTGGATACGGGACGAAGCGTAATCGTAAAGGAGTTTGAAACACCATGGTTCCGATGAGCGTGGAGGAGATCGCCAAGGCCGTCGATGGTCGATTGATCGGAGACGCCGGTTCCGAGTCTCGAGCCACCAATACGGTCAGCGACTCGCGGCAGGCCGGCCCCGGATCGGTGTTTGTGGCCATCCGAGGCGAGCGTGTCGATGGGCATGACTTTGTGGCGAAAACCGCTGGACAGGGAGCCACGGTGGCCATCGTCGACCATGAGGTGAAGTCCGATGGCCTTCCGCAGATCGTAGTGAAAGACACGGTCGACGCCCTTGGCGAACTCGCCCGATACAACATCGTTCGCCGCCGCGAGCTGGACGGCGACTTCGACATCATCGGATTGACCGGTTCGGTGGGCAAGACCACCACCAAGGATCTGCTCTCCTCCCTGCTTGCCACCGTAGGTCCGACCGTGGCTCCGGTGGGATCGTTCAACAATGAGATCGGCCTGCCGCTCACTGCGTTGCGGGTCGATGAGCACACCCGGTTCTTCGTGGCTGAGATGGGTGCCAGCCATATCGGCGAAATCGCGCGACTGACCCGTATCGCACCGCCGAACACGGCAATCGTATTGAAGGTCGGCGTCGCTCACCTTGGAGAATTCGGCTCCCGCGAACGCATCGCACAGGCGAAAAGCGAAATCGTGCAGGGATTGCTTCCCGGAGGCACCGCGGTACTGAACGCCGATGACGAACACGTGGTTCCCATGGCCGGCCTGGCCAACGGCGACGTGCTGTGGTTCGGCTTGGGATCGTCGCAGGAGCCCGAGGTGCGGGCCATTGATGTCACTGCCGACCGGTCCGATCATGCTGAATTCACGTTGGTCGATGCGGACGCAACCATACGCCGGTGCATCTGGGCATTCCTGGACGTCACAATGTGATGAACGCGTTGGCCGCCGCAACCGTGGCGATGCGTTACGGTATGGCACCCGAAACGGTGGCACGGATTCTGGCCTCGCAGCACACCATCAGCCTCATCGCATGGCATTGTCCACGGTGAATCGCGAGGGGACTTCCTTCACGCTGATCGATGATTCCTTCAACGCCAATCCCGACTCCATGAAAGCCGGCCTGAACGGGTTGAAGGCCTGGAACTCAAATGACGGCAAGGAGCCGTTCCGCGTGGCGCTGCTGGGTGCATGCTGGAACTCGGCGCCGATGAAACGGCATTGCACACCTCGATCGGCACGTATGCGGACGAATTGGGCATCGACGCGATCATCGCGGTCGGTTCCGCCCAAGACCAACATCTCGATGCACTGGCACAGGCTCTGGCGGACGGTGCCCGTCAGAGCCAATCCGCGTCGGTGGATTGCGTACACGACATCGATGCGGCCGAACAGCTGGTCATCGACTTGGCTCGCAACCATCCCGACGCTGTGGTACTGCTCAAGGGATCGCACGCGCAGGCCTGAGCGCTTTGGCTGAACGCTGGGCAAAGAACTGACCTGATAACCACCCCAAGAAACCGACAAGAAAGAGAAGCTGCACGTGATTGCTCTGATCATTGGAATGCTGGTGTCGCTCATCGTCACCTTAGTCGGCACCCCGCTGCTGATTCGGCTGGTCCACAAGCTGCACTATGGCCAGTACATCCGCCAGGATGGGCCGCAGTCGCATCTGGTCAAGCGCGGCACCCCCACGTTGGGCGGCGTGGTCATCAACTTCGCGATTCTGCTCGGTTGGGCATCCTCCGCACTGTACCGATACCTGCGTTCGGGCGACGTGCCCTCCTGGTCCGCGGCGCTCGTACTGTTCGCCATGCTGTCGATGGGTCTGCTGGCTTTATCGACGACTTCGCCAAGGTGCGTAAGAAGCAGAACGAAGGCCTATCGGTGGGCGGCAAGTTCATCGGCCAGTTCATCTTCGCCACCATCTACGCGGTACTTGCGCTGCTGATTCCCACCAAATCGGGATTCCCCAGTGCGCAGGCAGGCATCAGCTTCATCGAACAGCCGTTCTTCAACTTCGACTTCGCCGGCCGTGCCGTAGCCATCATCCTGTTCGTCATCTGGGTGAACTTCCTGATGACCGCATGGACCAACGCAGTGAATTTGACGGATGGACTTGACGGTCTGGCGGCAGGTTCGTCGATGATCGCCTTCACTGGTTTTGGCGTCATCGCATTCTGGGAAAGCTACCACATCAAGGGCGGCAGCCATGGCGGATATTCCTATGCCGTGTCCGATCCTCTCGATCTGACCGTCATCGCCGTATGCGCGGCCGTCGCCTGCTTCGGCTTCCTGTGGTACAACTCGAACCCCGCATCGATTTTCATGGGTGATACCGGTTCCCTGGCCTTGGGTGGTCTGTTCGCAGCCCTGTCCATCGCCACGCACACCGAATTCCTGGCGGTGGTTCTGGGCGGACTGTACGTCATGGAAGCCATGAGCGACGTCATCCAGGTCGGGTACTTCAAGATGACCCACAAACGTGTATTCAAAATGGCGCCGATTCACCATCATTTCGAACTGAAGGGTTGGACCGAAACCAAGGTGGTGGTGCGGTTCTGGATGATCGAACTCATCTTCGTGCTGCTCGCCCTGACGATTTTCTACGGCGACTGGGTCACCCGCTCCGGCCTGCTGTTCAGCTAGCGGAAATCTGGGTGGATTATGCTCACCCACGGAATTCCTATATCAGGAGGAACAATGCAAGTAGCGGATAAGACAGTGGTGATCGCCGGACTGGGGGTGTCCGGCACCTCGTTGGCGGAGGTATTGAGGGAACGCGGTGCCCACGTGATTGGCGTCGACGAGAGGAAGCCCGAGGCCGATCTCCACTCCTTTGATGACGTGGACTGGGACCATGTGACTACGTCATGTCGTCCCCGGTGTTCAACCCCCGCACCCCGTTCGTGCTGGAAGCCCAACGCCGTGGCATCCCCGTGATGAGCGAGGTGGAATTCGCATGGCAGCTGCGTGTGAATAACGAGCGCACCGGTACTCCGGCTCCATGGATCGGCATCACCGGCACCAACGGCAAAACCTCCACCACCGAGATGACCTCGGAAATGCTCACCGCCTGCGGACTCGACGCGCCGACCGCCGGCAATATCGCCTCCGGAGACATGAGCATGAGCCTGTCTCGTTGCGCCACCAATCCTCAGCACGACGTACTGTGCGTGGAACTGAGCTCCTTCCAATTGCACTTCACCGATTCGCTGGCACTTGACTGCGCGGCGATCACCAATATCGCCGACGATCACCTCGACTGGCATGGCGGGCGCGAGAATTACGCCGCCGACAAATCCAAGGTGTTCCACAACGCCAAACGCGCCATCGTCTACAATGCGCAGGACGCCAAAGTCAGCGAACTGGCGGCCGAGGCTCAGACTGCCGAAGGATGCCGCAAGGTGGGATTCACGCTCGAGGCCCCTCAAGCCGGCCAGATCGGCATTGAAGATGGCTGGATCGTGGACAGGAGCGGCGTGGCCGGCGGCGCAGTGGGAGAGTCGGTCAGACTGGCCGCCATCACCGATTTCACGCATCTGGCAGAGCCGGACGGCTCACTGTACCCGCATCTGGTGGCCGATGCATTGACGGCATTGGCGTTGGTGCTGGGACTTGGCGCTGATCGCGATACCGCGCTGAAGGCGCTTACCTCGTTCAAGCCGGGCGGCCATCGCATCGAAACCGTGGCTGAGGCCGCAGTCGAGGGCGGCTCTGTTCGTTTTGTGGACGATTCCAAAGCCACCAACGGTCATGCGGCACGCGCCTCGCTGTCCAGCTTCCCGGCCAAGTCTGTGATCTGGATCGCCGGAGGTCTGGCCAAAGGCAGTCGATTCGAGGACCTGGTCAAGGACCAGGCACACACCATCAAAGCGGCCGTCATCATCGGCAAAGACCAGCAGCCGATGATCGAAGCGTTTGCCAGCCAAGCTCCGGACATCCCGGTGACCATCATCGATCCCGAAGACAACGATACCGTCATGGACCGTGCCGTCGAAGCCTGCGGCACGTATACCGCCGCCGGCGACATCGTGCTTATGGCTCCGGCCTGCGCCTCCATGGACCAGTTCAAGTCCTACGCGGATCGAGGCAATCGATTCGCCGCCGCAGCCAAGACGTGGAGCGAGGTGCATGGCCTCCACTGATACCCATAAGCGTAAGGCATACAGAGCCCCTGACAAGCCCTCACTCGAAATCGCCGACTACACGGGTTGGCGAAGCTTGCTCAACCCGCTATGGTGCTACCACGGCTTCCGCATGGCCGTGGTGGGGCTGACATGCTTCGGCCTGATCATGGTGTTCTCCAGCTCCACGGTCACCATGGCCGCACTGGGCAAGTCGCCGTTCCTTCAGCTTCTGAACCAGGGCGCGTTTTGCCTGATCGGCTTGGTGCTGGGCTTCGTGGCATTGATGATGCCGGTGACGTTCTGGAAACGGACCGGCGTGTTCTTTGTGGTGGGTGCCTGCCTGTTGCAGGCGCTGACCTTTACTCCTTTGGGTCACGACGTCTACGGCAACAGAGGTTGGCTGGACCTCGGCTTCACCACTATCCAGCCGGCCGAATTCATGAAGTTCGCGATGTGCATATGGCTTCCCTCGTCGTTGCATGCCTGCAGCAAGATGTACCACAAGAAGGGAATCAAAGCATATGCCGCGCCGTTGGCGCTGTATGCGATAGGCGTGGCGCTGGTGATGGGCGGCAGGGACCTCGGCACGGCCATGATTCTGGTCTTCATCGGAGGCGTGGCCTTTCTGATCGTCGGGTTCCCCGGCAAATGGATGGGAGTCGGCGTATTGGGCGCGGTGGTTATGGTCGGTGCATTGGCGGTTTCCAGCCCGAACCGCTTGCGTCGTATTCTGGCCACATATGGCGATTGCTCGGCCGCTGACGCGCAGAGCGTATGCTACCAGTCCATTCACGCCAAGTACGCCATCGCCTCCGGAGGTTTTCTGGGATTGGGCATCGGCAATTCGCGGGAGAAATGGAATTACCTGCCGGCCGCCCATAACGATTTCATTTTCGCGATCATCGGCGAGGAGACCGGATTCGTCGGTTGCGCCATCGTATTGCTGTTCTTCGCGATTCTCGCCTGGTGCATGATCGTCATCGCATTGCAGGTCACCGATCGTTATGTTGCCATGGTGCTGATGTGCGTCGCCATTTGGATCGTGGGCCAGGCCATGGTCAACATCGGCGTGGTCGTGGGTGTGTTCCCGGTATTGGGCGTGCCTATGCCGTTCGTCTCCGCAGGTGGCTCATCCATGATTATGTGCTTGACGGCGGCCGGACTGGTTGTGGGACTTATGCGCTCTCAACCGCAGATAAAACAGTCGCGTCAGAGCGCGTAAGTAGACTCGGTAATCATGAATCAAGGCACACCACATATCGTTCTTGCTGGCGGCGGTACCGCCGGACATGTCAATCCGCTGCTCGCGGTCGCCGGGGCGATTCGCGACATCGAACCCACGGCACAGGTCACCGTCATCGGCACTGCGGTGGGTTTGGAGAAGGATTTGGTGCCGGAGGCCGGCTACGAGCTCGACACCATCGAAAAAGTGCCGTTCCCGCGTCGCCCTAACCTGTACATGCTGCGCTTCCCGGCAAAATGGAAGCGAGAAACCGCCAAGGTGCGCTCCATTCTTGAAACGCGGCATGCGGATGTCGTGGCCGGATTCGGCGGGTATGCTTCCGCCCCCGTCTACGCCACCGCACACAAGATGGGCATTCCGATTGCCATCCATGAGCAGAATGCGCGTGCCGGCATGGCCAATAAACTGGGCGCTCGTTGGGCCGATTTCATCGGTACCGTGTACGAGGCACCGGTCTCAAACCGCGTGCCGGAGCCGACGTCGAGCGCGTCGGTCTGCCGTTGCGCCCGGCCATCGCCTCCCTGACCAAACGCATCGGTGACGACCGTGCCGCCGTACGCCGTGAATCGGCGCGCAGCTTGGCGTCGATCCGAACCGTCCGCTGGTGCTGGTCACTGGCGGATCGCTGGGAGCGCAAAGCCTGAACCGTGCCATCGCCTCCTCCGCCGCAGACCTGTTGGCCCACGCACAAATCATCCACTTGACCGGGCGAGGCAAAATCAGCGAAGTACGCGAACTGGTCACGGCTCGGCGCGCGGACGTGCTTACCGGCATCGGCCCCGAATCGGCCGGACAAGGTGACTACCATACCGCCGAATATCTGGAACGAATCGATCTGGCCTTTGCCTGTGCCGACTTGGTGATTTGCCGTGCCGGAGCCGGATCGGTATCCGAGCTGGCTGCACTGGGCCTGCCGGCCATTTACGTGCCGCTGCCCATCGGCAACGGCGAGCAGCGTTTCAACGCCGAGCCAGTGGTGAACGCCGGCGGCGGCCTTCTGGTCGCAGACAAGGACCTGACCCCGCAGTGGGTGCATGAGCATGTGCCCGATCTGCTCGCCGATCACGAACGACTTGCCGAATTCGGCCGCAAGGCATGGGAATACGGCATCAGAAACGCTGCCGAAATCATGGCCCGGCACGTTCTGCAATTAGCCGAACCATCCAAGTAGTATTCAGATATCATTCCGTGCGCGATACTGACCAATTCCGTTCCGCAGCACGAGATACGGTCATAATATAGGGTGCTGGAATCCCTAAAGGAGTTTTGAATTGTCTCAAGATCAGCCCATAGTGCTTGACCCTACGTATGCCTCATTCGATGCTGCGGCCCGCCCCGCGGATCTCGGCGCCACCCATTTCATCGGTATCGGCGGTGCCGGTATGAGCGTTCTGGCCGAAATGCTGCACGCCGAAGGAGTCGCGGTGGACGGCTCCGATCGCGCACACAGCGCCAAAACCGACCGACTTGAAACGCTGGGCATCACCGTTGAATTCGGGCAGCGAGCCGAAAATGTCGCCCAGGCCGAGACCGTGGTCTACTCCAGCGCCATCAAACCGGACAATCCGGAAATCGTCGCAGCACACGCGGCGGGCAAGCGTATTGTGCATCGCAGTGACATCCTCGCCCTGCTCATGAACGGCAAACGAGCCGTCACCGTGGCCGGAGCGCACGGCAAAACCACCACCAGCTCCATGCTGTCCCACATTCTGGTGAACGCCGGTGCCGATCCAAGCTACGCCATCGGCGGCTTTATCCAAGGCCCGGACGGCACCACGCTGGACGGCGGACACGCGGGCAAAGGCGATATCCTGGTGGCCGAAGCCGATGAATCGGACGGCAGCTTCGCCAAATACCATCCGACCATCGCCATTATCACCAACTGTGAAGCCGATCATCTCGACCATTACGGCGACGAAGCCACTACCGTGCCGCGTTCGTTGCCCACGCCGGCCGGGCCACCGGTCACGTGATCATCAGTATCGACGATCCCGACGGACTTGCCGTGCTGGAGGCCATGCCCGCCGACGTGAAATCCCATACCGTTGCCTACGGCACTACCGCGCGTGAATCCCTGCCCGATTTGGGCGGTGCCGCGTATGTCTGGATCGCTTCGGAAAGCGAGACCGCTGGCAGCGGCGTCGAACAGCTCACCCTGCATCTGCCGGCCGCGGTGACGGCGGGGGAGCCGGTGTCTCAGAGCGTTGCCCTGAAGGTTCCTGGCGTGCACAATGCGCGCAATGCGGCCGCCGCCATCAGCGCTGCCGTGCTGCTGGGCGTGAGCCCCGCAGACGCGGCCAAGGCGGCCGGCACATTCCTCGGTGCGGCACGCCGCTTCCAGGTGCGCGGCACGGTCAAGCAGGTCACTGTAGTGGACGATTACGCCCATCATCCCACCGAAATCGCGGCCCTGCTGGATGCGGCCCGACGCCGGTACCCCGATTCGACCATTCGTGTGATCTTCCAGCCACACCTGTTCTCCCGCACCAAGTTCTTCGCGCACCAGTTCGCCAAATCCTTAGCCAAAGCCGATGACGTCATTATCACCGGCATCTTCCCGGCCCGTGAAAAGCAGGCCGATTTCCCGGACATCAGCCCCTCCACCATCGTGGACGCGGCTGCGGGACTCAAGGATGCTTCCGCAGGCACGTGGATTCAGCCGGTTGAGGATATGTGCCTGGCCGCCAAGATGATGGCCATGCGCGCCCACCACGGCGACGTGATCTTCACCGTGGGCGCGGGCGACATCACCGACATGGATCAGGTGCTGCTCACCGCACTTGAGGCCCATCGGGAAAGCTGCGAGTGATGTCCGGGCGCACGGTCAGATCCGGGGGCAATGACAACGGCTCACGTCGTTCGTCTGGGAGCTCCCGCAAGCCGCGCACCATCGGTTCACGCGGAAACACGGGTCGCTCGTCGAAGTCTCGCGCTCCCCGGTCCGTGTCTTCCGGGCATGAGATCGACAAGCCGGAGATCATCGACGATGTGACGGTAGCCAAGGGCCAGGCCGGTGCCTTCGTCGATGCACGGCGGTTGCACAGCGAGGATTACGTTGCCGAAACGCTGCATCAGACCACCGGCTCCCTAGGAGTCGCATCACGCCCGAAAGTGGTGAATTTCACCGAACGCGCCAAAGAACGCAAGCGTGCAAACGTGCGCGTCGTTGCGTTACGCGTGTTGATTGCGGTCGTCAGTGTGGCTGTAGTGGCGGGGCTGGCATGGCTGCTGCTTTTCTCGTCGGTGTTTCGTCTGGAAACAGCGAGATCGGCGTATCCGGTGCCAACGAATGGGTGAGTGCGCAGACCATCCATGTCATCGCCGATAAGCAGGCTGGAAAGTCGTTGTTCCTGGTCTCCGCCCATGAGGTCACAGAGCAACTCAAGTCCATTCCCGGCGTCAGCGAGGCCAAGGTCTCCAAACAGTTCCCCAAGTCGATGAGCGTGGAAGTCAAGGCGCAACGGCCCGCGGCCATGCTGAAAAGAGGCGATACCCTGACCGCGGTGGATTCCCAGGCGCGTGTGTTGAACTCGGTGAAGAACGCCAATGTGGATGGCGTCCCGGTGATCGAGGTCAAGGATATAGACGCCAGTCTCAAGAACCGTTCGGTGAAGGAGGCGCTGACGATTCTGGGCGCGTTGCCGGAATCGATGCGTAAGTCCATTACCAAGGTCACCGCTGAGACGCAGGATTCGGTGACTACCACGCTTAACGACGGTGACCGCGTAATCATTTGGGGCGACTCCTCGCAACTGAAGCTGAAGTTGGCGGAAGTCGAGGAAATCGACAAGAACATCACCGCTGGCACGGCTGGCTTTGCCGGGAAACATCAGATTGATGTTTCCTCATCCCAGAAGCCCATCATCAAGTGACGGCGATTTCGTTGGCTTCGTTGGTTCCGGGGCGATGTTCGCTGCTGGCGATTTGCGCGAGTAGCGCCATAGGGTGTATGCTGAAAAATCCGGCCGAAAAGCCGGAAGCTTGATAACTCAAGATTGGGGGCGATCGGTTTCGACGGTGACCTGTTCGCTGCAGGGAAGCGTGCCGAGAACGCCGGGTCCGCTCGTGGATGACCCCGGCAAAAGATAAGTGCTAAATCTAACCGCACTGAGTTCGCTCTCGCTGCCTGATTTTTAGTCAGGATTAACCAGTGAGCAGCCGCTCCGTTCACTCCTCCTCGTCTTTGGGAGGATGCTGAGCGTCGTTTAGAAGACTTGCTGATGCAGTTGAGCCTCAGGCTGCATCGGGACTTTAACTGCGGATATGCTCGCCATCAGTTGTCTGCGACATCGATGGGGGCAGAAAAATCGCCAACTTGGCCAGCAGACTACGCACGTAGAAGACTGTGGCTCGGTCATCGGACCGGGGTTCAATTCCCCGCGCCTCCACCAAGACAAGCGTCGTTTCCGTAAGGGAACGGCGCTTTTTTGTTGCTGCAGTTGCTTACTGTAGGGAGTCATGAGAGTTGTAGTGCAACGAGTATCCGAAGCGTCCGTGGACGTGGTCAATGAATTGGGCACGCTGGATCCCACGTTCGAGCCGCAGCAGATTGGCCCGGGATTCATGATTCTGGTGGGCGTCACCGATGAGGACGGCGACAAGCAGATCGCCTGGTTGGCCCATAAGATTCTGAATCTCAGGGTGTTCGAGGATGCGCAGGGCAAGATGAACCGTTCGATTCAGGACATCGGCGGCGAGATTCTCTCCATCTCGCAGTTCACGCTGTTCGCCGACGTGCACAAGGGCAATCGCCCGAGCTTCATCAAGGCCGGCAAGCCCGAGCATGCCGATCTCATGTGGATCAAGTTCAACGAGGCGTTGCGCTCCGGGGGAGTGCCGGTGAAGGAAGGTCGTTTCGGCGCGCATATGCGGGTCGGACTGGTCAATGACGGGCCGGTGACCATCGTCATCGACACCGAGCATGACATACCTGACGGAACACGCTGAATTGCGATAGTGATTTGACATCATATCCCGTTCCCTCCAATATGTTACTAAAGCGCTTTAGTCTCCTGCGGGCGAGGGCGCATGTCGATATGTTTCCCATGAACGGGCAGCACAATGATGTGCCGCACAAGCGGCAGAGATAAGGGGAGTGAACAGCAGATGTTCCTGAAACCTGAACAGCAACTGGAGCGGTGCAAGCGCATAGTGCGCCAGCGCGTGGACCCTCATATCCACCCATCGATCGCACAGCTCGCGGTGGAGTCCTTTGACATTCCCGGAGAGCCGATGCCCACTGACGAGTTCTTCGCGAAGCTCAATCGAGGTGACATCGATTTCAAGCCGTTTACGCTCGGCAGTGAATGGGGCACCACATGGGGCACAGTCTGGTTCCGCCTGACCGGTACCGTGCCGGCCGGCTACCCGAAAGGCAAGCCGCTGGAGCTCATCCTCGACCTCGGCTGGTACCCGCACTCCTGCGGCGGCCATATCGAGGGCCTCGTCTACCGCGCCGACGGCACCGCCATCAAAGCCGTACACCCGCTCAACTATTGGGTGCCGTTCATAGATGCCGAGGGCAACGCGCAAGTGCCGGTCGCCGAAGACGGCAGCTTCACC
>ENA-OQAJ01000319-OQAJ01000319.1-human-gut-metagenome-genome-assembly--contig:-NODE-319-length-15099-cov-2.651082_pt1 | contig 15099 bp, 21 predicted proteins | sample MGYA00242736_ERZ504529 | MGnify/ENA primary metagenome ERZ504529 (study PRJEB26092, sample SAMD00036275) | human gut metagenome | host: Homo sapiens | study: EMG produced TPA metagenomics assembly of...
CGGTAAATCATGATTGATTTACAGCTGAGGTTCTTTATCAGGAGCTGATAAAAAGCGTGAAGAAATATCATCCGTCTACAGATATCTCCATGATCGAAAAGGCCTATAAAGTGGCTAGTGAGGCACACAAGGATCAGAAACGTAAATCCGGTGAGCCCTATATCATTCATCCTCTCTGTGTAGCGATCATCCTTGCGGATCTTGAGCTGGATAAGGAGACCATTGTGGCAGGTCTTCTTCATGATGCAGTAGAAGATACCTGGATGACTTATGAAGAAGTGGAAAAGGAATTCGGTTCTGAGGTAGCACTTCTGGTAGATGGTGTTACCAAGCTGGGACAGCTGTCCTATTCCAAGGATAAGGTAGAGGTCCAGGCTGAGAACTTAAGGAAGATGTTCCTTGCAATGGCCAAAGATATCCGCGTTATTCTGATCAAACTTGCAGACCGTCTTCATAATATGCGTACCTTGCAGTATATGAGACCGGAGAAACAGCAGGAGAAGGCAAGAGAGACCATGGATATTTATGCTCCCATTGCCATGCGTCTTGGTATTTCCAAGATCAAGGTAGAGCTGGATGATCTTTCACTTAAATATCTGAAACCAGATGTTTATTATGACCTTGTAGAAAAAGTAGCCCTTCGTAAAAGTGCCCGTGAAGCGTTTGTCAATTCTATTGTGAAGCAGGTAAAGCAGCACATGGAAGATGCCAACATCAAGGCGCAGGTGGATGGCCGTGTGAAACATTTCTTCAGTATTTATAAGAAAATGGTTAACCAGGACAAGACCATTGATCAGATCTATGATCTGTTTGCCGTGCGTATCATTGTGGACACCGTAAAAGACTGTTATGCAGCACTTGGTGTTATCCATGAGATGTACAAGCCGATCCCGGGCAGATTTAAAGATTATATCGCAATGCCGAAAGCCAATATGTATCAGTCTCTGCATACAACACTGATTGGCCCCAACGGACAGCCTTTCGAGATCCAGATCCGTACATTCGAAATGCATAAAACCGCAGAATATGGTATTGCAGCCCACTGGAAATATAAGGAAACTTCCGATGGCAAGAAACCTGGCAAGAGCGAGGAGGAGAAGCTGAACTGGCTGCGCCAGATCCTGGAGTGGCAGCGAGACATGTCCGATAACCGGGAGTTCATGAGCCTTCTGAAAAACGACCTGGATCTTTTTGCAGACAGTGTTTACTGTTTCACTCCCCAGGGTGATGTTAAGACTCTTCCCAATGGTTCCACACCGATTGACTTTGCATACAGCGTGCACAGTGCAGTAGGAAATAAGATGGTAGGCGCCAGAGTCAATGGTAAACTGGTTCCTATTGAGTACAAGATCAAAAACGGCGACCGTATTGAGATCATCACATCCCAGAATTCTCAAGGCCCAAGCGTGACTGGCTGAAGATTGTAAAGAGTACACAGGCTAAGAACAAGATCAACCAGTGGTTTAAGAAAGAACTGAAAGAAGATAATATCCTGAAAGGTAAAGACATGCTGAACCAGTATGCCAAGACCAAAGGATTTAAACCAGGCCTGTACACCAAGCCGCAGTATATGGAATCCGTAATGCATAAATACGGTTTCCGTGACTGGGATTCCGTACTGGCAGCTATCGGACATGGCGGCCTGAAGGAGGCCAGGTGTTCAATAAACTGGTAGAAGCCTATGAGCGGGAGCACAAGAAGAATCTTACAGATGAGCAGGTTCTGGAAGCTGCTTCCGAGTCACAGGAGAAGCTGCACATTGCCAAGAGCAAGAGCGGCATTGTGGTAAAAGGTATCCACGATGTGGCAGTCCGCTTTCCAAATGTTGCAGTCCATTCCCGGAGATGAGATCGTGGGCTTTGTTACAAGAGGACGAGGAATCACCATTCATCGTACGGATTGTGTGAATGTCCTCAATATGCCGGAGATCGACAGGAAACGTCTCATTGAGGCAGAGTGGCAGATGCCGGATAAGGCAGATTCTGAGAAATACGAAGCAGAGATCCAGGTTTACGCAAACAACCGTACCGGACTTCTGGTAGATATTTCCAAGATCTTTACAGAGCGGAAGATCGATCTTCGTTCCATCAACAGCCGTACCAACAAGCAGGAACGTGCGACGATCTCCATGTCCTTTAATGTATGCAGTAAACAGGAACTGAATTCCCTGATCGAGAAGATCCGTCAGGTTGAAAGTGTTCTTGACGTAGAAAGAACAACGGGCTGACCCGATAAACGGAGGAAATTTTATGAGTAAGCTTGAAATGCAGCAGTGCGTGCTGGGGCAGGTGTTTACCAATTGCTATTTTCTGAAGAATAAGAAGACCGGAGAGCTGCTGATCGTAGATCCGGGAGACTATGCGGAGAAGGTTTTTCAGAAAGTAGCTCTTATGCAGGGAAAACCGGTGGGAATCCTTCTGACCCATGGCCATTTTGATCATATCATGGCTGTGAAGGAAGTGAAGGAAAAATATCAGATCCCGGTTTATGCCTGCAGACAGGAAGAAGCAATGCTGGCTGAGCCCACAGTAAATATGACTGCTGTTTATGGAAGATCCTGTTCCATTAAGCCGGATGTTCTTCTGGATGACGGTCAGATTTTTGAAGCAGCCGGATTTTCCATCCAGATGTTCCATACACCGGGACACACCAAGGGAAGCTGCTGCTACTATATTGAGGATGAGGGCGTACTTTTCAGCGGAGATACATTGTTCTGTGGCTCTGTTGGAAGAACCGATTTTCCGGGCGGAAGTTCTGCGGAGATCGTAAGGAGTCTTCATAAGCTTGTGGACGCATTGCCGGAAGATACAGAGGTATTTCCGGGACATGACACATCCACAACCATTGGTTACGAAAAGAGGTATAATCCATTTGTATAAGATTGGCATTTTGTTTCAGAACAGAGATTTTGAACATGATGTGTATGAGCTGATCAAAGCGTTTTATCCCGGAAATGAGATCACTTCTCTTTATGAGGAGGATGATGCGGATTATGATATCCGCTTCCGGGTTTCCCGTGATGAAGAAGGTTATACCATCAGTTACGATAACGGAATAGAGAAAAAGACAGCTCACGGGGCTGTGATGGAAGGGCAATCCAGTGGAGAAGCTTCGGATGCCCTTATTTCTTGCGATGATGCCCATGATACCCGCAGAAAAAATAAAGACGCTATCAAATATGCCCTTTATCAGATGCTTTCCAAAGCTACAGGAAAGACACTTCCATGGGGAAATCTTACGGGTATCCGTCCTGTAAAAATGGCGATGGGTATGCTGGAATCCGGAATGAAGAATACAGAGATCGCCAGATATATGAGAGAACAGTATCTGGTAAGCCCGGAAAAAACAGCCCTTGCAGTTACCATTGCAACCGTGAGCGGGATATCCTGAAAAATATCGATTATGAGAACGGTTACAGCCTTTATGTGGGAATTCCTTTCTGTCCAAGTATCTGTCTGTACTGTTCTTTCAGTTCCTATCCACTGGAAAAATGGCGTAAATATGTAGAAGATTATCTGGATGCACTGGTCAAAGAAATCCAGGCTGTTTCCCAGATGATGAAAAATCGGAAACTGGATACGGTTTATATTGGCGGTGGAACACCTACCACTCTGGAACCGGATCAGCTTCGGAGACTTCTTGGCGCGATCACGGAATATTTTCCCTGTGAGGAACTGGAGGAATTTACAGTTGAGGCAGGAAGACCGGATAGTATCACTCTGGAAAAACTTCAGGCGATCCGGGAATTTCCGGTTACCAGAATTTCCGTAAATCCACAGACCATGAATCAGGAAACCCTGGATATTATCGGCAGACGTCACACGGTAGAGCAGACAAAAAATGCATTTCATCTGGCAAGAGAAGCCGGGTTTGACAACATTAACATGGATCTGATCGTGGGCCTTCCAGGTGAGGATATCACGAAAGTGCAGCATACACTGGACGAGGTAAAAGCTCTCGGGCCGGATAGCCTGACTGTACATTCTCTTGCTGTGAAGCGTGCGGCAAGACTGAATATCTTCCGCGACAAATACCAGGAGATGACTTTCGAAAATAATCAGGAGATCATGAACCTGACCATGAAAACTGCCTATGAGATGGGAATGGGCCCTTATTATCTGTATAGACAGAAGAATATGAAGGGAAATTTCGAGAATGTAGGTTATTCTGAGGTTGACAAAGCAGGGATTTACAATATACTGATTATGGAGGAAAAGCAGCCGATCATCGCACTGGGTGCTGGTGGTTCCTCCAAGCTGGTGTTTGATCACGGACAGCGGATCGAGCGTGTGGAGAACGTAAAGGATGTTACCAATTATATCGCACGTATTGATGAGATGATCGAGAGAAAACGCACAGGCATTGAAAAATGGCTGTAGACGGAAAGGAGAGACAGATCCTTGAAAAGCGTACAGAAGATAAATGAGACTACGCAGGACCGGATTCTGGAAATGGATCTTTCCGCAGAACTGAAACATGGAGTTGTTGTCAGCAATCTTGCTTATGATGTGGCAAAGGAGCTTGGCTTGGTAAGGAAGAATGTTATCAGCTGGCCATTGCCGGAATGCTTCATGATATCGGCAAGCTGAAGCTGGAAGGATATATCAACGGACAGGAACAGAATCCGATGGTCATTGAAGAACTGAAGTATGTCCGTATGCATTCCACATTAGGTTATGAGATCCTGAAGGACCAGGGATATTCCGATTATGTTCTGGAAAGTATTCTTTACCATCATGAGAATTTTGACGGCAGCGGATATCCCAGCAACAGAAGCGGAAAGGATATTCCTATGGGTGCAAGGATACTGAGAGTATGTGATGTATATGCGGCTTTGAGTATGGACAGACCATATCGGAAAGCTCTGGAAAAAGATGAAGTTTTAAGACTGATGATCGATGAGATTAAAAACTTTGACATGCAGGTGTTTCTTGCATTTCAGAGGGTGATTCATAAAGGAGGAAACTATGGCATTAAAAAAGAAACCGGTTACAGGAATGAAGGACATTTTACCGAAGGAAATGGCAATCCGTAACTATGTGATGAATATGATCAGAGAGACGTACGGAACCTTTGGTTTTTCCGCGATCGAGACTCCCTGTGTAGAACATATTGAGAATCTCTGCAGCAAGCAGGGCGGTGAAAATGAAAAACTGATCTTCAAGATCATGAAGAGAGGTGAAAAACTGAAACTGGATACTGCAAAAACAGAGAACGATCTGACAGATTCCGGTCTCCGCTATGACCTGACTGTACCGCTTTCCAGATATTATTCCAACAATGCCAATGAGCTTCCGGCTCCGTTTAAGGCACTTCAGATGGGAAATGTATGGAGAGCTGACCGTCCGCAGAGAGGTCGTTTCCGTCAGTTTATGCAGTGCGATATCGATATCCTGGGTGAGCCGACTTACCTGGCTGAAATTGAGCTTGTACTTGCAACAACAACACTTCTCGGAAAACTGGATTTCCACAACTTTACCATCCGTATCAATGACAGAAGAATCCTGAAGGCAATGGCTCAGTACAGCGGATTCCCGGCAGAGAGCTTTGACACTGTATTTATCATCCTTGACAAGATGGATAAGATCGGCATTGAGGGTGTTGCTGAGGAGCTTGAGAAAGAGGGATTTGCAAAAGAGAGCATTGACACTTATCTGGGACTTTTCCGTGAGATCACCAACGATGTTGAGGGTGTCCGTTATATTAAAGAGAAACTTTCCGATGTTCTGGAGGCAGGTATCGCCGAGGACCTTGAGACCATTATCAATACGGTAGAATCTGTAAAAACTGCAGATTTCAAGATGTCCTTTGACCCGACACTGGTACGTGGAATGTCCTATTACACAGGCCCGATCTTCGAGATCTCCATGGACGAGTTCGGTGGAAGCGTCGGCGGTGGCGGACGTACGATGAGATGATCGGCAAGTTCACAGGAAATAATACCTGTGCCTGCGGTTTCTCCATCGGATTTGAGAGAATCGTTATGCTGCTTCTTGAGAGAGGTTATGAGATCCCGACCAAGAATGGCAAGAAAGCATACCTGATCGAGAAGAATATGCCTGCAGACAAACTTCTGAACATCCTGAAACAGGCAACAGAGGAGAGAAGTGCCGGTACACAGATCAATATCTCTATTATGAAGAAGAACAAAAAGTTCCAGAAAGACCAGCTGGCAGCAGATGGTTATACAGAGTTTGTAGAATTTTTCAACAGAGACTAAATATCTGTTGATGAACAAAGATATCAGAGTAAAAATAAAAAAGACTGCGATCAGAGTAGTCTGAGGAGGATAAAGAGATGGCTGAAAGCATGCAGGGACTGCACAGAACCTGCCGATGTGCAGAAGTGACCACAGAGATGGTCGGAAAAGAAGTAACATTAATGGGATGGGTGGCAAAAGCCAGAAATAAAGGAGGTCTTGTATTTGTAGACCTTCGTGATCGTTCCGGAATCATGCAGCTGATTTTTGAGAATGGCAGCATTGACGAGGAAGGCTTTACAAAAGCTGGCAAGCTCCGTAGCGAGTTTGTCATTGCCGTAACCGGTACTGTAGAAAAACGTGGAGGAGCTGTAAACGAGAATCTTGCAACAGGCGAGATCGAGCTTCGCGTAAAATCCCTCCGTGTTCTTGCTGAGGCAGATGTACCGCCATTCCCGATCGAGGAGAATAGCAAGACAAAAGATGAGATCCGTCTGAAATACCGTTATCTTGACTTAAGAAGACCGGATCTTCAGAGAAACATCATGATGAAGAGCAAGGTTGCTCAGCTTACAAGACAGTTCTTCACAAACGAGGGATTTCTTGAGATCGAGACACCGATGCTTGGAAAGAGTACTCCTGAGGGAGCCAGAGACTACCTGGTACCATCCCGTGTTCATCCGGGAAGCTTCTACGGACTTCCACAGTCTCCGCAGCTGTACAAACAGCTTCTGATGTGCTCCGGATTTGACCGTTATATCCAGATCGCAAGATGTTTCCGTGATGAGGACCTTCGTGCTGACCGTCAGCCGGAGTTCACACAGATCGATATGGAGCTTTCTTTCGTAGACGTAGACGATGTTATCGATGTTAATGAGAGATATCTTGCATTCCTGTTCAAAGAAGTTCTGGACATCGATGTAAAACTTCCGATCCAGAGAATTACCTGGCAGGAAGCTATGGACCGTTTCGGTTCTGATAAGCCGGATATGCGTTTCGGCATGGAGCTTCATGATGTCAGCGATATCGTAAAAGACTGCGGTTTCGGTGTATTCACAGGTGCTCTTGAGAATGGCGGAAGCGTTCGTGGTATCAACGCAGAAGGCCAGGGCGCAATGCCGAGAAAGAAGATCGACAAACTTGTTGAGTTCGTAAAAGGCTACGGTGCAAAAGGCCTTGCATACATTGCCATCGCAGAGGACGGAACCAGAAAATCGTCCTTTGCCAAATTTATGAAGGATGAGGAAATGGATGCCCTTGTAAAAGCCATGGACGGTAAGCCGGGAGACCTGCTCCTTTTCGCAGCAGACAAGACAAAACTGGTATACGATGTACTTGGTGCCCTTCGTCTTGAGCTTGCAAAACAGATGGATCTTCTTGACAAGAACGAGTACCGTTTTGTATGGGTAACAGAGTTCCCGCTTCTTGAGTGGAGCGAGGAGGAGAACCGTTTCACAGCGATGCACCATCCGTTCACTATGCTTATGGAAGAGGATCTGCCGCTTCTTGACACAGATCCGGGAAAGGTCCGTGCAAAAGCATACGACATCGTTCTTAACGGAAATGAGATCGGTGGCGGTAGTGTACGTATCCATCAGGATGATATTCAGGAGAGAATGTTTGAGGCACTTGGCTTCACAAAAGAAGCTGCACATGAGCAGTTCGGCTTCCTTCTGGATGCCTTCAAATACGGAGTTCCGCCTCACGCAGGACTGGCATACGGTCTTGACAGACTTGTTATGCTTATGGCAAAAGCAGATACCATCCGTGATGTTATCGCATTCCCGAAGGTTAAGGATGCTTCCTGTCTGATGACTCAGTCACCAAGTCAGGTAAGTGAGGCACAGCTTCACGAGCTGGGACTTGATCTTGAGCCTGCGAAGGAAGAAGAGGAAGAATAAAAAATCATGCAGCCGACAATCTATACATTTCTGATCGTTTGTCCACTTGTATTTCTTGCCGGATTTGTAGATGCTGTAGCAGGCGGGGGAGGCTTGATCTCCCTGCCTGGCTTATCTTTTGGCCGGAGTTCCCATACATAATGCCGTTGCTACTAACAAACTGTCATCAGCAACGGGAACTCTGATCTCTACGGTACGTCTGTGTAAGAATAAATTTGTAGACTGGATTCTGGTACTCCCGTGTATCCCGATGGCGCTTCTGGGATCAACAATGGGAGCACATGTAGCACTTGTTGCCAGTGATAAAATCTTGCGTTATATGCTGATCCCGGTACTTCCGGTAGTTGCTTTTTATGTATTGCGTAAGAAGAATATGGATGAAAAAGGCGGAGAGATCGCCAGAAAGAAACAGATTCTGATCTGTGCCCTGTGTTCTTCTTGCTGTGGGCTGCTATGATGGTTTTTATGGCCCCGGGACAGGAACCTTTCTCCTGCTTCTGTATACAGGACTTGGAAAAATGAGTGTGGCAAAAGCGTCCGGTACCATGAAGGTTACCAACCTTTCTTCCAATGTAGCGGCTCTTGTGGTATTTCTGCTCAGCGGAAAGATCGTGATCATGCTTGGAATTGCAGCATCTGTATTTTCTATTGCAGGACATTATACAGGGGCAGGCATGGTTATGAAAAACGGAAGCCGGATCATCCGGCCTATTATTCTTATAGTACTTGCACTGCTTTTTATAAAAATCATATCCGGAGTATAAAAAAACTCTCATTTGTTTTCCGTTTCAGTCTGTATGACCAGGAAATTCAAATGGGAGTTTTTTACTGGATCAGCGAAGTCCCCTGTATAGTTGCGAACATCTGCCGGATTAATTTTATTCGTCACTGTCGGAATCATCGACATTATCATCGACTTCTTCTGTTTCCGTTTCATTGTCACCGGAATTATTGTCTTCATCAGAGACCTCTTCGTTTCCGGTGCCCTGATCGTCAGAAATATCCTCTGTCATATCTTCAGGGACAGGAGATGCGGTAAGTGTTCCAAAAATAGCATTGCCAAGTTCGGTTCCGGCATCTTCGAGTTTCCAGGAAGCGCCGTCATTTATCAGGTGAAAAACAGCGTTGGCAGTTATGGTTGATTCGTTGTTCTTGATACTGTCAAGAAGAAGTTCGTGAGATTTGTCATATCTTTTCTGAGAGCCGTCAATCACTGCATCAGCGGAACCAAGATAGGTATTTAGTTCTTTTTCATATTGAGAGAGAATCGAATCACTGTCAAAAGTAGTCAGCTGTGCACTGACCTGAGCAAGATAGCCCGAGATGGAACTGTCTGTTATTTTATAGTTAAAACAGGAGTGAAACTGTTCCATAAGTGCGGATGCAATGGCATTTTTTGCTGGGTCTGAAGTGTTCAGGATGGAGTCCAGACCAAGGTAATTGGACATCTGCTGAACATCCATTTCCTGCAGGGTTTTCAGATAAATTGCCAGGGTTTCATCAGCTGGGACAAGATCCGGATCGGATAAATAGGTGATCAGACCTCCAACCAGGTCATTTTCCAGAGAAGAACTGTGTGTGATATCCCAGTCCGGTTCGGAAGAGGAACCATGATTGATCAGCTGAATGGAAGCATTTCGGTCTATGGTTTTATAGGAACCTTTTTTTAGGAGTTTGTGGAGATGCAGATAACGCTGCTCCAGAGAATTCCCATCATTATCTGTGCTTTTTCACTGGAAGCGGCTTTTAAGATTTCATCTTTAAGGCTCTGGGTAATGAAATCTTTCGCAAGCGCCTGGGAATCCAGAGTGGTAAGCCGCAGGTGTGCAGAAGCAGTTTCCTGATCCTGGTCAATGATATATCCAGTATTTTGTAATCAAAATTCTGGAAGAAGAGGGAAAAGACTTCTTTTATATCATCAGAAAGTTCCGTATTATCATCAGAATCTGGAAACAGTTCCTGATACGATATGTATTTCATGGTCGTTTCGGAATCCAGATTTTTAAGAAGATCCAGATCCTTTTTTGATCGCTTTCTCCGCAGATGTTTTTGCCAGGTGGGAACAGCCGGTTATGGAGACTGCCAGAAAACAAAGAAGAAAGCCAGCAGATATTTCACTGTCTTCATATCGTTCTTTCCTTTCAAAAAAAATTTACATCTTATTTTATCAGATATCGCCTCAAAAGTCAAAAATCGCATAAAACTATACTATTTTTATAAAAAATGTGAAAATTTGATGAATTATCAATCGTTTTCCTCAAAGACTTTTCTTTTTTCTCTTTAATTCTTGCTATGATGTTTGAAGCAACTTGTAGTTTCGGCATAATGCTGAGAAAAGAGGAAATATATGAAAAAAACGTATTTTTAATTGCCCTGGGAATTATTATACTGGCAGCCGGTATTGGAGCAGGTGGCTGGTATTACTACAGTCATCATATGGGGACTGTAAGCGGCAGTGATACCGTATATGTAACGAAGATAAGCAAGCTTTCAGAAATGGATTCCGGTGTGGAGAATCGTTATGCAGGCGTGGTGGAACCGCAGGAAACTGTGCAGGTAAAGATCGAGAGCGGGCGAAAAGTAAAAGAAGTACAGGTAAAGACCGGTGAAGAAGTGAAAAAGGGTCAGCTCCTTTTTCAGTATGATCTGGGAAGTATCCAGCAGAGTCTGCAGGAAGCACAGCTGGCACTGGACCGGCTGAAAAACGAAGCTTTAAGCATTTCGGATCAGATTACGACTCTGGAAGCTGAGAAAAAGAAAGCTACAGCTGATAACCAGCTTTCTTATACAATAGAGATCGAAACTCAGAAAATGAATCTCAAGAAGAATGAGTATGATCAGAAGAGTAAACAGGCAGAAAATCGAAAAGCTTTCCCAGGCAACGCAGAATACTGAGGTGCGAAAGTGAAATTGATGGTGTAGTCCAGAAGATCGATACTTCCAAGATGGGGGGCGACAGTTCTGATGGGGTAGATGATACTTTGACGGAAGGAACTGCGGATTCATCGGACTCAGGCTCTGGAGATAGTTCCAGCAATGCATTTATTACGATCCTGAGTACAGGGGCTTACCGTGTAAAGGGAACGGTAAATGAAGTAAACCGGGATTCGATCATAGAGGGAACGCCAGTGATCATCCGCTCCAGGGTAGACGCATCAAAACCTGGAAAGGGACAATGGGGTCCGTTGATATGGATAATTCGGCTACTAACAGCAGCTCAGATGCTGCAATGTTTGGAATGTCCAGTACTGGTGATGATCAGACTTCCTCCAGTACATATCCGTTTTATGTGAATCTGGATTCTTCGGATGGTCTGATGCTTGGACAGCATGTTTATATTGAACCGGATGAGGGACAGGATGATAATAAAGCAGGTATCTGGCTGAATGATTACTTTATTGTGGATGCGGATACAGATAGCCCTTATGTATGGGTTGCAGGCAGTGGGAACAAACTGGAAAAGAGAGATGTTGTACTTGGACAGTATGATGAAAATCTAGCGGAATACGAGATTGCGGACGGGCTTACAGAGAAAGACAGGATCGCATTCCCGACAGAGGAACTTAAAGAGGGAATGTCTGTTGTAGAGGGAACCGCTGATCAGACAACTGCGGCTATGTGGGATACTTCTGATGAAGATTCCCAGGATGTTTCTGATGAAGATTACAGCGATATGGAAAGCGATGGATCAGAACCTGATATGGTCGAAGACAGCGGTCTGGATGGAGATATGAGCACAACGGAAGGGCTTTCTCCGGAAGATGACCTCGTTCCAATGGAAGGAGCACCGACGGAATGATTTTGGATTTAAAGGGAATATATAAAGATTACCAGCAGGGGAAAATGACAGTTCCAGTATTGAAAGATGTGAATTTTTCGATGGAAGAGGGTGAATATGTAGCAATCATGGGACCATCCGGTTCTGGAAAAACCACACTGATGAATATTATCGGCTGTCTGGATAAACCTACGAAAGGAACTTTTCTCCTGAATGGAGAGGATATTGCAAAGTGCACGGAGAATGAAATGTCAGATCTTCGTTTGAAAACCATAGGCTTTGTGTTCCAGAGTTTTCACTTGCTTCCAAGACAGAGTGCGCTGACAAATGTTGAGCTGCCTCTGAATTATGCAAAAGTCCCAAAGAAAGAACGCAGGAACGTGCTTTGAAAGCGCTGGAGCGTGTAGGACTTGCTGACAGGGTTAATTTTAAGCCGAATCAGCTTTCCGGTGGTCAGATGCAGCGAGTTGCCATTGCAAGGGCGATTGTAAACAATCCCAAACTTTTTGCTTGCAGACGAACCTACGGGAGCATTGGATACAAAAATCCGGAGCACAGGTCATGGAACTTTTTTCAGAAGCTGAATGATGAGGGAGTATCTGTACTGATGATCACGCATGATCCGGAAATTGCGGGCACACGCCAAGAGAGTTGTTATGATCCGTGATGGTGAGCTGCAGGAAAAGAGGTGATAACATGAAAGTGGTGAAGAGAATAATTGTCGGTGTATTGATCGCAGCACTGGCATCAGCTGGTATTTATACAGGTCTTATGCATGTAAAAGAATCCAAGGTGACAGAAGTACCGGTAACAAGTGTCAGCAACCTTATGACAGACTGGTATTCGGAAACAACGCTGGATGGAACCATCACCACAAATGTTGCGCAGAATGTAAATATGGATAAAGATATGATCATTGAGAAGATTTACGTTTCTCAGGGTGATGATGTAAAAAAAGGAGACAATCTGATCTCCTTTGATATGACGCTTGTAGAGATGGAACTGAATATTGCAAAGCTGAAACTGCAGAAACAGGAACAGGATCTTACAAAAGCCCAGAACCGTCTGACAAGTCTTCAGAACGGAGGACCTATTGAGGACAGTACGGACAGCACAGATGATACAGAGCTGAATTCTACAGATGGAAATACCGGTGACAGTAATATGACAAGCACGGATATTCCTTCTGATGGAAGCGGTGATGATGAGATGCAGTCCACAACCGGTTCTCTGGGAACTGCAGTAGATGGAAGTTATCTTGCGTCGCATCTCAGCCGTTGCTTCTCAGTGCGTTTACAGATACAGCTTCCGCATCAGAAGAGTCTCAGGAAGCAGATGTCATTGCTGGGGAAGAGGCAGCAGCAGGGGAAACTTCAGACGGTGAGCAGCTGGATGAAGATGAGGATTCTTCTGATGATGGTCTTATCATGGATCCGTCTTATCAGGATCCTGCGGTAGATGATATTACAGATGGTGAAACGCCGGATCTGAATGCAGGAGATGACAGTACACCTTCCGTATCACCTACGCCGACACCGACACTGGGGCCGAATGAACTTCCTGATCCGAATGCAACAGAAGAAGAAATTCCGGGAATCACAGATGGAGAACCGCAGTTTTATCAGAAACTGGATTATACATCTCAGCCATTTACAGGAACCGGAACAGAAGATGATCCGTATGTTTTTCTGGTGAGCAGTGCAAAAGGCAAGGTTACTGTCATGGGTTCATTTTTTAACCGGATGGCAGGATACAGTGAAGACGGAACAAAAGTAGTTCAGAAAGGTGGCAGCTGGTTTCAGCTGGAATTTCATGAGAATGATACCATTGCGGATTTGAAGACAGAAACTTCCTGTACAGGATATTATCTGATCGATGGAAGTCTTCTGGAAAATCCTGTTTATATGTATGCGGAGACAGAATTTACTTTGGATGATGCAATGAAGTACGATGATACTGGTGATGACGATGAAATTCCGGATGACAGTGGTGACGGAGATGACAGTACGGACAGTACGACCATGACCAGAGAAGATGCCATCAAGATCCAGAAAAATAAGGTTTCAAGCCTGAAACTGGATATTGAAGAGAGTAATCTGAATATCACCAAACTGGAAAATAAAGTAAAAAATAAACTTGTGACAAGCAAGCTGGATGGAACCGTTGCCTATATTGGAGATGAAGCAACCGGTTCCTATAATGGAGATGCTTTTTTGAAGGTAAAGAGCAAAGATGGTTTCTATGTTACCGGAACAGTCAGTGAGCTGATGCGGGATCAGATGAAAGAGGGGACTCTTCTCCAGTGTACCAGTTATGATTCCGGCAGTTTTTGAGGCAAAGGTATTAAATGTTTCAGACTATCCGGTGGATTCTTCCAATAATTTTTATTATGGAGGAGATTCCAATCCCAATGTATCTTACTATACCTTTAATGCAGAGATCACTGATCAGTCGCTTCAGTTTACAGATCAGGATTATGTGACAATATCTCTGAAATCAAATAAACTGTCCAAAGGCAGCCTGGTTGTGATGAAGGCCTCTATCCGCACAGAAAATGGAACCAGTTATGTTTATAAAGATGTAAAAGGAACTCTGAAAAAACAGCAGGTTACTGTGGGCAGTATCGTAAACAGCGGATACTATGCCATTGTAACTTCAGGTCTGAAGTCGGATGATCTTCTTGCGTTTCCTTACGGAAATACGGTACAGGAAGGTGCCAAGACAAAAGAAGTAACATTGGATGATATGTATAATGAATAACAGGAAGGAGAAATTTCATGCTTGAAAATATACGCCTGGCATTTCAGGGAATATGGTCACATAAGATGAGATCCTTTCTGACCATGCTTGGTATTATTATTGGTATTGCATCTATTATTGCAATTGTATCTACGATTAAGGGCACCAGTGAACAGATAAAGGAAGACCTGATCGGTTCCGGAAACAATACTGTGCAGGTGCTGCTCTATGACGGAGACAGCACTTATGACATGGACTATGGCTCCTATGGAAGTTCTGCCACACCGCCCGTCATTTCCGATTCGCAGAAAACAGCCATTGGAGATCTGGACCATGTGATCAGTTCTACATTTTTACTACAGCAGTCAGTCCGCAAGTGTTTATTATAAAAATACAAGTTTTCAGGGCGGAACAGTATATGGTATTGATAACAGTTATCTGAAAACGATGGGATATTTGGTCCAGTCCGGACGTGGTTTTTG